>Ga0169931_10015142_pt1 | contig 10352 bp, 7 predicted proteins | sample Kivu_15m_20L_FD_129675 | JGI IMG/M metagenome (GOLD analysis project Ga0169931, IMG submission 129675) | Freshwater microbial communities from Lake Kivu, Western Province, Rwanda to study Microbial Dark Matter (Phase II) - Kivu_15m_20L... | ecosystem: Environmental > Aquatic > Freshwater > Lake ... | reverse complement strand
GGCAAGGTGTCTGCAGGGGTCTGAAACGAGAGGTCTTCGACTCGGCAGCGACCTTCAATTACAATCGGGGCTTCCTCAAGCGTTGTGGCAACGAGTTCGAACTCTGCGGGCCACTGCTTTTCATCCCACCCCAATCATTTTCTTCTTTTGATCCCACAGGGAGTCCCCATGGCACGGCAGGTGGCTATCGTTTTGTGCTGGAGTGTTTATTCGTTCTTTGTTCCCAGTCTTGGAAGTGCCCAGGAGGAAGGTTTTAAGCCTCTCTTTAATGGCATGGATCTTTCGGGCTGGGAAGGGCGCGCCGATTTATGGTGCGTCGAAGAGGGAGCGATCACCGGCAGGACCACCGATGAGAACAAGATTGATCGCAATACCTTCCTTATTTACCGCGGGGGAACACCGGGGAATTTCGAGCTGCGGCTGAAGTTCAAGATCGATGGGGGGAATTCCGGGATCCAGTATCGCAGTCGTGTAATCGATCCCGAAGCATTCGTTGTCGGCGGTTATCAGGCGGATATCGATGCTGCCCTGCAGTATGCCGGTATCAATTACGAAGAACAGGGGCGCGGGATCCTTGCCCTGCGGGGTCAGCGAGTGGTTCTCCGCGGAGGTGATGCCAAAGAGGTGAAATCGTTTGGCGATGCCGCGGAGATTGGCAAGGTGATTCTTTCTGGCCAGTGGAATGATTATCGTATCGTGGCCCAGGGGAATCAGCTGCAGCACTTTATCAATGGTGCGCTCACAGCCGAAGTCATCGATGAGGATCAGGAGCGCCGCAGCGCCGAAGGAGTGCTCGCCTTTCAGCTGCATACCGGACCCGCGATGGTCGTGCAGTTCAAAGAGATTTTCATTAAAGAGATGTAGGCTGCTCGTCGCATGCGAATCGCTTTGTTTGGCTTGATGTTGCTGCTGGCCAGCGTGCTCGTTCCGCAAGCTTTTCGCGATCGGGGAGCGGTGTGGGGTGAGGATGGCGTCCGGCTGAATCCGATCCCCGTGGAAAACAGTCTTCCGGGCGCCGAGGATTGGCAATTGACTCGCGTCCGTGCCGATGGCAGTGGTTATCGATCGACATGGATCGAAGGGTACTGTTCGCGGCAAAGCGTTTCTGCGGGCGAGTCGATCGACATCTTTGTTTCCACAAACCCTCCGGTCCCCTACCAGATTGAATTCTTTCGCACCGGTTACTACGGCGGCAAAGGGGCTCGGCTGATGAAAACGGTCGGTCCGCTGCAAGGAATCGCGCAGGAGACTCCCGCTCCGGGCGAAAAGACGCTCCATGCCTGCCGCTGGGAGCGTGCCTTGCAGCTGGAGATTCCATCGGACTGGGTCAGTGGCGTTTATTTGGGACGCCTGACGACGCTGCCCGCAGATCCCCAGCAGCCGTACTGGCAGAGCTATCTGATTTTTATCGTCACCGATGATCGACCCGCGGAGATCCTCTTCCAGTGCTCGGACAATACCTGGCAGGCCTATAACCAGTGGCCGAGCCATTATTCGGTCTATACCCATCCGCAAGGGAATCAAGGACCATGGGCGGATGTCAGTTTCGATCGCCCCTATGGCCGCGAAGCACAGTATCAGTCGGTGGTGAACGACCCGCTCACGATGGGCGCCGGCGAGTATCTGCCGCTCGAGTTTCCGCTCGCCTACTGGCTGGAGGAACGCGGCTATAACGTCACTTACTGCAGCAACGCCGATCTACTGACGCCTGATCGTGGACTCCGCTGCCAAGCGTTTATCAGTGTCGGGCATGATGAGTACTGGGACCTTCGTCAATTTGCAAGTGTGACAGCGATGCGCGATGCGGGTGTTAGTCTTCTGTTTCTTTCGGGGAACAGCGTCTGCTGGGTCAGCCCGCTGCGGGAAGGTGTCGACGGCCGACCGAACCGCGTGTTCTTTCGCGGTGGGCCGTATGGTGGCGATCGACCGGTCGCTCAGCAGCGCGGACGCGATCATGGTCCCTTTCCTTTCCATGGTCCGGATGAGGGGTTGTTGATCGGGGCGCGGAATGTGGAACCGGTCAACGGTGGTGGCGATTGGATCTGCGTCAACAGCGGCCACTGGATTTTTGCCGGGACCGGGATGAAAGATGGGGACCGCATCCCGGGACTGGTGGGCTGGGAATACCATGGCGATCCCGCGGAGATCCCTTCGCTGGAAGTGGTCGGTGGAGGGACAGCCTGGGTTGGTGGAGAGACGCCGCAGCAGTGGACCGCGACGATCTATGAAGGACCCCACGGGAATGTAGTCTTTAATGCGTCGAGTATTTTTTGGGTTCAGGGGCTCGCCGATCCCCCGGGCCACACGCTCCCCTGGTCGCACTGGAGTCGCCCTCATGGACCTGACAGGCGAGTCCAGAAAATCACCGAAAATGTTCTCTCTCGCGCCTTGAAACGGGGCCGGTGATCACGGCTGGCAATGCTCACTGAAATTGCCATTCCGACGTTTACGATGGATCTTCCGGTCCCGGCGGAGGTGCGCTGCTGGATCCATGAGGCGCGGCAGCGGATCGAAGCATTTCAAGATCGTTGGGATCGTCCGCAGATCGAGCAATTTGTCGCCAGCGATTACGAGCTTGTCTACCAGACCCTCGACTGGATCCTCCAGTCACGGCTCCCGCAAGGGAATCGTTTTTTGGAATGGGGATGTGGTTTTTCGGTCGTCTGTGCGCTCGCCGCGCGGCTCGGGATGGATGCGGTGGGGATCGAAGCCGAAGCGGAGCTGCTGCGGCAGGGGAAGGCGACGATCGCCGCGTGGAAACAGCCGGTGGAGTTGCACTGGGGTAATTTCCTGCCGCCAGGGGCCGAACGTCTGGCCGACGATCCGACCCTTCCCTCGCTCGGCCACAGCGTCCCCGAGGCCTATCCCACGATCGGGATGGAGATCGATGATTTTGCCGTGGTGTTCGCTTACCCATGGCCGGGTGAAGAGGATTTTCTTAGTCATGTTTTTGCGCGATACGCGGCTGAGGGTGCGCTGCTGCTGCAGTTTTGCGGCCCCTACGACCTTCGTTTGTGGCGCCGCGACCGACGGTGATTATGCTGACACTCTTTCGCTGTTTATGCTCTTTTGAGAAATCACTTTGATGCGATCCTCGATTGGTTTCTTCGTGGCGGTACTGGCCGTTGCCCTGATTCCCCCCAGTCATGCACAGAATCCTGGTACCACGACCCCGACCGAAGGGTTGCGAGACTCGCGGTTGCGTGTCGATGCGCTGGAAAATGTGCAGATCGCTGCGCGTCCCAGGGAGACCCCGTACGTCGGGACGATCCTTGTGAGCGATGGTCAGATTATCGCTGTGGGAAAGGATGTGGCGATTCCCCCCACGGCGCGGCGGCATGACTATCAGGGGAAGTTTGCCTATGCGGGCTTTATTGACGCCTACAGCGAAATCGCGGTCCCCGATCCACCACGCGATGCAGGAGCACCGCACTGGAATGGCAATCTCATGCCGCAGCGAACCGCGGCCGCTGTGGCGGGCGCACTCGGGGATGCAGGTAAGCTCCGCTCGCAGGGGATCACAATGCGGGTCGTTGCCCCCGAGGGTGGAATTCTTCGCGGGTCGAGCGCGCTCGTCTTGTGCAGCGACGGGAATAGCCGGCAAGTGCTGGTCGCACCGACCGCGTGGCAGCATCTGACGCTCACGGTGCCGCGCGGACGGGGGGCTGCGGCGGCCGCTCGCGACAGTTATCCGAATTCGCCGATGGGGGCCACCGCACTGGTGCGTCAAGCATTCCACGATGCGCGCTGGTATCGGGAGGCTCTGGGGGCGTTTCGGGCCGATTCTCGTCTTCCCCGCGTCGAAAACGATTCCGCGCTCGAGGCCCTCGCCACGGCGATCGACCAATCGGTGTTTGTCTTCGATGCGGCCAACGAACGAATGGCACAGCGGGCTGCGGTTGTGGCCCAAGAATTCAACCTTCGCGCCATCCTCCGCGGGTCGGGACGCGAGTACCGCCAGCTCGCAGAAATCGTCCGTAGTGGTCTACCGATCCTCCTTCCTGTCGATTTTCCAGATCCCCCGAAGATCACCACGGCATCCGCGGCGCGCGAGACGACGCTTGTCGATCTCATGCACTGGCACTTTGCACCGTCGAATCCCGGTCGGCTCGCGAGCTCCGGAGTAACGCTCTGTTTGACCAGCGATGGACTGAAGGACCCAAGCTTCTTTCTCAAACAAATCCGCGCGGCCGTCGAAGCGGGACTCACTCACGACGATGCCCTGGCCGCCGTGACCACGAACCCCGCGAAATTGCTGGGCGTCGAACACCTTGCCGGGACGATCGCGCCGGGGCGGATCGGAAACCTGGTCATCACCGACAAGCCATGGCTCGATCAGGATGCGGCGATCCTCGAAACGTGGATTGCCGGGGAATCATTCAAGATCGCGGCCGCGGCGCTGCCCGCGAGCGATCCGCTTGCCGGCGACTGGGAGCTGAAATTCGATCTCCCGCAGCAGGCGACCCCGACCGCGCCGCCGCTGGCCCTGAAAATGTCGCTGCTGAAGAAGGAAAAGGAAAAGGGGATCGAGGGAGTTCTGCGGCTTGCTGCGTCCAAGTCGACCCCCACCCCCCCAGACGCACCGGCACCGCAGGAGGAAGGACAAAAAGCAGCTGAACCGCAAACAGCACCAAGCTCCGAAGAACAATCCGCGAATGCAGAGCCCAAGGAGGAGAAAAAGTTGTCGCTCGATTCAATGGTTCTCCAGCGCGATCGGCTCACCGCCCGAATCGACCTGAGCGAGCTCGGGGGCGATCTTCCCGCCGGCAACACATTCCTAGCGATTTCTTATGTGATCAGCGAAGCGCAGTTCGAGGTCATCGACGTTGCACTTCGGTTACCCGATGGCAGAACGGTTCCTGGGACCGCGGCGAAGATCGCGGCACTGAGCGGCGATGCACCGAGCGGCGATACACCGGGCGCGGCACCAGGCGATACACCGGGCGATACACCGGGCGCGGCACCAGGCGATACGGTGGCTGCAGGTGGTGACACAGCAGCGGCGAGTGACACGGCAGCGGCAACGCCTCAGCCCACGGAGGAAATGGCAGCCGAAGCAGTCGCCAGTGCAGCATCCGCTGCAGCAGCCGATGCAGGTTCGGCGGACGGAGGCCTCGCGGAAGAGCCCCAGGATCGGGCACCGGAGATCACGCTGGTCTATCCGCTGGGTGCCTCGGGGCTCACCGAGCGACCGGCGGCACCTGCCGCGGTTCTGTTCCGCGGAGCGACTCTTTGGACGTGTGGACTCTCGGGCATCATCGAACAGGGGGAGGTGCTTGTGGTCGATGGGAAAATTGCTGCGGTGGGGACGAATCTTCCGGTTCCCGAGGGATGCGAGATCCTGGATTTGGCTGGCAAGCATCTGACCCCAGGCCTGATTGATTGCCATTCGCATATGGCCACCGACGGGGGTGTCAATGAGTCGGGGCAGGGGATCACGGCCGAAGTGCGGATTGGCGATTTTCTCGATCCGACCGACATCTCGATCTATCGCCAACTGGCTGGTGGCCTGACGACAGCGAACATCCTCCATGGTTCGGCCAATCCGATCGGGGGCCAGAATCAGGTGATCAAATTGCGGTGGGGTGGAACGATGGACGATCTGCGGTTTGCCGGTGCGCCGCTGGGGATCAAGTTTGCGCTGGGGGAAAATGTGAAACGGCGAACCGGCCGTTATCCCAACACGCGGATGGGAGTCGAGCAGATTCTCCGCGACCAATTGCTGGCTGCCCGCGAATATGCAGCCGCCCATCGACGTTATCGACAAGGGGATCGCACGATGCTTCCGCCGCGGGTCGATCTGCAGCTTGAGGCGCTCGCAGAGATCGTCAGCGGGGATCGCTGGATCCACTGCCACAGTTATCGTCAGGACGAGATTGTCGCGCTCCTTGATGTCCTCGATGAGTTTCAAATTCGTATCGGTTCACTCCAGCATATTTTGGAAGGTTATAAGGTTGCCGACCGGATGCTTGCACATGGAGCCACCGCATCGAGTTTCTCCGATTGGTGGGCCTACAAGTTTGAGGTCTATAATGCGATTCCCTACAACGGTGCGCTGATGCACGATGTGGGGATCGTCGTTTCGTTCAACAGCGACGATGCGGAACTGGCACGGCATATGAACACCGAAGCGGCGAAGGCGGTGAAGTATGGCGGAGTGCCCCCGTCCGAAGCGCTCAAGTTTGTGACTCTCAATCCCGCCAAACAGCTGCGAATTGATCATCGCGTCGGTTCTTTGGAAGCGGGCAAGGATGCCGACTTGGTCGTGTGGAGCGGGCCACCGCTGTCGACGATGACCCGCTGCGAGCAGACCTGGATCGACGGACGTTGCTATTTTTCACTGGAGATAGATGCGGCCCTTCGCGCTCGAGATGCCGCTTGGCATGCCGCCCTTGTGCAGGAAGTGATCGAGGGGAAACGAAGCACCGGCGGGGCGCGGCAATCGCGGCAGGAGGAAGAGGATCGCTGGCATCGACACGATATTTTTTGTGGCCACCATGATCACCTCGAGGATCGCCACGAGGCCGAAGATTACGATCAATCGCACCAGATTCAGCAGGGGGGAGAAAAATGATGAGAATGATGCGAGGATCGAAGCATCTCGCGCGGCTCGTGGTCGTCATCGGATCGATCGCAGGGACTGTTCACGCTGCAGCGCACGACCAAATTCCTGGTCCCCCGCAAACGCAGCCAATCGCGATTATCGGGGCGACGATTCACCCCATTTCTCGACCTCCGATCGAGCGCGGAACGATCCTCTTTGAGGGAGGGAAAATTATCGCGATCGGGACCGAGGTCGCGGTCCCAGACGCGGCGCTTCGCATCGATGGTGCAGGGAGCCATGTCTATCCTGGTTTGATTGAATCGATGACCGATCTTGGGCTGCGCGAAATTGGCGCGGTGGATGTGACGCTCGATAGCACCGAGACCGGATCGGTGAATCCCAATGTTCGCTCGTGGGTTGCACTGAATCCCGACAGCGAACTGATTCCCGTGGCTCGTGCCAATGGCATTCTCACGGCGATGGTTGTTCCAAAGGGGGGCTGGATTCGCGGCCAGTCTGCCGTGATGGCCCTCGATGGCTGGACCGCACGCGAGATGCAGATCCGCGCGCCAGCGGGCATGTGGTTCCAGTGGGAAGCGACTGAGCCGCGTGGCGAGAACGAACAAGACATGGTCAAAGCTCGCGAAGATTTTCTCCAGCGGCTCGACAATTTAATCGCCGATAGCAAACGCTACGCCGATGCCCGCCGAGCCAACCCCGAGGCAGTGCCGACGAACTTGCTGCTCGAAGGAATGCTCGAAGTGGTCGAGGGAAGAACGCCCCTCTTTGCCCACGCGGATCGTCAATCGACGATTGAGTCGGCGGTGCTCTATGCAGCTTCGCGAAAGCTGAAACTGGTGATTGCTGGTGGATATGATGCGGAGGCCTGCGCCGAGCTTCTCAAACGCTATGACGTCCCGGTCGTGATTACAGCGACCTACCGCCTCCCGCTCTATCGCCATGACCCTTATGACGCCCCCTACACCCTCCCAGCGCGGCTCCACCGGGCGGGGGTTCGCTTTGCAATCTGTGGCGATTGGGATGATTCGTCCAATGCCCGCAACCTTCCCTACCACGCTGCCAATGCCGTCGCGTATGGGTTGCCCGAGGATGCGGCCCTCCGCGCTGTAACGCTCGGAGCGGCGGAGATTCTCTCTGTCAGCGACCAGATCGGTTCGCTCGATGTCGGCAAACAAGCGACGCTCATCCGCTCCAGTGGCAACGTGCTGGAGTCCGACACCCAAATTCTCGATGCCTATATCGGGGGACGCAAAGTCGACCTATCGAGCCGACATCGGACGCTGTACGAAAAATACCGCCAAAAGTATCTACAGCAAAAAGCAGCCGGTTCCTAAGCTCCGCATCTTCTTTTTTTTCCTTTGCCGGAGAACGGCTGGGGGGGGATTTTCCCATCCAGCTACCTCCCTCAGAAAAGCTCCTTCAAGCAAAAAACCCAGGCTTTCTCGCCCCCGGCTGGCTCCCCCTCGGTCGGAACAGGAGGAACCGGCCGGCAGAGTTTTTTTTCTCTTTTTTTAAAAAGCGGTGAGACAGCAGCGGACGCTTTACGCATTAAGAGTGTAGGGGTTTGGCGGTCGCTTCTCGAGGCGGAGAACGAAAGCCTGTGCAAACTCTGCTGGTGTCGGAAGGAGTCGAAAGATTTTCTTGGTTTCGGGGGTTCACAGCCCGAAGAAGGAGAAAGCCGCATGGTCTGGCAATACCCGATTGGCAAATCCTCCACGAGCCAGGTGCTGGTACTTGGATCGGGAGCCGCGTATCGAGAACCGAGCGAATTTACGCTTTCCACCGCCGGTCATCCGCAAAGGGATGCTGCGGAAAATGGGGGGGTGAAGCGTTCGCGGTGGCTGAAGAAGAATATCGAAGCAGGGCTCGTCGACCTGGTGCGTCAGGGCGCGACGTTTGATGTCGTCGTCATTCTCGGGGAACGGCTTGGCGATAACCGCGGCGAGTCGTTCCTGCACCGTCAATCGACGTGGGGGTTACTGTCGCTGGTGGTCAGCGACCAGTACCTCCACATCTCTTCGCCAGAGTATTACCGGCGTCGGGGGGTGGCGGGGTGGCAGCAGATGCTGGATGTGCCATTTGCGCGTGAGCAGATCGACCCATCGCATCCCGCCTTCTTGCCATACCGTCAGCTCCAGACGCGAATTCCGCAGCGCTACGTGACCCAGTGGTGGATGGTGCGACTGAATGTTCGTCGGCGGGGGATCATCGATCAGCAGCCGTTCGAAGTTCGTTGGCGGAGCATTTGGCACGATCGCCATGAGCTCGATCTGATTGTCTTGCCCGAGAGTTTCGCGAGCGATTTTGGTGCTTCGATCGGTTCGCTGACAACCACTCCACTGGTAACCGTCTCGCGCTACGGAGGCTACCCGCGGGGGTTCAAGAATTTAACGATCCTCCCTTCATCCCGCGTCTTGGTCCAGTACTGTGCGGCGCGGAATCTGAAGCGGATCGGTTGGATGCCCGATCCGTTTGAGCTCGCGAGCGATACCGTCAGGCTCTTTGCGCGCTCGGAGCTCGGAGGAAAATGCGAGCTGCGTTTTTATCACCAGCGACGCGACGATCACGAGGACCTCCGTAAGCTGCTGGACGGCTGCTAGACTTCTTGCAGTGGACTGTCGGCATCTCCAAAGCGATCGAGCTGGACCCCCATCTTTGCCATCATGGAAAGGTACAGCCGGCACATCTGTCGATCGCTCTGGCCGCGATAATCAAGAACGCGCCCCCCGGCGAGTTGGCCCCCGCCACCACCGACGATCACCACTGGCAGCTGCGTTGCATCATGGCTGCCGGTCAGCATCGAGGAACAGTACATGAGCATCGAATTGTCCAGCGCCGTGCGTTCCCCTTCTTCAATCGCATCGAGCCGCTGGGCAATGTAGGCCAGCTGGGCGATGAAGAACTGATTGACCTTCAACCAATCCGCCGTGTCGCTGTGCGAGAGGAGGTGATGGATCATGTAATCGACACCAAGATTCGGAAATCGAAGGCTTGAATGATCGTTATTGAGCTTCAGCGTGCAGATCCGCGTCGTGTCGGTCTGGAATGCGATCACGAGGATGTCGCACATCAATCGCATATGCTGGGCGATGTCTTGCGGGATTCCATCAGGGGGTCGAGGAACCGCAGGTTCTTGGGACGCGGGGCGCCATCCTTGCAATTCACCCCGTTTTTCTGCCCCTTCGATTCGCCTTTCGACATCGCGGACCGAGTCGAGATATTCCTCCAGCTTTCGCTGATCGGCCATGCTGATCGCCCGGCTCAGATCCCCCGCATCTTCAAGAATCGCATCGAGAACGCTCGCATCTCCCTTGGCGGATGAATCCTTGAACAGCCGATCAAAGGCGAGCGCCGGATAGAGTTCCAGGGGGGTCGGTGTCGTCGGGGAGCTCCAGGAGATGTGCGAGCTGTAGAGCATTGAATAATTCTTGTGGACCGAGGGGTTTGATTTTTCGCACCCCAGGACCAGGCTCGGAATCTTTGTCTGGCCGCCGATCCGCTGTGCGAGAACTTGATCAAAACTCGTTCCCGAGACAATCTCGCCGCCAGCCGCAAGCGGAGCACCCGAGAGCAGGTTTCCGGTCTGCGAACTGTGGATATTCCCCTTGAGTGCCTCGGCGTTATAGAGTCCACGAATGAACAGCAGTCGCGAACGAAAATCGTTCAGCGGTGCGAGGACTTCGCCCAACCGCATCGATTCTCCTTCTCCCTCGGCAAACCACTGCTGCGAGTGAAATCCATTTCCCGAGAAGAGAACCGCGGTCCGGACTGGAGGCTGGTTGAGAGC
>Ga0169931_10015141_pt1 | contig 10352 bp, 10 predicted proteins | sample Kivu_15m_20L_FD_129675 | JGI IMG/M metagenome (GOLD analysis project Ga0169931, IMG submission 129675) | Freshwater microbial communities from Lake Kivu, Western Province, Rwanda to study Microbial Dark Matter (Phase II) - Kivu_15m_20L... | ecosystem: Environmental > Aquatic > Freshwater > Lake... | reverse complement strand
TAAAGATCAAAGCTATATGCTTTGGGGACTAACCCCTCAACAGCTCTCGGCGACTGTGTTTCCACTAGCAGACCTTGATAAATCAGAAGTAAGAAAAATTGCTAATGAGGCTGAGCTGTGTGTAGCTTCTAAGCCTGAGTCTCAGGATATCTGCTTCGTTTCTAATGGCATGACTAACTCTGATTACTTACTAAAAATTCTTGGCGAGAAGCCCGGTGATATCGTAGAAACTGATACTGGTAGGATTTTAGGCAAGCACAAAGGTAGCTTCAATTATACTTACGGCCAGCGTAAAGGTCTGGGTATCGCTCATCCAGAGCCACTTTACGTGGTCAAGATAGACTCCAAGTCTAATACGGTTTTTGTGGGCACAAAAGACAAGCTCGCTGGTCAAACAGCAAAAGCCAAAAACAGAAACTTAATCAATGACTATCTGGGAGATGATTTTACGGCTTTAGTAAAAATTCGTTATAATTCAGATCCGACTCCTGCGCGGGTAAAACTTACTGCCGAGCATGAAATGGAAGTAGAGTTTTATGAGCCGGTAACAGCAATCACTCCTGGACAAGCTCTGGCTATATATGATCTGGAAACAGGATTAGAATTAATAGGAGGCGCTTGGATATGCTAAAAACATCCGTCGATCCCAAACAAGAGAAATGCTTCGTGAAGAAAAAAAGAAAAGATTTAATCAGCTTAAAAGATCTCAATGTAAATGAAATCCTTGGGATACTTGAAAGAGGAGACTATTGGTCAGACCATCTTAACTCAAGATTCTCGATCATTCCTCGTACTGTCGATAATCCCATCGTAAGTAATTTATTTTTTGAATCAAGCACTAGGACTAGGTTTTCTTTTGAGGTCGCCGCAAAAAAACTCGGGTTTCATGTCTTAAATTTTGAGCCACAAAACTCTAGCGTTCAAAAAGGAGAAACTCTCTATGACACTCTTCGAACGCTAGAATCCATGGGTACAAACGCGGCTATCATAAGAACTTCAGAAGAAAATATTCTTCAAGAAGTCGCTCCTTTATTAGAGCTTGCTGTTATAAACGCAGGAGCGGGAGCTAATGAACATCCGACTCAAGGATTGCTCGATATTTTAACAATGCGCCAACATTTCGGAAAATTAAATGGTCTAAAAGTCGCCATCATTGGTGATATCAAACACTCTCGGGTAGCGAATTCTAATATTATTGCGCTTGGTAAATTTGATGCAAAAGTTTTTTTATCTGGTCCTGAGAACCTGTTGCCAAGCGATGATTCCGAGCTTATTGGTCCGCACACACAAATAGTCCCTGTCGATTATGCTGTTCAAGAAGCTGATGTCGTAATGATGCTCAGACTCCAAAGAGAAAGGCACGCTCTTAGTAATGTGGCTGATAATTATTTTAGAGATTATGGATTGTCACGAGAAAGATTTAATCTCATGCAAAGCCACGCCATGATCATGCATCCAGCCCCTTTTAATAGAGGAGTAGAGATAGATGGTGATCTTGTCGAGCATCCCAGATCATTAATATATAAGCAAGTATCTAACGGAGTCGCCGTCAGAATGGCTGTCCTTGAAAGGGCTCTATAAAATGAAGCATTTACTAAAAATTCTTTCTAATAATTCTATCGCCGATAAAATTTTTGAATTGAAATTGGAAGGTGATTTTAGGACTCTAGATTTCGCTCCTGGACGGTTTTTGCATATCAAATGCGCAGATGGTATAGATCCGCTTCTTAGAAGACCTATGAGTATTTGTAATATTGATGATACTTATAGAGAAATGACTGTGCTGTATCGCGCTGAAGGGCTCGGAACAAAAGCTCTTGCAAGTAAAACACCCGGAGACCTCTTGGATGTCTTAGCTCCGCTTGGGGAGCCGTTTCCATACGATCAGCTAAACAAGCACTCTCGAGTTTTATTAGTAGGCGGTGGAATTGGTGTGCCCCCACTTTATTATTTAGGACGTAAGCTAAAACAAAAAGGACACCAGATACAATCAATTCTTGGTTTTAACTCGGCTAAAGATGTTTTTTATGAAGCTGAATTCCAGAGTTTAGGTAAAACCCAAATAAGCACTATTGATGGGAGCTACGGGCATAAGGGTTTTGTAACAGAGTTACTAGATGAAAACTGGGACGTATTGTATTCGTGCGGCCCGACGCCCATGCTAAAAGCTCTCCAGAGCCTTATTCCCAAAAGCAAAGAATCTTATATTTCTCTTGAAGAGCGTATGGGTTGCGGCGTAGGGGCTTGCCTTGCTTGTGTTTGTAAGCCAAGCGTGCCTGAAGATTGGGGTAAAAATTATCTTCGCGTCTGCACCGAAGGACCTGTGTTTCCGATGCACGCTGTTGCGTTATAATTATAAATGCCATGACTGATACTAATGAAAATAACATCAATAATCTTCATAGCCCTCAACAAGATGGCATAAACGGCGAGCCTAGCAAAAGTATTGATCAAGAGTGGAAAGAGTTACAAGATAAAACTGCGACTTTTTTGAGTACCGAGCTTGAAGAACAGCGCAACAAATATAGCGAGCTCGAGGACCAATACAAGCGACTTTGGGCAGACCAACAAAACATCGTCAATCGCTTTAATAGAGAGCGTTTGGATATAGTTAGATACGCCGCATCAAATACCATTGAAGCCCTACTTCCGGCCTTAGATAATTTTGATTTTGCCAAACGTAGTATTAATGGTAATACTAAGCCTGAAGATATTCTAAAAAGCATTGAAATGCTCCAAGATCAGCTTATAAACAGTCTTAAATCCGTAGGACTTGAGCAAATCGACACCAGCAGCACATTTAACCCCGAGCATCACGAAGCTGTTCACAAGGTAGTGGATACCAATAAGCCCGAGGGTACTATTCTAGAAGTCCTCAAAAAAGGCTTCAAGCTCAATGATAAAGTCATTAGAGTAGCGACAGTGGTTGTTAGCACAAAAGAATAAGTGTTTAATTACAAAATAACTTTAGAATATAACGGCAAAGATTTCCAAGGCTCTCAAGCCCAAAATATTCTAGAACCCGTTCGAACAGTACAATCTGAGCTGGAGTCTGGGCTAAGTAGATTTTTTGGAGAAAATATCGAAACAAATTTTGCAGGGCGTACAGACACTGGGGTTCATGCTGTAGGGCAAGTAGTGAATTTTAAGCTGAATCAAGAATTAAACACCATAGAAACCAATCCTGATAAGCTTTTGATATCTCTAAATTCTTTTTTACCCCAAGATATGGTTATAAGTAAAATCACAAATGTCCCATTAGAGTTTCATGCTAGGTTCAGTGCAAAAGCTAGAGAATACAGTTACAAAATCTTCCTTCGCCGTCACAGACCGGTCTTAAGGCTCGATAGTCTCATGTGGCACAAAGGACCTCTAGACTTCGACAAGATGTCTGCTCGCGCTCAAGAGTATCTTGGACACCATGATTTTAAAGATTTTGCCAAAACTGAAAATGAAGAAAATACTTTTTGTAATATTATGGAATCCTGCTTAATAAAGGAATCTGATATTTGTTTTAAATACAAAATCAAGGCCGATAGATTTTTGAGGCATATGGTCAGAAGGATAGTAGGTGAGCTAATCCAAATCGGCAGTGGGGATTCGAGCTCTCAGTCTTCCTCCCTAAAAACCACTCCTGCAGAGGGATTGACCCTGGTCAAGGTTTATTATTAAGCTTAGCGCGCGGATGAAACTGGTTATAAGCGCTTAACAAACGATAAGATTGGTCCTTAAAAAAAGGACGGAAAAAATCAGAGATTTTAATAGCTAACCGATCTTCGATTTGATCAGGGTTCAAGCCTTCGTCAATAAGATGTATGATCCTAGATCTTTTCAAAAAAGAGTTTTTTAACTCTTGAGTAGCTAAGATTTTTAGTAACTCCGTACTTGTCAAACGCACTGCTGATGATTGATTCAGAGCTGGCGACAAAAACAAAGGATCTGACAAAGCCGCAGATGATAAAGCGTAAGATGATCTTTTGGATTTAAGAAATTCTTTTATTAAGCTAGCTAGCTCAGCTGGGATCTTTAAGTCTCGGTTACGAATTCTAATGGTATTGCCCGCTGAATTATAATCAGCAAGGCTAAGACCGATTAACTCCTCAAAAGACAAATAAAGCTCGTATAAGACTCTAATCAAAAGGGTTTCATAACTATCCTGCACAAAGATCAAGTCCAAATCTTTTTTTTCGTAGTATTGATAATCATCCATGCTAATAGCAAGCCGGATTTTCCAAAAAGGATTTTGATCTAAATTTAACCAATTAACAAATTGTCTCAGGCTACTTGACTTAGAAATAAAGCTTGCTTCAGTATATTTATCTTGCAAAATTCCCAGATAAGTTTTTATGCTCGCCTCATCAATCTCTGAACTGGTTTCAGCCAAAAAATCAAGAAAGTTTTTAATATCTCTTTTTATGTTTTCAATGGTGCCTTGAGATTTTTTTGAGCTTGAACTCAAAAAATCAATAAAATAATCCAAAAGCTCAAAATTTATCTGTCGAGGGTTCATTATTAATTACGCTTTTTTTGCTCCAATAAAGCAATCAAATCATCTTCTAGATTAAATTTCTGAACAAATTTAGTAATTATCGGACTTGTATCTGCCCAGCCAATATTCAAAAGATGCTTGAGATGATCTAAAGGACCGGCGTTTTTATTTAAGGTGCTTGATTCTGCATCAATAATTTCTTCGCTCATGTAATAATTCTAGCTAAATAATAACTACTTGTCGATAAGAATTTTCTTCAACTTCATCAAAACCGCACCATTAACGGGATCTACGTCCTGTACAAAATTATTAGGCGATGGAGCATAGTTGTTTTGAATAGGTGCAAAACCACCATTTGTTTGAGAATTTAACTGCATATTTAGATTGTCCCATCTAGATAGAGTAACCTCATGCTTAGGTGCTTCCCAGACTTGATCGGTGTCGCTAAACTGAACCTTAGTCACCTCGACGAAATAATAAGCATCCTCGCGGTAATGTTTATCTCTTCTGAATTTCAAAATCTGTTGCGCACTAGGACCGACTGGATCAATACTATTAGTTTTTATGGTATGAAAAACATAGTCCTCAAAAGGATGCTTGAGGGTCCACGTAAGCTCATAAGACAAAATAGTTCTGCCAGTGTTGTTTACGACTTTTGCAGTATAGGTATGAAATACATTGGTTAAATTTTTAAAACGAGAAGATCCTTGATCATAAATACTGGCTTCTAAAATCGAAATTGGAGAGGCATAATTATTGATCACATGTACTGATTGCTGAGCAGGTTTTTTAAAATATTTAACCAAATCCTCCCACTCAATTAGAAATGCTCTTGCTGGACTGAAGTTAAAAGCAGAGATTAAAACTATTAGAAGATATTGTAAATGATTTATTTTCACAAATTAGTTTCCTTGCGCTTGAACATAAATCTGTTCTACATCCTCACCAATTCTCACTTTTGGAGTGATTAAAATTATCAATTCTGTTAGATCTTTGTTTTTAGAGTTGTTTTTAAAGAAGTTTCCTACCACTGGTAATCTGCTCAAAAGAGGAATCTGATTACTTGAGTCCTGACCCTTTTTATCATCAAACAAACCACCAATAGCGATAGTCTCATTATCAATCACTTGTACTTCAGATGATATACGTCTTCTTAAAGTTTGACCTGGAATACCTTGGTCATTCAAAGTACCATTAGCAGATACTTCTACGTCAATTTTAACGGTTACAACTCCGCCTCCACCGACAACAGGAGTAATATCCATAGAATTACCAGCTGTGATTCTCTGGATTCTTTGGTTTTGGACCACACCGATAGTCTGCCCAGCGGGATCAGCGGCATTTAAGATCACGTTTATGTCTTGATCAAAATTTATTTTTGCACTCTTGCCACTTGTAACAAGCAATCTTTGATTTACTTTTAGCTGATTGTTTTTGGTCTGTTGTTTAAAAGAAGGTCTGTTCTGAAATACGCCCCACTCATCAGAGCTTAAGTCCATATCTAAACCAAATGTACCACTACCGACAATCTTGCCAAGCTTACCGATAGAAAAAGAATCTTGAAATATTTTATTAGACTTTAGAAAATTTTGAGAAACTTCTATTAGTTTTACATTCAGCTCTACCTGCGGGATTGGCTTATCTATGGTCCTTATAAAATCAAAAAGCTTAGTGAGTTCAGCCTTGGAACCTTCAGCAATAAAAGCGTTTTGGTTGTCACTAACTTGAACAAGAGATTTTAATTCAGCTGGCAAGAGCTTGTTTGCGTTCTGTGCTTCAAGATACTTTAGAGGAAAGAAAACCGTTTTTCTATCAAGACTAAAGTTTTTATTAGAAGCACTATAAACAACAAAAGTGTCATCCTTGCGAGTAAACTGGAACTGACTTCCTGCAAACACCAACGAAAAAGCGTCTTCAATATTTACTCCGCGCACTCTAAGAGTAACTCTCTCAGTAGGATTCGCTGTCATCACGACATCCACACCATATTTATTGGCAAGATCTTTTATGATACTTGATAAATCCTCATTGTCATAAATCAAATCCGCAAAACGCTCTTCTAGAGGCAAAGACAAATCAACATCAGTACTATTTATATCTGCTTTTAGAGCAGTAGTTCTAGCTCCGCGTTTTTTTAGGATGGTGTAATTATCACCGCCCACAGAAAAATCTACATCAGCTGCTTCCACCAAACTCAAAAAAGCTTGCGTGAAGGGCTGATTATTAATCTCAACAACAGAGATCATATCTCTATCTTGGATTTGGCCAGAGACAGTGATACTCTTACCAGAGACCCTAGCTAAAGTTGCAAAAGCATCTCTAATAGGAATACTTCTTGCTGAGAAATTTACCATAGGATCGTCTTTAGGAGCCTTTTTGACAGTAGGTGCTTGAACCTTGCGTTCGCGCTTAGGGATACCGACGATCTCAATTAATTTTTCGATTTCTTTCAGGTCTTTTGGATTTTCCGGGTTAAGACCCGAAAGAATATCGCCATACTGCGAGTATAAATTTTCTAAATCTTGAGTAGATCTTTTGAATTTTTGAGCTAACTTAACATAGCCATCTTCTCTTTTTTGTTTAGCGGCGGCTAAATCCTCTTCGATTTTTTGATCGATTTCACGGTTGTCTCTTTTTACAATCTCTTGGCGAACTGGCTCTTGCGCGCTGGTTGAAGCTGGCGCTGATGTAGGACTAGAGCTCGCCCTCGTGCTGGTAGGCGCTGTGGTTTTTGCTGGAGCTGAAGCACGCTGTTTTGGTGGAGGAGCTACTTCAGGCTCTTCATCATAAAAAGGATCTTCGTCTTCCCAAAACTCATCTTCATCTTCCCAGTCATCCTCTTCATAAGCAGGATTAGCAGCAAAATAAACATTATTCGCTGAAATAAGATCTTGATATTGATAATTACTTATATTAGATTCTGGGTTAGAAAGCGCAGGCGAAACTTGTGTCAATAAAGCCACCAAAGTTATTAAGATATTAGTAGTTCTGCGCATAATAAGGCCTACGACTACAATGACGCTAGAAAAATCAAGATGTTCCCGATAAATTCAAATATTTTTTTGAGGCTAGATTTTGCAGACGCTAGATATAGCGTTTAGGACAGATTAATCCTTACGGGTTTTATGCTCAAGACGAATTCTTTCGATAATGGCCTTAACCTCATCTTCGCTTGGACCTTTATTTTCGTCTTCTTCGTTTTCGGTATTACTTACAAAAGAACCGCCCACGATTTTAAAATTAGAACCTTCCCAAGGCGTATCAGAAGGCGCTCTTAATATCTCACCAGTATCTTCAGCCGCTGGATTAAAAGGAGCCACGATTTTTTGGGGATTTAGACTTGAGCCACCTTTACTCGGTGCTTGAATAATTTGAGAATTCTTTAGAGCTTTACTCGGTTTGCCTAATCTTCTTTTTTTGACTTTTACCGTAGAGGAGCTAACTATGTAATCAGGAATATCAGTGATGATATTCATATCAAGTAATTTTTTCTTGCGTTCTTTTTCGGCTTTTTCTTGAGCGCGCTTATCTTTTTCTTCTTGCTTCTTGCGCTTAGCTTCTTCTTTTTCGCGCTTTTTACCTTCGCGCTCTTCTTCCTTAGCACGGCGCTTCTCTTCGCGTTCCGCTTCCTTAGAGAGTTTCAGCTGTTCTTTTTGCTTGAGCTTATCTAATTTATCTTGCTCTTTTGCTTTTAGCTTGAGTAATTTTTCTTTTTCTTTTTCCTTGCGGAGCTTCTCACGATCTTTTTCTTTAGCGATGCGTTCTTTATCACGCTCTTTTTGGAGACGAAGTCTTTCTTTTTCTCTGGCGATGCGCTCTCTTTCGCGATCTTTTTGGAGACGAATTCTTTCGCGTTCTTTTTGGATGCGTAATTTTTCTCTTTCTTTTAGAAGCCTTTCTTTTTCTTTGTTTTTGGCTGCGATGGCTTTAGTGTTCAGCTTCTTGACTGGTTTTTTGGTAGATTTTTTAGCTACTAGTTTTTTGGTAGTTTTAACGGATTTGGCTTTTGACTTTAGCTTAGGAGCTGGTTTAGCTTTAGGCTTAGTTTTACTGTTAGCTTTAGCTCGCTTATTTTGGTCGGACTTGCGCTTGAGAGAGTATAATCTCTTGCGCTCTAGCTCACAATCGCGGCAAGAATTAGGTCTATAGGAGACACGATTTTTTGAATTAAGTTTTACGCCGCAAACCGTGCAGTTAGTAATAATCACAATGGCCATTATAAACGATATAATCCATTTGGCCAAGGCCATGGGCCAAAATTATAATTTTTCTCTGCTAAAATGGAAATTAGGTACACCCACTTGGCAGAAAAAAAACTTCAATCTCTTGAATTAATCCGCCCTGAAAACTCAGGAGTGAGAGATTTTTCCGTGAGTGACTATGAAGAAAAGCTTAAAGCTCTGGCTTCTAAAAATGATTTAAACCCAAATTATTCTGATGATTTTTTTAGGATTATGGGGCTTCTACTCAGGAGAGATAATAAGCAGATTTCTGAGCTAATTGATAATCATCCCGAACTTGTGGCGAGCGTAGAAATTAAGTCTTTATGCCTGCTTAATAGCCTTATTCTTGGTGAGCCCGTCAATAAGTTTTTTTCTAGAAAAAATCCCGAGCCCGAAATAGCTAGTAAATTGAATCATAGGCTTGCAAGCACTTTTATGGATTTGTTGAGCTTGATCAGTAATAACACTGACACACTTGAAAATTTTAATCCCGCGTGCATTATAAATTTCAGTGATTTCTTGCCTGAAATAAAAATTTATCTGGCTCTAAAAATTATTTATTCGGAAATTTCTGCTGGCAAGCTTGATGCTCTTGAATTAATTAATTCATACCAGGCTGAACAGCTACTTGACAAGCAGATGAAAATTTTTAGCTTAATAAAGTACTATAAAAAAACTGCTAACGCTGAGCTAGAAGAAAAATATCTTCAAGAATACCGTAAGATTTTTGTGCCCAACCCCGCAAAGCCAGTCTCACTCAAGCTTCTAGCCAATGAGTTTTTTTACTCTCCGTCTGAGACGCTGAATAATTGGAGTAGTATTCTTGAAGAAATCGACAGAGTGCAAGAGCAGATTATTTTATCAGCTGGATTAGAAAAAAATACTTGCTCGTATTTTAAGTGTAGTGATTGTTGTAAATTTACTTTTCCGGTGATGAGCTTGACTGAGTTTTTGTATCTCAAAAACTGGATGGAACAGACTGGCTACGATATTAAAAAAATCCAGACCGCCTCCAAAAAAATCCAAGATGAGCACCAAGAGCTGTTCGGCACCAGGCTCACTATTATCGATAAATCTCTGCCCGAGAATCAAAATCGTGGCGCAGAAAATCCAAATAATTTTAAATACCAATGTCCATTTTTGGATGAAGCAGGGAGCTGTTCTTGTTATCCCGCGCGCCCGCTTTTGTGCCGAGGCTTCGGGCTTGCAAGTGATAATGGCGAGAGCATAAAGACTTGCAATTTTTATATCCGCCAATACGAAAATAATTCAAATCCTTTTTATGAATGGCCGGTATTTGACTTACGTAATGCCAAAAATCTCGCGAAGGCCAGCGATGGATTTTTAAATAATGAGGGCCAAAATCCTAGCGGGACTATTGTGGCGTGGTTTGATTTGCAGACATTACCTACGACGCAATCAAGATAACTAAAGTGTGCTAATTGTAACAATATTACAATTAGCTTGGCTAGATTTGCGATCTAATTGTAACATTATTACAATTAGACTAACTCGCGGGGGTTTCCTATTGTAATAATATTACAATAAGCCCTTGTGATTACTGGGGTTTTTAGGTTTTTAACAAAAATCATATTTTTTGCAAATAGCTATTGACAAATTACTGGGGATTGTGTATTATT
>Ga0169931_10015139_pt1 | contig 10355 bp, 4 predicted proteins | sample Kivu_15m_20L_FD_129675 | JGI IMG/M metagenome (GOLD analysis project Ga0169931, IMG submission 129675) | Freshwater microbial communities from Lake Kivu, Western Province, Rwanda to study Microbial Dark Matter (Phase II) - Kivu_15m_20L... | ecosystem: Environmental > Aquatic > Freshwater > Lake ... | reverse complement strand
GAAAGCGGGTCCGGACGATCCCGCGGAGCGGGATGTCTGGATGCTGACATCCCGCTGCGCGGGATCGTCAGCATTCGAGTCCCGTCCGGTCCGCAAAGCCCCCAGCGATGGGGGTTTTTTCATTAAGGACAAAGTGCGTTTCAAGAGCCCATCCTGAAAATCCTCGAATCCTGGTTCAAAACCATCCGAGGCCGAAAGTTTGCCATCAGGGAGGTTACGATGCGTTTCAAGCGCCCATCCCCGAATCCTCTTCCATCCACAAATCCTGGTTCGAAAACAGCGGGGAGCGCAAGGTAGCCATGAGTAAGAAAGGGGGCCGGCCAAATGATGCATTCAAATGATGCTGAACACATATTCCATCGGCCATCTTTCCCGCTCGTCATGCACTGCTGCCGGCATGCCCAGTTCCATAACCAAGATCTGACAAATGTCGTTGCCTCGGGACGGACAGATCCGGTTTCTGGCGGCAACAGCGTCCACCTGGTGCGATCCGCCTTGCATGTAGCGGCATGACCTGTCAAGTGTATTTCGATTCATGGAACTTCGTCGCAATTGCAATATCTTCATTTTTTACCGAGGGGTGCGGTCTCTTCCTGCGTTCATGGTCGGCCTATGACCGGGGCGAGATATCCGTTCAGTCGAGTACCATCCATAGCACATACTCATGTACAAGTTCGTTTTACCATTGGTGATAGACCGCAGACGGGCCATCCTGCTCGACCTGATCGATGACCGCGAGGAGGTGGACCCCGCTGCACAAGTCCTCGACAGTTATGTGGTGGAATTCCCTGCCATCGCCAATGAATTGCTGAAGATATCGACATTGCAGCCCCTCCAATCATTGACGCCCGACAGGGACGACGTACCCCTCTCTGAACTCTCCTTCTCCCTCGTCGACGTCGACCCCGCCCAGAGAAGATTGCGTCTGGAGTTGCGGCATCCCGGCAAGGTCGTGGGGAGCCCATCCACCCTGGTAGACATCACCAGGGGCCTGGCCCTCAAGCTGCATGCGGAACCCGGCGTGAGCACCCTCGAACTCAAAAGGGAGGCGGGGCACCGGGGCCCTCGAAGGGAATCTTTCGGGCTTGAAGTGTGCTATGTGGCGGATGACGGCGCAAAGTTCATCGGCTTCCTCACCATCCACGTCGCAGAACCCTCCCAAATCCTGAGAGCGGGTTTGGACTTCGGGTCGGAGGCGTCGCAGATACGATTCGCTCGTGGCGACCAATCGGAGGCCATGCCCTTTGACCTGTTGGAAGCCATCCGAGACCTCTATTTCCCTGACAGAGTTGCTGAACGCGAGACCTTCGTGCAGGACGAGGCCGACAAGAGGCACTTTTACAGGTCGGTCTTTTTTGCCAACAAGATCTATGGAGGAAGTCCTGATGATCTGGACCTGGTCACACCGCGCGACCAGGCCGAGGAGGAAGGAGGCGAATTTCTGCAGACACATCACAAGATCCCCAACTTGAAGCTCTTGGGTTTGGAGGAAGATCTGGGTGCCGATATCATTTTCGAGGGAGAGGATGGTCAGAAGAATAGCCTGCTGGCATTGCGTGAGAACATCTATGACAGTCTGGTGGAAAGGATGGTCATCTCCTTCCTGGAGCGGTGCGACGAGGTGCGGGGCCGATGCTTGCGATTTACGATACTTGTCCCGAACATCTACGACCTCGGCCGGGTGGCACAGACGCGGAGCCTGGTCTCGCGCATCGTCGGTAGTGCCGAATGCATGCGGGGGGCTTCGGGGGCGGGGGGCTTCGAGATAGATGTGATCTCGGAGAGCGATGCCTCATTCCTGGGGTATGCGGCCATGGGCAATGTCGACTTCAAGACCGATAGTTACACGATCGTGATAGACTGCGGAAAGGGTACCACTGATTTCTCGGTCATCCTCACCAATGCCGACGCTTCCATGCGTTCCGTCTATCGCAACGGATTCGCCGGGGCCGGCAACCTCATCAGTTTCGCTTTCTATGAAACCCTGGTGGGTTTCGTCGAAAGCCTGGCCGAGGCGTGCAGGGAGTCGAACTCCGACAGGCACAAAAGCATCCGAAGATTCATCGACGAGCAGTTGAAATCTGAGGCCTCATCCTTCCGCTATCAGGCATACGAGCATGTGGAGAGGTGGAAGAAGGCCTATGGTACCGGTGTGACCCAGAGTCCCGACGATGTGAGGGCCCAATGGATGGGCGTGAAGGAAGGCGCCTACACCTTCGAGAACGTCTTCGATGAAGGAACTCAGTCGCTCGTTGCCACAAGACTGAAAAACCTGCTCGCGAAGGTCCAGACGGTCCATGATTGGGATGGTCACATACGCCGTGCGACGGAGCTCATAGCGGACACGACCCGGAAACGTTTGGAATGGGTCATTCGAAAAATGAATCGGAAACATTCCTTCGGTGGGATCCTTTTCACCGGCAGGGCATTCCTGTTCGCACCACTGGCATCCCAAATGAAGGTGGTGCTCGGCAGCATGGACGGACTCTCCGGTGGAGGGCTTCTCGACACGGGAGGGGTAAACCTGAAGGAGATCTGCATGCAAGGTGTCTTTCACAACCGGTTCGTTACGCACAGCGACGTGGTCTGCACGCCCATGGAAGTGACCGAAAAGGACAGGGACAGGGCCGTGCGCCGATCCGACATCTCGGACAGTTCCATGCTGAAACGGTTCGTCAACTGGGTGAACTACCTTCTTGGCCTCGAGGATGCCCATCTCCTCGCGGAGTCCTCCAATTCCTTCCCCATCGTTCAGCGGAGACTCCTGCATGCGCGTTTCCGAATGGGGGAAACGGTATTCCAGACCCGGGGCGGATCCGTGGATGCCGCAGAAGCCAGGATCGTCATCTCACGCTCCGGACTGCATATTGTAGCAAGGGACCAGGCGGGAAGGAAACTCCTTCTTGAACTGCGACCGGCTCCCGGCAGGTCAAATCCCGAGATGAAGCCCGTCATCTGGAAGTCTTTGTTCCCTGTTTTCTACAACCCCGAACTCATCGGCAACTGATGCGAAAGACACACTTCAATACCATCCTCATGGACAAATGGTTCAGTGCGGTCCTGACAGCCATTTTGATGTCATCGACATCTGTCGCACAGATCCGCGACAGCATCAACCTTGACCGGATCTCGGGGGACACCTCGAAAGTCTGGAGGCTGTATCTGGATTCGAGCCGCATCCAATTGCAAGAGCTCAAAAGGAATCAAGTCGGGTACGGGAAGCAGAAAGTTCTGATAGACACCAAAGGGCGAGCCAACGCTGAGGCAGACAGGGTACTCCTGGATAAGTACATGAGGGACAGCGTGCGGACGATCAACCCCGCGGATCGCGAAAAACTGCGCACTGCCTTCCGGAACGTAACGGGTATCCGCTTGGATGAGGAATTGGCGAAATTCGAGGTGAAGGTTTTCGAAGACAGCATCGAGATCGGAGAAGGCGTCATCCGTTCCACTTTCGCGCTGAACGATTCCGTCAGTTTCAATGCCTCTGTCCGAAAGATATTCGGCAGGTCCCCGGATGCTCGACAAACGATGGAAAAGCTATTGTCACCTTCCACTCCGGCCCCGGCAGATGAAGGATTCCCGATACCTATGGCCGTGGCTGCCCTGTCATTGGGCATCCTGCTGGGTGGTGCTGCAACGTTTTTGATGGTGCGGTCTTCCCGCCGGCCATCCGGCAGGCCTCATGTTGAAAAGGCTGTACCGAAAGAGTCACTGAAGGACTCGGCGCCGATCGAAACTGCATCCTATCAGTCGTTGGAGATCCCCCCCTCGATTGCAAAACTCTTGGAAACTCAACTTGCACAGGTCATGTCCGGCAAGGATGCCCATTCGAGCATTGAAAGGGTCGGAACGGAAGATGCTCTTAATAAAATCTTGGAGCGTTGTGTGACCTTCATTAAGGAAGTCGTCCGTGAACGATCCCAACTGCATTCGGAAGTCGTCTCACTGAAAAAACAATTAGATGAAAATCAAGTTCTGCTAAGCTCTAGCGAGCGACAATTCAATGAGACAAAAGGTCGGCTTGAAAAAGTGCAAAGTGAAATTGAAGCTCAACAAAAGGAATTGAATCAGGCCAACCTCCGTTGTCAGGAGTTTGAGAAGCAAGTCAATAACCTACAGGCAGATGAAAAGTCCCTGGCTGCCATCTCCGAAAAAGTCAGGGGCATGCTGGATGATCTGTACCGGCGCCTTGAAGGAATGGCTGCCGAGAAGCTTCCCAACGAGGCGTTCGAGGCGGATGTGCTGAGGACATTCATCACCGTGGCAGTCGTTTCCCTCAGCCATTTCAGTATCCGGTCGGGCAAAAATCTCGATGCGGACAATGCCAATATCGACCTGCTGGAGGGAAGGCCTGCAGCCAAGCCTGCCATGCGGGTGGATGCGGCGACGAGCCGCAGTTCGGTCGACCCTGTCTCGTATTTCGTCTACAGGCTGCTCAAGGCGCATAACGTCTCAGGTATCGGAGGGTTCAACTACATGGGCTATACCATTGGACCATGATACCATTCAGAAGGTTGCTTGTCGGTGCCGCCGCCATCCTGGCGCTCTGCCTTTTCATCTGGGGTACGTACGCCCTGTTGAGCCCCATGCCCTTCCTGATCATACTCGCCGTCTTCCTCTCTTTGATCCACTTTCTCCTTTTCTGGGCGAACGGCAGCAGGATGAATACATATCAGGGACCTGCGCAGATGGCGGGTGTGGTGCGCACGGTCTCCGCCGTCTTTCTCCTGCTGCTGTTCGCGGTCTCCCTGAAAGTGGTCCGGGATTATCAACTGCCCGGAGGGGAGCGGCCCTACTTCAGCAATGCCGACCATCATGCATTCCGTAACGAGGCCATTGCCTTCCGTGGTGGGCTGACGGTCTTCTCGGAGAGGGATGACACTTCATCCGGCATATGGCCGGTCGACAGCGGCTCCCTGAGGATCCTGTCACAGCCGGATCGGATCAGCCTGCGTATCCGGGATCTGTACAGCCCCGTGTTCGTCGACCGGGAAGGCGGGGGAGAGCCGGGCTTCCGATTGCTCAACCCGCAGTTCGCAGATCCACTCTCGGCGGGCAGCGAACTGACGGACGGAAGCAACATACTTCGCTTCCTCCGTGTGGAGCCGAGTCCTCCCGGGTTGAAGGAGATGCTTCGCTCGATCCTGTCGGGGCCCAAAGACCCCAAATATGATCTTGAGTTCGCCTTCCTCAGCAGCGACCCCGATATCATCGGGGAAGACTCCGTTGGCCTCGTTGCCGACACTTTCCGGGTCAGTCTGACACTGAGGAAGGGACTCCCGGTCAGCGACATCCTCCTCCGTGACTCCGACAGCGTCCGTCTGAGGAATTCGATCCGGCTGCAGCGCTGGCTGAGCCGCTATTCCGGGCTGCAGGTACTGGCCAGCCAAGATGCGCAAGGCGTAAGGTCCTTGAACCTTTTCCTTCCCAAGGACGCCGTCGACCTACGAGTAACCCGCCAGGGAAGGCCACTGCAACTGTCCACCCGGTTCGACTGCATCCTCCAACCGGGCGAAAGGTTCTTCCTGGGGCTGGGCAACGAGCGGGATTCTTTCTCCGTGGCCCCCATTGAGACCGGATCGGTGTTTCGCGGCTCAGGCTATACCCATGTGCTTCGTCCGGGCCGTTTCGGTTACCGGAAACTCGCCCCTTTCGACAAGGAAGGCCGTCTGAATACGACAGACGAGATCCGATTCCTGTCCAATGCGCCCGGCGAGGTCAACTCCTTCCATCTCCGCGAGGGGCTGCTCTTCCATGAATCAACCAAGGACAACGGATACACCGGCCTGCAGGGCGGTATCCTTCGCTATGGCAATGGCGCTCCCGGCGAGGCGCTCAAATGGGATGTCTGGCCCAAGCCGGATCCGGGGCGAGTCGATGTCCCGGGAGGGCGGTTCCTGATCCAGAGTCGGAACGGCGAGGTCGGTTGGGTGTACTCCGTCCGTGACTTCTCCGACAACCCATTCCGACATGTCCGCATGCGTCTGTATCTGGGCATCCTGATGGGACTGATCCTGATGGTGGTCGTACTTTTCCCGGCAGGGCATTCCAGAGAAGGGGTCATGACAAGGTCCCAGATGGCCCTTGAGACCCCTGTCTGGATGGTCATCTATGTCATGCTGACCTACCGGCTGCTGCTCCTGTGGCGGGTGGCCACCTTCCCACCGGTGGAAGGAATCAGTGCATACGAGTTCAACACCCTGCAGTCGTTCGACATGCGATTCCAGGGATTCCAACTCCCCCTGCCCATGACAGTGATCCTGTTCCTGCTGTTCGTCGCCGCCATCGCCTTGCACCGGACCGGTGTCTTCGGTCGCATGTGCATGCGTTTCCTTGCATGGGAATGGTGGACAAGGTTCAGGCAACGGTTGCCATCAGGTCCGATATGGGAGCGGAGCGACCTGCGGCATGGTGCCGTGCTGGGGCTCGCCTTCATGGTCAAGTCCGTCATTCCGGTGGATATCCTGATCCGGGTGATGGAACTGCTGGTGCCGATGGCCAGTTATTTTTATTTCACCCACCGGGTCTTGCGCCTTCGGCCCGCATCCGAAGGGAAGCCACTCACGTCTGGACGCGACTGGACCCCTTATGCCTTCTTCAGACACTGGGTCGACTCCGAACAGCTGTTCATCATATCCACAATGACTGTTGGTTTTCTGGCTCTCCAGGACAGGGGGTTCGCAGTCATATTCATCGTATTCCTCATCCTCAAGAACATCTTCCTCCGATTCTCGCACAAAGCCGCGTCTTTCCAGGTCCGCCAGGGTCTTGCCGGACGGCTGTTTCTGCCCGTCAACCAACGGGTCTACGGCATCATCGCACTCTTGCTGTTCGTCCTGTTCCTCACCTGGAAGGGGCTGCCCGACCTGCTGTTGGAAAACCGTAGGACCTTGATCATCCTCCTGATGCCGACCACTGCATTCTTGGTTCGCGTCCTGTTCCCGTCATCTCACCGCCTATTTGCCCCGATCACCACCCTTTGCCTGATCATCGCCGTTGCCGCACTGCTGCCATGGTCCTGGTCATGGATGGATCAACGGATACAACGTGAGATACGCCACGTCAAGTACAGGGCCAGTCTGATACACAGGCCCCTCGGGGAAGTGCTTCGAAATGAAACCTACCTTTCCGGTGCAGAGACGAAGATCATCGAGACGGCCCAGAACCAGTGGTATATCCATACCTATCTCGACCACGCCGAGCAGTTCCCGCGTCGCATCCGTTTCCAGCCGCATTTCCGGACGGGTGTGGACTACAGCACGCAGACAAGGGATGTCGTCCTTCCCCGATATGTGATCGCGGAGTTCGGATACCTGACCATGTTCGGTGTCATCTTGTTGGTCACACTGCCTCTGCTCGGGTACCTGTTCTTCTTCCGTCTGAACGACGCATCGAACCGTCCCGACGCGGAGTCCGTCACCGGATTGCTGGCGCTCACCTTCCTGTTCATCACGGCGCTTGTCGTTTGGATGTCGTCCACCAACCGCTTCGTCTTCTTCGGGCAGGACTTCCCCTTCCTTAGCCTCACGAGCCGGATGAGCGTCATGCTTCCCTTGATGTTGCTTTACGTCCTGCTGACACGCGTACCCCTCCTGCGCGACAATTCCGGGGAGATGGTGCGGAGGCGCCTGCAGGTCATCGGCTTCTTCACGCTGTTGATCGCAACGATCTATGTGACGGGCAGGAAGACCAACCTGCTTCGTGAAAGTCATTTCCAGCCCGACCTTGCCAACATCCGAGTGCGAATCGACGGACAGGTGAACGCCTTCTTCGAGGAAGCCCAGGCCGCCGACGGCGCGAGGGCCAGGGCAAAAGCCTATGGTCGGGATGATGTGAGGGTCGGACGATGGCTCAACGCGATGATGAAGAATCCCGGATTCAGCTCCGTCCACGACAGCCTCTCGGTGTATGAGAAGTCGATGGTCGATGCCCTGGTGGCGACACCCGGGATGGGCTTTGACCTACGCAGCCCGATACATATCATATTGTCCGGAGGCATCTATCGGCTGCGTTTCAACAACTGGTTCCACCTCGAACTCCCATTCTATGATGGCGACAAGGTCTGGAAGGGTGATATCATCGAGCCGATCGCCGAGAACGCATCCCTCGTTCGACGCCCACCATCCGAAATAGCCCCCTACATTCAAATGCTTCCCCCGGGCTTCTTCAAACCGGGCAGCCGGCCTTTCGCCATGGTTGACCTGTATAACGCGGGGAATACCGTGAGTCCGGCACTGCTGCTCTACAAGCCAAGGGAAAAGAAGCTCATGCACTTGGAAAAGGAGAATTTCGCTGTCAGGATCGAAGAGCAGGACCTGTTGCTATTCCGTGACAGACAGTCGGGCAGCACCCGTCCGAGATCCCTTTACACGGCATGGAACCTCGCCGACGGCACCCGGCTGTATTTCACCTTCAACGCCATGGTCAACGGACGGCGCAGGATGCTGTATCCCTTGCGGGAGGATTTTTTCTGGATGCGAGAGTGGGCCAACGCCTGCCGGACGGCCATGGAGGACAGGGGTGGGGAATGGCTTGACTCTTCCCTCATCGTGAATCTCGACTACGACCTCACCCGTGCAGCCTCCGTCCAACTGCGTGACGCGCTGGTCCGACCCAATACCAACTCCTCCCAGGTGCTCGTCAGTGTCGTGGCCGCCGATGGCGATGGCCGTATCCGGCTGCTTGTCGACCGGGCCATGCGGAGCCAACGCAGATCCATCGACCCCAACAGCGAGAGTGAACTGGAGGAATTGCTGCGACAGCAGTATTTCCGCAGGAGCAACAGGGACGATCGACTGCAATGGGGGAACGCCAACCTGCTGCATATGCGCGATGGGCCCGGAAGTTCCATCAAGCCACTGGTGCTCGCTGCCGTCGCCTCACAAGGACGGATGGAGTGGGACTTGTTGAAGTTCAAGCCGCATCAGGGCGGACTGCTCCATTGGAACAAGTCCCATGACCGGTTCAGGATCGACAAGTACGCGGATAGTGTGATGCCCAGGGCGCCGGGCTGGTGGGAGGCCGACCACAGCAATAATGGCAGCGATCTCAATACATACATTTCCAGATCACACAACCTCCACCATTCGCTGATCGTGTTCCTCGGTTCCTACGTGAAGGATGATTTCCCTAGAGGCACTTTGACCGATCGACTGAAGCCCTCCCGAACCAAGGATGAATTCCCGCAGGCTGAACTGCGAGGAACATCCTATCACCTGCCTCCGCCCTCCGAATGGCCCAGGGACCCCGTCTCCGGGAAGTCGTTCGGAAATACGAACTCGCTCATGTCGGTGGGGCTTTCAGAACTTTTCGGCCTCGACATACAATCCAAATGGTCATCCGGCCAGAAGTCGGAAAAGAGGAACTTCAGCAGGCTTCCCGACAGCATCGCCGACCGAAGCGCCTGGGCATTCCCCGAACGGTCCTATTTCGATCAGGCGGAACGGGCCGGAAATTTCCAGACCGCCATTCTTCAGACAACACTCGGGGGTGGCGTGTTCCGCCTCACGCCGGTCCAGACCCTAGAGATGTACGCGAGGCTTTTCAATCAGGACCAGGGGTTCCGTGTATCCATCGATTCGGCCAGTGGCCCCGCGAGGCCATGGAGCAGTCTGGCACCCGAATGGCAAGGTCGTTTCCAGCCCGACTTCCTCGAGACGGGCCGCGATGGCAGGAACGCACTGTTCCCTGCCATGCGCTCCGTCATCACCGAAGGCACTGCCCAGTACTTGAAAGGGATTCGCATCCCCGCAGGATATACGCTCTACGCCAAGACCGGCACCATCGGATCCGGGCGTTCAGACAACTCCAAGCGCCTCATCGTGGCCATTGTCAAGGACGAACCCCTTCCATTCCCGCAAAGGCGGAAGTACTTCGTATACTTCACCATCCAGAACGCCTACATCGAAAGGGATGGGGTCGATAAAGGCTGGTTCCAGCAGCCGGTATATGTGGAAACTGTCAACAGGGTGGCGGCATCCAGGAGTTTTAAAGAATACATGAAATGACCGGAAGGAATTTCGACAGGCATATCATCCTGTTCATCATCTGCCTCACGGTTGTGGCGGCGCTGGTTCGTTTCCCGGTTTCCTTCGGCGCTGACGATTCGCCCGAACCCGTCGCTCCGAGCCCCTGTGGGAGTTTCCCCGAAGAGTCGGTCAGGTTGGATTCCCTCCGGACCTTGTTCGCCGATCTGCGTGTCGTCAAGAATTGCAAGGTGGACGAGGCCGGATCCCGAGGCAAGGTCGACCTTGTCGTGTCAAACCTCAATGACAAGACGGATCTGCTGGGGAAGGACTGGAAAACGTTGATCCGTTGCTATAGGAGCGGACATTGCGAAATAGCCGACAAAG
>Ga0169931_10015138_pt1 | contig 10355 bp, 13 predicted proteins | sample Kivu_15m_20L_FD_129675 | JGI IMG/M metagenome (GOLD analysis project Ga0169931, IMG submission 129675) | Freshwater microbial communities from Lake Kivu, Western Province, Rwanda to study Microbial Dark Matter (Phase II) - Kivu_15m_20L... | ecosystem: Environmental > Aquatic > Freshwater > Lake... | reverse complement strand
TGTTTGATCTACATAAAACAAAAATCTATCTTCTACTTCTGGGGAAGGTTGTAGTACTACCCTTTCATATCCCATAGGGGGATCAAATCCAACAATATTACCTGGTAGTGTCAATGTGCCATCTATATTGAACAGCCAAGATTTCGTGCTGCCTTCCGAATCTGTAGACTGCAATGCTATGCCTCGATCATTGGCTCCTTGTAGCGTAAAATATGTATCTAACTCTGGAGATGGATTGTAAGTTTGTATTGTGCCGGCGCTGTCTACAATTATAGTGGCAAATGTTGGTGAACCTGTGGTCGACAGTTGAGAATCTTGGTCAGTTCCGGGACCTGGATCTCCCTGTGGTCCTGGATCTCCCTGTGGTCCTGGATCGCCCTGTGGTCCTGGATCTCCCTGTGGTCCTGGATCGCCCTGTGGTCCTGGATCGCCCTGTGGTCCTGGATCTCCTTGTGGTCCTGCAGGTCCTGTGGCACCAGCAGGTCCTGTGGCACCAGCAGGTCCTTGTATTCCCTGTAGTCCTTGGGGACCTTGCAGACCTCCTGGTATATTTGCTATTGCATCTTGAACAAATGTTTCAGTGGCAACATTTACTTGATTACCGCTGGAACCAACTATTAATGTGTTATTTTCTATGCTTACTGGAACATTGTTTATAAAAATAGTATTGCCGCTGACATATAAACTTGCCCATTGACGTGTAGGAGAACCAAGATCATAGGTGCTGTCTGTGGCTGGAATAATATTTGATGCAACATTCTCAAGATCTATGCCTCCTGTTGCATTATATATTTCTGTGAAATTTTCATTGATTTTATCAAATGCGGATCGTAGACTTTCGCCATCGCCTTTTCTTTCTCCGCTCCCGATATTAATTGTCTGTTTGGCCATATTTGTTTCCGTTAAGTTCTTAAATTAATAAAGTCTACAGTACCGTGCGTCCAATCAGTGATTTTCGCTCTAACCCATGTGACATTTCCAGTAAAGTTATAAGTTCTATTTTCTGTTGTAGTGCTGGTGTATTCTATGTTTTCAATGTCAGCAGATTTTGCAACTAATCCCGTGGTGTCTACTGTGAATTCTCCGGGATTTTCCAGAGTTAAATCGAACCAGTCTTCATCACTGGGCAATTCTACAAGAGTGCCCTGTATGGTAATTGTACCTTTGAAACCGGTGATTTTGTATTGTACGGTATGTAATCCGTCGGATCGCCCGTAATATCCTGTACCTTTGACACGATTTCCGGTCAAAGTCTGCACATCAGGGTCGGGTTGATGTGCGTTATATGTTAAAAGAGTGGCTAAGTTTGGCATAGTTCTGTATTTACCAGAAAAAAGCCAAACTTGTTTTTAGACTATGATCATGCTTTCAAGGGCAATATTTCGTCAATGCGCTGGATACTGTTGGAAAGATACATTTTTACCATGGTCAGTGTTTTATCATCCTTGACTAAGATGTTACAGCCCCGGTATAACTTGCCATCGTCGGGCCTGGGTAGCCTAATTTTTTTGTTATTTTTAGCCCAGTCTGAGAAATTAGCAGAATCTTTGTTTAGTTTTCCTATGGTAATTTTGTATTTGTAATCAACTGTGCTGAATACTACATTAGATTTGGTGCTGAGAATTTTCTTGTGTTGCTCAGAGCTCGGTACACTTAAACTAATAACGGCTTTGTTCATAGATTTTTTAATCTTTTCTATGACTTCGAAAGTATTGGAATAAATGCTGATAATGTTAGTTTCTACTCTAATTTTGTAATCTTCTAATTCATACAGAGTTTGATAAAGTTTGGTATGTTTTTCAATATCCTGTGCTGTTGCACCAGAAGTATAATTATAATAGATGCTGTTGTTGGCCGTGGGATTATTGTACAAGAAAATTTGATTCAGCACGTAATTAATATCACCGCCACGCCATATGGCGGCTTTATTAATTCGTAGTTGAATACGATACAGATACTGGTTATAGAATAATTTCTTAGTTACCTGTTGTTTCATCTGCGGCAGTTTCCTTGACTTTCACTGCTTTTGCTTGACACTCAACGAATAGCTCGTTGTCTTTGATATCTAACGTTACTTTTCCGCCGTTCTTTAATTCACCAAACAACAGTTCTCGGCTGAGTTTACGCTTAACATCTTTGTCAATGACACGCTGTAAAGGACGAGCACCCATCTTCTTATCAAATCCTTTATCAACCAAATAATCCAGTGCTTCGTCTGTAATTTTCACAGTGACTTTCTTAGATTTCAGTTGATCTTTGAGTTCAACTAAGAATTTACCCACAATTTTCATCATGGTATTCTTGCTGAGACTTCTAAAAGTAATAATACTGTCAAGTCTATTTCTAAATTCCGGAGCAAAGAATCTTTTAAGTTCTTTGTCTTCGTAATCTTTTTCTTGGCTGCCGAAGCCAATGGCAGACTTTTCTGCATCCTGTGCGCCAAGGTTTGTGGTCATGATCAAGATAAGATTCCTGCAATCTGCTACTTTGCCATTACTACCGGTGACAAAACCATTGTCCATTAACTGTAGTAACACAGTGCTGACATCTGGGTGTGACTTTTCAATTTCGTCCAGTAATAAAACACAGTTTGGATTTTCTTGAATCTTTGTAATCAGCAGGCCTGCGTTCTCTTCGTAGCCAACATATCCGGGAGGACTGCCGATTAACTTACTGACACTGTGCTTTTCTTGATATTCGCTCATGTCGAATCGAACCAACGGAATACCCAACTGTTTAGATAACTGTTTTGCAGTTTCTGTTTTACCAGTGCCCGTTGGTCCCATAAAAACAAACGAACCAATGGGTTTGTTATCTGATTTTAATCCTGCTCTGCTGACAAGAATTTTATCAACAATTTCTTCGATAGCAGTGTCCTGACCGTAGACTTCTGATTTAATGTTTGATTCAAGATTAACTAAGTTTTCAGATTCTGCTTCTTTGACAGTGTCTACGGGAATCTTAATCATTTTACTGAGTTCGAATTGAATTTCATGATCAGTTACTAAACGATCTTCAACTTGTAAAAGATTAAATCTTGAACAGGCCACATCAATAAGATCAATGGCCTTGTCCGGTAATTTTTTATCTGCAATATACTTAACTGATAGATTAACTGCGGCGTCAACGGCCTTGTCAGTGATTTTGCATTTGTGATGTTGCTCGTAGTATTTTTTAATACCTTTGATAATGTTTTTAGACATTTCCACAGTGGGCTCGTCAACTGTGATTCTTTGGAATCTTCGCATCAAGGCACGATCTTTTTCAAAGAATTTACGATATTCTTCCCAGGTAGTTGATGCCACTACTTTGATGTTTCCTTTGCTCAATGCCGGTTTCATCATGTTGGCAAGATCGTTAGAACCGTTGTTTGCTGAACCAGCACCGTTGATCATGTGTGCTTCGTCGATGAATAAAATAGTTTTGCCTTTTTTCTGTAGGCCTTTGATAACTGCTTTAAACCGTTCTTCGAAGTCTCCTCGATATTTGCTACCTGCTAACATACTACTGATGTCGAGATTATATACACTGTAGTCTTTGAGGAAATCCGGCACATCCTTGTTGACAATCTTATGTGCAAGACCTTCTGCAATGGCAGTTTTACCTACTCCCGGGTCACCGACTAACAACACGTTGCTTTTAGTTCGTCTGCCCAGGGATAGTGCAATTTGTTCAAGTTCTTCTTCACGACCAATGACAGGATCGATTTTTTCTTTTTTGACCTGATCGTTGAGGTTAGTAGTGAACGCTTTGATAGCACGATCTGCTAAGGTGTCAATTTCATCTTCTTCTGTACTGCCAGCACCGCTGTTGATATATTCTGCAAAACGTTCTTTGTTGATGTTTGCCTTTTGAATATAGTAAAGAGCATAAGAACGCTTTTCGCTCATCATAGAAAGAAAAACATCAGTGGGTTCGATTTTTTGTCGACCGCTGAACAATACCTGTGTAAAGGCTCGATTGAGAGTTCTTTCTACAGCATTGGTTTTTTTAGGTCTAATATTAGCATCCTCGATAACAATCTCGGTTAAACTGTTTTTTAGATAGTGTTCGAGATTGCTCTTGATATACATAGGGTCAGCACCGTAGCCCTTTATAATGTTAGAAAACTCTTCTTCACAGAGCATTGAAAACAACAGATGCTCTAATGTAACATATTCGTGATTAAGTTTTTTAGCCGTTTCAATGGCCTTGTCAAACATTAATTGCAGGCTTTCACTGGGTTCTACCATTTAATTTCCTTTGTCGTTTGGTTGCGAGATCTAATTTTAATTTACTTACTTTTTTTGTGAAACAAATTCCTTGTAAGTGATCATACTCGTGCAAAAAACATTTTGCATCGTAATTACTGAATCGAATAATACTTTTATGCCCTCCACTGGTTGTGAATTCTGCTACTACACTTTTGGGTCTTTTTATCCGTAACCATAGGTTACGAAAACTTAAACAGCCCTCTACATCGTCGATTTCAATTTCATCTTGGGCTAAAATCTTAGGATTGAATACAGCAAAAGGTGCCGTTATGTCGTTTAAATGCTTTGGTAAAATAGTAAACACCTGGAACGGAAGAGCCACTTGATTAGCAGACAGGCCAATCCCGCGATTGTTGATCATAATGTCAATCATTTCTCTTTCTAATTTTTCGGGATCATGTTCTCCGTTAAAATCGAATTCAGGAACAGATTGATCTAAACAATTATTTGGATGCAATACTAATTTCATTTTTGATATTCTCTAATTGTTCTTTTATATCTGAATTAACCACAGTGGGTATTTTTACGTTGACATTCACAATAAAATTGCCAGTGACTCCGTTGATGTTTGACACTCCTTTGCCTCGTATATTGTACTTAGTACCGTGCTGTGTGCCTGGTCTAATTACAAAAGAATACTGTGTGTTAAATGGATCCTTGACGATTCCGTCACAGCCGATCATTGCATCAATAGCGTTAATTTCGAGTTCAGTGTGTATGTCTAATCCCTGTCTTGTAAAATTAGTTCTATTTTCAATTTCTATTATAACATCTAAGTGGCCTCGAGGTACACCATGTTGGCTGTTATCGCCTAAACCATGGTATCTAATCACCTGTCCGTGATCTACTCCGGGAGGAATTTTAATATCCACAGTTTCTATTCTACCACTGGGTAGATTATATGATGCTGTGATATTTTTTCCTGTTAGGCTCTCAACAAAATCGATTCGACAGCGAAAATTTAAATCTCTATTTCGACTGTGTCGAGGTCTTTGTCGACCCCCGGGATTAAATCCAAAAACAGTTCCAAAGTCACCAAAGGGGTCGAAACCCGGAGGGAAGCCTCCAAAATTCATCTGTGGTTGCGGATTATCGTATTCTGCTTTTTTTTGAGGATCACTGAGCGTACTGTATGCTTCGTTGATCTCTTTGAACTTAGCAGAATCACCACCCCTGTCGGGATGGTGTTTCATTGCTAATCTTTTGTAGGCTTTTTTGATCTCTTCCGGAGATGCAGATCTTGAAACTCCTAATATTGAATAATAATCCATTCCTTAGTGTAACAAGATTTCATTGATTTGTCAAGTCCCAGGACGTTTAATCATTGGCATCGGTCTTGGAACACTGCTGTCTGCTACTGGTGCAGATGGTTCGGGATCAAACGAAGCAGTTGCTGCCGGAGTAACGGGTTTTGGTGCACTGAAACTTGGTGTTGCTGATGCTCCAAAACTTGGTGTTGATTGTGCTGGACTAAATGATGGAGTCGGTGTGCTTATGCCACCATTATTTGCTCCAGCCATCTTTTCCTGTGTACGTCCATACGCGGCAATACCAAGTATAGCACCCATAGCAATATGGAATAATCCTGCGCCCTGAAGTGTAATTGGTTGCCATTGCATTTTAACTTCACCACCACCGTGTACTTGAACAATACTCCATAGTACTGGAAATAACACAAAGTCGGTCATACAAACAATCATGTACATCCAACCCATCATCGGACGCCATTTATTATTCATCCAATCTTCTTTTTTCTTTTCTGAATCGCTCATTTTTGCGTATTCTTCTGCTGTGGCCATTTTTCGCTCCTTATTTCTTGGTAATCATGCTTTGAATTTTTTCCTGTACAATCTTTGCCCAGAAAGGCTGTGGAAAGTTCCATCCTATAAAAGCACCAACTACTATCCAGAATAATGTATCTAACATATACCGCTCCTTTTAGTGTAATGTTATTTACTGAGAACTTTCGAAAATCTCCTTTTGTCGCTTGTGCCATTCGATCCAGGCATCAACTTTTACGCGACATTCGTAATATGTGCTGTAATTAACCACAACAACGTCTAATAGTTTGCTCAACTCTTGAGTATTTTTAGTGGCTTCTTTTAATTCAGGACAGGCTATTTTTAATTCTTCTGGAATATCTGGAAACGTTCTTTTAACGGGCACTGAGGTTAAACACCCAGTTAATAATAAAGTAGGAATTAACAGCAATAATTTTTTCATTGCTTGTTCTCCGGTTTACGATTTTTTGCGGCGTCATTGTGTATGTCAATGGCCACTTCTGGAACACGGCAGTCTTTGTCGATAAATTCTTTTTCTTTGACTATTTTTTCTTGAATCACAACCTGCGTGTCTTTGACTTCTTTGATTTTTTCTACTATCTTAGTTTGTATTTGTACATTGGTTTTAGCAGCCTTGGCTTCTGCTTCTTTGACTTTTTCTTCTGCGATTCGTACTCGTTCGCGCCATGCCATTTCTGTGCTGTAACCGCCCTTGAAATAAACACCAGCAATTAATATAATAATGCTTAAAATTTGAACTGGAAGTTTATATTGATTTACAAAGGGAATAAACTTTATAAAAAATCCCGCCAATGTACCGACTACCCCTACAATCAACATAATGTTGATTATCCAGATCAATACACTGTCTGGTATAAGGCTAATCATCCACTGGAGTTGCCACATTATTTTTTCTCCAATAATACTGAGAATCCTTTGTTCTCAAAGAAAAAGTTATTGCCAAATTTGGTAATATTATAATTACCTAAATATTTTGTTAAAAATATACACTCTGCTATATCTTGCTGTTGTATCTGAATGCGATCAGTGATCCGAGTCAGTAATTCTTCTTTGGGTCCACAGTCTTTGAATCTAAAAGTCAAAGGTTGTGCATACTTCTTTTTAAAAACAATGTTTTCACCTAACATATCAACTGACTCAACATAGCCGTTGTTGAAAAACAATTTAAAATTACTGTTGGCAGTTTCTTGAATACGCTGTTCGTATGCTTCTTTGTTGGTGGGTATTACTTCGTTGATAGTTTGTTCGTCGACGTCGAAACTTTTAAAATTCTTGTAGTATCTAAACTTAGGTCTTTCGAGGCCTGTTAATTTTTTAACTCCATCAACTAATTCAAAGATGTTTTTACCTAACTCGTTGTCACGCTCAACTTCGATGAACACTTTATATTTGCCGTCTTCTAATTCTCCAGCACTGACATCTGCATCAAGTACAAAATCAAATGCTTTCTCGCAGAAATTCATTAGATCGTTGGCAGGTTTTTCTTCGCTGACAGTGAAACTGAGAACACAGATATCGGAATCAGATCCCATTTTACTCTTGTAAGAATCAATTTCGAACACAGGTTCGACTAAGTCAACAAGATCGTTGGGCAGTAAATCTTCATTTAACTTCATGCCAGTGCTCCTGGTGTTGCTCCCGGCGCTGCCGCTCCTGCTGTCGGCGCTGCCGCTACAGCGGCGGCTGCTTGATCTACTGGTTGTGTTCCTGCAGGTGTTGCCGGTCCGCCTTTAACGGGTTCCATGATTTTGCGTTTTTCATTCATGTAACTTTCACTGATGTCTTCGATTAATTTTTTAGGCATTCTAATAGTCACAGCCCAAACTGGCTTTTGATCGAATTTACCTTTTTTAGTTCCAGGCCGAATATCGTCTGGCTTTTTAATTTTTCTTACCACTGTTATTTCATCTTTGTGAAAACGCACCTTGCATCCGTAGTCCAACAGCATTTTTCCACCCATAGGATCGGGCATTTTGTTTCGTGGCCACATAAAGGTACATTCTACCCAATGGCGCTCTATTTGCGGACCTCTAATTAATTCACCTTTGATCCAGTTTTTGTAAACATAAAGGTTTAATTCATCCAATACTCTTTCAAAATCCTTGAGCATAGCCATGCTGGAATTTGTAGAATATATGCTTTCGAGGTTCTTTATAACATCAATATAGTTGTGCATTTTCATTGTATCCGTGACACTTTATTTATCTGAGCCGTTTTTTTACGGTTATGTTTTGTTTTTCGTGGTATTCTGTAAATAAAAATGTAGGATCCCTGCACTTGTATGGATAGTCCTATAGTGCAGAAAGCCTACTTCAAGGAGGCAATATGAGTAGACGAGCAAAAAAGCGTTTTGCATCAGAAGTAAACATTATAGATTTTCAAACATACCTTCCACAGAAAAAACACAGAGTTTCAGTTCATCCGCGTAATCCAAATCAAGAACTTTACATTAATAAACTAACAGATGAATCTAAAAATATAGTATTCGCCATAGGCCCCGCTGGAACCGGCAAAACATTATTAGCAGTCCAGATCGGTGTAAAAATGCTAAAAGAAGGACAAATTGAAAAACTTGTAGTAACTCGTCCAGCAGTAAGTGTTGATGAAGAACTGGGTTTTTTACCAGGAACTTTACAACAAAAAATGGAACCTTGGACCCGTCCGGTGTTCGATGTATTATCTGAGTATTATTTTGCCAAAGAGGTAGATGATATGATCAGAGAAGGAGTAATTGAAATCAGTCCGTTAGCATATATGCGTGGACGAACATTTAAAAACTCTTACATCATTGCAGACGAAATGCAGAACGCAACACCCAATCAAATGAAAATGCTGTTAACAAGATTAGGTGAAAACTCAAAGATGATTGTCACGGGAGACCTTCATCAGGCTGATAGATTACAAGATAATGGTCTTATTAATTTTGTACATCTGCTCGAATCAAAACAACATCTAAATAGGATAGATATTATTAAATTTGAAAAGAAAGACATCGAAAGACACGCCGCAGTAAAAGAAGTTCTTAATATCTACGGCGATTAACAATTAGGGAGCAGGGCTCCCTAATTGATTTACTTCAATACCTGATGCTTTCAGGAAAGCGAGTCCGTCTTCGCTTCTATACTGTGTTCCAAAAAACACACGTTTGATTCCGCTTTGATAAATCAACTTGGCGCATTCTATACAGGGGCTGTGTGTAATAAAAATATCAGCACCAAGACCACTGTTGTTAGACTTAGCCAACTTTGCAATGGCATTAGATTCGGCATGAAGAACTTCCGGTTTAGTTTTTAATCCGTATCTATATTGTTCTTCTGCATCCTCATTGTATTCCGTATAAGGATACTTTGCTTCAAACTCTTCTGGGCTTAGCCAATCACCCGCCCCGGTATCCCATACCTTGTCTTCGCAGTTGTTATCCCAGCCTGCTGGCATACCGTTATAGCCGTAACTGATCACAGTATCGTCTTTGACTATAACAGCACCCACATTAAGTCTACGGGCATGGCTGAGTTCTGCACAGCGTTTTGCCCAGTCCATATACAGATCAATAAACTTCTGTTTCATAGATGACTGAGTCGGATCAGTGTAGCGGCAAGATTAATTTCTGGATCATTGACCAATGTATGATCAACAATACCCTGTTTAATAATCAAAATTGCCTTTTCTTGTTGACTGTCATCACCAAATAAGGCAACATTGTCGTAGAGCCATCTAAATATTTCTTCAATTTCTTCAGGCCTGGCCTGTCCGCAGACAAGTTTACGTGCCTCTGAAATTTTACCTTTTTTAAACAGTTCGACCATTTCGATTCTATAGTCGGCTTCTGAACTATCACCTTTCTCTGGCATGTGTAATTTACCATTGAGACTGTTTTGCTGTACCAGTTGAATACATTTACGTAGATCAGGGTAGGTGGCCTTGACAAATGTGTCTAAGGTATCAAGATCAAACTCTACATTTTCTTCAACCAAAATAGTAGCCACGCGAGCAGTAAACTCGTTAATGTCAACCCGTTCAACATGGAACCCCTGGCATCGAGAATGTAATGCAGGAATGATGCGATTAGGATAATTGCAAGTAAGAATGAAACGAGATGTTGCATGATATTCCTCCATGACGCCACGTAATGCAGCCTGTGCGTTGGGAGACAGATAATCTGCTTCGTCTAACAACACAACTTTAAACGGCCCAAACGGGATCATTTGGACAAAGTTAATAATTTTATCTCTGACGGTGTCGACATTGTTTTCTCGACTGGCGTTGATTTCGAGAATGTCGAGGTCGTTGATGCCAAGTT
>Ga0169931_10015137_pt1 | contig 10356 bp, 10 predicted proteins | sample Kivu_15m_20L_FD_129675 | JGI IMG/M metagenome (GOLD analysis project Ga0169931, IMG submission 129675) | Freshwater microbial communities from Lake Kivu, Western Province, Rwanda to study Microbial Dark Matter (Phase II) - Kivu_15m_20L... | ecosystem: Environmental > Aquatic > Freshwater > Lake... | reverse complement strand
TTTGGCATGGCGAAGCCTCCTCCCAAACATCTCTCAAGTGCTTGGAAAGCCTCAGGCTTTGGAGGTTTCGCCTCCTGTCTCATGAAATTTGCGGGTTAGAATCGGCGATCCACTTGTTCAAGTCCGCGCGTCCGGCCGCCCTGCGCCACACCGGCCGGGCCACGCATCGCCTCCGAGGTCATCCATGAACGCACCCATCAGCCCCGAAACCCTGAAGACCGGCATGCTCGAGTTCCAGAACTTCATCGACGGCCGGTGGCGCCCCGCGTCCGACGGCCGCACGGTCGACGTCGTCTGCCCGGGCGATGGCCGCACCTTCGCCCGCATCGCCCGGGGTACGGCCCAGGACGTCGACGATGCCGTGGGCGCCGCCCGGCGCGCATTCGAGGACGGCCCGTGGTCGCGCATGACGGCGACGGAACGCGGCCGGCTCATGGTTCGCCTGGGGCAAAAGATCGCCGACCACGCCGAGGAGCTGGCCCAGCTCGAGGCCGCCGACACCGGCAAGCCCCTGAAGCAGGCCCGCGCCGACATGGTCGCCGCCGCGCGCTACTTCGAGTTCTATGGCGCCGCCGCCGACAAGGTGCACGGCGACGTCATTCCCTTCCTCGAGGGCTACATGGTCACCGTGCTGCGCGAGCCCAAGGGCGTGACCGGTCACATCATTCCCTGGAACTACCCCGCCCAGATGTTCGGCCGCACCCTGGCGCCGGCCCTGGCCATGGGCAACTGCACCGTGCTCAAGCCCGCCGAAGAGGCCTGCCTCACGCCGCTGCGCCTGACTCAGCTGGCCGAAGAGATCGGGTTCCCCGCCGGCGTCATCAATGTCGTCAGCGGCATCGGCGAGGAGGCGGGCGCCGCCCTGTCGGCCCACCCGGGCATCGACTTCCTGTCCTTCACCGGTTCGCCCGAGGTGGGCACCCTGGTGCAGGTGGCCGCCGCGCGCAACCACATCGGCTGCACCCTGGAACTGGGCGGCAAGTCGCCGCAGCTCGTGTTCGACGACGCCGATGTCGAGGCCGCCATCCCGGTGGTGGTCAACGCCATCGTCCAGAACGGCGGCCAGACCTGCTCCGCCGGCAGCCGCGTGCTGGTCCAGCGCAGCATCTACGACAGCTTCATGGCGCGCGTGGCAGAGCGCTTCTCCCAGCTGCGTGTCGGCTCCCATCTCATGGACCTCGACTGCGGGCCGCTCATCAGCGCCACCCAGAAGAGTCGCGTGCAGGGCTTCATCGACCGCGCCCGCGCCGACGGCGTCGCCGTCCTGGCCGAGGCGACCATCGCCGAAGGCACCCCGGCGGGCGGCTTCTACGTCGCCCCCACCCTGTTCGGGCCGGTGCCTCGTGCCAATGCCCTGGCCTGCGAGGAGGTGTTCGGGCCGGTGCTCTCGGCCATCCCCTTCGAGGACGAGGCCGACGGCATCCGGCTGGCCAACAGCACCGAGTTCGGTCTGGTCGCCGGCATCTGGTCAGGCAACGGCGCGCGCCAGATGCGCGTCGCCAAGGCGATGCGCTGCGGTCAGGTGTTCGTCAACGGCTACGGCGCCGGCGGCGGCATCGAGCTGCCCTTCGGCGGCGTGAAGAAGAGCGGCCACGGCCGCGAGAAGGGTCTGGAGGCGCTGCGCGAGTTCTCGCACGCCAAGACCGTGGTGTTCAAGCACGGGTGAGGGACCGGCCCCGTACTCCGGGGGCCGATGCCCCCGGGAGCGCGGGCCTGCATGTTTCGTCAGGCCGCGGGACTGTGACTCAACCCGGCCGGGAACAGCGCTCCGTCGTGGTCAGTTGTTCCCGCAGCAGGCCTTGTACTTCTTCCCGCTGCCGCAGGAACACGGGTCGTTGCGCCCGAGCTTGGGCGCGTCGCGGCGGACCGTGTCGGGCTTGCGGTGCTCGAACCAGTAATCGAAGGCGTTCTGCACGAACAGCGGCAACTCCTCCTCGCACTGGCGCAGCACGTCCTCGCGGGTCTTGCCCTCCTCGGCCAGCATGGTGAGGAACTCGTCGTTGTCCTCGGTGCCACCAGCCAGCACGACGAAGGGGAACAGCAGTTCGTCCACCACCTCCTCCTCGCCCACGTCGTACCAGCCCGGCTCGCACAACTCGACGCCTTCCAGGTAGCCCGCCACCCAGGGTTCGAAGTCGTAGGCCTCGCCCTTCTCATCCTTCGGGTAGACCAGCAGCGGCACGCCGTCGCCGCTGCCCAGCTCGCGCAGCACATCCTCGTGCATGCGATCTACCAGCCGCACCAGCTCGCGCCGTTCCGGCGTCGCCTCCCAGTCACCCTCGGCACCGACGGCCACGGCCATCCAGCGATCGCGCGGGATCGGGGACGGGGCGCTGATCACCGCCGCCAGGAAGCCCTGCAGGGAGTCGATCCAGAGCGGATCGGTACCGGCCGGGGGGGATTCGAGCAGCGTCTCGAGCCGGTCGATCTCGGCATCGGTCATGGGAATGTCGGGCATGGCGGAAACCTCTGGGGATGGGCGCGGCGGGCTCCGCCGCGCAGGAAACGTCACTTGGCCTTGATGAGCGTGCCGACACCCTGGTCGGTCAGGATTTCCAGCAGGAGCGAATGCTCCACCCGGCCATCGATGACGTGGACACTGCGCACACCGCTGCGCGCCGCGTCCAGGGCGGAGGAGATCTTCGGCAGCATGCCGCCGTAGAGCGTGCCGTCGGCGAACAGGTCGTCGATCTGCCTGGGGGTGAGGCCGGTCAGCAGTTTGCCGTCCTTGTCGAGCACACCCGGGGTGTTGGTCAGCAGGATCAGCTTCTCGGCCTTGAGGATCTCCGCCAGCTTGCCCGCCACCACGTCGGCGTTGATGTTGTAGCTCTCGCCGTCCGCGCCCACGCCGATGGGCGCGATCACGGGGATGAAGTCACCGCTGTCCAGGAAGGAGATGATGGATGGGTCGATGGAGACGATCTCGCCCACCTGACCGATGTCGAGCAGCTCCTCCGGCTTGTCGCGGTTGGGCATCAGCAGCTTGCGGGCGCGTATGAAGGCCCCGTCCTGCCCCGTCAACCCGACGGCCTTGCCGCCATGCCGGTTGATGAGGTTGACGATCTCCTTGTTGACCGAGCCGCCCAGGACCATCTCGACGATGTCCATGGTCTCCTCGTCGGTCACGCGCATGCCCTGGACGAACTGTCCCTGCTTGCCGACGCGCTTGAGCAGCTCGTCGATCTGCGGGCCGCCGCCGTGCACCACGACGGGGTTCATGCCCACCAGCTTCAGCAGCACCACGTCGCGGGCGAAGCTCTCCTTGAGCTTCGGATCGGTCATGGCGTTGCCACCGTATTTGACGACGATGGTCCTGTCCTGGAAGCGGCGGATGTAGGGCAGCGCCTCGGCCAGGATCTGGGCCTTGTGCAGGGGCTCGACAGAAGAGAAATCAGACATGGAATCGGCTTCGGAGAGAACCCGCCGGATTGTATCCTGCCACCGGTGTCCAGCCCGCAGGTCGCCCCCGGAACCCTGCGACGGAAACGACGAGTGGCCCGTGAGGGCCGCTCGTCCCGGTGCCGGTCGCGCGCTTACTGGATCGCGAGCCGCTTGTTCGAGGCCGCCGCCTTCTTCGGCAGGGTCAGCTCGAGCACGCCGTCGTTGTATTTCGCCTGCGCGGCCGAGGAATCGATGTCCGCGCCCAGGGTGAACATGCGCTGCACCTTGCCGTAGTAGCGCTCGCTGCGCAACACGCGCTCGCCTTCCTTCTCGTCCGACTGGCGCTTGACCTCGGCGCTGATGGACACCTGGTTGCCTTCCACGCTCACGTGGATGTCCTCCTTCTTCACGCCCGGGATCTCGGCGTGCACCACGTAGGCGTTGCCGTTCTCCTTCACGTCCATCTTCAGCTGCACCGCCGGGGCGCGTTCACCCTCGAAGGCGACCGGCTTGACGAAGAAGCCGCGGAACAGATCGTCGAGGGACTCGTCGAAGGGGTTGAGGCGGGTGATGTTGGCCATGGTTCGTGCTCCTTGCGCTTGCGTTTTTTGGGCGGCAATGTCGCCGACATCCGGGAGATGGTGGCCTGCATCCGCTTTTCAAGAGCCCTGAATGCATCTGCCGCCCGGACACCTGGTGCGCCAGCATGTCACCACATGACTTCGTATACTGTCGTGACGATTGTCAACGCCACACAGGAGTCCTGCGCCATGGCCAGCAAGAAAGCCCGTCTCACCGCCGCCCTCGGCACGGCCGTCTCGGCATCGCTCATCGCCACCCCGGCGGTACACGCCGCGGACAACCCCTTCGAAATCCAGGCGCTCGAGCGCGGCTACCAGGTGGTCGCCCTCGACATGGATCTGGCCGCCAAACCCGGCAAGAAGAAGGAAGGCAAGTGCGGCGAAGGCAAATGTGGCGAGGGCAAGTGCGGCGGCAGCAAGTAAGCGCCGCCCCGGTGCAGTGATCGCCACCGGCGTGCAGGGCGCGGGCCTCGGCCTGCGCCGCGAACTGCTCGGTCCACTGCTCGACGGTGTGCCCGCGGCCATCGGCTTTCTCGAGGTGGCGCCGGAGAACTGGATGGACATGGGCGGCGCCGCCGGCCGACGCTTCCGCGAACTGGCGCAGCAGCGCCCGTTCGTGGCCCACGGTCTGTCGCTGTCCCTGGGTGGTCCCGGCCCGCTCGATCAGGTGTTCCTGCGGCGGGTGCGCCGCTTCCTCGAGGCCCACGGCATCGCCCTGTACACCGAACACCTGGCCTGGACCACCGACCACGGTCATCTCTACGACCTGCTGCCCATCCCCTTCACTGCCGAAGCGGTACGGCACGTGGCGCGGCGCATCGCCCAGGCCCAGGACATCCTCGGCCGTCGCATCGCCATCGAGAACGCGTCCTACTATGCCGGCTCGCCGCTGGACGAGATGTCCGAACTCGAGTTCGTCAACGCCGTGCTCGCCGAGGCCGACTGCGCCCTCCACCTCGATGTCAACAACGTGCACGTCAATGCCGTAAACCACGGCCATGACGCCCGAGATTTCATCCGCGGACTGCCGGCCCGGCGCGTGGTCTACCTGCACGTCGCCGGTCACTATCGCGAGGCCCCGGACCTGCTGGTCGACACCCATGGGGCGGACGTCGCCGACCCCGTCTGGGACCTGCTCGATTTCACCTATGCCCAGCTCGGTATGCTCCCGACACTGCTGGAGCGGGACTTCAACATCCCGCCGCTGGCCGACCTGCTCTCCGAGGTCACACGCATCGCCCGCCTGCAGGCTGCCCACGACACCGCACGTCCTGGCCGCACGCGTGTCGCTTCCTGAGTTCCAGGGCTACCAGCTCGCGCTGGCCCGCCACCTGCGCGATCCACGCGCCTGTCCGGTACCGGCCGGGGTGTCCCGGCGCGGCGTGGCGATCTACCGGGAACTGCTGTTCGGCAACCTGCTGGGCTTTCTGGATACGTGCTTCCCGGTGACGCGTCACCTGCTCGGGGCGGAGCGCTGGCGTCGTCTCGCGCGCGTCTTCTTTGCCGCGCATCCCTGCCGCAGCCCGCTGTTCCGGCACATCCCCGAAGAGTTCGCGCGCTGGCTCGACCGAGAGGCGGCCGCGCTGCGTCTGCCCGGCTGGACCGCGCATCTGGTCCACTACGAGTGGGTGGAACTGGCGCTCGACACCTCCCCGCTGGACACCCACGTGCCCGGCGTCGATGCCGGCGCGGACCTGCTGGGGGCCCGGCCCGTGGTCAACCCGGTCTCCATGCTGCTGACGTACCCCTACCCCGTGCACCGCATCGGGCCGGACTGGCGGCCGCGCGCGCCCTCGCGCGAGTCGACCCGCATCCTCGCCTTCCGCGACCACGGGGATGACGTCCGCTTCATCGTCCTGAACCCGGTCAGTGCCCGGCTGGTGGACCTGCTGCGTCCCGGACGGCTGACCGGTCGGGGCGCCCTGCGGCGCATCGCCGCCGAACTGCGCCACCCGGACCCGCAGATCGTGCTCGCGGGCGGCGCCGCCGTGCTCGCCGACCTGCACCGACAGCAGGCCATCGTCGGCGCCCGAACCACGCGGCGCAGGCCCTCCGTCGCATCATGAGCTGGCTCCGCCGCCTGCTGTCCGGCCACACCACCGCGCCAGCCACCGCGCCCAACCCCGCCGCCGGGAAGGTCGACTCACCCCAGGCACCGGAGCTCGATGCCGGGCCGGCCAAGGCCGAGGCTGACAGGCTGTGGGAGACCGGGCAGATCGAGGCGGCCTGCGAAGCCTACGCCAGCCTCCTGGCCCGCCATCCCGACCACGGCCGCGCCTGGAACAACTACGGACTGTGCCTGCGTCAGGCCGGGCGTTTCGACGCCGCCCACCAGGCGTTCGTGCAGGCCACCCACCACGCGCCCGAGCTGGCCGCGCCCTGGATCAACCTCGCCGTCAGCCACGAGGAAAACCGCGCCCCGACCCAGGCCCTGCTCAGCCTCGACCAGGCCCTCGCGCTGGACCCGGAATCGCGCGACGCCATCAACAACCGGGCACAGTTGCTGGCCGGCCTCGGCCGCACCCGCGAGGCCGAGGCCCAGCTGCGCGCCGGCCTCGCCCTGCATCCCGACGACGCAGGCATGCGCCACAATCTCGGGCTCGCGCTGAGCCGGCAGGGCCGCGCCGACGAGGCCCTGGCCGAACTGCGCCGGGTCGCCGACCAGGATCCGCGCTCGGCTGCCAGCACCAGCCCCTACCTGCTGGCCCTCAATTACGCCGACAGCCTCGACCCGCGCTTGGTCGGCGAGGAGCATCGGCGCGTCGTCGCCGGCTGGCGGGTGACCGAAGACGCGCCCCGGCGTCCGCCGCAGCCGCGCCACGCGCCGCTGCGCGTGGGCTACGTCTCGGCGGACTTCGGCTTCCACGTGGTGAGCTTCTTCATCGAGCCGGTGCTGGAAGCCCACGACCGCAGCCGGGTCGAGGCGGTGTGCTACTTCACCGGGGCACGCGAGGATGCCCAGTGCGCGCGCATCCGCGCCCTGGGCGTGGGCTGGCGTCCGGTCGCCGGCCTGTCGGACGATGCCATCACCACCCTCATGCGTCAGGACGCTCTGGACGTGGTGGTGGACCTCTCCGGCCATACCAGCGGTCACCTGCTGCCGGTGCTGGCCCGTCGGGTCGCGCCGGTGCAGCTCACCTGGCTGGGTTATCCCAACACCACCGGCGTGCCGGCGATCGACGTGCGCCTGACGGATGCCCTGGCCGATCCGCCAGGGCTGACCGAGGCCTTCCACAGCGAGCGGCTGCACCGCCTCACCCCGCCCTTCCTCGTCTACCGCCCGCGTCCGGAGGCACCGCCAGTTGCCGACGGCCCCTGGGCGGCCCGCGGCCACGTCACCTTCGCCTCGTTCAACAACGCGGCCAAGATCAGCGCCGCCAGCCTTGCGCTGTGGGCCCGCATCCTGCAGCGGGTGCCCGATGCGCGGCTGCTGCTCAAATCGAACGGTCTGGACGAGCCCGCGCTCGCCGCCGACCTGCGTGAGCGCTTCGCCGCCCTGGGCGGCGACCCGGACCGCCTGGAACTCCAGGGCCAGCAGCCGACCCTGGAGCGCCACCTCGCGTGCTATGCCGAGGTCGATATCGCGCTCGACACCACGCCCTACGCCGGCACCACCACCACCTGCGAGGCCTTGTGGATGGGTGTGCCGGTGGTGAGTCTCGCTGGTGCCTGTCATGCCGCCCGGGTCGGCGCCAGCCTGCTCACGAGCGTCGGTCACCCCGAGTGGGTGGCCGCGACGGCCGAGGCCTACGTGGACATCGCGACCGCACTGGCCGCAGATCGCGATCGGCTAAGCCAGTTGCGCGCCGCGCTGCGACCGGAACTCGCCGCCAGCCCGCTCACCGACGCCGCCGGCTTCACGCGCCGGCTGGAGGCGGCCTTCGAAGCACTGGCGCAAGACCCCTCCACAACCGACTGACCGGCCGCCTCACGCCGGCCTTGCCCGACGTGAGGTGGCCCGACCACACATCCGGGCGAGGGCACTGCCCTGCGCGCCGAGTCCGGCCGCAATCACAGGCCGGATCCGCTCCGGCCGGACGCCAGCCTGGATATTTCATCAGGCCAGACCCGCGCCTCAGTGCCGGTCGTGCCCGGAATGCCCCGCATGCCCGCCGGCAGGCGCCTGCGGCGTGCGGATCGGCGCCTCCACGAGCCGGGTGAAGGGCTTGCCGTCCGCACCACGAAACTCGAAGGTCAGGGGCACCGACCCGCCGGCTTCCAGCGGCCCCTTGAGCCCGAAGAACATCACGTGCAGACCGCCCGGCTCGAGCTTCACGGTCTCGCCGGCGCCGATGCGGATCTCCTTCAGCGACCGCATCTTCATCACCCCGCCCTCGTGCTTCATCTCGTGCAGCTCCACCGTCTTCGCCACCGGCGCGCGCACGCCGGTCAGCCGCACCGCCGCCCGGGCCGTGATCGAGGCGTAGGCCGCGCCCACCGGCTGGCCCGGAACGGTGGCCCGAACCCAGGCCTCGCTCACCTCCACGGGCGCATCCGCCGCGACCGCCAGCGCCGTCATCGCCCACGCCAGCGCGCCCGCCGCGCCTCCCACCAGAGCCCTGCCCAAGAAAACCGCCATGTCCATCCTCCACGCCTGCCAGGTTGCAATCGCCCATTGTCGCCAATCACGCTGCACTGCGGCAATCACCGCCTTGGCAGGGCGGGGCCGGCCTATAATTCAGGCTTTGCAAGTATCATGACATGATCCGAACCCTGCTCGCCTGGCTGTCCCTGCTGTCCCTGTTCGTGTCGGCGTCGGCGCAGTCCGCCCCGCCGCTCATCCCCAATCCGCCAGCCCTGGCGGCGAAGGCCTGGGTGCTGCTCGACTGGCAGAGCCGTCAGATGCTGGTCGAGAAGGAGCCCGACCGGCGCATCGAGCCGGCGTCGCTCACCAAGCTCATGACAGCCTACCTGGTCTACGATGCCCTCAAGCAGAAGCGCATCACCCTCGACCAGCTGGCGCGCGTTTCCGAGCGCGGCTACAAGGCCGAGGGCTCGCGCATGTTCCTCGATCCGCGTGTGCCCGCCACCGTGGAAGACCTGCTCAAGGGCATGGTGGTGCAGTCGGGCAATGACGCCACCGTCACCCTGGCCGAGACCGTCGGCGGCAGCGAGGATGCGTTCGTCGATCTGATGAACAAGCAGGCCGCCCGCATGGGCCTGCAGAACACCCACTTCACCAACGCCTCCGGCCTGCCCGACCCGCAGCACTACACCACGGCGCGCGACCTCGCCACCCTCGCGGCGGAGCTGATCCGCGCCTTCCCCGAGTACCTGCCGCTCTACTCGATCCGCGAGTTCCGCTACAACAACATCACCCAGTACAACCGCAACCGCCTGCTGCAGCTCGACCCGACCGTCGACGGCCTGAAGACCGGCCACACCGAGGCGGCCGGCTACTGCCTCATTGCCACCGCCAAGCGCGAGCCGCGACGCCTCATCTCGGTCGTGCTCGGCACCGCCTTGGAGGTGGCCCGCGCCACCGAGAGCCAGAAGCTGCTCAACTACGGCTTCCAGTTCTACGAGACCGTGCGCCTGTACCAGAAGGACCAGCCGGTCAGCGTGCTGCCGGTGTTCAAGGGCTCGCGTTCCGAACTGCGGGCCGGTTTCACCGAGGACTTCCACCTCTCCGTGCGCATCGGGCGGGCCGATCGCCTCAAGGCCACCCTCGAGAGCCGCCAGCCGCTCATCGCGCCGGTCCCGGCCGGCGAACCCGTCGGCACGCTCACGGTCACACTGGACGGCAAGCCGGTCGGCAAGTACCCCGTGGTGGCGCTGGAGGAGATCGGCGTCGCCAACATCTTCGGCCGCGCCTGGGACAGCCTGCGACTCATGTTCGACTGACGCTCGTGACCTGCTATCTGAACGGCGAATTCCTGCCTCTCGAGGAGGCGCGCATCCCGGTACTGGACCGCGGCTTCATCTTTGGCGACGGGGTCTACGAAGTGGTGCCGGTCTACGGCCGCCGGCCCTACCGCATGGCTGGCCATCTCGCCCGCCTGGCGCGCAGCCTCGCCGCCGTGCGCATCGCCAACCCCCATCCGCCGGAGCGCTGGGAGGCGCTGATCACAGAACTGGTGGCGCGCCAGCCGCACGACGACCAGTCGGTCTACCTGCAGGTCACCCGTGGCGTGGCGCGCCGCGACCACGCCTTCCCCAGGGACACGGTGCCCACCGTCTTCATGATGTCCAACCCCCTGGTGCGACCGGCGCGTGCGCTGGTCGAGCAGGGCGTGCGGGCCGTCACCACCACCGACAACCGCTGGTACCGCTGCGACATCAAGTCCACCTCCCTGCTGCCGAACGTCCTGCTGCGCCAGTTCGCCGTCGACCACGACGCCGCCGAGGTGGTCCTGCTGCGCAACGGCTTCCTCACCGAAGGCTCGGCCAGCAA
>Ga0169931_10015136_pt1 | contig 10356 bp, 7 predicted proteins | sample Kivu_15m_20L_FD_129675 | JGI IMG/M metagenome (GOLD analysis project Ga0169931, IMG submission 129675) | Freshwater microbial communities from Lake Kivu, Western Province, Rwanda to study Microbial Dark Matter (Phase II) - Kivu_15m_20L... | ecosystem: Environmental > Aquatic > Freshwater > Lake ... | reverse complement strand
TCAGATGCAAACGGAAGATTTACTGACAGGGCCGCTGCATACGGATTCGATAGCGGTAATCAGTCCTGGGCAGTAAGTTTTTGCGATATGGATAACGACGGAGACCAGGATGTCTTTGTGGTTAATCATTATGCGCCAAACCAGATTTATGAAAATATAAATGGTGCGTACTTCCGGGAGTTAGATTTTCCCTCTCGGCCTGAAAATGCCATTGATTTTCAGGTAGTATGGCGGGACTTTGATAATGATGGTTACGCGGATCTGCTTTTGTCAGGCACTCAGGGAGTAGATATTTACAGGAACAATGGGTCAAATCGTTTTGTGCTTTCAAATCAGAATTCCGGGATAATGCCGGGGGTATCTGTTGTATGCGGCGATATAAACGATGATGGTTTTATAGATATCCACGCCCATAATGTAAAACTGTTAAATTCGCCAGGCAGTACGTCCGACCGGATGTATGTAAACGAAGGCAACTCCAATAATTTTATAAAATTTAGTATTAATGGAGGCTCCACCAACTCACTTGGTATTGGCACAATGGTAAAAGTTTATACCCGGGAAAAGGTCCAGACCCGTGTTGTCAGATCTGGAGAAAGTTATGGTGTTTCTCACTCCACGCAGCTCCATTTTGGAACAGGTAATTCCAGCAAGGTTGACAGCGTTCAGGTGATTTGGCCAGCAGGCCAAATCCAATGGTTTTACAATCTTGAGTGCCGTAAAACATACCTGCTGGAGCAAGAAAAATGCTTAACGGAACAAATGACATTGTTTCCGGAAGAAGTATTACTGGACCCGGGGAGCTCGGTCCGGCTCGAGGCACCGCAGGGCATGATATCTTATAAATGGAACCGCGAAGAAGGGTCGGAGATAAAGGAAATCAATGTTCCCGGACAGTTTTTTGTTGAAATGACAGACAATAACGGATGCAGGCACATTTCCAAACCAGTTCGAATATTAAGCAGTTGCCTTGAGACAGATGCCGATCTGCTGGGTGACAGGTATGTTTATCTGTGTAATAATGAAAGGACTACAATAACCTCTATACCGGCAAAATCATATGAATGGTCTGACGGTACATCTGCCAGATTCATAGAAATATTCCAGAATGGAATATGGACACTCAAAGCTACAGATGTGTGCGGAAATACAATAAATGATACCATTGAAGTCATCAGTGCTGAAAGCCTTACAGAAAATCTGAACGATAAAGAAACTATTGCAGGTGAAAGCGTTTTGCTCTCTGCCGGAGGTTATTTATACGAATGGTATTCGGATACTTTGCAACAACCTGTATCTGTTGATTCCTTATTTTTAACCGGCAGTATTTCCCGTGACACTACTTTTTATTACAGGAAAACTCAAGGATTACAATCAGCCAAGCTTTCGGTTGGTTTGTATTCATTTCCTGATGGAGCACAATATGGCTCCAATAATGTGTCAGGTTCTATGCCGCTTGAAATTCAGAGACCACTGACGGTTCATGAATTGAAGGTGATGACAGACAAACCTGGTCTTAGAAAGCTTTTGCTCAGGAACTCATCCGGAACACTGGTGTACGAAAAAGAATTTTATCTGCAATTTGGTGCCAATACACTCAGTGTCGATTGGACGCTGGAAAAAGGTAATTATGTACTGAGAACAGATACCTTTGTCAATCAGAATCAGCTTGGACATGTCAGTCCGAGACTTGTCAGGAACTTTGAAAACGGATTGCCTTACCCATTTGAGATAAATGATGTTATTAAAATTCCAACCTCTTCCGGAGGGTTAAGTTATTACTATTATTTTTATGATATAAAAATTTCACATACCCTTAAAAATTGCTTTGGTCAGATGGAGGATGTTTTTATAAAAATTAAGACTTCCGACGTGAATGAGGCTGAAGTTTCAGATCTGGTAAAAATATTTCCAAACCCTTCTGAACAGCAGGTAAATATTATATTAAATGAGGTGTCCGGGGATGGAAAAATAAATATAATTGATATCTTTGGACGACCTGTTTTCGTTTCTCCATTAGTTGAGCACGCTACTATTTCTACTGTTTCGTGGCCTGCTGGGATGTATCATATTCTGATTGAGTACCAGGGCAGGAATATCAGTCAAAAAATAATCAAGCTCTAACCTTTTTTATTCAACAAAACAAAATGAATCAAGTGAATATAAATGTAATCAAGCCACATATATTGCCGGTACTCATCATTTTACTGGTAAACATCATTTACTTTTTTCCACAGTTTGAGGGAAAAGAAGTGCAGCAGGGGGATATCATCCAATATCAGGGTATGGCACACGAAGTACTCGAGTATGAACGTGCTACAGGAGAGGATGCCTTATGGACCAATAGCATGTTTGGTGGTATGCCTACATACCAGATAGTCACCAAGAATAAAGGAAATGTACTGGGATATGTAGATCGCATCCTTAATCTTGGATTGAAAAGGCCTGCAGGGATGTTTATAGCAGGAATGCTGGCTTTTTATGTTTTTTTACAGCTTATGGGTGTCAATATATGGCTGAGTCTGATTGGAGCCTTGTTTTTTGGATTATCTACCAATAATCTGATATTGTATGAGGCAGGGCATGTAACCAAACTTAGAACAATCATGTATGGTGCTCCTGCCCTTGGCGGCATCATACTTGCCTTCAGAGGAAAGTATCTTTATGGTACTGCAATGTTTGCCTTATTTTTTGGATTGAATGTTTTTTCCAATCACCCGCAGATGACCTATTATCTTGGATTTGTAGTATTGATACTCGGATTGGTTTATTTAACTTCTGCTATTAAAAACGGAACTTTGCTGAATTTTGCAAAAGCTTCAGGTTCATTGATTTTCGCATTAGTACTGGCTTTAGGTGCATCGGCATCTCAGATATGGACGACATTTGAATATTCGGAATCGACAATGCGTGGAAAGCCAATCCTTGCCTCTGAGGGAAATATTCCAAAATCCTCGAGCGAAACTGATGGGCTTGAATGGGAATATGCCATGAGCTGGTCCAACTCATACAGAGATCTTTTATCTTCCTTTATACCGAAAGCTGTAGGGGGTGGTAGTGGAGAGTGGGTAGACGGGGATGCACCATTGGTCAGAAAACTGGGCATGCGCAAGGAGACTCAGCTACCCACTTACTGGGGTGGTCTGCCATTTACAAGCGGTCCCATTTATTTTGGTGCGGTGGCCTTCTTTTTATTTGTTTTTGGTGCTTTTGCGGTAAAGGGGGAACTCAAATGGTGGCTGGTTTCTGCCGTAATATTTACCATGTTGCTTTCACTTGGCAAAAACCTGCCAGAACTCAATCGCTTTTTGTACGAAAATGTACCGTTGTTCAATAAGTTTAGAACGCCCAATTCCGTACTTAGTGTAACTGCAATCCTGATTCCGCTTCTCGGTGTGCTGGGACTTAGGGAGGTTGTCAGGACGGAAGACAGGAAAACAATGCTAAAGCCATTATATATTTCCTATGGAATATTGGGTGGTTTGGCGCTTTTTGTATATATGTTTGGCAGTGATATGTTTGCGTTTACAACGGAAAACGATGAAAATTATAAAGAAATTCTGAATGATTTAATATTGCAGCGTCAGGAGATGTTATCGTCTTCTGCTATGAATACATTTCTGCTTATTTCTCTTGTAGCTGCAGCCATTTATTTTTACCTGCAAAATAAAATATCCCAGCTTTGGATGTTGGGGGTTATCGGGGTGCTCGGCTTTGGAGATTTGTATGCTCAGGGTAAGTCTTATCTTGATAAAAAGGACTTTGTTTCATCGAGACAATACCAGCAAAATTTTGAAGCCCGCGATGTAGATTTGCAGATTATGGAAGATAAGGATCCGAATTTCCGCGTTTTTGATGCCTCCATCAATACTTTTAATGCAGCCAGTTCATCCTATTTCCATAAAACAATAGGAGGTTATCACGCGGCCAAACTTCAGCGCTTTCAGGATGTCATTGACCGTCATATTTCCAATAACAATATGGAGGTTTTGAATATGCTCAACACCAAGTATTTTATACTTGGAGGCGAAAGTAACAATCCACGTGTACAGAGAAATCCGGCTGCCCTGGGAAATGCATGGTTTGTCAACGACATTATCTGGGTGGAAAATGCCAACGCTGAAATTGATTCCCTGGGTAATTTTGATCCGGCCGGAGAAGTCGTAATTCACAAAGAGTTTGAATCATATGCCAGAGAAATGAAGCTTCAGAAAAATGGTAGCATAACCCTGAAGACCTATTCACCCAACAAGCTTGTATACACTTATGAAACTCAAGGTGAGCAATTTGCGGTATTCTCAGAAATCTGGTATGGACCCAACAAGGGTTGGGAGGCTACTGTAGATGGTAAACCTGCGGATCATATCAGGGTCAACTATTTGCTTCGTGGTATGCGCCTTCCGGAAGGAAAACATGAAGTGGTATTTGAATTTAAGCCCGTGTCATATTACACAGGGGCAAAAATTGCTTATGTGAGTTCATTCCTGATTCTGTTATTGGCAGGATATGCATTATATGCCTGGAAAAAGAATAAAGGGGAAGAAGTTGCGGGCGGTTAACCAGGAAATCATCAACTGATGGGAGTCATCAGAAAACAGAGCATCCGATATACCATAATAAGCTATGTAGGATTTGCTATTGGTGCAATCAATATGCTGCTTCTGTTTCCCAATTACCTTACTTCCGCACAAATCGGACTTATAAGTGTGTTTTCTGCACTGGCGATGCCACTTGCCGCCGTTTCTAATTTTGGCAGTATATTTACCATCAACAGATTTCTACCTTATTACAGGACATTTGAAGGACCAAAAAAATCCGATTTGCCGATTCTGACTACGGGTGTATCCCTGGTGGGATTTATGCTGGTAATGTCGCTTGTTTGGGTATTCAATAGTGAGATTGTGAAGTGGTTTGACAAGTCGCCGCTGCTGGTAGAATACTTTGAACTGTTGCCTTTTTTTACACTTGGATATTTATTTTGTTCTATACTACAGGCATTTAACAATGGATATTTTCATACGGTATGGGTGGGGACAGTAACAGAGGTGGTATACCGTCTTTTTAATCTGATTCTAATCCTGGGTATCATCGCTGGTTTGTATGCATTTGATGCCATGTTTTGTATGTACATATTTATCTTTTGGACAGGTGCCCTGCTTTTTTACCTTAAGTTGAAAAAGGAGAAACAATTTTATTTTAATTTCAGAGTATCTGCATTGAGCAGGAGAATGGGGCAGATGATCATAAAATATGCAGCTTTCTTCTGGGGAGCCACGCTGTTTTCAGTATTGGCGACATTTATAGATACTATTGTGCTTGCAGGTGTACAGGGACTGGAAAAATCCGGATTACTCATGATTGCCACCTATTTTGTAACATTGACCATCGTGCCTCAACGCAGTATAGTAAGTGTTTCCGTACCTGTAATCGCTGAAAGCTGGCGGAGACATGACATGGAAAATATATCCATGGTATACCGGAAAAGTGCCAACAACATGCTTTGGGCGGGAGGAGGCATTTTTCTTGTCATAATGGCCAATATCAATTACCTGTTATCCTACCTTCCAGTCGAATACCATGAGATAAAATGGGTGGTATTTGTTCTCGGACTTGCCAAAATATGCGATTACGCTACAGGTGTAAACCAGAATATCATTTCCTTGTCGCGTAAAAACTGGAAAATGGATTTTTATGCCAATGTGCTTCTTGTATTGATGCTGATACCATTGAATTATTATCTTATCAGTAATTATAGTATAATGGGTGCGGCCTATGCCAATCTTATTGCATTTTTTATTTATAACGCGGTAAAGTCGGTCTATTTATGGAAGGTGTTCAGGTTGTCTCCCTTTGACAGACAAAATTCAAAACTAATTGTCTGGCTTGGACTGCTGTTGCTGATTTTCTCATGGGAAGCAGGGTTATCAGGTGTTAATGCATATGGATTTTGGGAAAATGCCCTTCATATTGCTTTCCGCTCATTTTTATGTCTCACCATTTATGTTGTCGGTATGCTGTTCTTCAAAACTTCCGAAGATTTCCGAAGCATAGTTTTTCAAACATTTTCAAACATTAGAAAATATCTTAATGTGTGATTTATTATAATTATTATAATTTATACATTATAAAATATTGTAATATAATAAATTGTCCTAGTTTTGCCACTGTTTTGACTTCATTAAGAACTGCAGCCCCGCAATTTTAAACATCCAACCTAATTTTTATTATTACAAAACCGATTTCTCATGAAACATTATTTGTTTTTGTGTGCGTGGCTTGCGCTACACTTTACCATGGGGGCGCAAAGAAATTGCAGCACTATGGAAATGCTTTAAGCAGAAATAGTTCAGGATCCTGAGAGGATTGACAAACTGGAAAACCTGGAGTCTCATTTTCAAAAGGCATTGCGCCGAACCGGACAAATGGAAACAGACAGGACAATTATCCAGATACCTGTCGTGGTTCATGTGCTTTACAGAACAGCAGAAGAAAACATTACTGTAGCTCAGATTCAGTCTCAGATTGATGTACTCAATGCAGACTTTACTGCAAGTAATCCGGACCGATTGTTTGTTCCTCCTGCTTTCAGAACACTGGTTGGTAACCCTTCCATTCAATTTGTAATGGCAAATCAAGCACCATCTGGCGTATCTACTACAGGGATTACCAGGAAATATACTTCCAGAACCAGTTGGGGAAAAACCAATGACGTAAAGACTGCTTCTCTGGGAGGTATCGATCCATGGAATACTTCAAACTATCTGAACATATGGATTTGTAATATAGGAAGTGGCTTGCTTGGATTTGATCAGTTTCCTGGTGGCAATCCCTACACTGATGGATTGGTGATTGATTACAGGGCTTTTGGAACAAATGGTATAGTACGGGCTCCGTTTGATAAAGGCAGAACGGCGACACACGAGGTTGCACACTGGCTGAATCTCCGCCATATCTGGGGTGACCAGTATTGCGGAAGTGATTTAGTCAATGACACACCATGTCATAATGATGCGAATTACGGTTGTCCGTCGTCTCCGCATATGTCATCGTGTAATTCATTACAGGAAGAGATGACGATGAATTTTTGGATTATACAAACGATCAGTGCATGTACATGTTCTCTGCAGAGCAAGGTGTACGGATGAGATCTGTTCTTTCTACAGATGGTGCGAGGCAATCAATTGCCATGTCGCCGGGAGGTAAGACACCCATTTTTGAAACCTGCCCATTGCCATCAAATATATCGGTCACAGAGATTACTGTCAACAGCGCGAAAATTTCATGGAATCCGATTACATCAGCCATGTATTATGCGTTAGAATATAAGCTGCCATTATCAACAATCTGGACAAGGGTTGCTACGACTACAAACAGTATTATTTTGAACAATCTTAAGGAGGCGACATCCTATCAGTTTCGTTTAATGACCTCCTGCAGTAGTACAGCGGGTAATTTTACCTCGATATCCAGTTTTAATACCATTTCTTCTTCAGGTTGTACGGATATTTTTGAAATAAACGATAATCGGACAGCGGCAAAATCTATTGTAACAGGTACAAAAAATTATGCTTCCATATCTTCAGCAGTTGATGAAGACTGGTATAAATTTACCAATAGCTCACTACAGAAAAATGTGAAAGTTACCTTAGCTGATTTACCTGCAGATTATCGCGTGGAGCTATACTGTTAATGCCTAAATAATGTTGACCGAACGCATGTTTATTAAATAGTCCATTTCGATTTATTTCTATCCCATAAAATAAACCAATATCTTTGCGAATGGAAAATAAGTACGGTTTAATATGAAGCAGTATATCTACCTGTGTCTTTTGATATTGATAGTTAATGTTTTACAAGCTCAAAAAATATCGGGAAAGCTTACCGCCATGTCGGGTCAGACGATAAAACTTGAAGGATTCAAAGGGTTCCAGACCTATACGATATCTACATCAAATGTTGATAAAAGTGGATTTTTCAATCTCAGTTATGGAAAGACTGATACAGGCATGGGATACTTGATTTCTGAGGATAACAAGCCATTGTTTGTGGTTTTAAGCGGGGAAGATATTGAAATAAATGGGCTCTCTACAGGTGAAACAAATTCAATAGATATTGTAAAAGGATTTGAAAATCAGCAATTTGCTAGGTATGCTTCAGAGCAACCCAAGCGCGAGCAAGTGTTAAGTGCCTGGGGATATTTGGATAACATATACCGACAGGATACTTTTTTTTCAAGTCATATGCAACCAATAGGCGCTATTGCTGCAGAAAAGAAACGATTAAATGAAGAGGAACTTGTATTTTTACAACAACTACCTTCCAATAGTTATGTCCGCTGGTTTTTGCCGGTTCGCAGGCTTGTGAGTACTGTTTCGACAATAGCTCAATACCGGCCGGATGAAATTCCTGTCGCATTACAATCATTACGACTATTGGACCTGGCAGATCCGCGATTGCATAAAAGCGGTTTACTTAAGGATGCACTGGAGGGCCATTTCTGGCTTATTGAAAACAGTGGCAAGCCATTGGAATGCGTCTTTGCGGATATGCGTATATCAATTGACATGCTTGTACAACAGCTTTCTACCAAAGAACGCGAGCTCAATGACATTACAAACTACCTTTTTGATCTTCTTGGGCGACATAGCCTATTCGAGGCATCAGAATATCTAGCTTTAAAAGTGCTCCAGCAAACAAGCTGTACCATTGATAATAATCTGGCTAAGCAACTGGAGACCTACAGGGCTATGTAAAAAGGAAATATTGCGCCTGATATTGAATTTTCGGGAAAGTATCTTTATCCAGGCTACAATAGTACCAATAAGCCTTTACGAATATCTGCGCTTTCATCGGCATACACGCTGGTGGTGTTTGGTGCGAGCTGGTGTCCCAAATGTGCGGAGGAAGTTCCGGAAATTGGCAAACTATATGCTAAGTGGAAAGCTCAGGGCGTAGATGTAGTATTTGTTTCTTTGGATGAATCAGAAAAGGAATATTTGGAATTTTCATCAAAACTTCCTTTTATCAGCGTATGTGATTATAAGAAATGGCAAAGCCCGGTGGTTGAAGCATATTATGTATTTGCTACGCCAACTATGTATTTACTTGGTGACAAAAGGGAGATAATTTTACGTCCAAATTCTGTAAAACAAATAGATGCCTGGGTAGATTGGTTTTTGATACAGGGAAACAAGAAATAATTATACCGGAAATTAAAATGTAATTTTATTTTCTTCGATCAGCAGCTTTCACCTGCGTTTGGGTTGATATACAAATCGCTCTCATCCTCATATGAGCGTGGTTTGAGGCATTGAAAGTCTTTTTCTACCAGTAAATACAAGCCATCTTTTGTAGTATCATCAAAACCTACCCTCTGGTCAGTCGCCCAGCCTGTGATCAGGTTTTGTGGTACATATACGGTGATATTGCCATGCTGTATATTGGCATGCATACAATCTGACTGGTCTATTGCAAGCGAATAGGACAATCGCTGATCCCCGACAGGGCAAATGGTGGTTACTTTTCCCTGACTGCAAATCTGATCCACTTCTGTTTGTGACAATCTGAGCCTGATGGATGGTCCGTTAATTCTGATTTTCATGCTTTTAATTATTGTATCGTCACGTACTTTGTAACTGTATTATTATTGCATTATCGAATTTGTTAGTAAAATAATCATTTTTATTAGCTTGATTCCTTTAATATGTTTATTTTTTATCAGACATGCTCCGCGTAACTTGTTTTTAAGGTCATATGGAATTCGCTTGAGGATTAATCATAGTGTTTTGTGTGACCGCCTCATGCCCATTTCATTTTTTTAAAATGATTATTTGGGTATTTGATCAATCTTCGTGACTAAGTCTGGATATATCTTTATAATATTTTTGTCTTATTTTTTTTCAGCTGAAGCTTGAGTTTTAATATTTTTTATTTAAATGATGAGCTTTTGTGTTCTCATTCGAACTTCTGTCGTAGACCAGAATCTGTTTCCACATCATCCCTTCCATACTTTTTTACTTGATCAAAAAAGTATCAAAAAAATCAAGACGTCCTGTAAGGCGATTGCTTCGCACCGCTGCCTCCCGGACCTTCTTGCTACCTCCGCCGGTTCTGCCCTCATTGTTTGATTTTCTAGTTCGCTTATTTTTTTTCTGCAATTATTATTTCTTTGGGTGCTTTGTCCGACGTACGCAAATCCGGTCCTTCGGCAGTAAGTGCTCTGTCAATATAAATAAACTAACTATTTGCGGTTCTTTTTGTATATCTTATCGTTAAAAAGCCTCGCTGAACTCCCGGTTCAGCTACGTTTTTTGCCTCAATCTATCCAAAAACTACTTACAAATATCCTACTTCTTT
>Ga0169931_10015135_pt1 | contig 10356 bp, 4 predicted proteins | sample Kivu_15m_20L_FD_129675 | JGI IMG/M metagenome (GOLD analysis project Ga0169931, IMG submission 129675) | Freshwater microbial communities from Lake Kivu, Western Province, Rwanda to study Microbial Dark Matter (Phase II) - Kivu_15m_20L... | ecosystem: Environmental > Aquatic > Freshwater > Lake ... | reverse complement strand
TTGGGTTCGGTGGTACTCACTCCAACGAAGTGGCTCAATCTGCGCAGCGTTCCTCTGATTCTTTGGCTGTGCGTCTTTGCGATCACGTGGTGGGGGGCATCGATCACATGGTGGCTGGCCCTTGACGACTGGCTCGTCAAGGACCCTGGACCGCTGTTGACCGCTGTCCTTGTCGTACGCAATCTGGCTTGCGGTGTTTTCTTAACCAAATTCATCACGGCACCGATGCAGGGCTGGTTTCAAAATACCCCGCAACTCAACGCTCAGTCACTTCTGGGGTCCGAAGCTGAAATATGTTCCTACGATGCAACGCCTGAACATGGTCAAGCGAAATTTAAAACCGGGGCGGCTCCTTTGCTGCTCAACGTTCGAACCGATGGTCCGCATCTGCCCAAGGGAACTCGGGTTTGGATCACCTACTACGATTCCCAGCGCCGAGTCTATCTGGTGTCACCAACCACAACCGATGATTCTCAGTCTCTTTCTCACGGTAACACATCATGAATTTTCTTCTTTCGCAAGTTAGTTTCTCGCAATGGGGAGTGGGTTTGCTGATCCTGTTCGGTTCTATCTTCTTGATTGCGATGGCCTTCATCGTGGTCGCGAGCAAGTTCTACGTGAAAGTGGGTCCCGACGAAGCGATCGTCAAGACCGGGATGGGTGGCATGGCGGTCATCATCGACGGTGGTGCATTGATTTGGCCGGTGATCCATCGCTATGAAAAAATGGACTTAACCCTCAAGAGTTTTGAAATCGCTCGCGAAGGATCCGAAGGTTTGATCTGCAAAGACAATATCCGGGCCGACATCAAGACCGCCTTCTTCATCCGTGTCGACAAGACCGCTGAGGAAATCAAGGAAGTCGCCCAGTCGATCGGCTGCAAACGTGCCAGCCAAGTCGAAACATTGCGAGAACTGTTCGACGCCAAGTTCTCGGAAGCCCTTAAAACCGTGGGAAAACAATTCGAATTCGTCGAGCTCTATGACAAACGGGACAAGTTCAAGAACGAGATTCTCAAGGTCATCGGCACCGATTTGAACGGTTATCGTCTCGATGACTGCGCGATCGACTACTTGGAACAGACTCGCTTGGAGTTGCTCAATCCCAACAACATCTTGGATGCAGAGGGGATCAAAAAGATCACCGAACTGACCTCCAGCGAAAAGATCAAGGAGAACCACTTCACCCGCGAACGCGAAAAGACACTCAAGAAGCAAGACGTCGAAGCTCAAGAAGCCATCCTCGAACTCGAGCGGCAGCGGATCGAAGCTACCGAACGGCAGAAGCGGGAGGTAGCCGAAATCCAAGCTCGCGAGCATGCGTCGGCAGCCAAGGTCCAGGAAGAGAATCGACTGGCTGCGGAACGGGCGAAGATCGCTGTCGATGAAGAGATCGGAATCGCAAATCAAAACAAGGATCGGACGATCCTGGTCGCCCAGCGCAACAAGGAGCGGACCGATGCTGTCGAACTCGAACGGATCAATCGCGATCGATCCCTCGAAGCGACGGAACGCGAGCGTGTCGTCGGCTTGGCCGTCGTCGAAAAAGAAAAGGCGCTCGAGACCGAGCGACGGAACATTCAAGAGGTAATCCGCGAACGTGTGATCGTCGAACGTTCCGTCGTCGAGGAGCAGCAGAAGATCAAGGATGCGGAAGCCTTCGCCGTTGCGGAGCGAACGAAGAAAGTCGAGATCACTGCCGCAGAGGCCGCTGCCGAGCAATCCCTTGTCAAGGAGATCAAGGCCGCCGAAGCCGCGCGCAAAGCAGCGGAAAGCACCGCCGCGAAGGTGCGCATTCAAGCCGAAGCGCACCGCGATGAAGCGGAACAAAGATCGGCTGCCACGAAACTGCTCGCGGCCGCAATCAGCGCCGAGCATGCCGCCGAAGGATTGGCCGAAGCCCAGGTCCTGCAAGCCAAAGCGGCTGCAACGCAGGAACAAGGACTCGCGGAAGCTCGAGTTCTCCGAGAAAAATTCACCGCTGAAGCCCAAGGGATCACCGAAAAAGCAAACGCGATGAAGGAACTCGATTCGGTCGGCAAGGATCACGAAGAATTCAAACTCCGTCTCGAAAAGGAGAAGCAAATCGAACTGGCCGCGATCAACGCCCAGCAGTCGATCGCCCACAGCCAAGCGGCGGTCCTGGGGGATGCTCTCCGGAGCGCGAAAATCGATATCGTGGGAGGGGACGGCGAGTTCTTCGATCAGATTTCCTCCGCAGTCAAGGGAGGCAAGGCCATCGACCGCTTGGTCCTCAGCTCCAAAGTCGCAACCGACATCAAGGACACGTTCTTCACCGGCAACCCAGACCACTTTCAAGAGCAACTCGAACGCCTCTTGACGCAATTGCATCTGAACACGGGAGAAATCAAAGACTTGAGTATCGCAGCGTTGATTGCGAAGCTGCTGGCCGGAAAGGAAGCGGCCGGACTTCACTCGCAGTTGGCTCAACTCTTGGGGATCGCCGGCTCACTCGACATCGTCGATAAGCCCGTTGGCAGTTTCCTCACCAAGAAATAAGCTGCCCACTTATCATGTCTAGCGCTTCGCTCGCATCCGGCACCTACGAAGTCCTGCGCAATAGACTTCGCGAATCAGCAACCGAACTGCGAGCTCGATTTGCGAAACTCAATGCGGCTCGGTCCGCCGTTTTCGGCAATGTCGAGACGCGGCTGCTGGCGACCATGCATGTGACGACGGATCACAACTGCATCCCTCGCGATATCTACTCCATCAAACATCGAGTGCTGCTCGGATACAATGTTCAATTCGGACTCAAGACTGAAATCACTCCCAAGGATGTGCTCGCCATCTATCGCTTTGATGGCGAGCACGCGCACCAGGAATCACTCGACAGCCTGATAAGCCCAGCCTTCCTAAGAGATTTTCAGGAACTCTATCGATACTATCGCAACGCGACCTTCTCGCGATTCGTCAGCATCGGCCCTAATCTCTATATAGTCTTCCAAACCGGAAAGACTGCGAGCAATTTCAAGGCCTTCAAGTGGGTCGTGAAGGATGAATCCCTTCAGTACATCGACAACCGAAGTGAAGCGGAAGTCCGCCAACCGCCCCAGCACGAGTTCCAATGGAAGCGAGCCACACGCGACCACCATCGACAGGGTACACACCCTCACATCTCGATCGAAGATCAAGTCTTCGTCGAATGCGTCAACGGAGACTTGACCATCAAGGTGGAGGACAACACCGAAGACGGGCTGGGCATTTACCGTGAACCGGTCGACAGCCCCGATCAAACACTCGACGATGCCGAGACACACTATGCCATTCTTGGGAACCTAATCCTTCTCAAGATTCGTCCCTATCAAGAGCGTGATTACCGATACCTCGTCTTCAGCACCAAGCGATCGAGCGTCGAGAGACTCGACAGTATCGGGCAATCCTCCATCCTTCTCCCCAGCGATCACGGGATCATGTTTCCAAACGGCTTTGTGCTTCAAACAGGCCAATCCAAACTGTTCGATCACAAACTCTCCGATCTCCGTTTTGATCGCTTGGTTCGGTCTCCCAACGGGGAGGATTTCCTCTATCTGTTCTTCAATCAAGATGACGGCGTCTACCTGCAACTGCGCTACAACCTGATCCGTCAGGAAGTGGACACGCCCCTAGTTTGCCACGGTCAAGCGTTCTTCGAGAATGGTCAGATGCTCAGCATGCGAGCGGGCGAGACCGCACAAAAACACCACGCGATCCAAGTGTGGCAGACTCCGTTTACCGGCACCGATTTTCAACCGACCGTTCAATCGGAAACGCTTCTCTTCAAAATCGGAAATCGCGATCTGGTGCGAGGGATGGCTGAATGCCAGGAACTGCTGACCCTGATCGACAAAGACGAGTCCTACGCCGATTTGTATGCGGATCTCGGAAAACGTGCGACCAACATCCTCGATTCCTATTTCTGGCTCGATCGCGAGGAAGCGTGCAAGCTGTCCGAACCGATCCAACAGGTACGCGAAGCCGCAAACGCTGCCGTCGATGAATATGAGAAAGTAACGCGAGTCAGGAACGAAACAGCCGCGGCCCTCGAGAATACCGAAAGGCAGTCCAGTGAGTTGCTCAAAACCGTCGAACGGACCCGATTTGAAAAGGTCGAGGACTTCGTCAAACAACTCGCCGCGATTCGAACCCAAAGAGGCGTGGCGATTCAACTGCGGGATCTGAGATACATCGATAACGATCGAGTCGCTCTGATCGAAACGCAGCTTATCGAAGCGGCTCAGCGCTTGGGTGTCCGTTGCGTCCAGTTCCTGCTCGAACCCGCGTCCCTGCTCCCCTATGCCCAGCGGATCGAATCCGTGGATTCAGAGGTCCCCAAGGTGGGATCCTCCGCCGCGGCAAGAGCGCTAGAAAACCAACTCTCGGAAATCGGCAACTCACTCGAACTGCTCGTCGAGACCGTGTCGCAGCTCCACTTCGAAGACCTCGCGCAGCGAACCACCATCGTCGATCGAATCGGTGACTGCCTGGCCTCGATGAACCGAGTTCGATCCTCGCTGAAGACGCGGCTGCGGTCCCTGACCACCGGCGAACTCGAATCCGATTTCGCTTCGCAATCGAAACTGCTCGACCAAGCCGCAGCTAGCGGGCTGGATTCCGCGACCACATTGGAACGTGTCGATACGGCGTTGACTCGCATCCTGATCCAGCTCGAGGAACTGGAAGGTCGATACGCGGAATCGCAGGAGCTTCTTCTTCGATTGACGGAGAAGCGGCAGGGGCTGTGCGATTTGTTCGAGGCCAAGCGGCAGCAGTTGGTGGAGATGCAATCCCAACGGGCCAATTCGCTCGTCGCTGCAGCCAACCGTATCCTAGAGGGAATCGTATCCCGTTCTGCGAGAATCGATTCGCCCACGGAGCTATTGGCGTTCTTCGCATCGGACTTGATGGTTGAAAAGGTCCGCAAGATCGCCGACCAGTTGCAAGAGCTTGGGGACTCGGTCCGTCGCGACGATGTCCTGTCGCGACTGAAGAGTATCTCGGATGACTCGATTCGCCAGGAGCGGGATCGACGCGAACTGTTGAGCGATGGGAACCGTACCATTCGGTTAGGCCAACATTCCTTCAGCGTCAATCAACAGCCCATCGAACTGACGACGGTTCTGCACAACGATTGCCTGAATATCCATTTGACGGGGACACAGTTTTTTCAACCTCTCTCCGATCCATCGCTCGATGCGGCTCGCGATCTGTGGGAGCAACTCTTGCCGAGCGAATCGGCCCGGGTTTATCGGGCGGAGTATCTGGCGTATTGTCTATTCCAAGAGTTGACCGGACGGACTGCGCTCGGCGAGGAACCGCGATTGCGGGCCTCACAGTACATGGCCCTCGACCCTGCTCAGCAAACCGACTGGGTTCGGCAGCAGATGCAGACTCGATACGCCGAAGGGTACGTGCGCGGCGTTCATGATTCGGATGGGGCGAAGATTCTTGAGGCCCTATTGAAGACCAAGCACGCGCTCGGATTGCAGGCTTATGCGCCGCATCTGCGCAGCGCGAGTTGGTTCGTTTGGAGCTTTCTGGTCCCCGAGGTCGATCGGTCTCCGCTCGAGCACTGGATTCGATCGTTGGCTGCGGTGGATGACTTGATACCAAACGATTCACCGAACGAGGCATGCATCACCCACGTGGCCAGCCTGCTGCAGAGCAAGGGTGGGACGCTGCTGCGCAGGATCCCGATTGCGGAGGGAGCAACGTTTCTCGTATCTGCCCTGCGGCTCGATTCGGAGAGCATGGCATATCGGGCTTCAAAACGGTCCCATGAGTTATTCCGAGCTATGCTCCAACATCTGCCCCAAGATCGTTGGGATCGATTGACCCAAACGATTCGCAGCCATTCAAATCATCCCGGGCAAGCGTGGACGGTGGCACTCCAAGCCGTGGACGCATTCCTCGGTTGGCATGCTCGGCATACTACCCAGCAGAACCCGCACGAACCGGATCGGGATTATCGAGAAGAACTCGCGCTGATGCTGATCCTGCCTCAAGATGCAGACTCGCTGTCGAAAGTGCCCGCTACTCCATCGGTCAGCCCGTTGGTGACCCTCACTGAAATCGCGGGGGATCATCCGAGCGTTGCGAATCGGGAGATGGTACTCAACTACTATCGGTTCATGAACCGATTGAACAGACATGCAAAACGAATCGTGCCTCGATGGACCGAGTTGCAGGCGGCCAAGCGACGTCTGATCGAACAGGCCGAACGTCGCATCAAGTCCCATGAATTCAAAGCGCGGGTGCTGACCAGCTTTGTGCGGAATCAACTGATCGACGAGGTCTATCTCCCTCGCATCGGCGATAATTTTGCCAAGCAGATCGGGACCGTGGGGGAGAACCAACGGACCGATCGCATGGGTTTGCTGTTGCTGGTCAGTCCCCCGGGTTATGGCAAGACAACACTGATGGAGTACATCGCCAATCGGCTCGGTCTGGTCTTTATCAAAGTCAACGGACCGGCGCTGGGGAGTTCGGTGACATCGCTCGATCCGAGCGAAGCGACCAATGCGGCCTCGCGCGATGAAGTGCAACGGATCAACATGGCCCTCGAGATGGGGGACAATGTCATGCTGTATCTGGATGATATTCAGCATTGCAACGTAGAGCTGCTGCAGAAATTTATCCCTTTGTGCGATGCGACTCGTCGAATCGAAGGGGTTTGGAATGGGCAATCGAGAACCTACGACCTGCGCGGTCGAAAGTTCGCCGTCGTCATGGCCGGCAACCCTTACACCGAAACGGGTGCTCGATTCCAAATACCGGACATGCTTGCGAACCGAGCGGACGTTTACAACTTGGGTGAAATCGTCGGTAACAGCAAAGATGCCTTCGAACAGTCCTATCTTGAAAACTGCTTGACGAGCAATCCTGTGCTGCAACCGTTAGCTCGCTGTTCCAACACCGATCAGCGGGCTGTTCTTCAAGCAGCGAAACGGGGGAATGTGGATGGGCTGGAGTTGGAGAGCAATCTGTCAGCCGATGCCGTACGCGAGATGATCGAGGTCCTTACCAAGCTTCATCGCGTTCGCGATGTCGTTTTGACCATGAACCAAGCATACATTTTGAGCGCTGCCCAAGCTGACGATTATCGCACTGAGCCTCCGTTCAAGCTTCAGGGTAGTTATCGCAACATGAATCGTATTGCGGAGAAAGTCGTTCCGGTGATGAACGATGAGGAGTTGCAGCGATTGATCCTGACATCCTATCAGCAGGATGCGCAGACCCTGTCGCGAGACGGCGAATCCAATCTTTTGAAGTTTCGCGAATTGCTCGGGATTCTGAACGAGGAGGAGGCGGCCCGATGGGCGTCGATCAAGAAGACCTTCGTTGAGAAGAATCGCTTGCGAGGCGTTTCGGGGGACGATTCGACTGCGCAGTTTCTCGCATCGCTCTTGGGCATCCATGACGGACTCGATTCGATCCGCGGGGTTCTGGAGACCGCAGCCGCCCAGCAGCGTATTGAAGAGAAGCAGTCGCCGCCGGAACCGCGAGTCATCGTCCAGCACGCGGTGCCTCGCGTGATGACCGAATTGATCCGAAGCCAGTTTCAACTGCTCTACGACGGCTTGCGACCGGTGCTCGAAGGGGTATCGAAGAATTCAGCCGTGTCCGAGCGACTCACCGCCGCGCTAAAGGATTTGCTGATGCGTTATCAAGCGATGGAGACCGCGGCAAGGAATGCAGCCGAACCGCCACCCGATGAACCTTCACCCGATGAGCCTGCCACTCAATGATGTTTCGCCTAGAGGGGACATTTCTACAGTGAAACAAACGATGCAAATGACTCTCGTGATACCGCCGAACTGGTCATCGTTCCCCGATGAGTTTCGGCAGCGTTTGGGGTCGACGGTCGGGCGGCAACGCTCGATGCAAGCGGACGGAAATCTTTTGATTGTGGCGCACCATGTCCCCGAACCAGATGAAGCAGCCCGGCGTGGGATTCTCTTTTGGCGCGATGCGAACGGGGAATGGCGTTGCAGCAATGGGGATCCTGGTAAGGCCGCCCTCGAAATGCATTTGGCCCGTTATGGGAAACGCATCGAAGAATGTGAGCATGCGTTATCGAAGGCAGCCATCGCAGATCACTTTCTGCCGTTGCTCGAGGGGCTCGCCCCTATCGTCCGTTCCAGCCGCAATCTGCTCGAGACTTTGGAGGAAGCGCGAAAGGCTTTCCCTAATGAACGCATATTGATCGATCATCGCGATCGAGCGTACGATCTCGCTAGGCAATCCGAGCTGCTTTACGAGGATGCAAAGAATTCGCTGGATGTTGCCATGGTTCGGCGAGCTGACCAGCAAGCTCAAACCGCCCATCGCATGATGTTGGCAGCCCATCGTTTGAATGTGCTCGCCGCGCTCTTCTTCCCATTCGCAACGCTGGGTGCGATTCTCGGAACGACCTTGACCGACAATTGGACGTGGTCCCAATCAGCGATCCCTTTTTTGGGTTATGTGCTAGCGGGCGGAATCGCTGGACTGTTATTAACACGTTACGTCTCACGCGCAGACCGATGAAATCGTTCCAGCCGCAGGGCAAGAGAAGCAGATGCGCGGTCGGTTTGGCAAAAGATGGAGGACAAAAAAGGAAAGGGCAAAGAATTTCTGGGAGACGGTGGCATAAAAACGTCGGATCCTCACCCGTACGACGGAATGGGAAGTCCGTCGTACAACTGGTGCTAGCCCAAAAGCTTGTTCACTAGGCGGCACAAGGTCGCCGGGGTCTCGCCACTTTTCTCATCTAGGATGCGTCAAGCAAGTCCTCGAGCGTCAAGATCCGATCGAAATAAGCTCGTTGTCGAAGCCCTTGGGTTAATTCCGAGCAGGTGATGAGAACTTTGTGGATAGACCGACGACGCGAGGTGGGAAGCCGTTGGATTTTTTTTTCAACCTCGCTGATGACTTCGACTCCGACGGGCGCATCCTGATACTTGATTTCGCAAACTGTATAAACGCGATCGGCTCGGTCATAGAGCAAGTCGACTTGAAGCCCAAAATCGTCGATGGTTCCGCGGCGGAAATAGGTGCCGGCTCGGAACTGCACAGCGCTGAATCCGAGTCGCTCGGCAATCGACATCGAATGGTCGAAACAGTAACGTTCAAAGGCTGTCCCCAGCCATTGACGATAGGAGCGGGTATCGAGAGCCCGTTGTGGATGACGATGAAAATCGCCGTTGCGGATCGCAGTTCGACGGGGCTCAATGAACCGAAAAAAGAAATGGAGATAGGAATCGCGTATCTGGTAGTAGCTGAGCAAACTCTCGACGGGTTTATCCAGAGGGACGATCCGCCGGATAAAACCGCACTCCTCGAGATCGATCAACATGCCTGTAAGAGTTCCGCCCGACCGAACGCCCACGGCCTGAGCGATCTGCTCCCGGGTAGCTCGGCCATGTCTTCCCAGCCAGGATACGATCTGGCGATAGGTTGGATTCGAGCCAAAGCTGCTGACGAAAACCTTTTCAAACTCTCCCTCAAAAAAAGAGTTCCGGCGAAAACTCTGTTCGCAGAGACTTTGGTATATGGCGGCCGAGTTGAGCTTGCGCAAGTAGATCGGAATGCCGCCGACGGATAGGTAGGCATCGAACAGCGAATGGATATCCGGTCGCCCTAGAAAAGCCGCTGCTTCCTGGATGGGAAATTCATCTAAACGGAGATCGAGACTGCTTCGGTTGTGCAGAGAACGCGATCGAATCACCTCGGACAAAAAAAAGGAGGGGGATGAACCGCAGAGGACCACGAGGAGTTGTGGGTTTTTCCGAAGACGATTGTCCCAAATCGGCTTAAACTCACTGATCAAATCGGGACGATAGTTGGCCATCCACTGCAATTCCTCCAAGTAGATGGTCCATTTACCTCGCGCCACGCAGTCAGCCAGTAATTGGAAAACCTCGGTCCAGGAATCGGGGATGGCATGCAGGATTTCTGGCCGCGGAAAAGATTGTCTCAGCGTGGCCATGAAATGGGAGATTTGAACTGCATCGGACTTCCCCTCAAGGCCCTCGAACTTTATCAGGCGGCGTCCTCCGAACGCTTTCTCGATCAGCGTGGTCTTCCCCACTCGGCGGCGACCATAAACAACGATCATCGCTGCTTCATCCGAAGACTGTGCTGTTGCCAACTGAGCAAGTTCCTGCACGCGTCCGATGAACTTCATGATTACCTCTTCGTTCGGTCACTCAACCCTCGGCTTCAAAGCCAATGATAACAAAACAATCCCCTATTTGGTGAAATTGTGCAGCCAAATATGGCATATTTATACCATATTTGGCTAGATCTTGCAAAGCTTTACGAACTGTTCCGGCGAGACCTGGTCATGCTAGCCGAGATGCGCAAGCATCCGGGT
>Ga0169931_10015134_pt1 | contig 10358 bp, 10 predicted proteins | sample Kivu_15m_20L_FD_129675 | JGI IMG/M metagenome (GOLD analysis project Ga0169931, IMG submission 129675) | Freshwater microbial communities from Lake Kivu, Western Province, Rwanda to study Microbial Dark Matter (Phase II) - Kivu_15m_20L... | ecosystem: Environmental > Aquatic > Freshwater > Lake... | reverse complement strand
CCATTCGGCCCTCGCTTTGCCTTACCGGCTGCGCTTTCTGCTGCGCTTCGCGGCGGCTTGGCCGGCGGCGTAGGCTTCCGCGAGTGAATTGCGGATCGACCAAACCGCGACATCCTGAAAGTCGAGCGCGTCGCGGTTTCTGGTCTCCAGCGTTTCAACCGAGGGCATGTGCCGCATGGCGATTTCGAGGAAGAGCTGGGCGGTGTTGGTGGTATCGTTCATCTTGGTCTCCTTGCTGTGGCGCCGGGGTGTTTCCCTGCGCCTGAGGGACCATTCGCGCTGTAGCGGGGGGCGAGCCAAGAGGATCAGATGACAAACGATTTGAAACTATACCCTTCGGTCTGTGATCACCACGACAGTTATGAATCTATGGATCAAGGTTATCCATAATGGCAAGCCACTAATCCATTCTTGCCGCTGGCCTTCAAACGCGGTCGCTCTCCCCGACAAAGCTCTGTCGCTCTTGCACAGCGTGGATGAAAGGCACATCCGGAGGGCGGCGATAGCGGCGATGGCAACTCACCGCGGATGGGCTGGAAGGTCACGCCAATATTCCCATCAATTGAAAGCTTTGGAACACTATCCAGCAATGCTTGAGTGTAAGGGTGCTGCGGCATTGAATAAAGCGAATTGGCATCAGCAATCTCAACGATACGACCGAGATACATCACGGCTACCCGATCACTCACGTGGCGCACCACAGAAAGATCGTGGCTGATGAAGATCGTCGTCAGGCCGAATTCGCGACGTAAATCAAGAAAAAGATTGAGAATTTGCGCCTGAATGGAAACATCAAGCGATGCCACTGGTTCGTCACAGATCAGCACTTCAGGCTGCATGGCCAAAGCGCGCGCAATGGCGATGCGTTGGCGTTGGCCACCGGAAAACTGATGCGGAAAACGCGAAACATACGCAGGGTCCAGCCCAACCTTTGTTAGCCAATCGGCGGCAAAGCTATCCGCTGCACCACGCGTGATCAGGCCATGGGTGATGGGACCCTCGGTAATGGTGTCACCCACACGGCGCCGCGGATTGAGCGAGGCAAAAGGATCCTGGAATACGGTCTGAATACGCGTTGTAGTTTTGCGCCCAGCTTGCATCGGGGACGCACCATTCAGGTGGATTATACCCTCGCTTGGTTCAAGAATGCCTGCCAGCATGCGGCCAAGGGTTGATTTGCCGCAGCCCGATTCACCAACCAGACCAAGCGTCGCACCACGCTGAACGGAAAGCGTCACATCAGTCACCGCCATTACTGGCCGGCGGTCCAGCTTGGCGCCGAAAAGACCAGCGATGCGATCGCCCAGCGTCACATGCGGGCTGAAGCGGCGAGAGACATTCTCCGCTGTCAGGATATCGTTCATGTGGGACCCGGCAGAGGATAATGGCAAAATGCCCCATGGAGATGATCGCCAACCGGCGGTGGGTCAGACCGGCAACGATCATCCGCGTACCCGCAACGCGGGGCAAAGGGACAGCCGGGTGGCACATGAAGCGGTGACGGTGTGCTACCAGGAATTTGCCTGAGTTTCTGTCCAGGGTCAGCCATGGCAGGCAGGCTATCCAGCAGCCCGCGTGTGTAAGGATGCAAGGGCGCACGCAATACATCCGCAACCGGTCCAAATTCCATAATGCGGCCGAGATAAAGCACAATCACGCGATCGGCCAGGGAAGACACAATGGCAAGATCATGGCTGATCCAAATCAGCGCCGTACCGCTTTCCTGCACAAGTGTTTTCATCTCAGCCAGGATTTGCGCTTGGATGGAAACATCCAGCGCAGTGGTCGGTTCATCTGCGATGATCAATTCCGGGTCATGGAGCAACGCTATGGCAATCGCTACACGTTGGCGCATACCGCCAGAAAATTCATGCGGGTAGGCGTTCAGGCGCGTGGCCGCATCCGGAATACCAACTCGCGTAAGGCTTTGTTCGGCAAGTGCCAAGGCGGCCCCCTGGCCCGTGCCGCCATGCGCCTGCACGGCCATCATCATCTGCTGACCAATTGTGAGAACAGGATTCAGCGTCGCTGCGGGATCCTGAAAAATCATCGCGATTCGCTTGCCGCGGAGCTTCCGCATTTCAGCTTGCGGCAGGCCGACCAATTCTTGCCCCTGAAACGTGATTGAACCGCCAGCGATGCGCCCCGGCGGGTCCAGTAGCCCTATCAGGGAAAAGCCTGTCACTGATTTACCGGAACCTGACTCACCAACCAGACCAAGGATTTCGCTGCGTTCGAGTGTGAAGGAAACGCCATCCACTGCCTTGATTGTGCCTGAACGGGTTTCGAAATGCGTACGCAGATCGCGCACTTGAAGCAGCGCAGGTTTCATCGGCGCAGCCTTGGATTGAATTGATCGCGTAACTGATCGCCGACAATATTGATGGCGACAATCAGCACAATGAGCGCAATGCCGGGATAGACCGAAATCCAGGTCCGACCGCTCATCATGTATTGGAAGCCATTGGCGATTAGCATGCCAAGAGAAGGCTCGGTTGGTGGCAGACCAAGCCCGAGGAAGGACAAGGTTGCCTCAAGCGAAATTGCATTGGCGATCTGCACAGTGCCAACAACAATCAGCGGCGGCAGGCAATTCGGCAAAAGGTGTCGCAACACAATGCTGCGCCCTGGCAGCGGCGTGGCACGCGCGGCTTCAATGTAATCCTTCTGCCTCTCCGCTGTTGCGGCACCATAGGCAGTGCGTGCGAAATACGCGTACTGAGCGGTGACCAGAGCGATGATCAGTGGAACGCGCCCTTGGCCCAGCATCGCAACCAGCACCAGCGCCAGCAGAATCGCGGGAAAGGAAAGCTGCAAATCCACCAACCGCATGATTCCCTGTTCAATCTTGCCGCCGATATTGGCCGCCATGATACCGAGGGCAGTGCCGATACCAAATGCCACTGCACCAGCCGCAATCCCCATCTGCAAGGAAATGCGCAAGCCATAGAGAATGGCCGAGAACAAATCTCGCCCCTGCGCATCCGTACCAAGCCAATGCACATAACCGCCCGACCCGACAAAACCTGGCGGCCGCCGCGCATCCCGCAAATTGAGATTGGCGAGGTCATAAGGGTCCTGCGGTGTGATCAGCGGTGCGGCGAGCGCCGCCACAACAATCAGCACCACCACCAGAAGCGCGAGGGTGGCACCCCAATTCTCCCGATAATCGCGCCAGAATGCCGCCATCACACCCGCCTTCCACGCCTGAGACGCGGATCGAGCACAGCATAGGTAAGATCAACCACCAGATTGATGGTTACAAAAAGAAACGCCACCAGAACAAGGTAACCAACCATGACTGGCCGATCGAGCGAGGTGATGGAATCAATAATCAGCTTGCCAACCCCTGGCCAGGAAAAGATCGTCTCGGTCACTACGGCGAAGGCAAGCGTGGAGCCAAATTCCAAGCCAAAGACCGTCACCAGCGGTATGGAAATTAGCCGCAACACATGCCGCCGCAGAATAGTGAAATCGGAAAGCCCCGCCGCACGCGCGAATTTCACCGTATCGGACAGCATGATCTCACGCGTGCCGGCACGTGACAGGCGGATCAGCATGGCAAGCTTGAACAGGCTAAGGTTAAGCGCTGGCAGCGCGAGAAACCGCAACCCATCCCAAGTCAGGAAGGACCAGCCAACGCCAAACACCTCAACCGTTGGGCCTCGATCACCCGCGGGTAGCCAATCGAGATTAACCGCGAAGGTCAGAATGAGAATGAGGCCCACCCAAAAGGTGGGCACCGAAAATCCCAAAACGGATGCCGCCATGATGGCTTTGGAAACGGTGCTTTCCGGCCGGTAGCCTGAATAAATGCCCAGAGGAACACCGATAAAGGCGCCTATCAGCACCGAAGCCAGCGCCAATTCCAATGTTGCTGGCAGTCGGCTCAGCACCAATTGCAGCACTGGGATATTCAGCACGAAGCTTCGCCCCAGATCGCCTTGCAACAGCCTTCCCAGAAAAGCGAGATACTGTCGCCAAAGCGGTTGATCCAAGCCGTAATGGCGAATGGTGGCTTCCCGAATATCCTGCGTGGCGTCGGGGGAAATCAGCACATCAATCGGATTGCCAATGGCATAGACGCCTAGGAAGACAAGCAGGGACATTGCCAGCATGACAAAGCCGGCCTGAATGAGGCGCTGAATGATATACCCAAGCATCGCGGGCGATTATCCGGCATTTGACAGCCAGCGCAAGCTATTCCTAGCATTCAAGCACAGAAGCCTGATGGGAGAAATGATCATGCGTTGGAGTAATCGCCGCTTTGCCCTGGCAACCATTGGCTTGGCCTGTATGGCTGGCGTGGCCTCTGCCCAAACGCTCAATATGGGCGTGATCGCCGGGCCTGAAAGTATTGACCCGCATTTCACCGCGACCGGAACGCATTCCGAGGCGCTGAAGCATGTTTTTGATACGCTGACACATTCCGGCGATAAGCTCCAGATTGAACCGGGCCTTGCGGAATCCTGGCGCATTGTGGATCCCACCACCTGGGAATTTCGGCTTCGTCGCGGCGTGAAGTTCCATGATGGATCGGATATGACGGCGGAAGATGTTGCCGCTTCCATCCGCCGCATGCAGCAATTATCGGGGCCGAACCCAACCCGCATCTATGTGCGCCGCGTGCAGGAAATTCGCATTGTTGATCCCCACACCATCCAGATCATCACTGATGGACCGGCGCCGACGCTGCCCAATGATTTCATCCGCCTTTTCATCACCTCAGCCCGCGCCACCGCTGGGTTGACGCCGGAAAATGCCAATGAGGCGTTCAATAGCGGCCGCGCGGCCATCGGTACCGGGCCGTATCGGTTCTCCTCCTGGACGCCGCGAGAGCAATTCACCGTGGAGCGCAGCGATAATTACTGGGGCAGCCGCCCCACCTGGGGTCGCGTCGTGCGCCGTGAAATCTCCAACCCTGCCGCGCGCGTGGCGCAGCTCCGTACCGGCCAAGTGGATATGATTGTGCGCGTGCCGGCGGCCGATGTGGCGACCCTGGAACGCGACCGTAATATCAGTGTGCTGAAGTCGGAAACTGTCTATGTCTTCAACCTTGCGCTGGACCAGCGCGAGCCGACACCGCAAGTAACGGCGCGCGATGGCTCGCGCCTTGCGGCTAACCCCTATCGTGATGCGCGGGTACGCGAAGCGATTGACCTTGCCCTTGATCGCCGCGCGCTCGCGGAAATTGCCATGGAAGGGCTTGGTTCACCCGTTAGCCAGATGGTGACGCCTGGTATTTTTGGGTTCAACCCGGCGCTCACGATCCCGACACCCAATATCAATCGCGCGCGGCAGCTTTTGACAGAAGCGGGCTATTCCAATGGCTTTCGCATGGTGCTGAATTTCACCAATAACCGCCTGCCTGGCGACGCTGGTGTTGGTGCGGCGATGACACAAATGCTGGCACGCATCGGCCTTGAAGTGCAGGCAGCGGGCCAGCCTGCGGCAGTGATCTTCCCGGCGCGCGCGCGGGGTGAGCTTTCGAACATCATGGCCGGCTGGGGCACCCTGACAGGGGAGGCGAATTACTATTACGCCGCCAATGCGCATACCAATAACGCGCAGCTTCGGCTTGGCGCCTTCAATTGGACCGGCTTTTCCGATCCGGAAATTGACCGGCTGATCCAGGCCGCCAATGTTGAGCTGGATGACAAGAAACGCGAAACGCTGCTCCAACAGGTTGGCGCGCTTTGGAATGAAAAGCGCGTAGTCATTCCGCTTGCTGCGGTCGCCTCCGCCTGGGCCATGCGGCGTGATCGCGTGACGCTGCGCGTTGGCCGGAGTGATGAGGAAACCTACGCCTGGGATGTAAGCCCAGTCAGCCGCTAAGCGCCAAGCCCTTCTCCATGCGCATCGCGGATATGAATTGGATGCAGGTGGAGGATTACCTCCGCCAGGATGATCGCTGCGTCTTGCCCTTTGGCAGTACCGAACAGCATGCGCAGCTTTCGCTATGCGTGGATGCGATCCTGGCCGAAAGGGTGGCAGTCGAAGCGGCAGAACCTTTGGGTATTCCGGTCTACCCCGCCATGCCTTTTGGGCTGGCGCCGTATTTCGCGTCTTTTCCGGGCAGTATTTCGCTGAAGGTGGAAACGCTGCTCGCGGTGGCGCGTGATCTGATTGAAAGTGTCGCACGCGCCGGTTTTCGCCGCATTCTGATTGTCAACGGCCATGGCGGCAATGCACCTGTCGGTGCATTGGCTTTGCAGATAATGACAGAAAATCCAGCGCTTTCGATCAAGTTCCATAATTGGTACAACCAGCCGCAAACCTGGGAAACTGCCATGGCGATTGATCGTTCCGGCAGCCATGGCAATTGGATGGAAAACTTCCCTTGGACGCGGCTGGCCAATGTGCCATCGCCTTCCGGTGCCAAGCCCTCGGTTGATATGGCGCTGATGAAGGCAAGCCCGCCAGCCAAGGTGCGCGCCATGCTGGGCGATGGGTCCTTCGGTGGCGAATGGCGCAAACCAGATGAGGATATGCTGCGGCTTTGGCAAGCCGGCGTCGTAGAAACCCGCGCTGCGTTGGAGGGGCCATGGCCGATCCATTAGTCATTTGGGGTGCCGGCGCCATTGGCGGCACGCTTGGCGCGCATCTGGCGCGTGCGGGGCATGATGTGCTGCTCGTGGATACAGTGGCCGAACATGTCGAAGCTTGTCGTACCAAAGGGTTGAAGATTTTTGGCCCCGTCACTGAATTCACGCAAATCATTCCAGCCGCCACGCCAGATGAACTGAAGGGCCGCTATTCGCGCATTGTGCTCGCGGTCAAGGCGCAAGCCACCAAGGCTGCCTTGCCTGTTCTGGCACCGCATCTTGCAGATGATGGTTTTGTTTTCTCCGCCCAAAATGGCTTGAACGAATTGGAAATTGCGGAAGCCGTGGGCGCTGAACGCACCATGGGCTGCTTCGTCAATTTCGGGGCGGATTGGCATGCGCCGGGGGAGATACTTTACGGCAATCGCGGCGCCTTCGTGGTTGGGGAGATTGATGGCAGCATCCGTGATCGTACCCGCGCGATGCACGCACTTTGCCAATCCTTTGAGCCGGATGCGGTTTTGACGAGTGATATCTGGTCCTATCTGTGGGGTAAGCTCGCCTATGGCGCCATGCTGTTTGCCACAGCGTTGAACCATGATTCCATGAGCGAGAATTTCGCCGACACGCGCCGCATGCCTGTCTGGCTTGCCTTGGGGCGAGAGGTTGCAGCAATCGCGCTTGCCCGCGGCGTGACGCCGCGTGGCTTTGGGTCCTTCGATCCCATGGCCTTTGCACCGGGGCGCGCTGATGCGGATGGGATCAAGATAGTCGAATGGTTGCGCGATTACACCGCCGTTGGCGCCAAGACGCATTCGGGCATTTGGCGTGATCTTGCGGTGCGCAAGCGCAAGACTGAAGCCGAGGCGCAACTGATGATCATGCCAAAGCTCGCGGCGCAGAAAGGCATCTCGACGCCTGCACTGAATGCCTTGGGCCGGCTGATCAAGGATATTGAGGAAGGCCGACGCGAACAATCACCGGAAAGTTTCAACGCCCTGTTGGATGCCATTGCTTGAGCGACGCGGTTCTGGAAAGACTGCTCGCTGAACGCGCGCAATTCATTGCGCGGCTCGCGGAACTTGTTGCCTTTCCTTCCGTTTCGACTGATCCCGCCTCTGCGGATGGCATGGCGGCTGCGCGGCATTGGCTGATCGAGCACCTGACGACGCTCGGCTTTCAGGACGCGCAGGAAATCGCGGCCGGCGGACATCCCGCCGTCACCGCGCGCTGGCATGGCGCGGGGCCTGAGGCACCCACCTTGCTTGTCTATGGCCATTATGATGTGCAGCCGCCTGATCCCGCAGATGCCTGGGACTCAAAGCCGTTTCAACTTACGGCGCGTGATGGCCGGCTTTATGCGCGTGGCGTTTCTGATGATAAGGGACCTTTCCTTTTGGCGGTTGAAACCCTCGGCGCTTTTCTTGCCGTTGAGGGCACGCTGCCAGTCAATGTGACGTTGCTGTTGGAGGGTGAGGAGGAATGCGGCTCCGCCACACTCGGTGCCCTGCTCACGAAACATCGTGACTTGCTCGCGGCAGACGCGGTCCTTTCCGCCGATGGCGCACGCTGGCGGGCAGATTTACCAACCATGACGGTAGGCACGCGCGGCAATACCGGCATGGAAATCACGCTGCGGAGCGCGGCGAAGGATTTGCATTCCGGCCGTTATGGCGGTGTCGCACCCAATGCGCTGCATGCCATGGCCCGCCTGTTTGCCACCTTGCATGATGCGAATGGTGATGTTGTCGTCGATGGTTTCTGGGCCGGCGCGGAAGCCGCATCTGCCGAACAGCGCGCGGAATTGGCGCGCATTCCCTTTGATGTCACGCAGCATGATGCGTCCATCGGCATCGCACCAAGCCATCTTGCGCCAGCGGATTTTTTGGAGCGGCTTTGGCTGCGCCCAACACTTGATGTGAATGGCATGTGGGGCGGGTATACCGGTGCGGGCGGCAAGACCGTCATTCCTGCTTTGGCCCATGCGAAGCTTTCCATGCGCCTGATACCTGGACAAGACCCAATGGAGGCGCGTGAAGCGGTAGCGCGGCATTTGCGCGCGCATTGCCCCAAGTGCGCCGAGCTTACCATCACCAATACACGCGATGGCACTTACGCCTATTCGCTGCCCGCCGCGCATCCCTTGCTACGGGCAGCCGAGTCTGCGCTGGAACGCACCACGGGCCGAAAGCCGCTCCGTGTTCGCATGGGTGCCACGCTGCCGCTGGCGGATATCGCGCGCAATGTCGCGGGCATTGATACCATCATGTTTTCCTTCGCGACGGCAGACGAGGATTTTCACGCCCCCAATGAAAATTGGCGCGAGGCTTCCATTGCGGAAGGCTTCGCCGCCTGGGTTGCGCTGCTCCGCGAATTGAATGGTGTGAAGCGCACCGCCTTCCACCCAACCAAATAGGGAAACCGCTCCATGGATATCCGTTTTGACAATGTCACCGTTGCGGTCACGGGTGCAGGGCATGGTTTTGGTCAGGCCATTGCGCGGGGCTTCGCAGCACTTGGAGCTAACGTCTTTGCCTGCGATCTTTCCGCCGCTGAATTGGCGGAAACCGCCAAGGCGCCAGGGGCCATCACCACCGATGCCTTTGACCTGACCGCAAAGGGCGCTGCTGCAGGCTGGATCAAGCACATTGAAGATATTACCGGCGGTCCCATCGAAATCCTGATTTCCAATGCCGGCGGCGTGCGCGGCCAGGTGATGCGCCCGATCGAGGACATCAGTGATGAAGACTGGCACGCCATCATTGACATCAATTTGCATGCCGCCTTTGCACTGGCGCGCGCCGCGGCACCTGGCATGAAGAAGGCGAGCAAGGGGCGCATCGTTACCATCAGCTCCGGCGCTGGACTGAAGGCAAGCCTCACTGGCATTCAAGCCTATGGTTCGGCAAAGCATGGTCTTGTTGGGCTGACGCGCCAATTGGCGCGCGAATTCGGGCCATACGGCATCACAGTGAATTCCGTCGCGCCTGGGTTCGTGCTTTCCAATCCCTCCAGCATCAAGCAATTCGAAAGCTATGGCGAGGATGGGCAGAAGGCGCTGATCGGCAGGCTGGCTATGCGCCGGCTTGGGTCGGTTGAGGATATCGCCCATGCGGTGATGTTCCTTGCGAGCCCTTATGCGGGCTGGGTGTCAGGGCAAGTGCTGCCGGTTGATGGGGGCAATGCGTGATTTCTATGTTTTGATTAATCAAGGGGCATGCTGGTCGCCCTCACGGCTTGGGCAATAAGATAAAGGATCAGATGGCGCTAAAGCTGCTTTAATGACGCCCCGATGGTGCAAACCATGTGCAAACCTGAGAGCCCTAAGTTTGCACCCAAGTCATTGAATTCGTTTTGCTATAGTGCAAACTGCAACCCATATTTTTATTCTGACACTAGCGATGTCGCGCGCGTTTGCTCCCCGCATACAACATCGCCAGGAAGGAACCATGAGCTCAAAAGCCACAGTGGCCGCCGCTACAGCAATTTGTCAGCGGCATCAAAATTCTACGGCATGTAGCTTCCATAGTGCAACGGGCTTTAGTGTAACAAAGCGCCAAACCCTGACGCCACTTTGGAGCAACAAAATCCAATATTGACAGCGCCGCCTTCAGGTGATGCCGTCATGCGTCCCACAACGGCAGCAGGTCACGGCGCAAGATACGGCCCTTCGCGAAAAGCTGCGCAAAGTTGAGGCTCTGTTCGCAGGTGCGGCCACGCCCGGTGAACGCGATGCGGCTGAGGCTGCGATGCTGCGTGTCAGGTCGCGCCTCGCTGAGATCGAGCGCAGCGAACAGCCGGTCGAGATGCAAT
>Ga0169931_10015133_pt1 | contig 10358 bp, 6 predicted proteins | sample Kivu_15m_20L_FD_129675 | JGI IMG/M metagenome (GOLD analysis project Ga0169931, IMG submission 129675) | Freshwater microbial communities from Lake Kivu, Western Province, Rwanda to study Microbial Dark Matter (Phase II) - Kivu_15m_20L... | ecosystem: Environmental > Aquatic > Freshwater > Lake ... | reverse complement strand
CCCGAGGGACGCGACACTGCCTGGGGCTGCCGGGCGCTGATCCTCGCCCTGCGCGAACAGCTCTACCGCTTCGACACCTACAAGAGCAAGAAGGCCGAGGGCAGGGGGACCGAGGGCAAGGGCGACGAGAGCGCCACCACCGAGCCTCGCCGGTCGATCGGCGAATTGCGGCTGGCGGTTGATCCGCAGGCCAGAGTGGGTATCGAGGCCGCGATCACGCAGGCGATTGCGCTTGCCGACGGGCTGGATCTCACCCGCGATCTTGGCAACACGCCGCCCAACGTGTGTAACCCGGCTTTTCTGGCCGATCAAGCCATCGAACTCGGAAAGTTGCACCGCCTCAAGGTTGAAGTTCTTGAACGCAAGCAGATGCAAGCCCTCGGCATGGGCGCTTTGCTCGCGGTTGCCCAGGGCTCGGCACAAGCGCCCCGCCTGATCGCGATCACCTACCGGGGGGGGAAAGCGAGGCAGGCACCCATCGTGCTCGTTGGCAAGGGCATCACCTTCGACACTGGCGGGATCTCGATCAAGCCCTCCGCAAGCATGGACGAGATGAAGTTCGACATGTCCGGGGCGGGAGCAGTGTTTGGCACCCTCAAGGCAGTTGCCGCGATGCAGTTGCCGGTCAACCTGGTGGGGCTGGTCCCAGCGGCCGAAAACATGCCCGATGGCAATGCCACCCGCCCTGGCGACATCGTCACCACGATGTCCGGGCAAACGGTGGAAATCCTCAACACCGATGCCGAAGGGCGACTCATTCTCTGCGACGCGCTCACCTTCGCAGAGCGCTACAAGCCCGACACCGTGATCGACATCGCCACGCTCACAGGTGCCTGCGTCGTGGCACTCGGCGCGGTCCATTCGGGCCTCTTCAGCCCCGACGACGATCTCGCCGCCGAACTCGAGAAGGCAGGCAAGGCGGCCTCTGACACCTGCTGGCGCATGCCGGTGGACGACGCTTACCAGGAGTTGCTCAAATCGAACTTTGCCGACATGGCCAACATCGGAGGCAAGGGCGCGGGGGCGGTGAGCGCTGCGTGTTTTCTGGCCCGGTTCACCAAGTCGTTTCGCTGGGCGCACCTCGACATCGCCGGCACTGCCTGGCGCGAGGGCGCGGCCAAGGGCGCGTCGGCGCGGCCGGTACCGCTTCTTGTGGAGTTCATCCGCAGCCGGGTTGCGCCCAAAGCCACGGCCGCATGACGCGCATTGATTTTCACTTCAACACCTCCGACAAGCTTGGGTACGCCTGCCGCCTCTTGCGCAAGGCCTACCGGAACGAGGTGCGCGTCTGGGTGTGTTGCCTTGACGACCGTCAACGCGATCGGCTCGACCAACTGCTCTGGACCTTCGCTCCGCTTGAATTCATTCCGCACGTGGCAGCCGGGCACCCACTTGCCGGCAAGACTCCGATCGTGCTTTCCAGCTCGCTCGAGGGCAGCGAGGACTGGCGGGTTGCGGTGCACCTCGGTCATCAATTGCCTCCGGGATTCAGCAGCTTCGAGCGCTGGATCGAGATCATCGGTCAGGACGAAGACGACCGGGTCCACGCCCGCGCCCGGTGGACGCATTTCAAGCACCACGGGTATCCGGTGGAGCGTTTCGACCAGCAGGGCGTTGCAAGCCCAACTGCCGATCCTGCACCGTTGCCCGGTTCCCAAGCCTGAACGCCGACCGCATTGCCCGCGCGCGCATCCGTGACCGCAACCACGAAGCCAGAGCCGCTGGCGAAATCCTTCGAGCCTGCGGCAATCGAGTCGGCATGGTATGCCCGCTGGGAGGCCTCGGGCGGTTTTTCCGCCACGGATGCGCCAGGACGCCCACCGTTCTGCATTCAGCTTCCCCCCCCGAACGTGACCGGCACGCTCCACATGGGGCATGCCTTCAACCAGACGCTGATGGATGCGCTCACCCGCTGGCAACGGATGAAGGGCGCCAATGCACTCTGGGTTCCGGGCACCGACCACGCCGGAATCGCCACACAGATCGTGGTCGAGCGTCAGCTTGCGGCAGCCGGCAGCTCGCGCGCGGAGCTCGGCCGCCCGGGCTTCGTCGAGCAGGTATGGAAGTGGAAAGAGCACTCCGGGTCCACGATCACCCGGCAGATGCGTCGGCTCGGGGCCTCGGCCGACTGGTCGCTCGAATACTTCACCATGGACGCCAGGCTGTCGACCGTCGTCCGCGAAGTCTTCATCACGCTCTACGAGCAGGGGCTGATCTACCGCGGCAAGCGCCTGATCAACTGGGACCCGGTACTGATGACGGCGGTGTCCGACCTCGAGGTGGTGAGCGAGGAGGAGGACGGATTCCTTTGGCACATCCGCTATCCGCTGAGCGACGGGTCGGGTGCGCTCACGGTTGCCACCACACGGCCGGAGACCATGCTCGGCGACAGCGCGGTGATGGTGCATCCGGAAGATGCGCGCTACCAGCACCTGATCGGACACACCGTGCGTTTGCCGCTTTGCGATCGCGATCTTCCGGTCATCGCCGACGTCTGCGTCGACCGCAGCTTCGGCACGGGTGTCGTGAAGGTCACTCCGGCGCACGATTTCAACGACCATGATGTAGGGCAACGCCACCGGCTCGCCATTCGCCCGGTCCTGAGCCCAGACGCGAAAATCGCTGGTGATGCGCCAGAGTGCTACCTCGGTCTCGACCGCTTCGAGGCCCGTGCGCGGATCGTGGCTGACCTCAAGTCACTCGGGCTCCTCGCTTCGGTGCAGCCGCACAGGCTCACGATCCCGCGCGGCGATCGCAGTGGCGCGATCATCGAGCCGATGCTGACCGATCAGTGGTTTGTGGCCACAACCAAGCCTGCGCCCGAGGGCAGCCTCTTTCCCGGGCGCAGCATTGCCGAGATGGCGCTTGAAGTCGTCGAGCAGGGCGCGATCCGTTTTGTTCCCTCGAACTGGACCTCCACCTACCGTCATTGGCTCGAAAACATCCAGGACTGGACGATTTCGCGGCAACTCTGGTGGGGCCATCAGATCCCCGCCTGGTACAAGGCCGACGCGAAGGGTGATGCGATCCACGACGGCGTGGTGTTTGTCGCGCGCGATGAGGCCGATGCACGCGCCCGAGCCAATGCAGGCGGCTACTACGGTCCGCTGGTGCGCGACCCCGATGTGCTCGATACCTGGTTTTCCTCGGCGCTCGTTCCCTTCTCGACACTTGCCCGCGAGGATCGGCCCTGGGATCCCGGTCGAGGCCCCGATTCGATCGGGCTCGGCGCGCGTCTCGAGCCTGCACTCGCGCAGTTTCTGCCTTCACAGGTACTCGTCACTGGCTTCGACATCATCTTCTTCTGGGTCGCGCGCATGGTGATGATGACGGTGCACTGCACCGGGAAGGCGCCTTTCGAGACGGTTTACGTGCATGCACTGGTGCGCGATGCCGAAGGGCAGAAGATGTCGAAATCCAAGGGCAACACGCTCGATCCGATCGATCTGATCGACGGGATCGCCCTCGAGGATCTCGTCGGGAAACGCACCGCAGGACTGATGCAACCGGCGCAGGCGAACCTCATCGAAGCCAGGACCCGCAAGGAGTACCCGCAAGGTATCGCGGCCTTCGGGAGCGACGCGCTTCGTTTCAGTTTTGCAAGCCTTGCCACCCCGGGCCGCAACATCAACTTTGATCTCAAGCGCTGCGAGGGTTACCGCAATTTCTGCAACAAGTTGTGGAACGCAGCCCGCTTCGTACTGATCCAGGTGGAGGCATGCAGCGCTCACGACTGCGGGTTCGCGCCCCACCAGGCTGAAGCGTGCGTACCCGGCGCCTACATGGCCTTCGGACGTGCTGAACGCTGGATTGCCTCGGTAACCGAGGAGGCGATTGCCGGAATCGATCGCGAATTGAGCGGGTTTCGTTTCGATCTGGCGGCAAAGGCCTACTACGAACTCGTCTGGAACAGCTTTTGCGACTGGTACCTCGAACTGGCCAAGGTGAATCTGCAGCACCCCGATGCAGCCTTTCAGCGTGGCACGCGGCGCACGCTGCTGAGGACCCTCGACACCATCCTCAAACTCGGCCATCCATTCATGCCCTTCATCACTGAAGCCCTCTGGCACCACCTCGCACCGCACCTCCCTGGCAATGCACAGGCCCAGGCGCTGAACGAGACCGAGGCTTCCACGCCCCGGGCAGCGCACAGCGCGTGGCGCACCTTGATGCAGGAGGGGTTTCCCAAAGCCCGGCTCAGCCGCGTTGACGCGCAAGCTCTCGCCTGGATGACATCATTGCGCGAGATCGTGGAATCCTGCCGTCAACTCCGCGCGGACATGGCGCTTTCGCCGGGACAACGCGTTCCCCTGGTGCTTTGCGGACCGCGTGCCGAGGAAGCTCTTGCCGACCGCGAGGTGCTCTGTGCGCTTGCCCGGCTGAGTGGCGTCACTGCAGCGTCAACGCTCCCCGAGGACACTCTCGCGCCGGTCAGGGTGCTCGACGGTCTGCGCCTGATGCTCGAGATACCGGTAAACCATGAAGCCGAGCGCCAGCGCATCGCGCGCGCCATCGAGGGTGTGGAGGCCGAGCTTGCCCGATGTGAGGCCAGGCTGCACAACCCCTCCTTCGTGGAACGCGCGCCTGCCACGGTGGTTGCGCAGGAGCGTGAGCGGCACAGTCGCTTCTCGGCGCGGCGTGACCAACTGCGGGAAGAGGCTCACAAGCGTGAAGTGCGGTTCATTCCCTTACGGTGATCGCTCATCGGGTGGGTGCTTGCTCCCGTGCGCAGGATGATCCATGCTTCAACCATTGCGCCGGAGCGAGGCGATGTGGAGGCTTCGATCCCCCACATGCACGGCAAGACGCCCCTCAGGCGGTAAACCCTCATCTGCCCTGGTATGCCTTCCCCAAGAGCCTCTTCCAGCCCTTACCACCCTGAATCCACTGGAGAACATCTGATGGCCACCACCAAGAAATCCACGGCCGATACCGCGTCTACCAGCAAGCCAGCGGCCGAGTCCGCTGGACAGGCCAACGCCAAAGCCACCACCAAGGCTGCGGCCGCTGCCTCGAAAGCTGCTGCCAAGGCTCCCGTCGCTGCGGCGAAGCCTGCGGCAAAGGCTCCCGTCAAGGTCGCTACCAAGCCCGCAGCCAAGGACGCTGCGAAGCCCGCAACCACAGCCGCATCAAAGCCCGCAACCAAGGCCGCACCAGAGCCCGTAACCAAGGCCGCACCAAACCCTGCAGCCAAGGCTCCGGCCGGCGCTTCGAAAGCCCCGGCCGGGCCAGCCTTGGAGGCTGCATCGGGAAGCAGGGCAAAAGATCCGGCAGCCGCAAAACGCACCCCCAATGCCGCCTTCATGAAGCCGATGACCCCGAGCGCAGCGCTTGCCAAGGTGATCGGAGCAAAGCCGCTTCCGCGCACGGAGGTCACGCGCAAACTCTGGGAGTACATCAAGAAGCACGACCTTCAGGACGCCACCAACAAGCGTCAGATCAATGGCGACAAGGCCTTGGCGGAAGTCTTCGGCAAGCCCAGCGTGACCATGTTCGAAATGACCCAATTGGTGGGCAAACACCTGAGCTGAAACACGACGATTCCCCGATACCCGGCACGCGCCGGGGTAGATACTGCTCAACCCGCCGCCGCTCAGAACGCGCTGCGGGTTGACTTTGAACCTTGCAGGGCCTGTCGGAAGCTGCGCGGCTCAGCGTCGACGCAGCACGAAGTGCCAGACACCGCCTTCGATGCGCTCCTCGAGCAGCGCATTGCCGGTCTGGCGCGAAAACATCCGGAAGTCGCGCTCTGCACCTTGATCCGTGGCGAGGATGTGGAGCGTTTGCCCGGATTGCATCGCGTTGAGCGCTTTCTTGGCCTTGAGGATCGGCAGCGGGCAATTGAGTCCGCGCGCATCAACGGTAACGTCCGCCCCGATGGGGTCTGCAGCCGACACCCTCAGGCCTCCCGGATTCTCGAGCTCACCCAGGCCTCCACCGAAGCGAGCGCATCGGGAAGCGCCGCAGGCTGTGTACCGCCCGCCTGCGCCATGTCGGCGCGGCCTCCGCCCCTGCCGCCAACCTGTTGCGCCACAAAGTTCACGAGTTCTCCGGCCTTGAGTCTGGAGGTGAGGTCTGCGGTAACACCCGCGACAAGGCTCACCTTGTTGCCCTCCACCACGCCGAGCACGATCACCGCGGTACCGAGGCGCGCCTTGAGCTGGTCGATCGTGTCGCGCAGACCGCGCGCATCCACCGCGTCGAGCCGCGCAACCAGCAGGCTCGCCGGGCCAATGCGGCGCGCCTTGCCGAGAAGTTCATCGCCCTGCGCAGCGGCAAGCCGCGACTTGAGCTGGGCAAGCTCGCGCTCGAGCCCCCGCAGCTGTTCGAGGACCTGTCCAACCCGCTCGCCGACCTCGTGGACCGGCGCCCGGAGCAGTTGAGCGAGTTCCTCGAGCCGTTGCTCCTGTCCCTGCGCAAACTGCAGGGCCCGATCGCCGCTCACGGCCTCGATCCTGCGGATCCCGGCAGCAACCCCTGATTCCGCCACGATCTTGAACAGACCGATCTCCCCGGTGTGCGCCACGTGCGTGCCACCGCAAAGCTCGCGCGAGCTCCCAATCTGGAGCACCCTCACCTCCTGGGCATACTTCTCGCCAAAGAGCGCGGTTGCGCCGCTGCGCACCGCCTCGTCGAAGGCCATTACCCGTGCCGTAGTGGCATGGTTCTGAAGTATCTCGGTGTTGACCCGTTCTTCCACCGCGCGCAGCTGCTCCGCGCTGACGGGCGCTGGGTGGCTGAAGTCGAATCGCGTGCGCTGATCATCCACCAGCGAGCCGCGCTGCTGCACATGCGCACCGAGCACTTCGCGCAGGGCCTTGTGCATCAGGTGCGTGGCCGAATGATGACGCATCGTGCGGGCACGCCGCTCGGGATCCACCTGCGCCAGGACCCGGTCACCGACGGCCACGCTCCCCGCCTCGAGGGCGACCTCGTGGCCAAAAGCGCCGGAAGCGAGCTTGCGGGTGTCGTCCACCCGGGCCGAAAAACCGTGCGGCGACGTCAGCCAGCCTCGGTCGCCCACCTGGCCACCCGACTCGGCATAGAAAGGGGTTTGGTCGAGCACGATCAGTGCCCGGCCCCCCGACACGCGTTCGACCTGTTCGCCGTGCGCAACGATTGCCACCACCGAGGCCTCGGCCTGGAGTTGCGCATACCCACTGAAGCGGGTGATCTGGCCTGCCACGTCCACGTCGGCAGAGGCCTTGAACTTGCCGGCAGCGCGCGCCTGCTCGCGCTGCCTTTGCATCGCTGCGTGGAACCCCGCTTCGTCCACGCTCACGCCGCGCTCGCGGCAGATGTCGGCGGTGAGATCGAGTGGAAATCCGTAGGTGTCATACAGACGGAAGGCGGTTTCGCCGTCGAGCCGCGTGGTGTGCGGTGCAAGCACCTGCTCGAGCAACTGCAAGCCGTGTTTGAGCGTTTCGGAAAAGCGCTCCTCTTCCTGGCGCAGCACCTCGCGAACCCGCTCTGACGCCTGAACCAGTTCGGGATAGGCCTCGCCCATCAGCCCTGCCAGATCGTGGACGAGCGTATGAAAGAAGGGTTGGTCGCAACCGAGTTGATGGCCGTGGCGAAGCGCCCTGCGGATGATCCGGCGCAACACGTAGCCACGCCCCTCGTTGCCGGGGATCACGCCGTCGACCACCAGGAAAGCACAGGCACGAATATGGTCAGCGATCACCCGCAGCGAAGGACTTTCGCGATCACGTGCGCCTGTAGCACGGGCCGCTGCCGCCACCAGCGTCTGGAAGAGGTCGATGTCATAGTTGCTGTGCACTTGCTGCAAGACGGCTGCGATGCGCTCGAGCCCCATGCCGGTATCGACGCAGGGCCTCGGCAAGGGGGTAAGCACACCCGCGTGGTCGCGCTCGTATTGCATGAAGACCAGGTTCCAGATCTCGATGTAGCGATCGCCGTCTTCCTCGGCCGATCCGGGCGGGCCACCTGCAACTCTGGGGCCATGGTCGTAGAAGATTTCCGAGCAGGGCCCACACGGGCCGGTATCGGCCATCTGCCAGAAATTGTCGCTGGCGTAGCGGGCCCCCTTGTTGTCACCAATGCGGATGATCCGCTCGGCCGGTACCCCGACCTCGTTGGCCCAGATCGCGTGGGCTTCGTCATCGTCCTTGTACACCGTGATCCAGAGCCGCTCGGGTGCGATCCCGAAGCACCGGGTGAGCAAATCCCATGCGAACACGATCGCATCGCGCTTGAAGTAGTCGCCGAAACTGAAATTGCCCAGCATCTCGAAGAAGGTGTGGTGCCGGGCGGTGTAGCCCACGTTTTCAAGGTCGTTGTGCTTGCCTCCTGCGCGCACGCTGCGCTGGGAGCTCGCGGCGCGGCGGTAACTGCGTTGCTCCTTGCCAAGAAAGACCTCCTTGAACTGCACCATCCCGCTGTTGGTGAACAGCAGCGTGGGGTCGTTGGCGGGAACCAGGGGGCTCGAGGCCACCACGGTGTGGCCGCGCGCGGCAAAGTAGCCGAGGAACTGGGAGCGGATCTCGGAGGATTTCATGACGATGACGATTCTAGCGAATCGAGGCAGGCGCAGAGCCTCTCCACCCGCCGCGCACAAGAAAAAGGGGAGGCTGCAAACCTCCCCCAAAAGGAGACCGTCATGATCCGGAGCAAGTTCGGAGAACCCACCAGACCTGCTCCAAACGTCACCCGACGAAAGGAGCGAATCGATTGTGTCAGCACAAGGGTGCGTGCGTCTGTCAGCGGCTGTTGCGAGTTGCAAGACTTTGTAAGGCATGGCGGGCTGTCAAGTTGCCCGCTGCTCCGCTATGCTTGTTCAGAATCGATTGCGCATCACTGCGCCATGCAAGCAAAACCTGAGGGGACCGGGCAATGCATATCAAAAACCAGCGGGATCTCTGGTCGGGGATCCTTTTCATGGGCTTCGGGCTCGCCTTCGTTTTTTTTGCGCGCGACTACACCATGGGCACTGCGGCAAAGATGGGCCCGGCCTACTTCCCAACCGTCCTCGGGGGCGTGCTCACAGTCCTCGGGGCGGTGATCAGCATCAACGGCATCGGTCGCTCCGGCAACAGCAGCGAGACCGGGGTCCGTATCGACCCAACCGGCTGGCGGGAACTGCTCCTGATCCTCCTCGCGGTCGTTGCGTTTGCGGCCACCCTGCCCTCGATGGGGATCATTGTGTCGATCGTGATCCTGATCTGGCTCTCATCACCGGCAAGCCATGAGTTCAAGGTGAAGGACACGCTGATTGCCACGGTGGTACTCCTTGTGCTCTCCTACCTGGTCTTCGTGAGGGGGCTTGAATTGCAGTTCCCTTTCCTGCCCAGGTTCATCAGTTCCTGAGACGGCCGCAACGCCACACCCGAAGCGCAAGCACAACGAGCGATCAGCGAGGAGAGAAGCGTCATGGAACTGCTTTTGAGCAATCTGGCCACCGGGTTTTCGGCGGCGGCCACCGCCCAAAACCTGATGTACTGCTTCATCGGCGTGACCCTGGGCACCCTCATCGGCGTGCTGCCGGGCATCGGCCCGCTTGCCACGATCGCGATGCTGTTGCCCGCAACCTACCGCATGACCGACCCAACCTCGGCGCTGATCATGCTGGCGGGGATCTACTACGGGGCGCAGTACGGGGGATCCACCACCGCAATCCTGGTGAACCTCCCGGGCGAATCCTCCTCTGTCGTCACCACCCTCGACGGCTACCAGATGGCGCGTCGCGGCCGGGCGGGGCCTGCGCTCGCGGTGGCTGCGCTCGGATCCTTTTTTGCAGGTACGGTGGCCACCTTCCTCATCGCCGCCTTCGCGCCGCCGCTTGCCGAACTCGCCTTCAAGTTCGGGCCGGCCGAATACTTCTCGCTGATGGTGCTCGGCCTGATCGCGGCGGTGGTGCTGGCACACGGTTCGGTGATCAAGGCTCTTGCGGTGGTGGTGCTCGGTCTGCTGCTCGGAATGATCGGAACCGACGTCAACTCCGGGGTGGCACGCTTTTCCTTCGACATTCCCGAACTCTCCGACGGTATCGAGTTTGTGGCGGTGGCGATGGGCATGTTCGGATTCGCCGAAATCATTCTCAACCTGGAGCAGCGCGACAAGCGCGAAGTCTTCACCAGCAAGGTGAGCGGCCTCTTCCCGAGCGCAAGCGAGCTGCGCAGCAGCGTGTGGCCGGTGTTGCGCGGCACAACGCTCGGATCCTTCCTCGGTATCCTGCCCGGGGGCGGTGCGGTCCTCGCCTCGTTTTCGGCCTACGCGCTGGAAAAGAAGATCAGCAGGACGCCCGAGCGCTTCGGCAAGGGTGCGATCGAAGGCGTTGCGGGCCCTGAAGCCGCCAACAACGCCGGTGCGCAGACCTCGTTCATCCCGATGCTCACGCT
>Ga0169931_10015132_pt1 | contig 10359 bp, 2 predicted proteins | sample Kivu_15m_20L_FD_129675 | JGI IMG/M metagenome (GOLD analysis project Ga0169931, IMG submission 129675) | Freshwater microbial communities from Lake Kivu, Western Province, Rwanda to study Microbial Dark Matter (Phase II) - Kivu_15m_20L... | ecosystem: Environmental > Aquatic > Freshwater > Lake ... | reverse complement strand
TAAGCTATCTAATCCATTAGTGATCAACTGCTGGAATAAGCCTGTGGCTTCTGGTCCAGTGATAGCGCCTTCGAAGTTACCGAAGATAGTATCACGTACAAATACTCTTTCAGCGTAGACGGTGCCTTCCGTATTAATGTCATTGTTTACTCTAAGATCACCGTCTATGCTAACTGATGAATTGACTGTTATTTCGGAGCTATCAGGAGAATCTATCCGATTAGTGTAAATATTACCAGTAACATCTCCTATTAGATTGGCATTTATATTTTTGTTAAAGATCCAACCATCTATATCAGCGTCATAGATCAATGAAGCTGGTGTTTCGGGTCCTAGTACTGTTATACCTGCGCCATTAGCTTCTGAGGCAGAAGTCGCACCTTTGGCTAGTTCTATATTCTTGTCTTCGATGGCCAGCGTAGTTGAATTGATAGTTGTTGTAGTACCTTGGACTATGAGATTGCCCTCTACGATCAATCCGCTTTCTATCCTTAGGTCGCTGGAATCTATGGTGTTGATAGTCTGAATAGATATGATCGGAGCGAAGAATATCCCCTGCACAATGAGGTTATCTTCCATGACTACATCATCGGTCATCGCTATAGCGCTGGAACCATCTGAGTTAGATATAGTTCCCACAGCGATATTGCCGGTTAGATCTATACGGATATTGTCGGTCCAATACCTTGACCCATCCGCATTTGATATCAACATAGCGCCGTCGAAATTAGGCTGTCCTAGATCAGGTTCGGCGCTGGCGAGGTCTAAAAAGTCGTATCTAGATTCGTCTAGATCTGTACCAGATTTCTTAGGGACTCTGCCGCTTAATAGCCTGCTTTTACTCATTGCTGGTCTCTAGTATGCTCATCACTAGGTTTACGGAGTTGTTGGCGCTGACCACTGCTTTCACTGATGCTCCTTCTTCTATGACCAGCTTGCCTGTGGTAACTTCTGCGGCATCATTAGGAGGAATAGTGAAAGCATTCAGCATGACGAAATCAGTGTTGTTTTTCCTTAGGGTGAACGTTATAGTGATAGGAGCATTTCCTATGTTGCTGGCCTGCGCTCCTAACACGATAGTGGTTATACCTAACGGTGTGGTATAAATGGTCTGTTCTACCGTCGTCAGCTCGAAAGCACGGGTTTTGAATACGTTTAAAGGTAACTGATTTGCCAATTTATTCTCCTATGGCCAGTATGTAAGGTGTCATCACAGCGAACAAGCTCCTGTTGAACGTCCTACCAGTTATGGTTCCTGTGTTCCTGTTGATCACTAAGTCGTTGCCTATTCGGAAGTCTCCTCTCTGATCTGTACCAGTGAAATAGACCTTGCCTCCATTAATTTCGACGACTTGATTTTCAGTAATGGGAGTTCCTCCTAGATAGGGCAATGCTGTATTTACATTAGTTCCGGCACCAATCCATTCGAAGGTATGCCCTGACGAAGTTATCAGGCTAAACTGATGGAAAGTCACCGTGGTGTTATCTAATATTACCCCAGCATTTTCTTCCAGCGTGATCGTGCTGGTATAGGCATTTTCTACTATGTTGGCTACGATCTCTACTAGATCTCTAACTCTGGTAGTTTCCGCAGGACTGGCTGCGGTTCCACTGACATCCTGCATGACTACATTCTGTAAAGGAGTCACCGAAACATCGACTACGATCTGCCCTGCGAGATCTTTGACGTATCTAAAAGACTGTGTGGTCTGTATGGTCTCTCCAGGAATCTGCAGGACTCCTCCGCTGTAATATTCATCTGCGGCATCTGCTGTTTGACTGTTGCCTCCGTACAATAGATCATAGCTGACAGCATCAAGTATCAGGCCGACATCTCTGAGACAGGTAGCTTCATCATAGGTAAAGTCTACGAAGTTATCATTAATCCAATCAATGACTGCACTTTTTGTAGCATTCTTAGCTGACTGAAGAGCGGCGAACAATGTCTGCAGGGCAGAAGGTGTCCATGAGATAGATGGCTGAGTCGGTGATGGTGCTGAAGAAACATCGTCGATGATATCTATGATAGTTTCTACTAAAGACCCCGCCGCCGATGCTGTGATTTCGTCGCTGCCTGTGCCTCTGACCTGTGTCACTGACAGCTGGAGAGCAGCAACTAATTGATCTTCTGCGATGGTTTCTACGAGAGTTTTGAGATATCCGTAGGCAGCCAGGGTAGCGGCCTTTTCTCCTGATGGTATCTGTAGTACCACTCCGCTGTAGTAGGCTAATCCTGATACCACGGATTCGGTATTACCTCCATAGGTTAGATCATACCTTAGAGCATCTATGATGTAGCCTATGTCTCTTTCGCAGTCTGCTTGATCGTAGACCAAGCTCGGATAGTTAGCAGTGATATAGGCCACTATTTCAGCTTTGATAAAATTCCTGTTATCTACAATCAAATTCCTAGCGTTCCTAGAATTCGCTGAGTAGTTCGTAGGTTCGGGTAGTTGGAACTCCGGAACTGCAGACAAGCCATCGTCTAAGATATCTAATATCGTGTTCATGTTAGACCTGACCCGTGTTATGGCTAGATTGTTGTTGCTGACCGTGGCCAGCAACAGAGTTTTTAGATATTCGAACGATTTGATAGTGGCGAACTTCTGAGCGCCGACCACCGTAGAAGCCTGCGCTCTGTAGTAGCTCATGCCTGCTTTGATGCTCTTAAAATTACTACCAAACACTAGATCGTAGGAAATAGCATCAACGATCAGGCCAACGTCCCGTGCGCAGGTACCGCTGTTATAGGTAAAGCTCTGGAAATTGTCTTCGATGTAGGCAGCCACCTCGGCAGCGATAAAAGATTTGTTGGCCTGCAGATTAGCCACGGCATTAACTATGTTCGAAGAAACGCCTGTGGGGTTAACCAAAGACAGATTCACGGCAGAGCCCACGGATTGATTTAGCGAAATGCGTTCTACTAGAGATTTTAAATATCTGTATGCGGCTGCAGTGACCAATCTATCTTTTTCTGGTATCTGTAGATTATTTCTGCTGTAATATGCCTGCGCAGCTGACAGAGTTTCTGTGTTACCACCGTAGGTAAGATCATATCGGAGAGCATCTACGATATATCCCACATCCCTCTTGCAGGTTTCTTGGTTGTAGGTAAAGCTGTAAGTATCGTTGATGTAATCTATGGTATCGTCTATGATGTCCTGTCGATTAGTAGTTATTCCGTTGACCGCGGTTTCGATACCGACGTCAACCCATACGGTACTAGGATAGACTACGCTAGGTAATATAGAAGTAGTACCTGCGGTTATCACGCCCGATATTAGATCTGCTAGGTCTTCTACAACAGTCGCTTGTGTAGAACTAGCAGGATTGCCTGTGATGTTCTGTCCGGCATAGGTTTCTAGGACGATATCGGCCAGTATGTCGCCTAGTTCCGCGAATGCGGCCGCGGTAGCTGTGATTTCTCCTGCGGGTAATACTGATGCAGCGCCTTCGAAGTATGATTCTGCGGCGACTCTGGTAGCAGAATTGCCGCCGTATTGCACGTCATAGGATATAGCGTCAATGATATAGCCTACGTCTCGCTCACAGGTTGCTACATCATAGTCGACCGCAGGATAATTAGCAGCGATCCAGGAAGTTAGAGAAGTTATAATAAAAGCTCGATTGATCTGCATCTGTTCTCGAGCATGTCTTCTGTTAGCATCTATACCAGGATCGGTCCAAGTTATTTTGTTAGCTGCTGCTGTTCCATTTTGTAGTATATCTAAAACCTCTAAGAAATATCTAGTAGATCTAAAAGTAGCTAGGGAGCTAGACACTAAGTAATCTTCGGTCTTAACTTTGGCGAATCTTATGGCTCCCACGGTCTGCCTTAACTGGGTGTCGATGACTTCTTCAGCCATGGCCCTCCTATAGCTACGTCCATTGATCACGGCATTATAGTTGGTACCCAAAGCTATGTCGTAGTAGGCTCCGTCTATGATAATGCCGGTGTCTCTGCGGCATTTATTTTCGTTGAAGGAAAAATCGGGATAACTGGCCTCGATGTACGCTATGATTTCTTCTTTGATGAATTCTTTGTTGGCCACTATTCGGTTTCTAGCATTTTGGAATCCCGAATCATAGTCGGTAGGATCTGGTACGGTGAACGATGGTACCACGGACAATCCAGAATTTATTATGGCTATGATAGTATCCATGTTTGATTGTATTCGACTTACTGCGGTGTTGTTTCCAGCGACCAATGTGGCCAGCTGTGTTTTTAGGTATCCGAATGCCTGTTCTGTGGCTGTTCTCTGAGAGGAAAGAACTAGGGCTGCCTGTGCTCTATAATAGCTCATGCCTGCCTTGACGCTCTTAAAATTACTGCCAAACATCATGTCATAGGCCACGGCATCGATGATTAGTCCAACGTCTCTTTGGCAGGTAGATTTATTGTAGATTAATACAGGAAAATTAGTATCGATCCAATCAGTGACTGCGACTCTGAGCACGGTCTTGTTATTTTGTAGTATGGTAAATTTAGCCTGCAGATCCGAGTCGACCCAGATATAGCTAGGGAATACCTGCTCAGGCGATTGAGATTCTTTGGCTACGACATCGCTGATGATCTCTACTAGATTACCAGCAGCCCTCGATGCCTGGCTGCTGCCTGCGGTACCAGTCACCTGTGCTGTTAGATTTTGTAGGGCTGCTCCCGTACCGTTGAGCACATAATGTAACACGGTGTTAAATCCGTCTTCGGCTCTGGTGTACTCCGGAGATGTCTTTGAATAGTTTTCTCCTATGACTGCTAGGGATCTTTTCTTAGCGAATACTAGAGAATCGACGGTTTCTGTTTTTATATTTGTGATTAGATTATTTGCAGATTGCCTAGTATAAGCATAGCCTGCCAGCCGTGATCGATAATTAGTTCCAAACACGATGTCATCTGCCACAGCGTCAATGACCAGTCCTGTATCTCTGGTGGCTTTGAATTGATTGTAATCTAGATCGGGATAGGTTTCGTTGAGATAGTCTATGGTGTCTATCTGTATCTTGGTTTTAGCATCTAACAGCAGGCTGCGAGCGTTCCTCAGGCTAGCGGATTCTGTGCTGAATGTAGGATAAACGATGTCAACGCTGCCGCTGGTCACTGTGGTCGCAGTAGCCACGGTATAAAAATCAGGGTCACCGGAAAACTTCACAGCATCACCGATGTTGGGTTTGTTGATCAAACCGTCTATGACAAACGTTTGACCGGCCTGTTCTCCTACGGTTTTACCAGTGTACAGCGCAGGACTGACCCCATCTGATTTAAGAGCATAATTTCCAAAGCTGCTGTTGCTGTTTGTGATCGAACAGAATCCGCCACTTTCGCAGAGGAAACCTATGTCACAGCAGATAGTAAACACGGACACTAATTGGCTGTTACCACCATTGAGATGATGTATGCCGATACCACCCTGATTGTACTGTGTAAAAGCATCAACTACCATGCTCTTTAGGCCTTTGACGTGATCACCATCTACTCGCATGCCTGTGCCTGTGGTGGTTATACTGGTACAGTTCTGTACGTATGGGCTGGTATGTATGGCGGTAGCAGACCCGTCGGTCGGAAATGCCACCGCAGATCCTGGTGCTTCGTGATCTTTGAAAGTCATCTGTGTGAGATAGACAGCATTATTGACCCAGAACAGATCTTCGTTTTTGTTCATAGGACGCACCGTGACTGTACGTAGGCTATCACCTACGATGGCCACGCCCTCGGGCACATACATGGGATTGAATTCTGTATAGTCACCACTCTTGACAAATATAGTCGTACCTAGTCTAGCTTCTCTCAGCGCGGATCTTATAGTCAACTTGCTGAGATTTAAGGATGATCCGTCGTTTTCGTCATTGCCGCTTTTGCTGACATAGAGCACGTTTTCTACGGCGATATTACCCACGCTACCAGCGACGCCGGCGCTTCCTGCGTAGCCTCTCAGGCCTCCGTAGGGCAGGTCATTCCAGGGGTCGACGCCATTACCGATCTTAAAGAGGTCGGTGTTCAGCTCTATGCCCATTTCTCCTTCTGCGAGTATGGGATTCACTAAGGTCCACTCTGCGGCTGTGCCTCTTCTAAACTGGATCTGTATGGCCATTTTGTTCTGTTTTTATCTCAACTTACGTATTTATGCGGTCACTCCGCCGCCGTCTATAGGCGTTATTCCACCGTAATTCGAATCTGGTTGACCGCCATCGAAATTACCTATGGCTCCTATGATTCCTCCGCTGCCGGCAAATCCATTACCGCCGGATCCAGTAAACCCTTGTGGACCTCTTATCGCGCCAACATTGACCCACAGCGCACCGGTCCAAACATGTAGATTTCCAGTGTCCTCTGCTAGATATCCATCTCCAGCATCTCCCTGGTACGGGAAGGGTAAATCATTGAGATTAGGCACAGATCCAGTGATCTTGACCGAAGTTCCTGGAGTTCCTTGACTACCAGTAAATCCTGTAGTACCTTGACTACCTATGAATCCTGTAGTACCTGGTATACCTCTGCTACCTGTAAAGCCTATATCTCCTCGGCTGCCGGTAAATCCTACTGCGGCGAACGCACCTGGAATACCTTGGCTACCAGTAAATCCTACAAGTCCTTGGCTACCCGTGAATCCTGTGCTACCTACGAATCCAGTATCTCCTTGGAATCCCCTACTTCCAGTAAATCCAACACTACCTGCAAATCCAACACTACCTGCAAATCCAGGAACATCACTAGCTGATCCAGTAAATCCAACACTACCTGTAAATCCAACACTACCTGTGTCACCCTGACTTCCTACGTAGGTCGTAGCACTAATAGTCAACGATTTAGGATCGCTGTCGGCGTCCGTAGTTATTGATATATTGTTACCAGCTATGATTTCTAAAGTATCTAGTCCTAAGGCAACTAAATCATCTTGGCCGTCTACTTTAATGGTCTTGAAGGTGCTGTTCATACCAACTTTAACAGCACCGGATCCTAGATCAGTGACTTCAAATCCTGAATCTGTATCAAATCTAAATGTGTCTACACCGGTTATAACTTTAGATATCTGATTAGCAGTATTGGTTTCGCTGACTGTTATTACTGCGGCGCTACCGGTAAATCCAGTGTCGCCCTGTGATCCAACGAATCCAGTGTCGCCCTGTGATCCAACGAATCCGGTATCGCCCTGTGATCCAACGAATCCGGTATCACCCTTGCTACCAGTAAATCCGGTATCGCCCTGTGATCCAACGAATCCAGTATCGCCTTGACTACCAACGAATCCGGTATCGCCTTGTGATCCAACGAATCCGGTGTTGCCTTGACTACCAACGAATCCAGTATCGCCCTTGCTTCCTGTAAATCCGGTGTCGCCTTGACTACCAACGAATCCAGTATCGCCCTGTGATCCAACGAATCCGGTATCGCCCTGTGATCCAACGAATCCGGTATCGCCCTTGCTACCGGTAAATCCAGTATCGCCCTTGCTACCGGTAAATCCAGTATCGCCCTGTGATCCAACGAATCCGGTATCGCCCTTGCTACCGGTAAATCCAGTGTCGCCCTGTGATCCAACGAATCCGGTATCGCCCTGTGATCCAACGAATCCGGTATCGCCCTTGCTACCAGTAAATCCGGTGTCGCCTTGTGGGCCTGTAATGCCGGCTGCGCCCGATAAATCAGTTACGTAGACAAAAACGCTGCCGTTCCAAAGGTACAACTTACTGTTATCGGCATCTTCTACATTACCAGTGTCAATTAAGGCAAATTCTCCGGCTACTATACCAGTTGGACTAGTATCTGCTGTTAGTGCTGCTACACTAGCGTATGTCTTAGCAATACTAAATCCAAGTCCAGTATCACCCTTGCTTCCTGTAAATCCCGTATCGCCCTGACTACCAACAAAACCAGTATCGCCCTGCGAGCCGGTAAATCCTACATCACCCTTGCTTCCTGTAAATCCGGTGTCGCCTTGACTACCAGTAAATCCGGTATCGCCCTTGCTACCGGTAAATCCAGTATCGCCCTGTGATCCAACAAAACCAGTATCGCCCTTGCTACCGGTAAATCCAGTGTCGCCCTGACTACCAACAAAACCAGTATCGCCCTTGCTACCGGTAAATCCAGTGTCGCCTTGTGATCCAACGAATCCAGTATCGCCTTGACTACCAACGAATCCTGTATCTCCCTTGCTTCCTGTAAATCCCGTATCGCCTTGACTACCAACGAATCCTACATCACCCTTGCTTCCTGTAAATCCCGTATCGCCCTGACTACCAACAAAACCAGTATCGCCCTTGCTTCCTGTAAATCCCGTATCGCCTTGGCTACCTGTGTAACCTATTTCTCCCTGGCTGCCGATGAATCCTCTGCTTCCAACGAATCCCGTGACACCTTGACTTCCTGCGAATCCAAATGGTCCTTGTTGTCCTCTACTACCGGTATAACCTATGTTTCCTTGCTCACCTTGGCTGCCAGTGTAACCTATTTCTCCTTGGCTACCTATTTCTCCTTGGCTTCCTGTATAACCAAGACTTCCTGTAAATCCTGGAATTTCACTAGCCGATCCAGTAAAACCTGCGCTGCCTGTAAACCCAATGCTGCCTGTATAACCTAGCTCTCCTTGGCTACCTACAAATCCAGTAAGACCCTGGCTACCAGTAAATCCTATGCTACCAGTATAACCAATATCACCTTGGCTGCCAGTGAACCCCTGATCGCCTTGCAGGCCTTGCTCACCTTGGCTTCCAATAAATCCTCTAGATCCAACAAATCCTCTAGATCCTAACGGTCCTTGAAAACCTTGGCTACCTGTAAATCCACGACTACCTGTAAACCCATCGAATCCCTGCGGTCCTTGATTACCTTGATTACCTTGGCTGCCAGTGAAACCTCTAGGACCTAGATCACCTAGATCACCTTTGCTACCTGTGAAACCGATACTACCTGTGAATCCTTGGCTTCCAGTATATCCGTCTGGATCACCTTTTTCACCCTTACTACCTGTGAAACCGATACTACCTGTATAACCTAGAGCAGCGAACTCGCCCGGAATACCCTGGCTACCGACAAATCCAGTTTGACCTCGACTTCCTACGAATCCAGTATCTCCTTGCTCACCTCTACTGCCAGTGTATCCTCTGTCACCTTGGCTACCAACAAATCCTGTAACTCCTTGGCTACCAGTAAAACCTAAACTGCCGGTAAACCCTTGTGATCCGGTAAAACCAACGCTGCCAGTATAACCAATATCACCTTGGCTACCTGTATAACCTAGAGCAGCGAATTCACCTGGAATACCTTGGCTACCTGTAAAGCCTGTAGTTCCTTGCAGTCCTTGACTACCTGTAATTCCTTGGTTTCCCTGTAGTCCTTGGCTACCGGTAAAACCGCGACTACCACTAAATCCTGTATTTCCCTGGACGCCTTGCGCCCCTTGGACACCGCGGCTTCCTGTGAATCCCCGTGGACCTTGATCTCCTAGATTTCCTTTACTACCAACGAATCCAGTAAGACCTTGACTTCCTGTGAATCCCATTCCGGCAAATTCTCCCGGAATACCTTGACTTCCAGTGAATCCTTTACTTCCTGCAAATCCGATATTTCCTTGATCACCTTGGCTACCAACAAATCCTCTACTGCCAGTAAATCCTATAGGACCTTGACTTCCTGCGAATCCAACGAACCCTCGACTTCCTACGAATCCTGTAAATCCTTGTTCACCTCTACTGCCAGTAAATCCTTGGTTACCCTGACTTCCTGCAAATCCTGGTACGGTGCTGGCTGATCCGGTGAATCCTGTACTGCCAGTGTATCCTCTGTCGCCTTGGCTACCAACAAATCCTGTGTCACCTTGACTACCTGTATAACCTAGAGCAGCGAACTCACCGGGCACACCTTGACTACCTGTAAAGCCTATACTACCAACAACCCCTCGACTACCTACGAATCCAGTATCACCTTGGAATCCTTGATCTCCCTGCGGGCCCTGGCTACCGGTAAATCCTATATTACCTTGTTCTCCTTCCGGCCCTTGAATTCCGCGGCTTCCAGTGAATCCTACACTACCAGTATATCCGATGTCTCCCTGGTCACCTTGGCTTCCTGTAAATCCCAGTACGCCTTGGCTGCCTGCGAAACCAATACTACCCGTAAATCCAACACTGCCTGTGTAACCTAGATCGCCTTGGCTACCTGTGAATCCTAATCCAGCGTACTCGCCTGGAATACCTTGGCTACCAACGAAACCAGTATCGCCTTGGCTACCAGTAAATCCAACGCCCTGACTTCCAGTATAACCTTGACTACCAGTATAGCCTTCGCTGCCTACAAACCCAACACTGCCTGTAAATCCCTGTTCACCTTGGCTACCTGTGTAACCTAGGGCAGCGAACTCG
>Ga0169931_10015131_pt1 | contig 10359 bp, 4 predicted proteins | sample Kivu_15m_20L_FD_129675 | JGI IMG/M metagenome (GOLD analysis project Ga0169931, IMG submission 129675) | Freshwater microbial communities from Lake Kivu, Western Province, Rwanda to study Microbial Dark Matter (Phase II) - Kivu_15m_20L... | ecosystem: Environmental > Aquatic > Freshwater > Lake ... | reverse complement strand
CATCATCGTCCGCTTCTGCAATTTCATTGGGATGTATGGAGATTGCAAGACAAATCATCTCCGCGGGACATCCATATCCTGTCAGACTGACGGAGGCATGCAGTATACGAAATGTTTTCAACTTTTGTAATACAGAAGACTCTTTTTCTTCTTGATCAGTATCTGTAGAAGTAACAACACTAGATTCGATATCATGTGAGGATATATAGTCCGTCGGATGCTTCATTAAGGGTATACAACATGCATTGAAAGTATATTTACTTCTTCCTACATCTTCGTAGCTTTTGATTTCTTCTTGTTCCTGGATCATTTTTCCAACAATTAATTTTGCCTTTTCCCAAAGCTCTCCTAAATCCGCTTGAATAGCCTCTGTAGTTTGGATCGATGGTTGTACAAGATCTCGTCGATGATTAAAAACAAATGAATCCACTCTCTTAACAACACAACGAACTCTTTCTTTATATCGCTGAAAGAGTAGCGCTAATGGAGTTTGTCCTGCCTGATCTATCATCGTAAAGGCGCTTAGTTTCAGAACCGATGGAGCATGTAAAACAGTGTTTTTGACAGTATCTGTAGTACCTTTCATCGACTCATGTTCTTGGTGATTGAGTTTACTCAAGGTTTCCTTTTCACTTACTGTAGATGTTGTGTCATTTAGTAGCTGCACTCCTTCGTCTTGATGCGATTGTTTGCAGGCCTCTATAGTAGCCTCCAATAAAAAAGAAAAGGCTTCCACTCCCAAACCTCGATAAGATAGACAGGCATAATGAAGTGGAGATCGACCCATTTTTGTTCGTGTCAAAGTCATATGGCTTCTCTGTTGAATCACAGTGGTAGGTGAAGGTTGAGTGGCGGTGGTGGAAGAAGACTGGGCATGTTCCTCAAAAGCACCTGTGGGATGAGTTCGCTTGGTAGATCCAGAAGAAGTCCAGTAGGAATGAAATGAGAAAGAGAACTTGGGACTCGCAACTGAAGTTGATGGTGTACGTTCATGATCATCGTATTCAGAGCTTAGTCCAATGAGAGCTTGAATGACTTGGACAGAACAGCGATGTGATGCTGCAATATGTAGGGCCGTTGCGCCTTCATTATTTCGATCCCATACTGCACGTTTTAAGGCATAAATCACATCTATCGGTGGATCTAGTCGACATGCAAAGTGAAGTGGTGTATTCCCTGATATGTCTTCGACAGCAACAACCTCATGAGGATGTGTCCTTGATCTACGTATTACTACCCTCCAACTTCTATTCAAAACTGAATAGAACAATGGTGGTAATTGGGGATGACGGAAACGGACACGGCCAGTCGTCGTCGAGGATGTGTCATGAATCACAGATGAACGATTGCGTCTCAAGTCGGTCGAAAGGTGTCGCATCCTATAAAAATTTAGCAAATAAATCGAAGAGTACCGCGAAAATATGGAAGTTGCGATATTCTATATAAGCCTTGAATGGGTACAGCAACTTGTATAGAACGATGGAAACGCTTGATAATTCGTGAAGAGGAAAAGAAAAAAGAAATAAGATGGCATCACTCATCATCACTCATGTCTGACAAGAGCGCGGAATTTTCTTAGAGATTCCAACGCCTACAGTACGTTTCAGTTCCTACTAGCTAGAATAGCCTAACAAGCCTCTACGTACATAGGCCTACATAAGCATGTGTGCACATCGTTACGGCGCACGACTGATTCTACTCATTCGACTCTACACTCTACATACAGGCTCGTGTACTGTATGGCTGTTATTAGTAGTGTCAAGACAGTCGAACAGGCGATTCACGTGATACCAATTATAATACTGTTCCAGAGTCGCAATTGCAGAAAGGAAAAGGTGAAAGCTTCCATGTCGACGAGAAGGACGTATGTATCTATCTCATGGAGAGATCCAATAAAGATAATAATTTGATCCAGGAGACAAAGGCTGTTTCTCAGTACACACGTGATGTCTCATCCTGTCTTGAAATTCATGAGCAACCCTCGGATTCTTATTTCCCTGGAAAGATTCTTGAGGTTTCAAAATATATGCGACAAGTCTCGAAAATACCTAATGTGAATCAAGCAGTATCCATGACATCCCATGAGATCGAGGCAAGAAAGTTCAGTAAGCATCATTCATTTGAAGTGAACCCAGCCAACAAAGAAACTCAATTTCCTGTTCTCCAGGATACAAAGGAATTTAGAAAGGTCGATCAGCATATCCAAAGCCATACGAATCTAATAGACCAAGACACTCATGTATCAGATGAAGAAAATCATACTCTGCAACGACAGTGGTATCAACATTTATATTTGGATCTAGAAAACACAAATGAGGATACCACTGTTGTTGCGGAGTATGAATTACTTCATCGAATTCATGAATTTCTTGGTCTGATGGACTCCCATCAATTTGACTATGCTTATCGACCTGTATGGATTCCGTTATATCATGGAGAACAGGAAATGTCCCGAAGGAACAACCACAACTACATTCAGGGTACTAGTCCAACATGGTTTACATCAACAAATACTCAATCAAGATTCCGTAGAGACTATGACACGGAGAATAAATATGAACGCGTAGGGAATACGGCCTTTGCAGGAGGATCTCACGGTGAGGTTTGGAGAGCCAGAAGACGATGCAATCAAATGGTTACATATGAACCGATTCTTACTTCATCGGAGTCGATGACAGATCATAGTAATATTCCTTCATCCTCATCTTATACCGTCTGTGATGACAAAGTAGATCTTATCATGAAACGGCTCAAGGTGGAGCATGGATTTGATATTCTCGAAGCTGGAATGAGAGAAGTTTATTTTGGGCAATTATTAATGAACCAACCCAAGTTATTTACCCATTATGTGGATCATTTTTTTCACAAGGCTCATCGAGGGGCAGAGCCTGAATTGTGGATAGTCTTTGAGAATGCCGGTGTCTCATTACGATCATTACTCTATACCCCACTTGAAACAGAAGATTTCTTTGTTTATCGTCAAAGCGATTTCTGGCGAAGGCTACGACGCATATATACAAGCGACAAGACATCTGATGGTACTAAGGCTGTAAGTGAATCAGATGGTAGTGCATCATCCATTTCGTCTTCTTTAAATGTTGATGGTTCATGGACATCTTCTACACGTACGCAAGAAGATACGAATACTATGCAATCGTTTTCACTCACCGCAATCGCGCTACCACAGCTAGTGGCAACAATGCCGAATACCCAAGAACTTCCAGATCCAACTAATGTCCCCTTTCTCGGAAACGCACCTAATAGTTTAATAACACATAAACTGGATTCCTCTGAATATAGATTCCAACGCTCAACAACTAAACGCCGGAGGTCATCCCGTCGAGAAAATGTTACATTTAAGAAGATTATGAAGCAATTGTTAGTATCTACTGCAGCCTTACACGAGCTTGGTATCATCCATAGAGATATCAAACCGTCCAATATCATGTGCAAATTGGTTGATGAAGCACCTTCAACTCTCAAACAACAGAAGAATGAGCATGCGGATATATTTTGTAGACTTGGAGATTTCTCAAGCGCATGGGATCGATATGGTACGCGTACTTTATACACATTTGGCCCAACAGCAGCTGAACAGACGGATGATTATGCACCTCCGGAGGTGCTATTTGGAGAAACGTACATCCCATTTGACCCAAAGATTCCTGAAAGTTATGATAGTTGGTCGATTGGAGTTGTCGCCCTAGAGCTGATTCTAGGCACACCGCATGTCTTTAGTGTAGATCAACGTACCACAACGCTACTTACTTCCAGAATGGAGCGAGAAGGTGCAACTATGGAGCAGATTCATCAGGCCTTGTATCTATCAGCTTTGTCTCAGTTTTGTATTTACAATCCATCGCAAACAAGCTCATCCCAAAGAAATTGCTCATTGCAAGACTTTCATCGTGCATTACGAGCACGCGACCCCTTAGGAATCGGCTTGGATTCATCAACCGATAATGATCTTTTAGATTTGATATGGGGACTACTGGCATGGGAACCGAAGGAAAGGCTTCTACCCAAAGACGCATTGCATCATCGTTACTTTGCCACAAAAGAAGACAATCATGAGTTGATACCTGCAAATTATAATGCATTAGAAGAGGTTCCAACGGTACCGCTCATTGTAGATCCTAATAATATACATTCATTTATCTGTCCTGGATGTGGGAGATCTTATGAGAACTTGAATTCCTGCACAGTCCATGCAAGAAGTCGACGACACGCATATTTCTGCAAATACGATACAAGTTCTCTCCCTACTTGCCTAAATTATCATCATATGCTACCGAATCATCCTACTTCGGGATATTGCGACATTCAAGGACGTCGACGAGTCATTGAGGATTTTCATTCCATCCATTTAAAGAAAAATCATCAGTATTATGGAATTTTCGATGGCCACAATGGAAATCTAGCTTCAAAATATGCATCGTCATTTCTGTACAGCCATATAATCGGCCGAATACGTGATGTGGATGAATCGATCCGAGTTTTGTTTATTACGGGTTTGTTCCTGAAGTATCTGTTCGATATTACCTCCTTCAACAGTCATCACAATATGTTGCTACGATTAAACGAGAATACAACGGTTGCTATATTCGTCCTTTTAGGAACACTAGAAATATTTCTTTACCTTTACCCGATCATTTCAGACATGATTTGGAAATCGGCAGTAGAAGGAGAAATTGTTACCGCTTTTCAATCAATTCACTTGGACATCTTAGATGCCATTAAAAATCAACCCGATGGTAATTTAGGTACTATGAGTAAATCGGGTACAACAGCAACGGTGCTATTTATCTTTCAGGAAGCTATTGTTATTGCAAATGTGGGTGATTCAAGCGCCGTCTTGTCGATCGGAGACTCAAACAGAAGTGTCCACTTCAATAGGGATGATATTGTCAGCCATATGATCTTAACAGTCGATCACGTTGCCAGTGACCAGGATGAGCAAAAGATGGTCAAAGCGAAAGGAGGGTCAATTATGTATTCTGGAGGTATTGAGAGAGTGGAAGGTGAACTAGCCATTACTCGATCCTTAGGGGATCCTCATTTGATGCAATACTTGTCCCGAACACCTCATGTAATTTCATTTTCCATGGATGAGATAAAACGGCTATGTAAATTTACAGACTCTATGCCTTGTTTCATTGTATTGGCATCAGATGGTTTGTGGGATGTTATGAGTCCTCATGAAGCTATAATTATGGTTCAGACGGTAATAGAAAGTTTTGAGTCCTGGGAAGAAGGCGGTGCTTTCCAACACGCAGCTCAGGTTCTCACTCATGAGGCTTATGTTCGAGGCAGTACAGATAATATTGGAATATGTATTGTTGCTCTACCTCTTGGATAAGACGATGCTACTACTACTACTAGGTAGGTTCCATGGTGATGGCATTCTTCTCTACATCTTACTGTAGAGTGGATGGTACAAGGACTTCTCTTACCAAGGAATGCTTTCTCCTGTATCTTTTTGTCTTGGCTATACTAGCGACTTAAGACTCCCAACATTTCCGATTCAAGATTATTCATAAGGTTAGGTCCAATTACATGTCCAGGTCTATTCTACACATGGAAATAATTTATCTGTGCGTTATGCACATAAAATAATTGAGAGACAAAGCACGATGTATTATTTCCATTTCGTAGATATGTATTACATCATTTTACCTTTTCTCCAGAAGATATATACAGTAACTCCGCTGATGGTCCATTGTGTGTCGCGCACTTTGATTGTTGTATACATACACGATCCCTTATAATTCTTGTCCATCAAGCCTTCAAAATTAAGCTATACGACGTTTATTCTGTATGTCCAATTGTAGATCCTTTATTTATTGCTGAAACCTATTTCTTAGTCACACAATATATATAGGGCGTTCCAAAGATCATCCATCTGTACGTATGAATACTTCTTCTTCATCATCACCCTCTTTAATTCATTCGAATGATACTCCATCCACGAAGGCTCTTCCTGTGGTTCTATCCAGAACAACAGTAGCGTCCACGAAATGGTTATCCCTCCAAACGTTCCAATACAAGGATGGAGATGGCAAGATACGATTTTGGGATTGTGTATCCCGAACGACTAAGAACAGTTCTCAGAACACGGATGATAGTATACATCCTACACTGTGTACGGATGCAGTGATTATACTTCCCATCTTACGGAATGAAGATGGATCCCTGGATACGATTTTGGTGGAACAATTCCGACCCCCCGTTCAATGTTCGACACTTGAATTTCCAGCAGGATTGGTAGATCGTCACGAATCGATACAAGAGGCCGCATTACGTGAATTATATGAAGAAACGGGTTATGTCGGTGAATCATCATCCATACAACCAATGATACTCTCCACAACGGATGGATCTATTATTGTTGGTGGTACTTCTTGTCAATTATGCATGTCACCAGGACTGGCAGATGAATTAGTACAAGTGGTTATTATACAAGTCGATTGTACCAGACTCGAAAATCAAAATCAACCGAAACAACATTTAGACGATGGTGAAGATATTACTCTTCATCGTGTACCTTTAACTTCTGGTTTACGTTCCATGTTGGAACAACAACAACAACAATCGAAGAAAACATGTATCCCTATCATGGGACTGTATATGTTTGCTGTAGGTTTTGAATTGGGAAAGGTATTTGGAAACAAATCCTAAGAATACAGCTGTGAACAAAAATTAAAAATTTGAATTTAAGGCTTATACACCCCATAGGTATTCTGGATCCTATCTTATTTGCATATATTCCTCCTCCTGTCCAACTTGTACTAGTATCTTGGAAAAAATTAAATCACAGCAGGAAGTGCAATATTGTAACCCATGGCGTCTAGTTCTTTCTTGTGTTGTATCAACTTTTGATGTAACAAGAATAAGTATACCGCAAGTGCGACAAAGCCGATACCAAATGTCCATGCCAAGATTTTAGCCACTGGAGGGGATTCAATACTTTCCAAGGCAGAGTTGAGTCGAGGCAACGTATCGTGTATCATGTCACATCCAGACGTGTCCTTGTATGTTGTCCCATTCAAGTTGCTCTCACACTTGATGGATTGTTCATAGAGTTTCGTACATGTTTCACTGATTCCTGCTCCTCCTCCGCCATTATGATTATTATTGTTATTATTACCATTATTGTAGTATCCAGCATAGGCATCGCAAGACAAGCAAGTCGAGGAGACCAAAGGCTGTGTAGGAAGGCTATATCCATTGGTGAGACTTTCATACGTTCCAGCAGGAGCATGTTTACTACACATGGAGTCTGTGAAGATACCAGCGTACACTCCGGAGGATGTGCAGTAGGGTCCGACGTAATATATCTGCTGAGACTGTCCGTTGTAGTATCTGTTATTGTTTTGGCCTCCCTGCTTATTTCCATTCATGGGCTGACATTCCGCAAAATTCTTATTGTTTTGATTGTTGTTCTGATTGTTGTTCTGATTATTCTGATTAGCCTTCTGGTATACCTCGACGAATTCTCTCATTTGCACCGCGTACTCTCCGGCATACCGACAGGTTCCACAATCACTATCGGGGCACAGTTTAAACTTGGCAATAAGATTGGCTCGCATCCCTTGTTCTCGCTCATAGGAAGGAATGGAAGCACAGCCGTCAAATATCAGGGAAGCCTTGGCCATCCAAGTGTAATACTGATAATAATTGTTGTTGTTCTTGTCCTCCCGCTGAAGAGACTTTCCCAGCAGCGTCTGACCAATGTCCGAGATGGCAGGGATAGGAGGACTATCCAAGGCTATGGCGGGACAGAGGTACAGAAAAGCGGAAATCGCATTGGTGATCTTCATGGTCCTCCCCCTAAGTTACGAATGAGTAGTGATGTAGTTTTGGAGACGAGTGAATGCATAATGATGCGATGTGGTGATGATAATACTCCAATGACTACAATGTAACTTACCTGTGTGAAAATGATCTGACAAATTGGTCGTAAAGGTTCCACAAGGAAGCAATGCTTTTCGAGTTGTGTGAGAAGACGCGTACACGGATCTATCGGCGAGGATATTTTACGGGATACTCCAATGATCAATGATTACATACATGACCAGAGATGCATAATAGTTTCTGACACGCGGGCAATATCTGAAGAAATCCATCGGAAATAACGATATTTTAGCCTTTCTCTGATTCAAATATATTTTTTAAAAAAAATAGGATATAATAGTACGGAGAGAGATTCACCTAGCCTATAGTACAGTAAGTTCCTACTGTACCTACTGTTTGCTGCTGAGGGTTCTGATTCGTTAACAAATTCCACTGATGGTACAGTATAATTTTTTGCACATATTATAGCATATGGCTTGACAATTTCAAAATCGACAGAAGCAATATTTAGATGATGGCGAAGATATTACTATTCATGTTGTTCATTTAACCCGTCGACTAAAGCCCACAATGTATAATATACAAAAATCGAAGAAAATCTGTATCTATAACAGGCAGGGGACTCTATATGTTTACTTTAGGTTTCTAGTGAGGGAAACCATATTCAATAACCCGAGCACACATTTAATTGTTTACGACGGTTATAAATGTTCAATTTGTTTCTATTTCTTGGTTTATTTGTTACGGATATAAAATTGATGTGGATAGTAGATATTTCTTAAAAAAATTTATTCGTAGTTTTTTTTTTAAATACAAACAACTTGGTCTGCTGTTGTGCTGTTTTTTGTTTTCATTCGAAGTGAATCATCATTCTTTCAACATGATTGCCTCCTCATGTCCAACTGGTAGTCTCTATAATGTCGTTTTCCGTCTCTACAGTTTACTTAGTTTATCCCATGCAACTTGTCCAATCGCTGCATCTTGTGCACCGGTGCCAGTTAAATCTACAACAATAATCTCATTTCCTTCACGTCCAGGTTTCGATCCATTGACAATTTCACCTAATTCTGCATAAACATCCCCTTCGGTCATTGCACCTGCTTGAATCGCTGCACGTAATTCACCCACACGGGACGTTTGTTTGGTTAAATCCGATACATATTTCGATGCCTTGAGTACATCGACAGGTATTTCTTGTTTGGTGGGTTGATCCGATCCGGATGCAATGATAGTCACACCTGATTCCTTTAACCAATCTTTTTGTAATACCACAGAGGACCCAGGTGTTTGTGTAAAGATAATATCTGATTGATTACATAATTCCTTGGCTGAATGTACAACCTTGAAGGGCATGTGTAATTCTTTTTCCATATCTTGAGCAAAGGTTTTCGCCATGGCTAGATCTGTTGCGTAGGCGATACCAGTAAAGGGACGGATACATGCTGCCGCACGTGCCATATTCCTTGCAATAGCACCACAACCAATAAATCCAACCACATCCTGAGAGGGTGTGGAGCAATGTTTCATAGCAACAGCACCTGCTGCACCTGTACGTAAATCAGTCATGAAACGGTTTTCTTGAAATACACCAAGAGGTGCCCCCGTAATAGCATTTACAACAATGAAGATACCACTTCCTGGGGGTAAACCCTTTTGAAGATTTTTATAAAACGAAACACAGGCTAATTTGACGGTAAAGGTAGGTGTACCTTCAATATATCCTCCCTTGATATGACAATCTCCCGGTCCAGCTACAGTCGATTCATGTATCCCAATATGCATGGGGATAGGTACATCGACTTTACCTCTTGCTAATTCAGCAAAACAATGTTCAACTGATGTAATGGCATCTCCCACAGATAGATTCTTAGTTACTGTTTCATAGTCAAATAAACGAGGGGCTGGAAATGCAGCCTTCTGAGTTGAAAAAGAGCAAGAGAAGGGAGATGACGATGATAAAGATTTGCCCATCATTTCTTTAAAATGAGAACTCATCGAAATGAAACTTCGATTTTGTAGTTGAAGCTGTCTTCCTCGAAGAACGAACGCAGTCCATGTTTTACTATTCATGAGTGATGCCATGTTTGGATATCTCTAGTCTTTTCTAATCCTGAGAAATGATGTATGCACAAGAAGTGTAGATTGCGTTTCAAAAGAAGATGGCGACGAGATGAAGACAATGGATGTTCAAACTATTTCACACTACAATGACATGAAGGCACAATAGTGTTCTCTCGCTATATATGCATACAACACTGTTCAACAAACAGAAAGTAATGTCATCAGTCATCAGCATTACGTCATTACGTCAGCGAATCCGAGACCCGGACAGCACGTAGGGACAGTATAAATAGACTTGAACGTGCTATACAGCGTGCTCGCGTCACTGTGGGTGATTCACGTAAGACTACTGTCTACCGGATCCGGTGGGCTAGGTTAGCGCGTCTAGGGTTGGCCTTTTTTTTAGAAAACGCCGGCCAGACTGCTAACTCTGGGGCTAACTTT
>Ga0169931_10015129_pt1 | contig 10359 bp, 8 predicted proteins | sample Kivu_15m_20L_FD_129675 | JGI IMG/M metagenome (GOLD analysis project Ga0169931, IMG submission 129675) | Freshwater microbial communities from Lake Kivu, Western Province, Rwanda to study Microbial Dark Matter (Phase II) - Kivu_15m_20L... | ecosystem: Environmental > Aquatic > Freshwater > Lake ... | reverse complement strand
TTTTCTTGAGTTGTAGTACGCGGTGCGCCATTGACATCCGAAAAGCTCGGAAGTGGAACTCTAACTACGTCAAATCCAACAGTGTCCGATGATGCGTCCATAAATGCTCTATTAGTCAATACATGATACGCGTTTTCAGTCAAGGTTAAATTGTTATTAAAAAGTCTACCGTGCTTGACTGCTAGTGTTCTTCAAAAATTCTGCCGTGAAGTGAAATGATCCTTCTATTTTAAAACTTGATAAATCCTTTCTGTTCAACAGCGCTGCTTTTGAATCTAAATCATTTCCTGTATTAAAGACGTCAATTAATCCACTTCCTCCGCAGGGTACCCATAATAAAAAACTCACTTGCAAAAAGAGCAAGATAATCTCTTGATCCAGCTACATTAACGTCTTTTATCCAATCAACTTCAGGACCACCGCCCGGTGCGCTGCTCTCTCAAATATTGAAAAAACGTTTCATTCCAATTTATTAATTGAGTTGTAGTATATTGAAATGCATAAGCACTGTGTCGACCGTCAAAAGCTCCCGTTACTCTGTCGGTAAAATATGGATATTGATACCTGTAAGGGAGTTGGGGTATTTGTTGATGATTTTTAATTTCCGACAATTTTGCTGTAGTTTCATTTTCTTTACCAAACGGAAGATGAAAACCAACATTAACATTGCCTTTCACTACAGGAAGGCGGGCTACAGCTTCACCTTCTTTGTTAATAAAAAATGCTCTTCTTGGATCATAGAAATTAATTAGCTTATTAAGATAATTTTGTTCTACATATGATTTTGGTGCAAACTGACTTGTCCCGTTCTTTTGGGCGTCAAAGTTTTCTTCCATAGCCTGCATGGGCTTAAAGCCATCCGCCAAATATTGCGTATCTGCGAGTGGTGAAGCTTCTTTGTTTATCTTGCCAAGAAGATCAATTAAGTCTTGATCGGGAGACTGCATCTTAGGCCCGGTTACTTTTAAGCCGGCTTTTAAAGCCGAATCTGGATGCATAAAACCAGTAGAAATTGGAACAACACCAGAAGTATACAGCCAATGAGGCTTGCCATAAAAGATTGTTGACCTATCTTCAAATGGTCTTACGGCGCAAATATAATTTGGAAGCAGACGCGCACACGTTTGAAACATATCCCAAACTGAACGCATATAAGTTTGGGCCCTAAAGGACACCTCATCAAAACCGGGCATGTCGTCGTCAAGGGTGGATACCAATCCCATGGTTTGAAATACCGTATTTGCGGCTCTTCCGTTAAGAACTCCCAAAAGCCCCGTACCAGCTATTGCGGCACCTACCGGCCCTAAACCTATAGAAAGCAGACCGACTCCAGTTGCTCCAACCACGCCAGATAAAATCTGTGAAGCTCCTATTGAATTAGAGTTGTCAACTAACTCACCAGCGCCATTCCTCTTTTGTAGTTGCTCTGCATAATCTTCTTGCGATTGTCCCTTGGATAAAATCCTATCCCACTGTGATTGACTTAATCTCTGTAAATATGCCCTTCTTTGTTTATTGTTACTATTGTTTTCTAGAGCAGCAAATTCTTTTTCATCAAATGCCGCCGCAGTAGACCAACCTACATCTATATCCCCACCTAAAAATTGAGAAACTCCTAAACCATTTCCTGGATAAATATTTCTTTTAAAAATTTCAAAATCCCTGTTTGAACCAAGATTCGCCATCAAAGTTCTCATATGTGGAACTATCGGGGAACGTAGTAGGCCACCAGCGCTTCCAGCAGCTATTGCGCCCATTGGACCACCCACCAAACCTCCGACCAAAGTAGCTGCACCAGTTATAGCAAGATCTACTCCATCATAAGAACCAACAGAAGCGTTCCATGCTGCTTTCCTTAAGTCTCCTGCGTTGAAAGACGTTTGACTAACCATATCAAGTGCATTTTTATAAGAGGCTTTTAACGCAGAGTGTTTTTGTTGCTCGACTGCATTGAGGGGTTCGTAAAGAATCGAACCAAAATGTCTTATACCAAATTTATTTTCAGAAAACACTACACCTCTTGAAGCGTGCGCTATTGATTCCCTGAATCTTGATGTACCCATAGATAAAAGCTTTACCATCAAATCTCTCGGCTCAGACAAATACATTCCAGTATTTAACCCGCCATCTATTTTACCACTGTCACCTTTTTTGTTGGTGGAATTTATTATCGGACTTAACTCTATCGCGTCTGATTGAGCAGTTATGGTCATTATTTCTCCGGTTTCAACGTTCGTTATGACACCATTGAATAATGTTTGAAGAGAATTGGGATTAGAACCGTAACCCGCCCTTAAATGAACCCTCACCCCAGGCTTTAGTCTTATATTATCAATGTCAACAACATACTTATTTTCCATATGCGCTCTTATATTTCTTTGTCTCTTCAATAAAGTGTCAACTATTCCCTCAAGATTGTTGGTAAACATGACGTTTTCATTTACCGGATCCCTAAATAGATCATCTGCACCTTTTTGCGTGAGTTTACCGTACATATTTGACACTCTGAATATAAGAGTGTCACCAAGTATGTCTTCTGATTGAACTATGGAAAAGTCTATTATTGACTGGAGCCCGTAAAAGTTATCAAATAATTTAGTGCCGTGATAGTATCCGCCCTCATCAATTAGCCATAACATATAGGTAGGATATGCTCTAATCATTTTTCCGGATATGTCTCTATAGGAAGTGTCTACCATCATTTTTTCCCAATGTTTTGTAACAGAAAATTGATCACCCGAACCTGAACTAATTGACTCGGCTTCTACGTTGGTAGAACTATATGCGTATTGATATTCTGAAAGCGATTTAGCTCCTATTTCTTTTAAGTGCGGAGTTTTTAAGTTTGTATCAGGAGTACTCGGATCCGTAACCTTTATCATATTTAAGAGAGACATGTCTTTTGAGTTCATGGAAGTCAGGGCCTTTGCAAATGCAAGTTTTTTATTTACTTGGTCTCTTTCTGCTTTTGCTACAGTTATTTGTTCGGCACTACTGTTTTTGTCGTTGATAATTTTATCTAAATCTGCAAGTTGTTTAGCTCCATCAGAAATTTCTGTTTGTAGTTTTTGTTTTTTTACGTTAAAGTCGTTGTTTTTAAGATAGAACCTTCCATTGTTCTTATCTAAATAACCAAAATTATACCCTTGAGCTGTTTGCAGCATTGCGGGAATACGTTGCTTTTCTGCGTCTTTCAATTGTTCTTCTGTGGCCGCTGGAATTGCATAAATCATTCCGTGCAGATATCCCATAACCTCTCCGGACTCTATCATTTCGTCGGTTATGTTAGCATCAGCCATCAAATTGTCGGGATCAAGACTCACGTCTGGATCATCTTTTTCGGCGCTTTCAACTTGATTTAAAACTAGATCTAATGTTTTTTGAAGACTATTTTTTGTGCCAGAAGTTATATCGCCAACCTTGTATTCTCCCATCGGAACAGAGAATTTGGTGTCAGAAAATAAATAAAGCTTATCTTCTTCCTCCAAAGAATCCACGTAGTCTAGTGTAAGAGTAGAATTGAAATTTGTGTATTTTTCTAAAATTTTTGTAATGTACGAATAAATTTGTGTAGGCCTTAGAGCATTGTCTTTTGCCCAGTCATTTAGTCCTTCAAAATTTCCATTCTTAATAAAACTTGCAATAATTTCTATTTTTGTTTCTTCTTGCTTAGGATCTGTCGTTCCTTCGGAACTCATAGAAGAATTCTCATTAACTCTTAAACTAGTGGTTTCTTGAATGGTTTGATTTACGATAACATCCCTATCAAACATGTCAAAACCCCTAAAGTAATAATCTGGATCTAAACATCCAACGACTTCGCCTTCTTTGTTTCTTAATTCTAGTGGCATGTCAGGGTATGTGTTGAAAGCGCCCCAAAGTTGCTTTATCCTAAGGAAAGGATTTTTCTTACTTCCAAACTCTTGTATAAATTTTTCCTGTTGATCGTTATTTAGTGATTCACGCTTTTGTTGAAAAATATCAAAATCAACTAAACTCAATTGAACTTTGTAAACATGCGGAAAGTTTGGTACTGTATCAACGTTATATTTTAATGGTAATACGTACTTGATTCCGCAAAGGGCAGTTATGATATTTTTTATACCCATAAAACCTAGCACGCCCGTGGCATGTTCGATTCTAGCCAATCCGTTTATATGCTCAAAGATATTTCTAAGTTTAATCAATTCACTTTCACCAAAAACAGTCATAGATATATTGATATAGGAATCTTTACCGTCCTATAAACTGATACGTTGGTTCTTCCTGCATTTGAACTTGCATTCTTACCATATTATTGCCCAGAACAACACTTACGCCATCAACTATAGTTTTTTCGTTATCGATATCCAGCCTTATCATTGGAACTTCCCATTCCCTCAAAGATGGAACCGATTTATTCATTCTATCTAAATAATCCCTTATCGGACCAGACATAAAGAATCTTTCATACAAAGTATGATTAAATGCTTGAGTTAGTTCTTCTTGAACTTCTTTTCTAATTTTTTCTATATTTTCTTCGGTATTTTTTAGCTTTAGTTCATTCAATTTTTCTACTATCATTCCGTCTATCAATTGGTTAAGAAGACCCTTAGAGCCCCTGGAATCAAACTCCAACCTTACCCTAACTTCCCTAAGATTTAATCCCGTTACTCCGCTTGTATGTAAAAGTTTTTATATCATCAGATATTGGTGAAGTTGTTAATTTAAGTATGTAATTTCTTGCTGCTTCATAATTCGTGCCCACATTTCTTAAATTACTATTCAACCACACCACAGCTAAATAATTGTAGACTTTGTCATTTATGTTATCTTGACCCTGTCCCGCTAAAAGTATGTCTAGTGCAGTTGATATTCTTCTTCTAGTTGAAACTTGAAAATATGTTGACTGCGAAGTTGCAACAACATCTTCAAGACTTCTTCCAAACCCACCTGATTCGTTTATGTCGATACCAAATCTGTACAACATTTGCGCCCAAAAGCTTCGAGTAGTGTCGGTCATCAAAAGCTCCTGTTTTGATCTAAAGCTAGAAATATCCGGAGTAAATACTCTTGTTTGAACTTTCTCGGGAACATACAAACTTATATTGCTTCCGTCTTCCCAGTCTCTAAAAACGTTATTTGGTAGAACGTTTGTCAAATCAATCTCTTCATTAGAAGAGTTGTTTTCTGTTTCGGAAAGATCTTGCAGACCCGCGTTAGTGCTAGACGCAGGATTATTTTGAGCCAAAAACCTTTCCGTTCCATAAGTTGGAAGACCGGACATCAAATATTTTTCCGGAGCTTGCGGATCAGTTGATTCTTGTTCCAGTGGTTTTGGTTTCAAAAATTCCCTATTGACATACCTATCTAAATCAAGAGCAGCCTTGCCCATGTAATGCCTGTATCTACCCCAATGAATTGCTTGATTAAAATCCCTTATCATAGGTAGAAATGGTTTGTGATTAAAAGCCATCATCTCTATATCAACTACTAAACAGAATGGAAAATTCGGTACCGTTGAAACAGTCAATCCAGATAAAGCAACTCCGGTTATACCGTGCGCCTTATTAATGTACTGATTTTTTATTGATATGATAGGAGAAGCTTTAAAAGCTGCAACTAAACCTCTCAATGAAGAAAGAAATTTATCTATTTTGTCTTCGTTATCTTTTGAAAAATCTAGAGAAAAATCTTCTCTTAAATTTATGTTTGCCGCATCAAGTATAGAAACTCCCCATATTTCTTCGTAATTAGGAAAATACAATCTCATACCAATCACAGTATCTTTGTACCCAGTGTTAAACTTGGGCGTATTCTTTTGTCTTATAGCCCCTCCAGTTAAACTACCAGCCCTAAAAGCCGTATTAACATTTATAGATATTGGTGGAACATAAAAATTTGCCGCTCCAATTCTAAGATGAAAAATATCTGGAGATTTTGGAGGTATATTAGCCCTAAAAGGATATTGCTCTAAAGCTTGCTGGATTCTTAAACCAGTATTTATCAAAGTCCAAGCCGGTTTAAAAATTGCTTTTCCATCTTCATCAACACCGAATGACTTGAACATCATTGCAGCGACTTTAACCGGATCGTTTAACGGATCATCCAAACTACCGCCGACACCCTGATTACTATAATCAGCTGTAGAGGCAAGCGTCGTAAAAATAAATTGGGCAAGCGTGGGAAAGTATTCATTTATTTGCCAAGCCAAAATTGGATCCATCAAAATCTGGTTGTATATCTTCAACGCAATCGTCATCCACTCTAAGTCCGTACCAGATTCATCTGCTGCGTTTAACGCAGATTTTTCTAAAGCTGCCTTATTGGTATAACGTTTACCTGCAAACCTAGATATTTGCGGTTTGAAAAAAATCAAATCCAACATTCCTGAATTTTTTATTTCAAGAAATATGTCAAAGTAGTCGCCAAAAGACTTTGTATAATCGTCTTTTTTGGGTGTAATTATTCTGAAAAACTCTACAGGATCAACAAATTCTTGGTAATTCGGTGCTAAATATTTTTTTTGATTTTCATCGTAAAGACCAAATCTGAGCGTCCCATAACCGTGATTGATTATTGGTTGAAGAATCATAATAGGGCATTGGTCTATATTGAGATGCTGTGCCGGTCGCGTAGCGTGACTCAACAATATTTTTGCCTTTGTCAATGTTCGCGTCAGGTACTACTATTAAACTTTTATTATTTTCAATTGATAAAGAAGCACCTCTCGCCTTGATTAAGGTGTTTATATATGTATTAGCAAAGAAGCCGTCTATAAGGGGAGTCTGCAAATTAGCATTGGTGGTTATCAAAAACTCCATAAACTCAGGTCCATACAATAGAGTAAGAGCTGGGACTTGTTCTCCTGGTTTAATCAGATTTTTTTGGCTTCTAAGTGTTTCTATTTCTAAAATTCTCTGTTGTTCTTCTTTGCTTCCAAATATTGAGCTATTGAAAAGGATACTTGTTTGTGGAACCTGGGAAAAATAAAATTCAAAATATTGTTTTAACTCTTCTATAGTGCGATTTTTTGTATCAATTGTTTGAGACATAAAATATATATCCTAAAAAGTGTTATTTATTTTGTTAATCATTGAGATTCTATCACTAGAAGAACCTGATGCACTACGATTTGTGTAATTTAACATAGACGATCTGCTATTCATTATACCAGAATTCATCGAACTTATAGAGGAAAATATTTTATCTTTTTGACTTACAAATTCTTGAACTTTATTTTCGCTATATCTAGATTGTTGAATTTTTTCATTTAAATATCCAGAATCATTCATTGATATTTCAGCCGAGGACGAATACATTAAACCCTCGTAAGAAGGTCTACCTATTGATTTTAATTGAACAGATGACGATGCAATTCTTTTTTTGTTTTTATTTAAATCACTCTCACCTTTAGTTAAAGCTACGTCTTCGGCGCCTTCACCTTTAGATATTTTTGTAGCTGCTTCTTTAGCCTTATCAACTCTAGGTGAAGTATCCTTAGCTCTTTTGGCGGCCTCAGTAAGACCTCTGTTCTGATTTATCGCATCAAAAATCATTTAAAATCCTCAAAACATGCTTTCTATTAAACTATAAGGGCTTTCAGATGGATCTCTCAAGCCATTGTAATACGTAACCGAAGACGCAGGAGACATTCCCTGAGCAGCCTGTGCAAACTCCCTGGTAGAATCATAATCTCCAGAAACATTCACTCTATATGTAACGCCATTTTCTTCGGAATTCATCATACCGTTCTTGAAGCGGAACATTTAAAGTATTTCCTGGGTATGCCGTTTCATACGCACTACCTCCAGGCAGAAGTGGTGGTCCTTCTATTTCTTCTTGAGTTCTATCTTTTCTTCTTTTTCTGTAAATAAATCCAAAAACTGCCAGTGCCGCCGCTCCTATGGCTACAGGCTTAACGAAAGGCTTGTTCATGAACCTTCCTATGGTTCCATCGGATATAAGCTCTGAGATTCTTCTGTAGCCCGGTCCAGCGACATCTTCGGCTGCAGCCGCTGCACCTGCACCCACTTGGGGTATGGAAACCAATCCCGTTGCGGGATCCATATACCTTGCTTCAAGCCCTTCTGCTCTTGCTCTTCTTAGGATGCTCAAATTGTCCAGCAAACGTTCTGCTCCGTCTTACTCTACCTAAAGTTTGTACCTTTTCCTCTTCGGTTATTGCATTAGAAGATACTAGACCGCTTAAAAGACTTGCAATATCATCTTCATTTTGCGCAAGGGCCATAGACCCCCTGTCTAATATAGAGGCGTCTGTTATCCTTTCCCCTCTAGTGCCAATGATTCTCCTAAACTCATCCGGTGACATGATTCCGCCAAGTACTTCATCCAAGGTCCTGTCTCGACCACCTAAAGCAGCTCTTCTTTGTTGATCTGTTCCAGCTAAACCAAACAAGAAATTTTGTATTGCATCAACCGAACCCATAGCTTCTGGACTGAAATCACCTGGTGGATTACCCATGCCACCAAGAAGTCTTTCTTGCCTTGCCCTTTTTCCTGCACCCATCATACTCAATGCGTTATCCATAATTTGATGAATTCTATATGTTTCAGATTCCCCTGAAACATAATCGGAACTAGTCGAAACACTAAAGTAATCTCTTCTTAGTTGTGCTAAATCAAACAATTTTTTTAGATCAGGAAAACGTTGACCGGCTTCATCGGCAATTGATGTAGAAAGTAGAGACATTCTATTCACACCCGACCTTGTCATTACTTCGCTGACCTCTATAGCATCAGCTATATCCAAGGCGTCAATATGCTCATATCCTGGCATTGCGCGCATTGAGTGTGTAGCTTGTCTTATTTGCTCCATGTACTTTGCGTTTAACATTTCCGTTGCCATCGATAATCTTGCCCTATCCATCACACTTTCTTGACCTCTAATTTGATCTTTAAAATCTCTTATGTTTGAAATATAATCTTGTATAAAGCCTTGTTGTATAAACTCACCAGCTTCCTCAAGTTGTTTGGGAAGTAATGTTCCTTGTCTCCCAAAATAAAATGCATCAATGCGTGAAGAACTTATTGCCCTAAAAGATGCGTTTTGAAAATTTGCTATTCTACTAGCTAAATTTTCTGCGTGAGTAACTGCAACTGACAAAGACCTAAATTGACTATCTGGTGATAGTTTTAATACATCTGCTAATTGTGTTACGTCCATTGCTTCAAGTTCAGCAGCGCGCGCATCAAGTTCAGTTTTTTGTGCATCAGTAACAGATTCATACAATGAACCACCAGTTCTTAGTTCTTCCAACATTCCCTGCCTTACAAGGTCCATGGCTTGTTTTGAGGTTCCGACTTTAAATCTAAATAATTCAGGATCTATTCCAAGAGAACCAAGGTCTTCTAATTCTGCGGTTAAACCTAATGTTTCAGCACCATATCTACTTACCGCTATAGATTTTCCAAGATGTATCATCATCGCATCTTGAGTGGCTTTTAATGGACCGAATTATTCTTCCGTGTTCGTCATGTGTTGGCATTTGATGCATCATGGTTAAAAATGCACTTACTTTTGACTGAAAATCTGCTCGCTCAATTGGATCAGTGGCAAGAGCTGGATCGAACATTGACAAAGCTGACACAAGGCCTTGTATATATGCATCTCGTGCTGGGCCAGCTTCGAGTCCTTGCAATACATTTCCGCCCGCATTTACTGCTGCGTCTACTGCGTCAGACGGCGGAATAAATCCAGAATATATGTTTTCAAGCAGTCCTCTCAATGCTCCAGCTTGTGCGTTACCTGCAGTTTCTAATTCCTGAAGTCTACTAGCAATTGCAGTTCTTTGTCCCTCTGTTGATGCTACGGTCATCAATCTATTTATGTAAGACCCTATGATTTCACCTTGCTCTGGAAGTTGAACCGAACTTATATACCCCTGCAATCCTCCTAAAGCAGCAGCCCTAATTCTTTGTTCTGCATTGCTATTGCCCATAGCATTTTGAAGAATTGCTTGAAGCGCTACTCTAAATTCCTGATCGTCCGCAGCATTTGTAAGTGCAGACATATGCGTTGCAGTAACTCCTCCAGCTGCATTGAGTAAAGCTACGATCTCGTCCTTATTAGCCTGAGGAATTTCTGAAGGTCTTGCGTTCATTATTAATTTAAAGAATTGTCCTTCAAAATAAGCAGGTAGAAAATCCATTCTATCTTCAGCAGACATTCTTCTCATTGCTTCAGGAGTGAGGGCAATAACTCCACTTCTACCACTTATTCTCATTGCTCTCATGACACCGTCAGATATTTCTTTTACACCTACTCCATAAACCCTTTCGTAGACCGCTTGTATCACTGTATCCACTTCTCTTTGACCAGCAACAAAAAATGGGTTGTCACTTTCTAGTAGTCGAGAG
>Ga0169931_10015127_pt1 | contig 10360 bp, 10 predicted proteins | sample Kivu_15m_20L_FD_129675 | JGI IMG/M metagenome (GOLD analysis project Ga0169931, IMG submission 129675) | Freshwater microbial communities from Lake Kivu, Western Province, Rwanda to study Microbial Dark Matter (Phase II) - Kivu_15m_20L... | ecosystem: Environmental > Aquatic > Freshwater > Lake... | reverse complement strand
CCCCGTGATTTGAATTTAAGAATTTAAATTTAGGCTCTCTATTATTATTCAAGGTGATGAGATCATCTAAACCCGAATCGACTAATCAAGTCTCCCTAACCCGATCACTGGCGTGGCTTCTCTTGCTGTTAAAATTGTTCGAATAGACAACCGCAGCTAAATGTGAAGTCACGGCCCCCAACTGGCCTAAATCTCAGTCTTTTGTGACTTATGGCTCCTAAAGTGCTATTTAAGTATCAGACAGCGCTAATCCATTCACAAAATCCGGCGCAGACTGCTCGTTTGTACTTTTCAATGTTTTTGCTGAGTATGAGAACGGAGATAAGGCATCTGTTGGATTTGCCAAGCTCGCTGATTCAGCGGCGCAACTTACGAATATTTCTGTGATTATAAAACCCAATTCATCCCAAGAGGCAAAATCAAACATGGCGGTATACGTTCAAGCAGTGGATCTTGCTACAAAGGTATCTGGGACATTTTGCTTTATGTACAGGGAAAGCGGATCCACTGCTGATTTCTGTTGCCCGCCAAATTTCGACAAGACTGGGTGCCTCAGCTGTGCGAAGTCCCAATTCAGACCCCACAATACAGCTTTTAGCCAAGACATCTGGAACCTCTCAAAAGGGTGTGCCTAGTGCGATACAAATAATGGATTCAATCCATACTTGTATGCTGCATCGAGCGGCGACGTTTTTCGCGGATGCCGATATATAGCCGCTACTACGCCCATCAAGGAGGATGACTAGTGCAGTTTTGGATCAGTAATAGTCAAGACAACATATCTCTCTGGTGCCTCTTCCCTTACTTGCACAGCTTGTACAAACGTGATTGACGACTGCACTTTATGTGCGAGCAAGAATACATGTCTTAAATGCAACCAAACGCGTCAAAAAGTGTCTCTCAAAGGCAGTCTGCAGAAAACCTATGACCTTTGCACGTCCAATTGGTGCTACGGGTGCTCATCGTGTCAAGACATAACGAATTATTGTATTTCATGCGATTGGCAAAACCCGAAAGTTTGCAAGCAGTGCCACCGTAATTTTTACCTAAACGCCTTTGGGACTAAATGCGAGCCAAAGAAAGACTTGCTTGAGCTGAATCTTTTCGTTCGAGAATTTTCTTAGGTCTTAATAAACAGTGAGACATTAAATACAGTCTAAAATGCAAATGGAAACTCGATGGCTACTCCTTTTTACTTCATTTAACAAGCTCTTTATGAGGTATTCTTTAAACGGCAGGTTGAGACGTATCTGAGCGTCAAGGCTAATATTTGGCTGGGAAGAGGTGACCACTTTTTCATATAGTGCCACGGCTACAATAGCAATTATGGCTCGGCCCCCGATGTAACCAAGTATTGTGTCGATCTGCCGAACTTAGCGGCTGTCTATCCGAATACAGACAATGTAGACTTCTTCTTCCAGTCGCTCTTTTGCGATTACCTGAATGACCCGTCTTATTAGGTGTTTCAAGGATTAGACGCGAAAGACAAGCAGTTTTACTAGGAATAATGCATTCCTAAAAACACGCAGCTCCAGACTCCGACCGCCTCGGGGCCTCGAATCCATGTTATGGACAACCATTCTTACTTTAACGTGACGCGAAGCATGAGTTTCGACTCGATCGAATTTCGGGGCGATAATGCCTTAGCTCATCTACCTGGAGACCCGACTTTTCCTATTAACACTATACCGACAAAGCTATGCCAGGTTTCGGATGCCGATGAGGCAAAGATCACTGGTAAATACGAAAAAGTTATTCTGACTGCGAACTCTGCAAATCTGCCAACCAGATAGTTTGCTTGCGACGACCTAAGCTTCGAAGACGTGCCAATCCCGATGAAGGACTACGAGCCATGTCAACTCAACTCGGATGGCAGTGGCTTTTCTGCATCTAAAAACGTAAACCGAATGCAGCCTAAATGCAAGTTCGAGCCTTACCGACAAGAGTTTTTCCAAAAAGATCCAAAGGGAATCTATATCTACAGACAGCAAGTTTTGTTCAATCTTTACGCTTTTTCAAGCGATATGCAGTCAGCATACGCTATGGACAAAGTGCCTGAGCTCAAGCTAAAAAACTGCAAATTCAAATATTTCCTGAAGGATTACGATTCATTGATCAACATCGAAAACGACAACTTCGTGCAGATCACTTAGCCTAGTGTAAACAAACCTATTCTTGCCAAGCTTGGCCAAGATAAAGGCGGTCGGGTCCATATTTCAAAGTCAACTTTCAGTCACTCTCGCTTCTGCAAAGGCCTGATTGCTTATAAGAAGAGCCCGGTCATCCAAAGCAGTTTGCTTAAAAACTATTACTTTGAAGCCGATGCTCAAGGAGATCAGACAACTAATTTCAACACGGGCAGCGAACCTGTTATCATTCTTGAGAGCTCAACGTTTACCAACCTTAACTTGGGAAAATCAACTTAGTACCTGTCTGTGGAAAACCTAGGCCTACAAACTCTTTATGGATACCCTTAGATAAGTTATCAGCCTTTTGACAATCTTGGTATTGTCCTTAATTTACAGGGATACCCCGGCGGCCTAGAAATTTTCAAGTCAACCATGACTAAGAACATGGTCTACATTCCCGATATCTTTCCTTCTATGAGAAAAGAAAGTTTTGACTTCGAATCTAACACAATCAAGGCAGCAATCAACGAACTTCAACAATACAAAAGCGACAATCTTTTCCAGTTTAGCTTAAAGCGCTGTGATCAGTTTAGGGTCCGTCGACTTTTTAGCGATTTCTTATCCTCTTTCAAAGACCACCCAGACTAACTATTGCTCCAGATGGAGCGGCAATCATTGATTTATATTTCCAAGCCAGAGCGGGCTGTAATCATCCGCAACAGTACTTTTGCCGATAACCTTGGCATCTTTGGCGGCGCCATCTTTGTGGACAGCCCCAACATGCAGGCTAATGACGCATACAAGTCAGAGGCTCCTAATGCCAGCAAACGGCCGATTGTGTTGATTAATCAAAATTATTTCTGGCGTAACTCTGCCTACTCATCAGGAAATGCAATCTACCTGCGTGGCACCCGTGTACGAGAATCTGAATCTCAAGAGTACAAGCAGAGTTGTGGCGGATTTTACATCAGCGCGAACGAATTCCACAACAATACAGCCGTGACCAAGTCGCACAACGGAGGAGCAATCACAGTTGCATGTGACTATATTGATCCAAAAGATACGCGTTACCTAAGAAGCACTTCGAATGTGGACACAGCGACGTTTAACCGAACTATGTAGATATCCTACTTCCTGACGAATGAGCAACACACCGTTTATCGTGTCGCTACAGGCATAGTGAACAACACATTCACAAACAATACATCAAGTTAGAAAGGTCTAGCGATTTATAGCCGCCACATGCAGCACTTGCTGATTAAGGATAACGTGTTTACCTACAATTAGCCGCATTTTACCTTCACGGAAGACACATATGCGTCTGTTTACTATACTTATCTCGCCAAGAAAGCTCGATTTGCTTCCTTCTACGACGAAAAGTAGCGTAATCACAATACATGCCGCCCATCAAAGCTCAAGCTCCTTAACAATAACTTTCTCTACTGCTAAGCCGACGACGAGTTTTCCTTTTTAGAATATCATGCGACCACAGCCGATGGAGGAGAGGGGCTCATCGACTGGCCTTAGGTGCAAGGCACAGTCCACGTAGAGGGTTGTGAAACTTGCCTCGTGTCATACTTTGTTGACGACCAAAACTGCAAGTTTTGTCAGCTTCTCCCACAGTACTTAGAGCTAAGAAACAACATTTTTGATCGTAACTAAGGAGGATTTTCGTTTTATCCAGAATCAAACCTCCCTCGAGCATCACAAGTCTTCATCACCGGCGGTATAAATGAAAAAATAATCAGCCAGAATGTTTTCAACAATATCACGCAGCACATCGGCCGGGAGTTCTTCGACATGATTCAAACCAACCTGACTTCTTATTACCGTGCGATGTTCCCTGGCTACTGGGAAAAGCAGCAGAGTCCGCTAATCTATGTTGAGGTCCCTGAGTCTATAAACGTCCGCATCAACAACACTTATGCAAACTCCTCTGCCCATGATCAGGGTCTTTCAACCCTTTCCTTTATGGATAACCAAGTCACCTCGGTGGTCGGCGTCTAGCCATTTATCTAAAGCAACCACTATCGAGGATCGCTCATCAATTTTAAATCAAAATCTCTTTACGCCAGCCTTAATATAATGCGCAACTACATCGAAGATTGCTACGCGATTGGACAAGATGTTGCGCTGTTCTTTGTGAGTGGAGGCACCATAAAAGCCATCAACAACAGCTTTGAACGGATTGGATCGCTTACGAACAGAACTTTCACTCAGCCATCAACGAACTTTGTTAAGCTCCTCCCTCTTCTACCGATTTTGGATTATACTGAACCGATGTAGTACGCGCCTTACTTTGGGTATCCGTACTAGCCTAATGTGACAACGAGTCTTACGATGGAAAAGGGAATATTCTTACTTGAAACTGGACCGATGAATAGAACTAACGTCTCCCTTCCGGTCAACAACACATTCGTTGGAAACACCTTCAACTACGTGTTTTGCGAACAAGGCTGCATCTATACTATGGAAATCCAACGGGACTCGCATCCGACCCACAACGTTCATAGGTCAAACATATATCGAAACATTTACGGGATCAAGGGTGCAGTTCAGCTCACAACTGTATTAGACTAACGAGATAGATTAGGCGTTAACCAAACCTACTCTGTCTAAGAATACCAAAACGAGACTCTAACAAATGTTCAAAACGGTGCGTTTGTAACGAAAGCAAACCAGCATGAGGTTCTCCAGATCTTTAGAGATGCTAGGTTTGAAAATGTTTTTGGACAAAACGATTCAGCTGCAATTAGCCTTTAAAACGGCGCGGCACTCTATTGCAGCAACTGCACATTCGTTTAAACACTCGACCCGTATGAAAGGCTCAACTATACGCGATAAGAATACAACAATATGTTGTCATCACTAGTCATGTTTAAGTTCGACCGAATCATCTTCGATGCTTTCATCTCGAACTCTACTCTCAAGCATTATTTTGGAAACGGGCCAACCAACCAGGCGTAGATTGACTTACGCAACGTAACTTAACGACACCTGATGGTCAAGCCAAACAACGTCACCCTAGAGGAGATCGACCCTGACTTGTGGACTTATGTATGGATGATTGACTGGTGCAAATTCAATCTAACCGACCCCATGTGCAAGATGATCCCCAAGTACGACGGTTCGCTTTAGAAGCTTCTATTGAATGAATTTGGGGTTTACGGAAATCAAACTTACTCCATTATTGTGGATTCCTCATTTATTGGCATTAACAGTAACTTATCAACCTTTTATGCTGAAGACTCTGATGTACTTATTAGGTAAACAAATTTCAAGTACAATCGAGGATCGAGAGGAACCCGCTCCAGCACAATTATGACGCACAGGTCAAATGTTACTCTTTAAGAAGTAATCTTCGACGGAAATATCGCAGATTAGGGTGGCTGTATCCAAGCGACTGACAGGAGCAACACTACCGTTCTGTCCTCTGTTATTTACCAAAATACTGCCTACAAAAGTGGAGGAGCAATTCATGTATCTGATGAAAGCAAAATAACAATCATCAACTCAGCATTCAGAGAAAATTAGAGCCTTGAAGAAGGCGGAATTTTAGTCCTTCACAACACTGCAACTCAGTTATCTTCTATTACGTCGTCTAACTTTACCTTGAACATAGGCAAACACAATAACTTATCTTTACGGTTTGCCCAGCTATCTGTGGCTGACTGTGAGTTTTCAGAAAATTTTGCGCAGGTGATTACCCACGGCTTTTATCAATACAATTCTTAAATGCGAGTTTCCAACATACGGGTCACTCAATCTTCTACCAGAATTGAAAGTGTCGATAGCAAAATCCATAGCGGCTTCTTCTATTTAACAGCAAGTTCATACCTAGAAGTTCTGAATAAATCAGTTTTTTAGCACACCTTTGGCCATAAGGCGTCTGTAGCGTACATAGATTCAGACAGCTATCTGTTTGTACAGAACTGTTACTTCCTTGACATTTTGTCGCTAAATGCGGCACTACTTGATGGCACTGGAGTCATAGTTGCCTCACTTGGACGCGGCGTTTTGATCGATCAATCCACTTTTTAGAACTGCGACAACACACATATATATGCGGAAGACACTCAAGTTACGGTTACAAAGTCAGCCTTCAAACTTGGCCGCCGCTCTTCGTTTATAAACGTACGTTATTCTTAGCTTACGGTAGTGAATAGCGTCTTCATATCTGCTATTGACTAGCAAGCAAAAGGGAAGGCAATCTAGTGTACTGGCTGCTATAGCGTGAGTATCTCTACTAACTAGTTCTCAAATCTCTAAGGACTTAGAGGTGGTGCCATCTACCTTTAAGACTCGAGCAGCTCATAAATTATGGGCAATTTGTTTGCAGATAACATAGCTGAACAAGGAGGCGCAATTTATATTTTCTACAGCGACGTCAAAATAAAGAGCAATAACTTCACAGATAATAAAGCCTTGAGCAATGGCCATAACGAGAGATAACCAGGGCTACAGCACCAAGGCGTCGGCGGAGCGGTATTTTTTACATGCGTTAACCTGCAAGACTCTAACTCGTACTATCGTGCCTCTCCAGAGTACGATATTTTTGGAAATTATGTGAACACGACGCTCTACAAGAATAGCAAGCCCTCCTGTGAAGTCGATCTGGCTGACAACCTTTTCCTGAAAAATAAAGGAGAAGCAAAGGGTGGAGCTTTGATGTACACAAACGTCAACTTTACAGAATCAGGGCCAAATTAATACACAAACAACACGTCAAAAAATGGTGAAGATTTATCTTCACCTCCATCGAGGATTGACGTCAAACTCCCAGGTGCAGCCACTTCTCGTCGAAGTCTTCTTTAAGGATTTGAGGTGGTTTCTGGCCGAGAGATCAAAATTGAAATTGCTTTGAAGAACGCTCAAGGCTAGATTGCAGGCGATGATAATTAGACTGTCGCCGAAATAGTCTTTGAGACGATTCCTAGCTTCGGGCTTCTCAAGGGTAACCAAGTTATCGCGCAAAACGGAGTCCTTAATTTTACAAATCTGTATATAAGGATGCAGCCGGGTGAAAGTGCAATTCTAAAGCTAAGCATTCTGAATTTAGATACTTACGGAAACCTTCTTGACTTTATTGAAGAGCCGATAAAGATAGCTATCTCTGCTAGAGGTTGTGACCTAGGAGAAATGCTCACTGCGGAGCGCACATGTGTCTCATGTCCACCAGGAACCTACTCAATTGAACGAAATATTACGCAGCCGAGCATCTGCCGCCCTTGTCCAGACCATGCCATTTGCTTTGGTGGCGCTGACATGACTCCCCAGCAAGGATTTGTGCGGGTGGACGAAGGTTCGGTTGTCTTTATAAGATGTCTAAACGACCAAGCTTGCTTGCTACCAGAGAAAACGGACAAGTTGGGCAAGTGCGACAAGCAGAAAGGGTATATAGGCTATATGTGCTCAGAGTGCATGAATGGCTTTTGGCGCCGTGAAAGTAAGTCTATATTAATATAACCATTTTAGACATCTACGAGTGCTTCAAGTGTCAGAACTCAAATGCAGCTAGATTCTTCTGGATTCTTTAAGTTACTGCCTTTTTCTTAGCCGTATGCTGGGTCATCTCAATTTTCAAGCGGAACTTCGAAAAACAAAGGCAGATGACGATACCAATCATTCGCATGTTGATTACTTACTACCAGCTTTTTTCAATCCTGAGTGGTCTCGAAATGTTTAGCGGCTCAAAGCAAACTAACTTATTCTTGCAGCTAATCAACATTCGCTCATACTTCTTGGTACCAGCGGAACAATTTTTCGACTTGTAGTGCACGGGTTTTACGAAAATGAGTCCAGAAAATAAGTATTACACGCTTATATGCATTTAAGCTATGCTGCCCTTGATCATCATTGCAGTAGCATTCATCGTTCACTTCCTTTCTAGCTAGATCGCAAAATGCCTCTCGTGTTTCAGGGCCAAAGGCATACGCCAAGTTTTCAAAGGTACGTCCTTCGAAGTGATCAAGCTAAGGGTCTACGTGACAACTTGTATTGTAATGTATTTGGTATACCCTAAGATGATAGAGCAGCTGCTCGGCTCAGTTCATTGCTTTAGAGCACTCGCGGATGGTCCTGGCGATGTCATCATACGCAGACTTCGCAACCACCCAGAAATTCTGTGTTCGGATAAGAACTACAAATGGTTTAGAGGCTTCGTATTCATTCCAGGAATTATCGTCTGGGTAGTCTGCTTCCCAATCTACATTATAAAGAAATTCTTCGACAAAAAGAATGAAATCTACGATTCACAAACTATCGATTACTTCAGCGAAAAAAAAGAAAAAACGGATGATGCCAATCTTGTAAAATCTCAGTTCGGATTTTTGTACTCCGGCCTCAAAATCGACACGGCCACGAAGACAAATGAAGAAGAGGAAAAAGAGTTCATTAAGACAAAAGGCCACAATGAAGTAGCTCCCACCTACATGTAGCAGCTCTGGAACTGCATTGCCTTTGTACCAGTGATTTTCAGTGCGATTTGGAGTGTCATTAAAGGAAAAGGCGCAACGTTCAACTCGACTTCTACCAAGAAAGTTGTCAGCTACTTCTTTTGGGAGATCGTTGTCTTCTTCGGCAAGCTTTCTATGATCATTATTTAAGTCTTCTTCACTGACATAAACGCAGACATCCAGATGAACTTGATGCTCTCAATCATCGCGATTCTGCTATTTATCTAGCTAAAAAACTACCCGTACGAGCGTGACGTGCTGAACAACATGCATGTGACGCTGCTTTCCTCCATCATAATTGTATCCTACACACGAACCGCTATCAAGGACTTCAACGTAAGTTACAGCGAATGGCGCCAGCGCAAGATTATCCTTGGACTCTTGCCCACTTCATAAGAGTTAGGCATGATCGCACGGCTTTACGAATTTGAGACGAACGGGCTATCGTTCTTTTACAACGCGATAATTGTGCTGGTTATTGCTTTTACCTTTTGTATAGATCTATACGTCATTTACCATCTGTACATCCAGGGTTTGCTTTATCTCTACGACGCAAACAGAAAAGGGAGACTCTACTAGTGGCTCACTCTCAAGAGCACAATTTTGCAAGCAAAAGTCGACGCAATGTGGAGAAAAGAGCAGATCTTCCAGAATGAAGAGATATAAAAGCAAACAACAAAGATTACAGAGCTTGAAGAGGTCGAGGAACGAGATAGCGCTGATAAAGCAAGCACACCATAGGTCTCGATAGGGGAGTCCGAAGAGTTGGTACTTACCCCTCAAGACTCACGCCAGACCAATAATAAGCAAGATATGGAAGATATATTTAGTCAACCAGGCCTTCTTAACAAGAACTAAACCGCTGTCTCTATATATAATGTTTAAACGGAATCATAGGGGACCGCTCGCGCACGGATTATATCCCCTGATAAAGGCGAGCTAAACCTGGATGAATAGAGGTAGTTAGATAGCTCTGTGGATGCAGACCTAGACTAAGACGACAATCCCCCACAATTCATGAACAACGAATAAAGAATGTTCTACTACGAGCCGGCAAGTACCGACCGTTCGAACAAACCCATATTAAACATGCGACCGAGTGAAGGATTCGAATTCGACAATCAATTAAGGACTCCTTAAACTAAGAGCAAGTACATTTAAGGTAACTTGGACAAAGACAGAAGTTCCTTCAAAGACTAGTCCCCGATGCGGTAGACTTAGCTCTACATGCCAAACGTAGTTCGTGGCAGCGATGAAATGATTTCTGAAGCACAAGAGGATGCGGAAAATACTAGGAGCAAATAAATTGCTTAAAGAGGTAGCTTCGAAAGTAGCAGCTCTTAATAAAGCAGTTCATTATCATCCTCGCAAGTGAGTATTAGCGCTGTGCAACCTCAAATGCAGTAGAGTCTTTCGATCAGAAAGAATTTTAACGATTAGTAACAGATTTTTCAGCAAGACGCAAGAAAACCAAGGTTTTAAGTAGCAGAAGATGACGAGTCTCTTAAGGAACAAGAGCGTAAGGATTTGAAAAATAAAAACTTAATACCTCAAAGAGCCTCAAATGCGGAGTTGCTCGGGAAAGATAAACCTAAATAGGGTATCTTCAATAAGAAAAGAGAAATATCGGCTTCTGCTTCAAAGTCACCGAATAATGAAGAGCGTAAGGCACAGATGAACCAGACTGCAGCGAATCTGTTCAAAATGAAAAAATGAAGACCGCTAATTAATTACTCAATTCTTTAATTTAACTCTTGGGGTTTTGGGGTTTTGGGG
>Ga0169931_10015124_pt1 | contig 10361 bp, 5 predicted proteins | sample Kivu_15m_20L_FD_129675 | JGI IMG/M metagenome (GOLD analysis project Ga0169931, IMG submission 129675) | Freshwater microbial communities from Lake Kivu, Western Province, Rwanda to study Microbial Dark Matter (Phase II) - Kivu_15m_20L... | ecosystem: Environmental > Aquatic > Freshwater > Lake ... | reverse complement strand
CTTTCTGTAAAATATTTCACTTAAGTTTCGATTCGCAGCTCTTAGTGTATAAGGGCATGATTTTGCTTGAGATAGAGCAGTTTAGTTGGACTATGGAATACAGTTTCGCCTCAATAAAATGATTTTTACCTCGTTTTACCTCAAACTCGACTCTTCTCTTTTATCCTCCCTGGAGCTCGATCTCCCTGAGAGTCAAATTAATCTTCACTCTGCGCTTTTCTGACATTTTTTCTAATAAATAGTATAATTTAATGCAGCTGACCTTAAATACATATTACTCCTACCATCCTTACTGTTATATCATACATTTAGATTCGACTACATTCTCCCTGAACTGTTTGGTTCTTTTTTAGATATTAATAAAATTAATTGATGAGTAGGTTTTCCTCGAGCAGCAAAGATTTCTACGCCACAGTTGCACACAATCGACCAGCCACTTCTGAAATCAAAAACCGATCTCGCTTCGTTTCGACTGGATCCACCCTCAAAGCTTTCAACACTTCGGAAATGCCCCGACCATCCACAGGCAGCCTCTTCGGACGCTCGACTTCGTCTTCCTTCCGAAACACAAAAGGCAAGCTTTAAACTCTTAGCTAAAGATTAAACTAGTTACTTAATGATGTTCAAGATGCCCGCACTGATGCTAAGGTAGCAATATGCATATTAAGGAACAAAAATTGAAACTGGATTTTCTCAAAGAAGAACTAAATGTGAGGGGACTTGAGGTATCTTAGAGCAACCTAGTGCAGGAAATAAAAAAATTAGACAAAGCCGTGAAAATAAGCAAAAGGTCAGATATGCTCAAATTCGAAGCCCTTCATGACACATGTCGAGCTTTGGGACACAACGGAAGGAGTATTGCGACCCAGCTTCACACAATAAGCGATAAAATATACCAGCTCTAGAATTTGCTAGGATTCCACGGAGTGAGAGAAAAGCTCAAGTATTGATTGATTAATATCCTAAAGATATTGGTTTTTGCATCATTTGTGCTGAAGATCTTTCCAGTTGCCAGCCACTTTTTCAAACTTAGATGGTGTGAATTTCTTTCCTCGGCATTCCGCTTAGTACTGAGGAGAAGTAGCGGTGTCACAATAAACATTTCTGCCCGAACGACCTTCTTAGACCCCACTGCTCCTCAAGTACGAATACTTTTTTTGAGTATTTTAATCGTTTTAAAGCATTTATCTGAATTTGCTCATGCCGCCCCTTATGGTCATGTCCTGCAGCCCATAAGCTTCCTTGAAAGTATAGAAAATTTCAAAATGAGCATCTTGTTCCTTTTTGGTGTATTTAGTAAGGTCAAGTCTGAGTAAAAAAGTTGATACCTATACTGTTAATAGTCGAGAACTTGTAGAGTGTCGGCATCTACTGTCATCATACGGTATTATGGGTGTTTGTCTGAATAGGTTGTTAAGCTTGGAGCTATAAAGTAAAAGGCGGCCAGTTTTGTTTTATTCTTACTTGTTGGCACCAATCCAATATGATCTCTATGGCTGTGACCGTAGAACTGTCCACGAATAGTGTAGGCGTATCTCTCAGTTAGTGCGTTGAATCGCATCGACCAGTCGTTTAGAGCTGAAACTGGCGCAATATGGCCGATAATGTGAACAAACTGTCCTTTAGCTTCAGACTGCTTGAGCTACTACTAAATCCACTTGAGCATCTAACCTGGATCAGTAGGGTCTCTTAGCAAAAACCAGTTCATGTCATTTTGAGCTTGAGTATTGACTGAAATTATTTTGAGATTGTTCATTTCAGGTACAGTCATGCTGAAGTAACCCTTAGTCCTTAGCATCTGATAAGCCTGATTGTCTAACCAAGGCTTCCACGCTTACGCCAGTCCTCCGTTCAACATGGACTCTCTTTGTCCTTGATAGTCGTACACATTTACAGGAAAACTTTAGTGGTTACCCATGGCTGCCATCACTCGAGCATTTGTATGCTTGCGAATCCTTTCGCTTAAAATAGTAGTGAAGTTAAGGTTGTAGCTCTGAGTTTGCTGCCATACATCGTGTGGAGTGTTATCACCTGTCCAGTATATCACATCAGGCTTCAATTTTTAAATTTCCTGAAGAAAAAGATTGAATGTTTGAAAAGGCATATCACAAGAATTGAGACTGCCCCAAAAACCAGCGCCCCCTTCGACTCCGCTTACTTACAAGTGCTACCCTCTTTACAATTTTCTCCACACATCGTTAAGTGAAAGTTTGCTTGTAACATTTGACCTGCAACAAACAGGTTCCGAACACTTCGCAGGAGCGCCCACAGTATAATACAAATCAGGATGTAAGTCAGAAATATGCATTACCTTAAGGATTTTCCTTTTGGTAGGCGTTTCCCACTACTTGTTAGGATTTCCTGATAAAATTTTGTTAATATCATCTTGTAGATTTCTTATCTTGTATTCTTTGGGGCAGACTCTTATCTTGTGGCAGAAGGAGTGAGGGTCAGTGTAGTGTCGCCAGAGCGAGTTAGTAATGGGTCCTACCATTTAGGTCACAGCGCCCTTGCAAACATCGTGATTTTGAAGATGTTTTTTAGAGCAATAAGTCGTACCAATTAGGTCCAAAACTTGTTCTAAGGGTCTAGGAGGAATAGTATGCTGTATAGTACTTAGAACTTTGTGACACGCTTAGCAAACAGGGTTACTGGCATCTAGCTAGGCATTTGCGATCGTGAGCAAAAGTAACAAAAGGAGTTGTGTAAACATGTAATATAATTTACAAGGTTATGATGACTTATTTTAATGATAGTAACTAAATATAATATAAATCTAATTGACGTCATAAATGTCCACAGTGGAATAAATTCTCGAAAAAGAAAGAAAAAATATCAAAACTGACGTAAGGGCGCTCTCAGAATTCTTATACACGCCTTAGGCTCTTCCTAACTTCATTAGAATCTCATCGAAACCTCCTTTTCCTTACGACCCCAACTTTTTCAATAAGAGCAGAGTCGACATGATTCTTCAATCTCATCGCTAGGCGCCAGGAAACCTATAAAATATATTATCTGGAGAAACAGCATACTAAAATGTTTACCTAACCTACATTCAAAGAGCCTTCTATCAGGTACCTTATTCCATCCACATATCAATGTTCGTGCAGTGTCTGGAAATGATGGGCACTTAGTACCAGCAACAGTAGTGGACTGAAAAAGCAAAAAGGTATCAGATAACTGGGTGTTACGCACAAACATAGCTCGGACATGGTTCAGACGTTCAGAACCTGTAGACTACGGCCACCTACAATGTCGAAAACAACTCTTTCATTATGAATACTCCAACTATTTCAGCAGCCAAGTGGTGGCCAGGAGACATGGGAGTCCTCTGCACTCACGCCATCGTGTTCGCACAAATGATAATTAGAAAAAAAAATTATGGAGTTCATGGTTTCATCGTGCCTGTTCGAGACGTAAACACTCTTAAAGTCTTACCTGGAATATAGGTGGGCGACATAGGACCTAAAATCGGATTTAGTACCAAAGATAACGGATACTTGATCATGAAAAATATCTAAATTCCGAAGTGGAACATGCTTCGAAAGTTCGTGTCGGTCAGTGACACTGGATAGATGAAGCGAAAGGGCGATCCTAAGGTGAGTTATGCCACTATGATGATTATCAGGCAGTCGCTTTCATCCCTTTCTCCTAAAGTATATGCCATGCCTATCATCATCGCAGCTCGCTATTCCCTCTTCAGGACCCAGTTTTTAGATTCACAAAAGAAATAAATTCCAATTATCGACTACCAGACCCAGAAAGACAAGATTCTAAGCAGAGTGGCCTAATTTTTTGCAGTTTGCGTGGGCGGACAAGCAATCAAGTAGCTAAGTGACCGCAACCTGACCCTGGTGAGAGATCAAAGTGATTTTTCTCTCATGAAAGAAAGTCATATATGTCTGTGTGTCGGAAAGGCTTTATACGGATAGATAGTTTACGACGGAATGTAAATATGCCGTAGAGCTTGTGGCGGACATGGCTTTTCTCACTACTCGGGCATCCCAAGCATGATCCTAGAGTATGCAAGTAACCTGACTCTGTAGGGTTAAAACACCATTCTTTACCTTCAAATCGCTCGATTTTTGCTCAAAAATTACAAGAATGCGATGACTGGCAAAAAGACACTAGGGGAGAGTGTGAGATATATTGAAAACATCAATGATATTCTAGATCAAAGAATCGAAGCTAATAGAGACGACTGGAAAAACTGGGCATTAGCAGATTTACAGCTTTTGCTATCACAAGCTGTATGCTACCTACTCAGCTAAGCAGCCGCACAAATCGTTAACAAACCCCCACGACACACTGACTTAGATGTATGGAACAAACTTGTAGGAGTATAACTCAAAAGACTTAGTGTCTGCCATTCTGTCTACTATACTTATGAAAACTTCAAAAATGCAGTAGAACGACAAAATAACCCTCAAAATAAGACCACTTTAGTCAACTTGTGCCTGCTTTTTGGCATAAATTCTCTTGATAATTTTTCATCAGCCGTAGTTGAAGGAGGATTCATCACTCCAGCACAGATCAGCTCGCTTCATCGGCTCAGATAGCACATCCTCGATGCTATTCGTCCTTAGCTTGTAGGACTGCTCGACTCCTTCCTGGTGCCAGAACATCTTCTGAAGTCAGCCCTGACTCACGGAGACCCATACAAGGTATCATTACAAATATTTAGAACTACTTAGACTTGGCTAGGAAATGTGAGCTAAATCATAAGACGATATAGGCAGCCCATACGATCCGCAACAACATAAAGCGAGTTATAAGCAATCACACTCCTGAGCCCAAGCTTTGATATGCAGATTTATCTTTAAATACTTAGCAATAATCATTCATTTTGTTGATTTTTTATGTTTTTTGTTTGATTTGACTATTTGTAAGCTCAGTTAGTCTATCTGCCGATCCAACTACTCGTTAGAAAACTGGCTCAAATCGCTTATGTCTTTGCCAGTTAGTACTTTCAAAAGATGGTTCTGTTGTTGATTCAGGTGGCTGATAGATGCTTTGTATTCTTTGAGCATTTAGGTGAGACAACTGATATTGTGTTTGATTGACTATTTTGGCTAATGTTTTTGTTAGGCGTTTGCTGTCATTCGATCGATCTGATGGTAGGCTCGATTGAAGCTGTTTCTTCCTTGTTAAATTTATCGGAGAGTTGTTCTGAGTGTTTCTAGGTCTTTGATGTGGCTCATTCTTGAAATCAAATACTAAACTGCCAATTCTAATAAGAAAAATACTTAAAATGATTAAAATATTTAAATATTGATTATAATTAGTTTTATATGATCACATTTGCGTTAAACATTACAACTATTGTTTTGCAGCTGATCTTTTGATAATGGCTTGAGTTTGATTTTGTGGAGTTGTTTGCAAAAATGGGTTTAGTTCATATTTGTAATTTATAAATATAAGTTTTTTCTAGAATTTCTATTAAATGTTATCCTAATTTTACTATTTGAAATGTTTGAGTGCCTAGTAGACTTTCACTGTAGTTTTATATTTATGCCCATCCATGTTCGCAGTATTTTATCTGTTAGATATCTTTTCGATTAGCTTCAAAGATATGTCTATGTGCTATCTAACTAATGAATCTAAGTCTTCTGATGCATTGTTAATATCGTTGATTTCGTTTGTGATTTTCTAATTGCATGCATTCTCATTAATGACGGCGATGAATTTTTTAAGTTGATTATATATCGTGCGAATATCTTACACGATTATGCTAAAATATTTTTAGTATGCTTTACTTTTTATGAATTCTTAGATGAGTCGTGGATCATGCAGCTACTAACATAACTTTTTCGTTCTTATTTCAACGAGAAGGTGCTTGTGAAAATTTATCATGTTCAGGTATGTTTTCTTGGTAATCAAAAAGAAAGTAATAAGATTATCTAATCCCTATTTGTGCTTTAAATCCTAGAAGTATGATATGATATGCTTGATGGCAAATAGTTTATCTTTTCTTTTTTTCATATAAATTTAGTAGAATCTTTAGAAGGCTAAATTCGTTATATAAAACGATTTTTTATTTTCAGACTCATTCTGAGGGCAAATAATATCTACCACGCCCAGGCCTTTCGGTACTTATGAATACTGTGAATATTTGATTTCAGGGTATACCATACTTTATTCGATTTTTAACTATTTTTAATAAAAATCTTGGTTGCTGATGAGTTTTAAATGGGATTGACTAGGGCCATAAATTGATATTTTTTCATTCTTTATTAGAGGATGCGCATATATTTACTTCCATTTTATGCGTTAATTGGGGTTTATTTTAAGACATCTTCTTATGAAATCCTTTGAGTTCTAAGATAAATGCACATTTTCATGGTCAAGATTAAGATTGTTTGCCTCGATTTAGTTTAATACCTGGGAACGATTTTAGTAGTTATACAGCTGGCATCCGAAAAGCATATGATAGAAGACGATTCCTAGTGACCAAATGTCTGCCAATGCAGTGTATGGTTAACGGTTGAATACTTCAGGAGCCATCGTCCTAGGAGTTCCAATATAGCTATTTGCATAGTTCTAGTCCACTATCTTGGCAAATCCCAAATCTATGATCTTGCAAACTTCTTTATGTAGCGCTATGTTCTATAGCTTGAAGTCTCGATGCATTGCTCCGATCTAGTGGAGTCCTTTGAAGCCATTTATGATCTGTTTTAGATAAGTAACTGCAGTTTACTCACTAAGCCTTGTATTCTTATATAGCTCAGCTTCAAGAGTACCCCCATCGCAGTACTCCATCACGATGCATTTGTAAAGTTAAGTGTCAAAAACATCTATAAATTTAACCACGTTTTAGTTGTTGCACTTGCGCATGATGCTGATCTAGGCGTTTAAAATGTTTGGATGTTTCCTAATTTTGTCTCTAAGAGTGGCTTTGATTGCAACAATACAATTGTTTGTCTCGTCTAGTCCTCGGTAGACAGTCCCAAAACAGCCAGATCCCAGCTCTTCCTTAATAGTGTATTTGCCTATCTGCTTACCCACAAGTTACTAGACCCTGTATCCATAAAACATTCTTGTAAAAGATTATATTATTGACTCAATTTTAAGAGTTTTATGTGAATGTCTTAATTCATAAACGAATTATTTATTAAAAAAGCAATCTAAATCATATCAATATACATTTCGTAGTGATTGTTTAGATCATTCTGTTAGTATTTCTGTAAACTCATTAAAATAAGAGTTAGTAATGTAATATAAAAAATAGCACCTAAATCAGCCTTTTTAGTTAAATTCCACCAACTCTCACTTCTACATTCCTTCTAATCTCATCAACTTAACACAAAAAAGACAGTCTAGAACTGGCCTCAATAAAGACAGAAAATCTAGAGTTTTAACCAATCTAAGTCACCACCCGACGGACTATTCAAAACGATTCAGCACGAGAGTGAACACATAGCAATCAACAACTTTTTCAAAAATAATGTGTCAGCTTAAAAACTACGCTCACTCAGTCAAAAACCAGTTTTCTAACCTATAAAAGCGCAATAACAATCAATAGACACATACAAACGACAGCAGAAAACAGTTATAGATGGAAATGATCATCAATAATAGGCAGTTTACATTCAAATCTCCCTCACCTTTCAAAAGCCACAAAGCTAGTTCTCTGCGTAAAGGCAAATCGCTAACTGTTTGTTAGACTGTTTACATCTAGTCTGGCTTCAAGAGATAGCATGTGTAATAGTGTGGTGAACAGTAGCATTAAAAATTAATAAAAACTGACTTTCGCTGGAAATAACCATACAATCTATAGCAACTAACAAGATCACAAGCTGTATCACAATGGAATTATGAGTAAGCACGTCATTAAGAAAATACAAATGAAGAAAGCTATCTGACAAGTCAGCATCTGCAAGCTAAAAATACAAGAAAAAAAGATAAAGATGCCATGCAGATATTGAATAAAAGATCAGATAACTTCGTTCAGAGAGTCGGAAAAATTCAGGTCAAGCAAGATAAATCAATTTTCAAGCGTAGACAAGTCAAAATAAGCAACTAGTAACTCAAAAAAACAGAGACAAATTATGGCAGGCCATCGATAATTTTAAGCTAAAAATAACGACCAATCATAAGCAATTCCCGTATCGCAAGCAAGAATGAAATACTTTCTCATTTTTAAAAAGTATTCAATATCACAAACTACTCAAACAAAGATATAGTCCCCAGAATCAAATCAAGCCAAGATCAAAAAGAAAGCAAATTTTAAATCAAATAAGCTGTTTCTAAAGAAAAATTGATGATCGCTTTGATCAATAGTAGCAAAAAATGATTTATTTGGTTATTAAAATTATACGTTGAGCTTAAAAAGTTAATTAGTTGATTACAAAGTATGTTGATCAGTCGACTATGCATTTGAATTAGTATTTTTTATCTCTCAGAAAGTCACAACTTTACCTTAGTATTTGTTTGCCCATCACCATCTTTCGGTTCATATCTTTCTACCCCTGAACTTTCCTCTGTAAATGAGGATCAACTCTCGAGGTCATTTCTATGAAACTAAGAAAAAATCGTTTAAACTATCCTTCTCTGGCCTTCGACTATCTACTTCTCTTGTCCTTGTTGAGTGGTTTTACTGTATTTTAGTCATTAGCCTTTTTTATTTGATCTTTTATTTGTTTTTATTTTATCTATAAACTTTTTTCGTTGAGCTTGTTTACTTTTTGCTGCAATTAGAGTATAGCTTATTTGTTATTGGTTCTACTCACTGAAATTTCATTCTTAAGATCTTAGTTTTCCTTTCTGAGCTGCAAACATAACACTTTGTAGTGCTTTAGCTATTCAAATATTTACTATTTGCTGCAATTTTTAGAGTTTTAGATGAAATTAGATACGTTGTGGCTTCTATTTTTAATCTTGGTCTGACTCAAACTAGTGCCTTTCGAACTTATGCTTTTTTTAGTTGTTTTCACTGATTTGTTTTTCGACCGATTTGAACTTTTTTTGCGACCATGATCTATTGTTTTTGATAGATGTCTGTCATCAAAAACTCTTTTGCTGACTCGGTTCAGTTATTGATAGTCGTAGTATTTACTGTAAGGGTACTTTCTGAGAGAGGTGTCTTCATAGTCGATGGTTCTGTCGTTGGAATTCATTCGTTAGAATTTAAATTAACCGTCAAAATGTTATTAAATCTTAGCAATAGTATTACTAGCATTGATTTAATATGCGTTTGTTATGACTAAATTAAGCCATATACTTAATAATGAAGCTGTAGTAAAGAGAACACAACTGGCCTGAAAAAAGACACTACAAAATGCCTATACCTAGTATTTTTCCTATAACAAGTGCTCATCCAGGAAGCTGCGTTTGAAGTTCGACCTGTCGTCATGCCTGAAAAGATTGTCTAATACATCTTCGAAGTCATTAGGCATTTTAAACTCAGTATTGCTTCGGCACAACTGGCTCTCTCTATCATGAGCAGATTTTTAAGGAAAAAAGCAAATCATTTATCTTTGCAGCTTGTTTCTCTTGTTTCTATCCTATTGGCAGCTAAGGCTGTATAAATTAATCAGCCTACTATAATCGACCTGCACCATTGGTCAGCCCACAGCTTCACTACCAAAGGTAAGCCATCCTTACTCAGACTTCTACCGTACTTAACAGGAAATTCTCAAATAGCTAGATTTCAGTATCCTAGAAGAAGGAGTTCCCTAGAGACAGATCAAACTAGTCGCCTAGGCCATTAAACCTCTGATTGATCCTCAGGCAGTTGGCATAATTGAGGCTATTCTTGAGGACATTCAAAAGATAGTTTGGTTTTATTTATACACTGGCAAAGTCAAATTAATAGAAAATCAGCAAAAAGCAGTATGCGCTACAGTTGTTCAACTAATGATGATCATGCTTACTCAACTCTCAGGCACATTCCCTCAAACCCTGTATGCCTGTGAACTGACCGAAGCAGAACATAGGATAGTGCTGAACCTCAGTTCGGCTATTTTTAACGAACTTAAAGGGCAGTCGCATAACAATCCTTTCAAAACATGGCAGTGAAAAAAGACTTTTGATCGAGTCAAATATTTTATTAATAGCTCAAAAATCAATTAAAAACTAAAAATACTTGATTTTTCTTTTACTTTATGAACATTTGAATGGATAGACTATCGTTTTTGATCAGAAAAACTCAAGGCTTTCCCAGATATTCGAAGCTCCTATTCTCCTAGCAACAATTTCTTGCAAAGCTGGTTTTTCCATCTTATTTTCATGAACATTAATATTGTATCGATACTTAATTCTTAATAAAAACATTTTTACCTTTTAGTGTCCTCACAGATGAAATTGATGATCGACATTGCGAACATGACATTATCGTTTGAAGTGTTAACTGTGGCTCTTTT
>Ga0169931_10015123_pt1 | contig 10361 bp, 8 predicted proteins | sample Kivu_15m_20L_FD_129675 | JGI IMG/M metagenome (GOLD analysis project Ga0169931, IMG submission 129675) | Freshwater microbial communities from Lake Kivu, Western Province, Rwanda to study Microbial Dark Matter (Phase II) - Kivu_15m_20L... | ecosystem: Environmental > Aquatic > Freshwater > Lake ... | reverse complement strand
CCTCGACCAGAATACATTTTTCCTCGTCGAAAATACATTCCTCGTACATCCAAACAGCGGGTTAGTTCTTACAGTATAACAATCGTTATGTAGATCTCAAACAAACACATCCTAAATGTTGGTGGTCGATCATAGCGAAACCATAGCGGGTGGGGCTGCAATAGTTATAGGTGCCTTTCTTGGTAAGGTCTCTTTACAAAACTGAAACACTTTCCAGCACTGAAATTTTCCCACGAATTCTTTTTCATATCCTGTATCAATCCCTACAAGTATTCATGCAGCTGGACATTGTGTCTCGACGAATACTTTCACCCGAGAGTCTACGTACGAGACGTCGAATGGAACAGCGTCATGATCTTGAGCAAGCGATTGCTCATCAAATGGGACACATTCAAGAAACGATTCTTCCAACTCCGATCGACATTATTACTGAACCCACACAAATCCAGGAATTGATTCAAATCTTGACTTGCAACACTACCAAACAGGAGGAACAACAGTTCAAATCCAAGTCCATGAAAAAACAAAAATTAATTCTTGTAGGGATTGCGACAGATACGTCCATCGGTATAAGTTTTCAAGAATGGTATCTACATTTGATTTTGATTGAAATTGATGAGCATGATACTCAGTCTCAGCTAAAAGCATCGTCACAGAAACATGTTACGATGGGGCGTAGAATACAAGTACCACTTGTTCCGTTTGCACTCCAATTGGCAGATACTTTTGATGGCAAGGTTACAAGTACAGCCTTTTGTTTTATTGCAGATGCAAGTAGTGGCCTAGGTACACATGTCTTGACAGTAATTGCAAAGAAATGTGATTTGGTAAGTTGGAAACTATAGTAGCTGGATGAAAATGATGCAAAACGAATGTAATCAACATAACCCCAATTTTGGCATTCGTTCTCTCTCTCTTTTAGTGTGTCATTGAAGAATCATCGTGGATGACTACATTAGCGTACATCGCTCAACAAAATCTTATCCCTACTGACAAACTAGAGCGAATTGTTTATTCACTCTGTCGTTTACAAGCATGGTTCGCTCGAGACCTTGTTGGGGCGACGAAAACAATCATTTTTACACTTCCAGGTCAAGCTTCTACGACTCCATTACTCCCATTACTTCATCGTGCTTTCCCTTGTGAACGTCATATATTTGTATATGATGGGTTAGTTGATTCTGCGTTTCGAGGGTATCGCCTATTCACAGCAGAGAGCAAAATAACTTCTTGGAAGAGTACCAACTCACATCAAGATGTTGTTCGAACAAATATGCCACAATCTGTAACGGCTTCGATACCTATTTCTCCTCTTATAAATCAAACTACTGTATCTCAATCTTTGTATGCATTATCTTTATCCAAATTACCAACTTCACTAGCAGGAATCATCGAGGCATGGATGTCAAGTGTAGATACTTTTCTTACATTGAAGACACCACAACAACCCATGACGTTGTCGAGGGAGAAAGATTTACAGTTGACAGAAATAAGAAAAATTGAAGAATATCTTCCTTTTGTTTGTCGGCTAGGGTTACTACTAGGACAAGTAGGTCGATTGGGCAACGGTGATAAAGATTTATGTGAATTGGCCTGCATCAATGTCTTACAATATATGACTGGATCACGATCACGTCCCTTGTCCGATGCCATTATATCCAAGGCTTTTTCAGCCTTGCATGAATTGCAGCAAGATGTTTATACAATGGAGAGAGCTTATGCGACAAAAATCAGTCAATTTAAAAAGACGTACAGCGTAGCCATTGAACAGTGTGTATTTACCCATAAGAACATATTGATTGAAAATAAAACCCTTATAGATACAGTTCAACCGATGAAAGAGTGGACATTGGTTGCTGCAAAGAAGGTGTCGGGTTGTTCTTGCTGTCTTCCTACAGGAGAAGATGACGAGGATGAAGCAAGACCCCTTTTGAATGGGAATGAATATACAACACCGAAAAATACTTCAATCGCGATTCCGTTTAATAGTCAATCAAATTATGTAGATGGAAAAACTGGTTTTGCTTTTGACCCAACACGGTTTAATATTTCTTAATCTTAATATTAAAAATATTTAATTTGCTTTATATTGGTTTACATTTCGAAGATTGTTGTTTTATGTTTTTTCTTCTTTCCCTCGAAGCAAGTATTATATTCAGTAATAATGCATGATACATAGCTCATCTCTCACGGCGTTTTCTTTTTGCGAGACTCCCGTATAATTACAGTCCTACTGGTAGGTACTGTTTGTAGAAGCTGTAGTCCTACATAAATACGTTGAAATCATTCTGCTGCAGATCTAATTTTTTTGTCGTTCATCTTCCTACAGTAGTGAAACAGCAAGAGAAACGCCCCTTCTTCCTCCCTCCATCCCTTCTAGTCTGCTCATTTTCATGGTCGCTACGAACTACACTTTTGCCGTGATCCCCAAGGTGGTGGGATCCAACGCATTCTTCAATGATGTGCAGCAAGGCTGTGTTGACAGGGCGAATGAGTCCATGAATGTTCAGTGTTTGTGGACGGGTGTAAGCATAGCCAACGATTCAGACCAAGCCAATTTCTTACTCGATCTTGTTTTTAATCAAACAAAAGCTCAAACAAACAGTATCGACGGAATCTCCATTTCCGTTCTAGGAAACGAAACAGCCGCCGCGATTCGCCGAATCGTCCATGAAACGACGATTCCTGTCATCACTTTTGATAGTGACGTACCTTCCGATTCTTCATCTGGGCGTTTGACGTTTGTCGGGACCAACAACACTGCCATGGGGCAAGAGCTGGGGAAGGTGCTGAACCAACTCAATCCAATGGGGGGATATTACGGGATCATTACGTCGGATGGTCCGAACCTACAAGCACGAGTTGATGGGCTACATCATTCACTTTTGAGTACTCGATGGAAAGTCCGAGACGATTCAACATACAATTGCCATGAGGATACACCCCTGGCCTTAGATTACGTTTACCTATTAGCGAATCAAACACGCAAAGTAGATGCAGTTGTAGCTGTCGGAGGATGGCCTATGTTTTCACAAGATATCAACTTATGGAAAGAACTCATCACTCAATATCCAAACATTACCTACGTAGTCGCAGATGCTATACCAGAACAAATTACCTTGTATCAAAGAGGTTATGCACCTGGACTTGTGGCACAAGAACCCTATCAAATGGGGTATCAATCAATAGATATTTTGTATAATCTCGTTACAAATCAAACCACTCGAACGAATGTTATGAATTCATCTGGACTCGGTACACATGTACTTGAAATGCTACGTGTACCATTGGTTCTTCCACCATTGGATCCACCCTTTAACTTTAACTACATTGGGCAATATAAGGTACTTGGATACCTTTGTTTTTCCATCGTAGGATTCGTTTCTTTAGTCTCCATGTGTTGGACTTATTATTATCGAACAAAATCAGTTGTTAAGGCTTCTCAACCCATTTTCCTCATGATGATACCGATAGGAACTCTTATCATGGCCTCTGCTATGATTTCATTGGGGATCGACGATGGAGATTACTCTACCCAAGCTGCTGATAGTGCTTGTGTTGCCACTGTATGGCTCATCCCCATAGGATTTACTGTATCATTCTCTGCACTCTTTAGTAAATTATGGAGACTGAATAAAATCTTTCAAGGAGCACGGAGCTTTAAACGCATCAAAGTTACAGAGAAAGATGTTATTGTTCCTTTTCTTGTCTTACTAGCCGCTAATTTACTTGTTTTAATTGTATGGACAGCTGCTTTTCCTCATCGCTATACACGAAGAAACACAGTTGGAACCGATCTATGGAATAGACCTATCGCATCTGTAGGATCTTGTTATTCGGAATCATCTTCCTCTGGATTTCTTATAGCATTGGTCGTTCTCAACGCGACAGTCGTTCTTTTGGCTAATATTGAAGCCTACAAAGCTAGAAACATCCAAACCGAATACAGTGAAAGCAAATATATCAATATTATCATGTTTAGTATGTTACAAGCCTTTGTCTTGGGCATACCTATTATCATTCTTTCACGGGGAACCCCCATCGTCATGTACTTTATATGCGTTCTTATACTGTTTATGATTTGTATGGCTATTTTGTCTTGTATATTTATTCCAAAAGTTCTAGCTCTACGAGAACGATTGAAAGCAAAGAAATCGGATACTCAAGGGTCGGTTCAAGCAAAAGATGGTGGCAATTATCCAAGAAAGAATACAGTCGGGAATAGCTTGATTAAACAAATACCTTTACTAGAACCTGATGAGTCCATGACTACTCGTTTAGGTGGTTCATCTCGATTGGCTCGATTACAAGCAAGTGGGATTAACTTGATAAAGAAACCAATGACCAATGAAAATAATATTGAAGAGGGCTTCATGGCTAAAAATGCATCAGGGATTGGTGGAATTACTACGTCGATGCCAGCCATCGTTGAAGATTCATCAGTTTCTCATGAATGCTTCGAGGGTCTTGTATCTACTCAACGATCCGATAGTGATGCTAGATATGAATCTATTGTTTCGGATGCAGGCTCAGATGGGTTGCGCGTTCAGCGGTTCACTCTTGAAGAAGTAAACAAAGACTCGGTTACTTCGGAAACCGAATCGGAAGGGTTACGAGCGTATCAAGTTGTGAAAAAATAGATATTTACAGCATCGGAGAATGTAGTGAAGCTAATGCACATGGGATATGGGGGAAATGTTGTGCACGTGTTAGCCGTTTTCATGATGATTGGATCGCCTCATCAAAACGGGGAACATCTTTTAATCCGTGTTAAGTGTAATTTTCATCGATTCAATTATTTTGCATTATTGTATCAATAAATTTACCCAGCGAAGAAACGATTGCAGAGGTCAATTTATCGAAAGCGAAATTTCACGTACGGGAGATCCACTTCGTCATCAGTGTCCACATCATTAGCCATTACTTCCAACACAAGAAAAAGCTGATTCGGCGGGAATTCTTTATTTGTAATACTGGTCACAATCTTTGACATGGGTATAGTCATGCGTTCTTCTACTTTCTTCTTGTTGGCAAAAAAAGAAAATAAAATGGAAACGCCTTGACTCAACATGGATACTTCGAGGTTGAATTCGGTTTCAAAGTAGCTGATAAACTCTTTCAAAGTGATATCACCCATATTTATGTCAAGGCTATCCCATGCGGACCATTTCCATTCTTTTCCTTTCAAAATGGACTTCGTAAATTTGGGAGGCGTGGGCTATAGCAATTCAAAGATTCAATGTGAGAGTGTCGGCCCTTTACATGCATACGAATATTGCAAGAAGTCATTATAACACCTACCTCGCTCAAGGTCATGAATGGGATGGCCAGATTCACGAAACCATTTTTGTACGCATCCAGTCCTGGAATGATTATTTCCAAGTATAGAGGTTAATCGAAACAAAAAAGGTCATTTACACGCCGTGTGAGATTATTACTGATACAGAAGGGAACAAAAATATAGTCTTGGTCAACGTACCAAGCTGCTTCCTAGCAGTTCCAGCGATTTTGTATAACTCAAAGCAAACAAGGCCTGTAACCAGCGCAGTGGTTGTGGCTATGGCTGGAATGATCTTACCCGCAATCGCACGGGATCTGTGTGTATCTTCAGTCGGGATGGAGTAATTCAATGCACGTAAATTGGAGCATGCAGTAACAAATAGCATGTGCTCATCCAAGTCCTTGTCGAACTCAATGGGGTTCAGTTGAAAACCAGCCATGTCACTCGGTTTGGGAAGTTCGGATAAAATCTTATCAGATTCTAGATCTGCATCCATGATTGAACCATTTTCATTATTGTTGTTATTCAGTTGTGAATCATTTTCTGCTATCTTTACACCTTCGGCTGGAACAAAGTCTGGGACCATGACATTGCTGATTGTTGCACGAAAGTAGCCTTCATCAGCTCGTCCTTCGATCCCAAACATTTTTGCCCTCAGGTTGGATGCAGCTACGATAAAGTCATAATGATTTCTCATCCCAGTATCATCACACTTTGAGTCTATACTGAAATTAAGAGCTTTAGGGCAACGCTTGGATCCTGACCAAAACTTGGTCCCTGTCGATGTAACTTGATCTTCTGGAAAGTTATGAAGTAGTTGCAGGATTTGATTGTGAAAAAGCTCTTCAAACTTAAGTCGTGCCCACATTACACAATCTTCGAATGTTTGTGGCCGTTCTGTAACTAACGTTTTGAGTATACTCTTTAAGGTATCCAGTTTAGTACCTTGCTGACTTTGGAGGACAGTCTTATAGTCCTCCGAGGTAAGATACGTATTCGCATCTTCAGCGCTTTGTTTGAAAATGCCCTCAAAATAATCTCTGGCCCATTGCAAGGTGTGTTGAATTTGATTTGGGAAATTTTTTAGAGTACAGATAGGTATGGATTTTTCAGGTGGATCTCGTGTGGCGCCATAATTCTCAGTTAGAAAAGGGATGACTACTTGGGTATTCCCCTTGGTTCCAAGAGTACCCGATTCCAACATCGGTAGTCGATAAAAGAGACACTTCGAGTCTACGTACAACCGAGCTTCCACATTATCCAAGGCCGTACAGACTCCATTCAGCTTGTCAAAGAAGTTGTCCCCAAAGATATGCTCTGTATCTGCGCCCACTTTTTCTTGAAAGGCTGTAACTTTCATCTTCGGATTCATATCTTGAGCCACCTTTGCCGCCGTGGAGGATTTAAAATGATTGATATGAGAAGCCCGGAAAAGAAACTGACGACTTAAATTGGACATTTCGATACGATCCATATCCGTAATGTAGATATGCCCTGCCTCTCCACAACCGACACCCATCAAAGCCCAATTTTTAAGCATCTCACAACCAATGGCACCAGCGCCTACAAGAAAGTAGGAGAGATTCATTACCTTTTCTTGACAATCTCTACCAAACACAGCAATGGGACTGTCATATCTAGATCGACCCGTCGGTGTAAGCAGTTCTTGTGGTGGCAAGGTATCTGGTAAACACTCATCTGCATCGAGATAGAAGAAGCCTTGAATGGGAGTAAATTTACCGGAACAAGCTTTGAGTACCTCCTGACCAACTATGCCTCCCAGTGCTGCACACATGGGTGAAAGAACGGCACGTGATCCAGAAGAAAAATGAGCAAAAATTCTTTGCGCTTGTTGAGTGTTGGAGGACAGAAGATTATCCTTGTCTAATGATTGAGCAATATTCCAAACTTGTTGGACGGCATGTAAATCGCCAGGCATGGGTAGTTCCATGTGATTATTTTCAAGAAATACAATCAGCGCACGGAAGGCAAGGTGTAAAAGTGGTGGTCGATCAAACTTGGCAAAGTCTGACATCATGAGCTGATCCTGATGATCTTGCATAGCTTCTTGATATGATCGGAAGGAAAGTGTTACAGGTCGTTTGATTTGTGTAATATAACCCTGGGAGGCTGGACTACATGTACATGATGAAAGGTCAACATCAACAAGCTCAAATGTGAACGGCCCAGTCACGATGACTTCATAAGATTTGTTAGGGTATTCGGTTAGGAAGGGTGCAGGTCCTTCGATACCTCTCAGCTTGGCAAATGAAACAAAGTCTCCCGTTTCTAATCCATGTTTGCCATGATCTTCCAAAACTTTGACCACGGCTGGATTGGATGGGATGATAGATTCGACTTGACACTGAACAGGCTGCTCTCCATCCTTATCCGTCACGACAAAGTTAGGACCGAAATCACAAAAGACTCTTCCAAAGACACTAGCTGAGAGTGTGTAAATAAAGGCTGCTCCGATCTGTCGACACTTGTCATTGATAGCACAAACGAGGGAATGTGGGAGTGGCAGAGTCAGCACAACCACAGCTACATCATGAATGAGATGTAAGATTGTATCCAAATGGGTTTGAGAAAGGGCGGGTACCGTCGAATCTGCATGCACGTGTACATATGGATTGAGCTCTGCCAATTTGCCCTTGGTAATTTCAGCTCTGGATGAGGTCTTGGATTCCATCCCATGTTGCCGAGCCGGTGGCACATGATGTTCATGGAAATAAAAATTGCCTCCCAAATCAAAGGAGTTGACCGCAGCGGGATCACACAGTGTAATAGCTTGTACACCTGCGAGGACACAATTTTTGGCAATTTCGGCTCCCAGACCTGATACACCCAGCAGAAGCACTCGACTAGCCATCATTCTTCTCTGGGCTTCATGACCCATGACATAGAGCTGTCGAGAGTAAAGTTTTTCATCGACTGATTGAGATGATGTATGCACGAAAACAAAGGATCGCATAAAAAGTTGTATGAGACATTTTGAAAAGGCAGAGGGGTTGTATTTTGGGTCATCGCAATCCTTTAGAAACGTACCCTTTTGTACTGACATTTTATTTCGTTGTAAAAGTTCAGAATTGAGAAATCTCTTGCTGCTTGATTGTGATGATGATGATTCTGTTGATGATACTGGTCCACTCGAGTCCTTTTCTAGGCTGCGTTTGACCATGCTTTATTGATTGTTGCGGATCATAACAAGCCAAAGCCAAGTCCATTTATGCCATATTAGCCCTGAATTTATATATGCCTGGGGTCCCTTTGTCGTTCGTGCTTTGTGCTGCTGACTACTACACTTACTGTACCAGACACCAGACGTCGCGGGTAGTCTACTGTCTACTGTACAGTACGTACCGACATTCGGTTCCCTCTACGTACTCTCTACTGTAGGTATGTACTGCAACGTTTTTTTGGCTCGCGATTCGATGACCATGCATCATCAATAAGTATCCTACAATAATTAGCTACTGTCTACTCAGAACTCAGAACTCGTAGAACGGTTTTCACTTTTCACACCTGCGTTATTTGTGTTAGTTGTAATAATACTGTACATGAAGGGCATTGACGCACAGATTGCTTCGATTTCCTGAGCTTTATTCTGGATTCGAATACGATTTTCATAATGGGAAATTGGGGTTCCACGGAAGCTCGAGCAAATCCTTCTACTGCCCCAGTACCTGAAGTCCATCAAAAGGAAGAAGATGAACCAAACCTGCACCATGAGGGAGTCGCTGATCAAGTAACGGGATATCCAATGATTATTGATCCTACAACTTCACTCACACCCAAGAAGAGGGGAGGAGGGAGAAAACCGAGAGTTGTGTCTAATGAATACACTGCGGCTGGGACCTCACAAGCCGCGGCTGCTCTTGATGTGACGCTCGAGAGTGCGCTGTCATCAAATCGAGGTACACCAGCCAATCTAACGAAGAAAACCGTCAAGAACAAGAAGAAACAAGCAACCAAAAAATCACCCTCAAGCTTGAAGAAGAAGAAAAAGAAACCAGTGAAATCGACGATCAAGAAACTCGAAAAGAATACAGAGTTAACAACTGTGGCGAACACGACGACGCCCAAAAAGAGGGGAAGGCCACCAAAGAACAGCAAATCGGTATCCACTGTGTGAATACGGTGTAGGAAAAGTATTTGCGAAGGTTGGGTTTGAAAGGGGACTTATTTGATCAACGCTGTGGTTTGTGTACGGGACATATACCAAAACGCCGGGGAAAATTAACTGCATTGCAGTATACACGATAATTGATTTATTAATACCAATGCAGTCACATTAGAAATGAATTCCGCTTTGATTATGATACTGTAGTTACACGTTTCCACGAATAAATGACAAGCTACATATGAAAAACGTATACAATGGTAATCGCTACTTTTATCAACAAAGAAGGATTCCGTGATAATATCCTCCTTCTTGAGTTTTTATATGAAGGAACAACTGATGAGTGTTGATGGAATGTAAGCATCGTTTAATAATCTCCTCCGCCACCAGCCCCTCCACCTCCAAACATATCCATACCCCCACCTAAATCCATCTCCTCCTCTTCTTCCTTCTTTTCTTCTTCTTTTGGAGCAGCTGCTTGTGCCGATGCAGCGGACGATGACGCTGTAGGTCCAGCTGATGCACCTCCACCTCCGCCACCCATGGGAACATCCTTTAACTTAGCCATGCCTTCACTTAGTAAATCATGGACATTCTTCCCCTCTAAATCTCCCAGTAAGGTATTTATTTGATCGTCCGATGGTTCAGCATTACCCGCAGTCTCGATGAGGGATTTTATATCATCAGCTGACGGAGATTCATTCCCTCCTAGTAATAATAACAAGTATGCAGCTATCTCTTGCATTCTGTAATATATTCTATATTTTTGTCTGAAATTGTCAGAGTATTATTATCCTATGTATTCTTTGCAGGAGAGACGACAAGTACGGAAGGGGGAAATCATAAATACATGCCGACGTATGTTGGATAGGTAGGTACAATAATGCCTATTAGTAACAGGTAACCGGTAAACAGATATCCATCATGAGTTTTTCCGCGCGAAAATACGCGCACCGG
>Ga0169931_10015122_pt1 | contig 10362 bp, 10 predicted proteins | sample Kivu_15m_20L_FD_129675 | JGI IMG/M metagenome (GOLD analysis project Ga0169931, IMG submission 129675) | Freshwater microbial communities from Lake Kivu, Western Province, Rwanda to study Microbial Dark Matter (Phase II) - Kivu_15m_20L... | ecosystem: Environmental > Aquatic > Freshwater > Lake... | reverse complement strand
TTCGCAGGAACCGGTTTTTCCACATTACGCCCTTCGAAGAGGATTTCGCCGGATGTGGGCGGGATGAGGCCAAGGAGAATCTTGCCTAGCGTCGATTTCCCCGAGCCGCTTTCTCCGACCAAACCAAGAATTTCTCCCTTCTCCAGAGAAAGGGAGACGTTTTTCACTGCGGAGATCTGTTCTTTCCCGCATTTGTAGATTTTTGAGACGTTTTTTGCCTCGATCATTCGTGTCTCCAGCAGGCTGCAGACCCGAAGAAGGGAGGTTCTTTTTCACACGCCGTCATTGTGTGCGGGCACCGTTCGGCGAAGGGGCACCCTTTCGGAGGGTGGAGGAGGTTCGGGGGAGATCCTCCGATCGTCTCTAGCATCTCTGAGCGGGGGCGATCCAGGCGGGGGACCGCGCGGAGGAGCATTTGGGTGTAGGGGTGGCGGGGATTCGCAAGGATTTCGGAAGTCGGCCCTCTTTCGACGATTTTTCCGGCATAAAAGACGAGGGTCTGTTCGCACATCTTGTCGACAACCGATAGGTCATGGGTGATGAGAAGAAGGCTTGCGTTTTTGCATTTCCTCTTTAACAGATCGAGGATCTGCGCCTGGATGGTGGCGTCGAGCGCGGTCGTTGGCTCGTCGGCGATCAAAAGTTTTGGGTTTGCCGCAATTGCGATCGCGATCAAAACTCGCTGGCGCATCCCGCCGCTCAGCTGATGGGGATACTGGCGGGCCCGCTCTTCCGGGTGGGAGATTTCGACTTCCCGAAGAAGCTCGACGACAGCCTTTTTCGCTTCGCCCCGAGTCGCCAAGCCGTGGTAGATCAGCCCTTCGGCGATCTGGTCCCCGATCGTCATGGAAGGGTTGAGGGCGCTCATCGGGTCTTGGAAGACCATCCCAATTTGGAGCCCTCGGATTTTCCGGAGTTCTTTTTCCGACTTTTCCAGGAGGTTTTCCCTGGAAAACCAAACGCTGCCTTGAACTGTTGCGGGGGAGAGGCGCAGGATCGCTTGAACCGCCGCGCTTTTGCCGCAGCCGCTCTCGCCAACAATCCCGACCGATTCGGAAGGGCCGATTTCGAACGAAACGCCCCTGACCGCCTCGAGTTTTTGCCCGTAGAGGGAAAAGGAGACCCGTAGGTCCTGGACTTTCAGGAGCGTCATCTTCTAAGCCTCGGGTCGAGCGCGTCGCGGAGGGCGTTGCCGAGGAGATTAAAGGAGAGCATCGTTAAAGTCAGCATGGCGGAAGGGAAGAAAATGCGCCAAGGGTAGTAGCGCATGGCGCTCAAGCCGTCATTGACCATGACCCCCCAGCTGGCGGCCGGCGCTTGGACTCCAAGGCCGATGAAGCTCAAAAAGGCCTCGGTAAAGATTGCCGTCGGGACGGTTAAAGTAACCGAGGCGATGATCGGCCCGATCGTGTTGGGGATTAAGTGGCGCGCCGCGATCCGAAGCTGCGATGCGCCGGAAAGGCGCGCCGCGACGACGTAATCCATCTCTTTAATCTGGAGGATCTGTCCGCGCACGATCCGGGCCATGTTGATCCATCCGGTACAGGTCATGGCAATCAGGATCGTCCCGATCCCGCTGCCTCGGATCACAGTGAGAAGGATCACGACGAGAAGATAGGGAATCGCATGGAGGATATCGCAGATCCGCATCATCGCTTCTTCCGTCTTTCCGCCGGCAAGCCCTGCCGCCGCGCCCCAAAGCACTCCAAGAACCATATCGATGAGGGCCGCTGAAATCCCGATGAAAAGAGAAATCCTCGCCCCCCACCAGATCCGGGTGAAAAGGTCGCGGCCCAGCTCATCGCTCCCGAACCAGAATTTCGCTGAAGGGGGCGTGTCGTGCAGCTGCAGGTGGATGTCCGAATAGCCGTAGGGTGAAAAGAGCGGCCCGAAGAGGGCCAAAAGTCCGATGAAAGCGAGGGTCCATAATGCAAAGAGGCCGGCCCGGTTCGAGGAAAACCGGCGCCATGCGTCCTGCCAGTAGCCCGGGTAGTCATTCCGCATGAGCTTCCTCCTGCTTAGCTTGGACCCGGATGCGCGGATCGAGGAGCGAATAGGCGATTTCGACGATGAACATCGCAACCATGAGAAGCACGCTGAAAAAAACGGTCAGTCCCAAAATCATCGGGTAATCGCGCCCGTGGATGCTGTGGATCATCCATTGCCCAAGGCCCGGGATGGCGAATATCCGCTCGACCATGAAGCTGCCCGTGAGGATCTGCGCCGTTACCGGGCCGAGATAAGAGACGACCGGCAAGAGGGCGTTTCTGAGGCCGTGGCGGATCGCGATCCGGAAGAGGGGAAGCCCTTTTGCGAGAGCGGTCCGGATGTAGTCGGAGCCGAGCGCGTCGATCATATTGGAGCGGGTAAGCCGCGCAATGAAAGCGGTGGGAAGGGCTGCGAGGGCAACGGTCGGCAGAACGGCGTGGGCGGCGGATTCCCATCTTGCAACGGGCAGCAGATGGAGTTTTACGCAAAAAATGTATTGCAGGAGGCTCGAAAGGACGAAATTGGGAACTGAGACGCCGATCGTCGAGACGACCATCGCCGCCGTATCGGGCCAGCGCCCTCGCTTCAAAGCGGCGACCGTCCCGAGGAAAATTCCGCCGGGCACAGCCAGGCAGAGGGCCGAAAGGCCGAGGGCTGCCGAGACGGGGAAGGCGTCCCGGATGAAGCGGCTGACGCTTTGCCCGTAATAGACCATCGAAATCCCGAGATCCCCCCGGAGAAGCCCTTTCAAATATTTGATGTATTGGACCCAGAGCGGCTGGTCAAGGCCGTAATGGGCGTATAGCGACCGCATCACTTCTTCCGGAATAACCCGTTCCCCGATGAAAGGATCCCCCGGCACTGCATGCATGAGGAAAAAGGTTCCCGTGACAACGCACCAGAGGGAAAGGAGGAGGATCAGCGATTTTTTGAAAAGGAACCGAATCATTCCCATAGAAAATAGCATATCGCGTATAATTTCCGGCATGTTGGATCGTAAACTCGACTTCCAGAATAAATTTCACTTCACCTCCCTCGGCTGCGCCAGGAACCTGGTCGACAGCGAGGTGATGATCGGCATTTTGCTGAAAAGCGGATACGAGCACACTCCCGCGCTCGATCAGGCAGACTATCTCGTCGTCAACACGTGCGGCTTTCTCGAGGCGTCGCGCCAAGAGGGGATTGAGACGATCAGGGAACTTTTTCAAAAGAAAAAAGAAAGCGCGAAGGTGATCGTCGCCGGCTGTATGGTTCAAAAACATAGCGGCCAATTGAAAGAACTCTTCCCCGATATCCACTATCTCCTCGGCTCGGGCGACGTCGAAAAGATCCTCGACGCCGTAACGGCCGGGCAATCGGGCGAAGCGGTGACTTCTGCAAGGAGCTATCTTGAATGGGGCGAAGTGCCGCGCACCCTCTCAACTCCCAAACACTACGCCTACCTTAAAATCGCGGAAGGGTGCAAGAAGCGGTGCGCCTTTTGCATCATCCCGACGATCAAAGGGCCTCTCAAGAGCAAAACCGAAGCGCAGGTGTTGAAAGAGTTCCACGCGCTCCTCTCTCAAGGGGTGTTCGAGGTGATCCTGATCGCCCAAGATTTGGGGGATTTCGGCAAAGACCGGAGGGAAAAAGGGGCTCTCGCCAAACTGCTCCGGGAAATGCTTAAAACCGAAAAAGATTTCTGGCTCCGCCTCCTTTATCTCTATCCGGACGAGATCGACGACGAGCTGATCGCCGTCATGAAAAGCGATCCGCGGATCTGCCCGTACCTCGACATGCCGATCCAGCACATCGACGACCGGATGCTCAAGGCGATGCACCGGACGACGTCCCGCGCCGAGATCGAAGAGACGATCCTCAAACTTCGTGCCGAGATCCCGAACGTATCGATCCGCACCAGCCTGATGGTTGGATTTCCCGGGGAAACGGAAGCCGAGTTCCAGGAGCTTTTGCGGTTCGTCCAAAAGACGCCGCTCGATCACGTCGGCGTATTCCAATTTTCTCTCGAAAAAGAGGCGTATGCCGCTAAACTGCCGGATCAAATCCCTGAAGAGGTGAAGCAAGACCGCTTTGAACGGCTTGTTGCCGCGCAGCTCAAAATGAGCCGGAAGCGGAACAAACAATGGATCGGGCGGAAAGTTAAGGCGGTCATCGAAGGCTACCATCCCGAATCGAAGCTGCTCCTCCGCGCGCGCCACAGCGGCCAATGCCCCGATATCGATGGCCAGATTCTCATCAACGACGCCCGCGGCGTGACCGCCTTCGGGCAGATTCACGATGTCGAAATTACCGACGCGTCGGATTATGACCTCGTCGGGCGGGTCGTCACGGCACACCCAAGGAAAACCTCTTCATGCAAACTCTCCCTCGTCTCCGGTTAAAAAAGGGGAAAGAAAAACCCCTTCTCCAGCGGCACCACTGGATCTATTCGGGGGCTGTTTCCTCGATGCCGGACGCTCTTGCGGCCGAGGTCGAATCCTCCTCCGGGCAGCTCCTCGGGATTGCGCTCTTAAGCAAGGGCCATTCGATCGCGGGGCACATGGTCGCTTACGGCTCCGAGACGCTCGAAGAGGCTCTCCGACGCCGGCTCCGGGAAGCGCTTGCCTTACGCCGCCGCTGGTTCGACCCGGCCCAGACAAATGCGGTCCGCCTCGTCAATGCGGAAGGGGATGGACTGCCTGGACTCATCGTCGACTCCTACGCCGGCCATCTCGTCCTCCAGATTTCCCATCCGGCCCTAGACGCAATCAAAGACAAGATCGTTTCGATCCTTGTCGAACTGTGCCTTCCTGCCGCCGTGTACGAGAAATCGACCTCGTTTCTCAGGAAAAAAAGCGGCCTTGCGGAATCGCGCGGCCTTCTCTACGGAGCCGAGCGGTCTGAAGTGGAGATTTTGGAAAACGGGCTGAAATACTCGGTCGATCTTTTGACCGGACAGAAAACCGGTCTATTCCTCGACCAAAGGGAGATGCGCTCATGGGTTCGGGAGAACGCGAATGGGCGGCGCGTTCTGAATTGTTTTGCTTATACAGGTGGCTTTAGCGTTGCCGCCCTAGCTGGGGGCGCGGCCCATGTAGAGAGCGTTGAGATCAGCGGACGCTGTAAAGAACCTGTCGAGAAAAACCTAGCGCTGAACGGCCTTGCGAACCATCGCTTCGTCGAGGCGGACGCGTTCGAGTTTCTGAAAACGTCTGACATGGCTTACGATCTGATTATCCTAGACCCTCCCGCGTTCGTCAAAAAGAAAGACGACATCGCAACCGGTTTTAGGGCCTATAAGGAACTCAACCGGCACGTCCTCTCGAAGATGCCGTCCGGCTCGATTCTCCTCACCTGCTCCTGCTCTTACCATGTGGACGAAACGCTATTTCAAAATATTTTATTCCGCGCCTCCCATGAAGCTGGACGGGACGTGCGGATTTTTGGCCGCCACCGTCAAGCCCACGACCACCCCGTATCGATCTTCCACCCCGAAAGCTCTTATTTGAAAAGTTTTGTTTTGTATCTGATTTAATTATTGATTCGTATTCTAGTAAATCGATTTGCGTGCGACAATTAACCCATTCTTACAAATGGAGTTTTGTTGTGGCATGTGTAGTAGATCAAGTCAAACCCGTTTCTCCTTCATTTCAGACTGAAGCGAGATCAATCGCGACCCTAGATTCTCAAGCAATGTCCCTCGCTTGTTCTTCTAAATCATCCGCTCGTTGCGGGCAGCGGAGGCTTCGTTCAGAAACTTCAGCTCCCCGATTAGAGCCGTTCGACCGCAGAGAGAGCTTAGAGGAAGAGATGGAAACGCTCTTTAATGCGATTGAATCCTCTATCCGCCACAAGAAAATTCAAGAGGCGTTTACTCAATTAGCTCAACTTTCAGCTATCTGGCACGAGTTTTTGGATGCGAATGCAGAGATGCTCGAACAGGCGGCGCAAATGATAAGCCCTATTGACTCGCGGATTCTCATCCCTGCGCTTGAACAGATGGGCGACGGCGCAATCGACCAAATCGCCGCCTACCTGTTCGCCTTGCAAGGCAATCCTGAGGCAATTACCCGTTCAGATTTGGGATTTGAAAAGATCCGTGCGGCAGTATTCGCTTTAGCATCGCTCGTTCCGGCGCCCCACCGACTGACTGACGGCGAATTGGAAGAAAAGTTTGGAAAATTCCAGGATCTCGCCCGGGGGCTTCTTGAAGTAGGGGTTGGAATGAAGGAGCAAGCGATCGAGCATCTCAAAACAGCGCTCCCCTGGGCGCTCGATTTAATCGTGGGCAATGAGTTCGGATCCAAGGATCTTGAGGATGTCGGCACCGATTTCATTTTGCTCATCAAAGCTTTAGAACAAAAGGTTGGCGCCCCGCTTTTAGATTTAAGCCGCTACGAAAATTTCTCCGATCATCCGACAATCCTCTTATTGGCAGGGAAATATAACGAAGCGCTCGCTTCGCTTCCCCTTCCGAAAGATGATGAGGATGATATGTGGGCATTTGAGCAAAATGAGTGGATTTCGGATACCCGAACTGCATCCTTAATCCTTTTAGGACGGTATGATGAAGCATTGCAAGCGTGCGAGGAGTTGTCCGAAACTCTCACCCCATTTGTCTATTTTTTCAAAGGGGAAAAGGAAAAGGCCTTGGAGCTTGCTTTCCGTTTGAGAGATGATACTCCTGCCGCATACATTTTTCTGCTCATGATGGCCGACTAATTTGGAACATCGCGCTGGCAATCACCGCCAGCGCGTTTTTTACGTGATTTCGGATTTCCCGCAGACCGCATCGCCGAATTTCTTCTGCAACGCGGCTGAGTCGAAAAGGAGCCAAAGCGCAGCGCCGACCGCCATGAGGAGCGGTGCGAACGGCCCGGTCGCAAAAACAAGGCCGCAGATCATGGCGGCGATCCCGATCGCTGCGATCGCAAGCAAGAGGCAGTGTTTGGCCATCTGCTTATTATTTTCCCGTTTGACCTCTTGGATGATCCAATTTGCATGGAGCTTCGCTTTAGCGTCGCCGCTTTTGACCTGATCGATCAGCTCCGGCGTCACATGTTCTCTCACAAACCGGCAGCAAGCCGCGCTTGTCCTGGAAGCAAACTGATCCCAGCACTTTTCCAATTCCTTCGGGGTTTGGCCTTTTCGGACTTCCGATTGGAGCCATTCGAGGGCCGCCGCAAGGCGGACTTCCTCCGCAGCTACCCCTTCAAGCCTCCGGTTTAAATTGCGGCGGAATGTAGCGTTGATCCCAAGCCCATATCCCGCATACGCAGCCACGGCGCCGTAGAGTCCGAAAGCCGCTCCGGTCAAGACTGTGGCTCCGGTTGCTGCAACCGCAGCGGACGAGGCGTAAACGCCCGATTGGGCGGCGATCATCCCTCCGCCTGCGACAGAATATGAGGCTCCCGCCGCAGCGAGCATGCCGCTGGAAACGCCCCCTTCCCAGTTGCCAAGTTCATACGCTCTCATCGCACCGGCGCAGCCGTTTTTCATCAGCGCCGCTCCGCCGAGAAACGCCAGAGCTCCCCCTGCCACGACCATTCCGCCGACTGCCGGCGCGACTTTTGCCGCTGTCTCGGCGCCTGCAATGACTCCGCCTGCGCTCAAGCCGTTCCTGGTCAAAGAGAGGCAGTCGATCCCTACGCTAAGCCCTTCGGTTCCTTTAGAATAGAGGGAACGGGGGGCCTTCTCTTGCTCTGAGCGGAGTCTCGCCGCCTCATGAAATGGGCTGATTGCCGCCGTCGTCATGGCACGCCTCCTGAAAAATGTGAATACATATGCTTATCCTTTGTTTGGTTTTTTTATTATTTATGCTAGGGAATGATAGAGAATTAAATAATATATGCGGGAGCTGCCCGCATAAGGATAAGCGAGAAGAGATTTGTTGTGAAAGATAGGGTGTGAAGAGCGCTATCTTGTTTCATGCGATGTATTATACATTCATAATCAAATTAAATCAATTTAAATAAAATAATATATAAAATAATTTATTAATATATTTTTCACAGGGCTCTGCCCTGTGGAACCCGGCAAAGGGCTTTTGCCCTTTGCAAACCCAAGGTTTCCAAAGGACGGCAGTCCTTAGGTTGGGGTGTGGGGACGAAGTCCCCACTATCTTTCCCAGGGGAAGGGGCGGTTCGGGGGAGGGGCGTCGCCGTCGTCGTCTTTGATTTGCGTGATCTGGTTGAGGAGTCCTCCGAAGATGCCGGTTTTTTTAGAGAGCTTGTTGGTGATTTGTTTTCCGGCGACCCAGGCGGCGATTTTGGCCGAGGCGGAGCCGGTTTGGAATTCGGGCTCGCTGATTGTTCCCCGGACCGGGATTTTAAGGACGTAATTGCGGGAAAGGCCGTCGATGCCTAGGGTATTTGCGAGGGTATCGGCTGGGATGCCGAGCGTCATTTGGAGCCTTTCGTCCGGAAGGGAGATGTCGCCCCAGGCGCAGAGGTGGATTGCGTTCGCGATGAGGAAATCAACGCGGCCGAGGCTGAGCAGGCCGTGATCGACAGAAAAAAGAGCGGGCGTAAACCAAATGACTCCGGTCGAAGAGGCGATGGGGGAGCGGTTCATGAGAGAAAACAGGGAGACGAGCGGATGGAGCCCCGTGCAAACGAGGCGGCCCAAGTTGAGAACCCCCTTGCCGACTTTCAGTTCGGTTAAGGTGAAAGGGTTCAAAGGGATTAGGGTGCCGGAAGGGTCGAGTTGAAGCGTAATCGGGTCTTGCCCTTCCAAAATGCGCCCGCCCAGTTTTTGGCTAAGCTCCGGGCTGAAATGGAGAGTGGCTGCGAAGGGTTTTTTCAATGTAAGCCCGGTTTGCCCGATCTCGCCGGAGAGCATTGCGGAGGTGTTCGAAGCGGATAGATTGGCGTCGATGCTGCCCGCACCCCGATGGTAGAGGAGCGTCGCATCGAGATTCGTCACGGGGCCGGAGGCCGCGGCGAACCATCCCTTGGCTTTTAAAAGCACGTCGAAAAAGGCGGAAGGGAAATTCGTCGCGTTGAGGGTGAGGTCGAGATCGTTTTTCGAGTGGACTTTTCCGCGCAGCGTGAAACGGCCCCCTTGGCTCGCAGCGCCGTCGGCCTCGACGTTTTGCCCGGCGACTTTCGCATCGACCGGCCCGATGCTGAGATCGCTATATTTCGGGAAGGCGAAGGAGCCGTTTTCAAGATGGAAAGCCTGTCCGAACCGGCCGAGCGACCAGAGGGGGACATCCGATTCGATCCGTTCGATCGTCCCGGTCATTTCCGGATTGGAAAGAGAAACTTTTTCAAAAGCTTGCGGCCCGAACCAAGTGAGGCGCACCCTGCCGATTTGGACAGTGGAGTCGAATTTTTCGGAAAACGCTTTTTCGAACACCCGTTTGCCGATAGAAGTGTCGAAGACCCTAGGGAGGAACGCAAGAGCTCCGATGACGAGGAGGAGAACGATTAAAAGGACGTTGCGCATGGATTTTTCCAGAGTTGGTACCGGAATAATCCGGCAATCGTTTTCGCGTCTTGGATTTCCCCCTTTTCGATCATTTGAAAAGCATCGGCCAGCGGGAGGCTAAGCAAATCGATCTGTTCGTCATCGTCGGGCGGAAGAGGTGCGGGAGAGAGTCCTTCGGCGGCAAAGAGGTGGAGATATTCGGTGCAAAAGCCGGGCGCGCTGAAAAAACCGCCGAGAGGAATGAGCGCCTTCGCAGCATATCCGGTTTCTTCCTGCAGTTCTCTCAGCGCGGCTGTTGCCGGAGGCTCGTTTGGTTCCAACGTCCCTGCAGGCAGTTCGATGAGGATTTCGTTTGCGGCTCGGCGCCACTGCCGGACGAGGAGGAGGTTTCCTTCCGCATCGACCGGGACGATGACGACGGCGCCCGGATGCCGGACGATTTCTGCGATCTTTGTCTTTTGCCCTAATCGGTACGTCTCAAGTTTGAGGCCGATGATTTTCCCTTGATAGGCGAGCCGGCTGTCGAGGAGATTTTCTTTTTCGAGATCCCGCTGCGCTTCCGATCTCATTCGACCGTCACCGATTTCGCAAGGTTTCTCGGCTGGTCGATGTCGCATCCCCGCTCTTTCGCGGCATAATAGGCGAAAAGCTGCCCCGCAACCGTTGAGGGAAAGGGAGCGAGCATATCGGCTGCATCGGGAACAAGGAGGACATCGTCCGCGATTGAACAGGCTTTGGCAAGCCGCTCCGGAGCGATAGCGAGGGTCGGCGCCCCGCGCGCTTACACTTCCATCAGGTTGCTCAGGATCTTGTCTTCAGTGAGGCGGTTGGCCGCAAAGGCGATGACGGGAAATCCTTCGTCGAGAAGGGCGAGCGGGCCGTGTTTCAGCTCTCCGCCGGGATATCCGTTCGCATTCGCGTAGGTGATCTCTTTGAGTTTGAGCGCGGCTTCCTGGCAGGTGG
>Ga0169931_10015121_pt1 | contig 10362 bp, 8 predicted proteins | sample Kivu_15m_20L_FD_129675 | JGI IMG/M metagenome (GOLD analysis project Ga0169931, IMG submission 129675) | Freshwater microbial communities from Lake Kivu, Western Province, Rwanda to study Microbial Dark Matter (Phase II) - Kivu_15m_20L... | ecosystem: Environmental > Aquatic > Freshwater > Lake ... | reverse complement strand
TTCAGGTTCACGTTGATCACTTGTTCCCAGCCGTCCAGTGGATAGTCGCCCGTGAGGTCTGCTGGTCCACCGATGCCCGCGTTGTTCACCGCGATGTCCAACCGGCCATAAGCTTGCAAGGCGATCTGTACCTGGTGCTCGTTGTCCATGGCACGGCTCACATCCGTGCGTACCACGATGCCGTCGCCGCCAACCTTCTGCACGGCCTTCAGAACGCGGTCGGCGTCCTCGCCCACGATGTCGCTCAACACCACGTTGGCGCCTTCCCGCGCAAAGGCCATCACGCACGCCTCACCGATGCCGGATCCGGCTCCGGTCACCAAGGCCACTTTTCCTTGCAGTTGTCTCATTCTCATAGGTATTAGATACACCCCTGGGGGCGTTCTCTTTCTGTGGTTCAAGGTAGATGTGCCGTGCCTGCCTCGCCCTGATATTCGTCAGCGGACAGCCGACAGCCCACTATTTTTGCGGTGAACAACACCGCACCCATGCCCGGCACAGAGCTTTTCGGAGAAGAGGAGAAGAAGGAAGTCATGGACGTCCTCAACACGGGCGTGCTGTTCCGCTTCAACCATGATGCGCAACGCCAGGGCCATTGGAAGGCCAGGGACTTCGAGGCCGAAGTGGCGAAGTTCTGCGGAGCGAAATATGGGCTCGCCGTCAGCAGCGGTAGCACGGCCGTGAGCACCATGCTGGCGGCCTGCGGCGTGGGCTACGGCGATCACGTCATCGTACCGCCCTTCACCTACATCGCCACCATCGAGGCGGTGATGCTGGCCGGTGCCCTGCCCGTCTTCGCCGAGATCGACGACACGCTGTGCATGAGCGCCGAAGGCATCCGCGCCGTCATCACACCCAAGACCAAGGCTGTGCTGCTTGTGCACATGTGCGGTGCCGCGGCAGACCTGGACGGCATTATGGCCGTGTGCCGCGAGCACAACATCCAGCTCATCGAGGACAGCGCGCAGGCCTTGGGCGGCAGCTACAAGGGGCGTATGCTCGGCACCTTCGGGCGCATGGGCAGCTTCAGCTACGACTTCTTCAAGATCAACACCTGCGGCGAGGGCGGCGTGGTCATCACCGACGACCACCAACTGTGGGACACCGCCCAGCAGTTCGCCGACCACGGCCACGACCATATCGGAAACAACCGGGGCATGGAGCAGCACCCCATCATGGGCACCAACTTCCGTATCGGCGAGATCAACGCCGCCATCGGCCTGGCCCAGACGCGCAAGCTGCCCAACATTCTCAGCCAGCAGCGGAAGCACAAGGCCATCATCCAGGAGCGTCTCGGCAAGATCCCCGGCCTGCAGTTCCGCCGCCACACCGACGAGGCTGGCGATAGCGCCACCTTCTTCCACCTGTTGATGCCCAGCGAGGCCGTGGCCCGTGCTACCGTGAAGCTCTTCGCCGAGGCCGGCATCCCGCACGGCTACTGGTACGACAACATGTTCCACTACATCAAGCAGTGGGACCACGTGAAGAACCTCAGCATGCCCTACAAGCTCGTCGCCCACGAGCTCGGCCTCCCGCAGGACCTCAAGATCCTGACCTTCCCGAAGAGCGACGCCGTCATGAGCCGCCTGATCAGCTTCAACATCCGTGTTTCCTGGACGGCGGAGGAGTTGGATGCGATGCTGGGGAAGATGGAGGGGGCGGTGAGGAAGGCGATGGATTCCGCCTACGCGTAAACTCCGGCGGATGAACTGGGTGGCGCAAAAGTCCGCCTTGACCTATTGCGAAGCGGTGCTCCACAGAATGCGCAGCATTCGATGTGCTGATGGGTGGGCGTTCCGGCGCGTCCAAATGCGCTGCGCCGTCGGGCCATTCGCTTGTAGTCCTCGGCGGCTTCGTTCCTCAGCCGCCTGCGGGCTACCCGCTGCTGTCCCTAACGCGGAACCCCTTCCTTTGCACCCACATCTCCGGTCGTTGATCATCTTCTGATCATGCGATCGTCTGATCTTCCGATCGCATGAACCTCTTCCGCAACTTCAAGTCCGTTACCAAGACCGCTTATGGCCGCGGCAGCTTCGGCAAGCTGGGCGAGATCCTCGAACCACACCGTAATTCCGGTAAAGGCTACATGGTGTTCCTGGTGGACCACTTTTTCCAAGGCAACGAGGCTTTCCTTTCACGCATTCCGAAAGCGGAAGGGGACGAAGTCCTCTTTTGCAGCACCGCAAAGGAGCCCTCCACGGAACAGATCGATGGATTGCGGGATGATATCCTCACGCGCCGCGGGCTTCCCTCCGGCGTGGTCGGCATCGGTGGCGGCAACGTGATGGACGTGGCGAAGGCGCTCAGCCTCATGTTCACCAACGAAGGCAGCAGCGTGCAGTACCAGGGCCTCAACCTCATCAAGAAGCCCGGCATCTACCATTGCGGCGTGCCCACCATCAGCGGCACCGGCGCGGAGGTGAGTATGACCGCCGTGCTCACTGGGCCCGTGAAGAAGCTCGGCCTCAAGTGCGACTGGACCGTCTTCGACCAGATCGTGCTCGACCCCGACCTGATCGCCACCGTGCCCACCGACCAGTGGTTCTACACCGGCATGGACACCTACATCCACAGCGTGGAGGCCATCACCGGCACCAAGAAGAACACCTTCGCCGAGGCATACAGCGAAAAGGCGCTCGACCTATGCCGCGAGGTGTACCTGAAGCGCGATCGCACCGATCCCAAGAGCGACGAGCTGCTGATGGTGGCCAGCTATATGGGCGGCCTCAGCCTCACCTACAGCGAGGTAGGCGTTTGCCACGCGCTGAGCTACGGCTTGGGCAAGGTGCTGGAGATGCACCATTGCTTCGCGAACTGCGTGGCCTTCAACCAGCTCGAGGACGTGTATGGCGAATACGTGCACGAGTTCAAGCACATGGTGAAGGAGCGCGGTGTGAACATCCCCGCCAACCTGAGCAAGGACTGGGACGAGGCCACACTTGATGCCATGGCCGACGTGGCCTACAACCTGCCGCACATGTGGGACCACGCCTTCGGCCCGGACTGGCAGCAGGTGCTGGACCGGGAGCGGATCAAGGGCTGGTACCGGAGGATGTAATGTCGATCAGATGATCAGATAATGAGGTGATCAGATAATGGGCCGCTGCGGCGATCATCCGATCTTCTGATCATCCCATTTTTCCGATCACTTCAGGAAATCCCCATCCACGATCAGCAGCTTCACGGGTCCTTTCGTGCGCGAGCGGTGTGAACTGAGCACATCGCTCACGTGGTAGGACATGCCGGTGGTGAGGACGTTCATCGTTCCATCCTCGTGTTCGTTGATCAATTCGCCTTCGAGCACGAAGACCAGATGCCCCAACTGGCACCAATGATCGGCGAGGTAGTTGGCTGAGTACTCCACCACGCGGATCCGGAGGCCTTCATGTTGAACTATGCGCATGACCCCATGGCCGTTGGTTCCGTTCACCGTGGTGGTCGGGAGACCGCCCCAGTCGATGGTCTCGAAGGGGATATCCATGTGCTTCCTTATTTGGAACTCAGTCCATGCGCGGGTCAAGGGCGGTAACACGCATCGCGAATGCCCGTGTAAATTGTTCGAGCAGGGCTTCCGCCGTCGTACTCCGCATCAGTTCCTGCCTGCTCAGCAAAAGGGATTCCGCCACACGCACACGGCCGGTCCCTGTGTCAAGGAGCTGCAGGTGGGCGATTATCCCATCGGTACTTTCCGAGGCCCGCGCGGATAGTATGAAACGGGCGCCGAGCAGGCGGCCAGCCTCGACCACGTTCTCCTCATCGAAGAGCGGGCTCATCTGTCTGCGCTGCTCGTCCAGGAGGACGTCCGTGTCATCCCGGTCCACGAGCACCAGGAAGGGGTCCTGCTGGGCCAGGAGCATCGCCTTCATCCGCTGGGCGAGCCGAACGCCGATGGCGCTCTGTTCCTCTGTACGCCCCACCAAGGCTGTGCAAGCGAGGGTATAGGACGCCTTGGCCCGGCATTGTTCCTGCAACTGCCGGGCATCCTTGTAGGCCGCGTCGCGCTCTGTGATCTCCACCAATGCCGCGTGGGCCTCACGCCATAGCCCCAGGTCCATTGCTTTGCGCGCTTCGCGGTAGCGTGGCTCCGTCCGCGCCAGTTGCAGCAGGTAAGCGGCCTCCTTGCGATCGGGTGCCAGCTGCTGGCATTCCCCTGCCAGACGCTCCGCATCGCTGTAGCGTTCTTCGCGCATCGCCAGTTCGGCATCAGCGTAAAGGGCTGTGGCCCGCGCACCACGTGCTTGTCTGCGGAGTTCTTCCAGCTTCGGGTCCCATGCAAGGCTCACATCGCGGTCAAGCATCCGCAACCGGAACAGATGCGCCTCCTGGCGCCTTGTTTCGCCCATGGCCAGGTCGTTCATGGCATAAGCTTCCATGGCCTTTTGTTGCAGCGCTGCGAAATGCCCTTGGGCCGCTTGTTGCCTGCCGCTCGCAGCCTCCCCCCATCCGGGCTTTCGCTGAAGCACCGATTCGTAGGCGGCCAAGGCCTGTTCCATGCGACCGGCTTCCAAGGATCCCGCCGCTTTTGCCAATTCCTTGCGCGCACCACCGCATGCGCACAGCAATGGGATCAGGACCACGACGATCGTGTTGCGCATCATTCGGTAGTGGTGCAAATTTCGTTCCATGCTGCGGAACGGCAAGCCCTAAGTTTGCCTGCATGCGGCTGCACGGGCCCGGTATCATCCTCTTCCTTGTCATGGCAAGCATGGCATTGCTGCTGGCCGGCCTGCTGCTGGGTCCCATCGACATTGCACCTGCACAGGTGTTCAGGGCGCTGCTCCGGTTCGATGGATCAAGCGATGCCCGTATCGTGCGTGAGGTCCGCCTGCCATCCGTGCTTACCGCCTGGGCGGCAGGTGCCGGGCTGGCGGCGAGCGGCCTGCTCATGCAGACACTCTTCCGCAATCCGCTGGCAGGGCCCTCCGTGTTGGGTGTTAGTTCGGGTGCTTCCTTGGGCGTGTCCATCGTACTGTTCCTTCAACCCCTGTGGGCCTTCGCCCCGGGCATCAGCGATCTTGCATTGCTCATTGCTGCGGCGGTGGGTGGCATCGGTGTGCTGCTGTTAATGTTGCTGGCCGACCGCAGGCTGGGCGAGCCCGCTACCCTGCTCATCGTGGGCCTGATGGTCGGCTACCTCTGCAGCGCCGCGATCAGTATGCTGGAACTGGGCAGCGACGCCGGTCCGGTGAAGGGCTTCGTGCAATGGGGCATGGGGTCTTTCAGCGGTGTGCCGATGCAACGGTTGCCATGGTTGCTATGGCCCGTGCTATTGGCCTTGTCCGCTGCGTTCCTGTTGTTGAAACCGCTCAATGCGCTGCTATTGGGTGCGGACAACGCGGCCACGCTCGGTACCGATGTGCCCTCTGCGCGCCGCGCCATCCTTTGGACAGCCGGTCTGTTGGCGAGCGTGATCACGGCGTTCTGTGGCCCCATCGCCTTCCTGGGGCTGGCTACTCCGCACCTGGCACGTGCCCTTGTCCGCACTGGCGATCATGCCACGCTGCTACCCCTTACGATGGTGCTCGGCGGTGCCCTGGCAGTGGCCTGTGACCTCATCGTTCGCCTGCCGGGCGTGGAAGGCGCGTTGCCGCTGAACGCTGTGACCTCGTTGCTGGGGGCGCCGGTGGTGTTGTGGGTGCTGCTTCGCAAGGATCAATGGGACCCCCGCGCATGAACACCCTGCGCACCGATCAGCTCGCCGTGGGCCATCCGGGGAAGGCCTTGATAACCGGGCTGGACCTGCACGTTGAAGGAGGTGCCCTGGTGGCCCTTATCGGGGTCAATGGTAGTGGGAAGTCCACACTGCTACGTTGCCTTTCCGGACTGGTCCAGCCCATGGAAGGAGGGGTCCAGGTGAACGGTCGTTTCCTGAAAGGGCTTGAGGCGAGGGAGCGGGCCCGGTTGGTGAGCCTGGTGATGCCCGGTGGCTCAGTAACGGCGGCGCTTGATGTGTGGTCCATGGTGGCGTTGGGCAGGCAGCCGTGGACCGGCTATTTCGGTGCGTTACGATCCGCTGACGAAGCGGCCGTGGAGGCAGCGCTTGCGGCCACCGGAACGAGCCACCTTGCCCATCGTCAGGTGCATTCGCTGAGCGATGGGGAACATCAATTGGTGGCCATTGCGCGCGCCATCGCACAGGATACCCCCATCGTATTGCTCGATGAGCCTACGGCCTTCCTCGACTTGGTGAACCGTATCATGGTGGTGCGTCGCCTGGCCTCGCTCGCCCGCGAATTGGGCCGTATCATCGTATTCAGCACGCATGACCTGCAGGTGGCGGTGGACCATGCGGATCGGTTGCTGCTGCTGCACGGCGGCAAAGCCCATGGCGGTGCCCCGCTTGATGTGCTGGGCTCGGAGGCGATGCGGACTGCCTTCTCTGCGGATGGTCTGCGCTTCGACCCCACCACACGGAGCCTACGCGTAACAGGATAGGTTCCGGCTGTTATCCGTGTAGCACGGATGGCGCTGCGCCGGTGTCGTTCGATCCGTCTGAGGGATTGCGAAGAGGGGCAGGCACCAATGCTGCCGGGCGCTTTCAGTGCGATGCGCGGGCCTTACTTCTTCAGCGCGTCGCGGATCTCCATCAGGAGTTTCTCCTCGTTGGTGGGGCCGGGGGGTGGGGCGGGAGCGGCCGCTTCCTCCTTCCTTAACCTGTTGATCGCCTTGATGATGATGAACATCACGAAGGATACCACGAGCAGTTCCATGGCCACCGTTACGAACGCTCCCCAATGCACCGCCACTTCAGAGGTCGCCGGGGACAACACATTCCCGGCGGCATCCTTGACCTCACCTGCCGCCGGCGTGAGGATGAGCTTCTTGTCACTGAGGTCAACACCACCGCTCAGTTGCCCCACCAGCGGCATCACCATGCCATCGATGAATGCGGAGGTCACCTTGCCGAAGGCACCGCCCATGACGAAGGCCACGGCCATGTCGACCAGGTTGCCCCGCACGGCGAATTCCTTGAACTCCTTGAACATTCCCATGAGCGGTCGCTAGTTGTTGGTTGCCTTGCGAAAGTAGCGCAGTTACGGGCACCCGATGCGGATGCCCGGTCCGGGATGCATCCGTATCAGCGCAATTCCTTCTGCAATTCCCGATGCTGGCCTTGGAGGCGCTCCACCTCACGGCCGAGCCGCTCGATCTTCTTTTCCATCTCCTTGCGCATGGCCTCGCCACTGGCACTCTTGAAGTTGAACATACCCATGTTCTGCTCCATCTGCCGCATCTCGGTCTGCAACTCCTCGATCCGGCGCTTCACGAAACGGCTTTCGCGCTCCATGCGGTCCCGGCCATCGGGAGCGCTCTTCAGGCTGTCCACATGGTCCTGGAACTGCACCCTGCGGCGTTCATCTCCCTCCATCTTCAGCTGACCGTAATGCTTGTCCAGGGCTGCCCTGTAGCGTTCGTTCAGGCTGTCGAACAGGCGGGGTGAAACGCGCCCGGAGTTCATCCAACGCATGGAGAACTCCTTTAGAGCGCCGAGGTCCCGGGCTCGTTCCCCGCTTAGTTGGAACGCCTCGATCTCGGTGAGCAGGGCCTCCTTTTCCTGGGCGCTGGTCGCCTGCTCCTCGTCCTGTTTGGCGAAGGTGGTCTTGCGGTTCTGGAAGAACGCATCACAGGCTTCCCTGAACCTTGTCCACAGCTTGTTCTCGTCACGTGGACCTGCACTGCCCGCCTCCTTCCATTGTTGCTGCAGCGTCTTCAACCGGTCGGCGGTGCGCTTCCATTCCTTGCTATCCTTGAGGCCCACAGCCTCATCAAGCAGCGCCTGCTTGCGTTCCCGCGCCGCGCGGAATTGATCCTTGAGCGAATCGAAGTGGCTCTTCTTGGCATCGAAGAAGGCGTTGCACGCATTGCGGAACTCCTTCCAGATGCGTTCGTTGTCCTTCTTGGTGGCGAACCCGATCTGTTTCCAGGCATTCTGCAGTTCGAGCACTTCCTCGGTAAGCTGCTTCCATTCCTTGGCGCCAGCGCCGGCTGTGCGTTCCAGGAGCGCGGTCACCTTGTCGATGAGGCCCTGCTTGGCAGCGAGGTTCACTTCGTGCTCTGCACGACGTGCCCGGTAATGCTCGTGCACCTTGTCGTACACAACACGGGTGGCATTCCAGAAACCGTCCCGGACAGCCTCCCATTCCTCGCGTACCACCGGTCCGATCTGCTGCCATTTCTCCTGGTACTCACGCACCATCGACTCCAGCTCGCGGATGTTGTCCTTTTGGGCAAGGCTCTGCATGTCGGCCACCAACGCCTGCTTCAATGCGGTGTTCTTGCGCAGGTCATGGTCGCGCAGTTCCTTGTAGATGCGGATGTGGTAGAAGAACTCATCGCGCAAGTGGCTGTAGTCGGTCTGCAGTTCACGGTAGTGTTGCCCCGGCACCGTGCCGATGGACCGCCACTTCTCGTGCAGTTCATTGAACCTTGCGAACGCGCTGCTGATGTTCTCCTCGTTCGCGATGAGCGCCTTGAGCTCCTCCATGATGGCCTTCTTGGCGGCCATGTTGTCGGCCTCCTCCTTGGCCTTGCGGCGTCGGATGTCGTTCACGCGCTGGTTGAACGCATCGAGCAACTGCTTGAAGCGCTTGTCCGCTTCATCCTGCAATGGGGCCGATTCGATGGCAAGGGGGGGGGCATCGTCGGTAGCCTCCACAGCGGGTGCTCCATCCTCACCTGCCTGTGCGGCCTGGAGCGCTTGGGCCACGATGGATTCGTAGGCCTCCTTGACACCTTCCACCGCCTCGGATGCCTGTTCGGCGTCCTCCAGCGCGTTGAGTTCTTCGAGCCGTTGGATGAGCTCTGCTTTGGTCGCCATCACATGTGGCCGGGAAAGGCTTGGCTGCCCGACCGTTCCAAAGATAGGGGGACCTACCACAACGTAGTCAAGGACCTACACTGCGATGCCCAGCACGCACACGTCATCAAGTTGTTCCTGTCCGCCCTTCCAACGCACGAATGTGTGTTCCAGCACGCGCCCGAGGTCGGCCATGGGCATCGTTGCATTCGCGCTTAGCAACTCCTGCAGCCGGACGCTCATGAACCGCTTGCCGGATGGTCCTCCCAGCTGGTCCACGTAGCCGTCACTGAACAGGTACAGGCGATCACCTTCGCTGTATGCAAGGCGGTGACAGGTGAAGCGGCGTTGAAGGTCATACTGTGCCCCCCCCACCGGATGCCTGTCACCGTTGATGACGCTGAGCTGTCCTGCATGCCACCAATAGAGGGGTTGCCTGGCCCCCGCGAAGAGGATGGTCCGCTCGCTGCGATCCACTTTGCACAGTGCAATATCCAATCCGTCCCCGGCGCTGCGCGTCATTCCTTCCTGGTGAAGGACCGTGATCAAGCGTTCATTGAGCATGCCCAGCAATTCCCCGGGCTCCAGCTGCGGATGGCGTGAGACCACTTCATTCAGCACCGAACATGCGATGGCTGCCAGCATCGCTCCGGGAACCCCATGGCCGGTGCAGTCGGCAGTAGCCACCAGGCACTCCTGCGCGCTGATGTGGTGGAACCAATGGAAGTCACCGCTCACGACCTGTTTGGGCCTGTCGATGACGAATGCGTCATTGAAATGAGCGATGTACACGGATGTGTCCGGCACCAGTGCCCGCTGGATGCGACCGGCTGAGATCAGGCTATCGTTGAACCGCTCGTTCGCATTGACGAGATGCGCCAATGACCGTTCCTCCCGTTGCAGCCACATCCCCACGGAACGATGCAACAGCAGTCCCGCCAGTAAAAGGAGCGCCATCGCGATGCCACCGTTCCGCCAGAGTCCTGCCCTGGCTTCCGCGCGGGCTGCCGCAAGATCCACCCGCCCCACCACCGCACCTTCCTGCTGGCCGGTGCTTCCATACAAGGGCACCACGAGTGCCGTCCACGTGTTGCCGTCCTGTTCAATGGTCGTGGTCCCACCTGTAGGGTAGAGGTCCCCAAGGCCGGTCGATTCAGTGAAGCGTGGAGCAAGCCAGTCCACCGTGTTGGCCGAACTGGCAAGCTGCACGACCCCCCCTGACCGATCGTCCTTGCGAACGATGAGCAGGGGAGGTATGTCACTGTGCACGGATATCGTGCGCTCGAGTTGGTCGTGCAGTATATAGTACCATGCGTCCTGTGTTGTCCTCACCAACAGACCGGACACCGGGTATTTCTCCAGCAGCGTACGTATGTGGTCCGCGTTCACGAGCGCCGCAGCACTGCGTGTTGCCATGTTGAGCTGCTCCAAGCGGCCATGCTCCAGGGAACGGAGCTCGCTGGTGTAGGTCACCCGCAGGCCAACGAACATCAACGCGACCAGCAATGAGCCGGTCGCAAGCATGACCTTCTGTCGGGTTGTTGATGGACGGAGCTTCACACGCG
>Ga0169931_10015120_pt1 | contig 10362 bp, 11 predicted proteins | sample Kivu_15m_20L_FD_129675 | JGI IMG/M metagenome (GOLD analysis project Ga0169931, IMG submission 129675) | Freshwater microbial communities from Lake Kivu, Western Province, Rwanda to study Microbial Dark Matter (Phase II) - Kivu_15m_20L... | ecosystem: Environmental > Aquatic > Freshwater > Lake... | reverse complement strand
TTTCTTGGCCATTTTTTCGGCCTCTTCGAAATCACGAAGTTCAATGAGCGTGTTCAGATAGTTATTGAACACTTTAGAGGTCTTATTGGTCTTATAAATTTTTTCGTAATAGAGCTTGGCCTGCTCAAACATACCTTGGTTATAGTAGTAATCGGCCAGCTCCATGTCCGTTTCTTGTGCGTTGGCAACAAACGCGAGGAGCATAATTCCGATCGTAATTATCCAGTGCCTTTTCATTGTTTTGGTTGTTTGAGCACGTTTTGTCGCCAATTGAGAATAGTATCGTTCAACGCGTTCCAATGATTGTAAACGGTTTGCTGCTGCTGAAGCCATTCATTGATTTTAGTGTGCCATTGTTGCTGCTTTGCGACAAGACTTTGAAGAATAGTGTCCGCGTAAAGTTCATTTATTTCACGATTCAACTTGTCGTGTGTGGCTCTGTCTGCGAGTGTGTTGCGAAAGGCGAAGAGCTCATTTTCCAGTTGATCTTTGCGGTAATGTAACGAGTCTTTCCATAGCTCTAATGTGGCAGCTTTCCTGCGCAAATCACCAAACCGAAGTAACGTCTCGGCCATGGATTGTTCCATTATGCCTTTGTAGTTAGATTGAACATACTTGAGCTGGCGGGTAACAGAATCCGTGATATGCAATGAACCTGAGTCGAGAATAAGAATGGTTTTATCCATTATTACGTGAAGCGAATCGACGTCATGAATTTCATCATCGAAATTCCTTGGCTCGCTGCAGGCATGGAGCAATAAGATAGATGCTGCTAAAATGAAAATGAATATTTGCTCGGTGAAGCGCATGGCAGTAAAGTTAACGGAAGCTGACTAGCTCATGAGTCGTGAATTAACAAAAAAATGAAAACGCATTTGCTTCCTGCCGGCATTGCACGGCTAGCTACAGTATGACAGTTTCGTCATTCGCATATTGCTTCCGGCTCGTTCTCCCTATTGGGTCGACACGCAGGTTCGCGACGCATGCACTACTTGCGAATCATGTCGAAGCCTGTATAGGGCACGAGTGCAGCGGGAATGCGGATGCCTTCAGCTGTTTGATTGTTTTCGAGTAGTGATGCAACAATGCGGGGCAATGCAAGGGCGCTACCATTGAGTGTGTGAACCAACTGCGTTTTACCATCACTGTTTTTGAAGCGACACTTCAAGCGATTGGCCTGGAATGTTTCGAAATTGGAAGTAGAACTTACCTCCAACCAGCGCTCCTGAGCACCACTCCATGCTTCGAAGTCGTAGGTAAGGGCCGAGGTGAAACCCATGTCGCCGCCACACAGGCGAATGACACGGAAGTGGAGCTCGAGCTTCTGCAGAATTCCTTTCACATGATCGACCATTTCATCCAGAATACGGTAAGAATGTTCGGGGTGCACTAATTGGACGATTTCCACTTTGTCGAATTGGTGCAGGCGGTTAAGACCGCGAACGTGTGCCCCCCAGCTTCCGGCCTCTCGACGGAAGCAAGGTGTGTAGCCCGTCATTTTGATTGGAAGTTGATCTTCTTTCAGAATAACATCGCGATACAGATTGGTCAGAGGAACTTCAGCGGTTGGTATCAGGTACAAATCATCAACGCCCACGTGGTACATCTGTCCTTCTTTATCGGGCAGCTGCCCTGTGCCGAATCCGCTGGCTTCATTCACCATGAGTGGCGGCTGAAATTCGCGATAACCGGCTTTGGTAGCTTCATCAAGGAAGAAGTTGATGAGGGCCCGTTGCAATTTGGCGCCAGCGCCTTTGTAAACGGGGAATCCGGCGCCTGTTATTTTGGTGCCGAGTTCGAAGTCGATAAGGTCATATTCTTCAATGAGATCCCAGTGTGGTTTTTTCTGCTCTCCAAGTTGTGGCATGTTGCCCCAGATATATACCTCCACATTATCGTCGGCTGTTTTTCCAGCGGGCACGCTTTCGTTCGGAACGTTTGGAATGGTATAGAGAAGTTGCTTTTGGGCTTCTTCAGTTTGCTGAAGCGTTTGTTCCAATTCTTTGGCAGCCTCTTTCAAAGCGATAACGCGTGGTTTTGCAGCTTCGGCTTCGTCTTTCTTGCCGCTTTTAAAAAGGTCGCCAATTTCTTTCGACAGTTTGTTGGCTTCAGCCAGATTGTTGTCGAGGTCATTTTGCGTTTTGCGGCGTACTTCATCCAGGCGAATAATTTCATCGATTTGCTGGCTGAAGTCTTTGTTGCGTTTGGCGAGGCCGGCTAATATGGTGTCGCGGTTTTCGCGGAGGTTTGGAACGAGAAGCATAAAATATTCTTTGGGGACGAAATAAAATAAAAAACTCCCGTCCTCGACGTGGCGAGAGCGGGAGTTGGAATATCATCGAGCCCGGCTACGCCTTATGCAGGGATAACCGAAACGTACGATTTGTTGTCTTTTCTCTTGCGGAATTCAACGGTGCCCGCAACCAACGCAAAAAGCGTATGATCTTTTCCGATACCTACGTTGAGACCTGCATTGTGACGGGTGCCGCGCTGACGCACGAGGATGTTACCGGCGATGCAAGTTTGACCACCATAGAGTTTAACTCCAAGTCGCTTGCTTTCCGACTCACGTCCGTTCTTTACTTTACCTTCACCTTTCTTGTGTGCCATTGTATTAGGGGTGTTATAGGATTCTGAATTTAGAATTAACCGATCGATTCAATTTTGATAGAAGTCAAATAAGCACGGAAACCATTTTTCTTCTGGTAACCCTTACGGCGCTTCTTTTTGAATACGATTACTTTGTCTCCTTTGAGGTGTTTCTCTACGCGAGCGGTCACCTTCATACCTTCTACAGCCGGGGCGCCAACGGTGATCTTACCGGCATTGTCGACCAGGAGAACCTTGTCGAACGATACCTTCGAACCTTCTTCGCTTTGAAGACGGTTTACGAAGACCTGTTGATCTTTTTGTACTTTGTACTGATGCCCTGCTATTTCTACGATAGCGTACATGGTATTGATTTTTAATGATTTACCTCTAAATTTTTTTTAGAGGGCTGCAAATATAGGGAGCCAAAGCGCAATGCACCAAACGATTGGCGCTGAAAAACACGAAAATCTCATTTTTTGTTGGCCAGCCAAACTCCTAAGAGGACGACAAGTGCGCAGGCAAGGTGCAAAAGCCCGAATGATTCTCCGTCGTCGAGGCCCCAGGCGACGGCTACCATGGGCATGATGTACGTGACCGACGAGGCGAACAAAGGAGAGGTTTGTTGGGTAATCCAGAAATAGAGCATATTGGCCAGGCAAGTGCCGAATACCGCGAGGACGCAAACGAAGCCGACTGATTGCCAACCATGGGGATGGGTGTTTACGATTTCTGTGATGTTGGTTTGCGAAAGATAGATTGTCCATGGAATGCCTGCCAGCAGAAGGGAGAGGGCTGTAATGTGGAGCGGGTGGATGTGCGGGATTTTGGAGGAAATCGTGTTAACGCTTATCCCGTAGAATAAGGTTGCCACAATTATGAGTACTGCGAACATTGGGTTTTGTGATCCGCCCATTCCCTGCAGGGCTATGAGGCTGATGGCTCCCAGCAGTCCTATAAGTACCCCGACAATTTGCAAACGCTTAAACTCTTTTTGAAAAAAGGCAATGCCTATTAGTAACGTAAAGAGGGGAGTCAGGGTGTTGAGAATACCTGCGAGGCTGCTATCGAGGTGCTGCTGAGCGGTTGTGAAAAGAACGGCGGGAATGCCGCTTCCCATCAAGCCGACCACGGCCAGGTACTTCCATTCTCGAATTTTTATTTTTCGAAAAGCACGGAGCGAGACCGGCAAGAGAATAGCGGAGGCAATGCCCATGCGAAGAGCAGCAACTTGATCGGGCGCTAATACGGGACGGTTCAGTTCATCTTTCAGCGCATGTTTCATCAGGATGAAAGAGCTTCCCCAAGTAAGGGCCAAAAGTGCAATTGCGGCCAAATGAAGAGAACGGGGAGATTGTTTCTGCATGCAGGGGCAAAGTTACCCTGTTGTAGACCAAACAGCGACATTACATTTGCCTTGTAAAAATTGAATCTTTATGAAGAGGTTTCTCAGTATAGTCACAACAGTAATTGTGATGGTCGCATGCGGTGAAGTAGCCCCTCCTGCAAAACCGGTAACGCTGATAGAGCATCGAGATCTGGATTCGGAAGTTATTAAGACGGTAGCCAAGATGTCGATTGTAGGAATGATGTGCGCCGAAGGTTGTGGCGGCAAGATTCAGCAAGACTTGCGGGCATTACCGGGTGTTGTTGGAACCGAGCTGGAGTTTACCGACGGTGCTCCCGAAAATACCGTGAAGGTGGAATTCGACCCGGAAGTAACGGATGAGAAGAAACTCATTGAGTGTGTAAGTGCCATTGCCGATGGTAAGTACTCGGTTTCGAAAGTAGAAGTACTTCACTACCATGGCCTGCAGAATAAGGCTTCAAACGGCAGCGCTGCCGTCTAACCATGAATACTCGCAAAACCGTTCGTTTACTAGCACAGGTTTCACTGGTGCTAACTTTTATTGTTATTGTCGCCGGAAGTATTGTTCGCATGACCGGCAGCGGCATGGGCTGCCCTGATTGGCCCAAGTGCTTCGGTTATCTCATTCCGCCAACCGATGAAGAAGTTTTGTTTTTTAAAGAAAGTCATACATACGAAGAAGGTCAAATGATCCTGAGGCATGATACGTTGTGGGTGGCAAATAATAGCTTCACGTCTGTTTCCGATTTCAATCATGCTGATTGGCATAAATATCCGAAACATGATTATGCCATTTTCAATGTCTTGCACACATGGGTGGAGTACATTAACCGACTGGCTACGGTCGTATACGGTATTCCGGTTTTTTTGCTCTCGTTGTTCAGTTTGTTCCTGCTCATACGAGAGCGTGACTGGACAATCTTTTTATTGGCCTTTTTGACGGATGTTATGGTCGGATTCGAAGCATGGCTGGGTAAGCTAGTGGTCGATGGAAATTTGGTTGAGAATTCAATTACCTATCATATGGTTGGCAGTATTGCCTTAGTTGCGTTGCTTTCCATTATGGTGTTTCGCCTGAGTAAGGAAGACGAAGTGTTGGAAACAAAAGGCAATTTCAGATGGGCTATATGGACACTAGCTACTTTGTTGTTTTGCCAGATTTTAATGGGTACTCAGGTGCGCGAGCAGGTAGATGTTGTGGCGAAGATTACTGCTGATAGAAGCTCGTGGATAGAGATGTTGCCTTCCATTTTCTATGTGCATCGCAGTTTTTCTCTTGCGATTTTACTGCTTGCCGGATGGCTCTATTTTAAAGGCAAAGAGTCGCTTCGACTTGTTCAATTTAACTGGGCGATGCTCGTATTGATGCTCGAGTTGCTGGTAGGAATTGTGCTTGCTTATGTTGACATGCCTGCGCCCATGCAACCGCTGCATTTACTACTGGGCGTTCTTTGCTTCGCGCTTGTGTTCTATGCAGCGCTGCGCGTTCAGTTCAAGCGCGCGTAAATTATTTCTTCTTGGCGCTTATATCGACACGCAGAGAGAATACGTTGCTGTAAAGCACGTCACTTACATTGCCTATGTCAGAAAGTGCATAGTCGATTTGCAGATTTCGAATACGAAGGCCCAAACCAATATTGGGCTGCAGCGTGAGGTAGGTGCTTTGATCAAAGTCGCTTACTCGCTGGATGTTACCGATACCTGCGCGCACGAAAATAAGTTTGTTGTAGATGGCTTCTATTCCCAGATTCGGATCGATGCTGACCGGGTTTGCGCTTATGAGCACATTGCGTTTACCATCGGTGGTAAGAGTGGCATTCACCTCTGCCAGAAGTGTAACTTTCTTGATGTCGAAGCTGCGACCCGCGCCTAAGACCAGGCGAGGCAGGGTAACTTCCAGTCCGTTCTCGGGAATTTCATTACCTGTATTTTCAAACACTTCTTTGGTGCGGTCACTAAGCGAATAGGACCACGCATTAAAAGTTGAGGTAATGTCTTTTGCTACTGCGCCAAAGTGCCATCGGTTGTAATCGTATTGCATTCCGGCATCCAGTCCGAATCCCCAGGCGCTGGCAAAGTCTCCGATGTGCCGATAAATCACCTTTGCGTTTATGCCCCAGCGAAAACGATTTGCCCGCTGCAGTGGGTCGATGATGGTTTGCTGTGTGGCTGAAGTTGTGTTTTTACCCGGCCAACCGTTTCTGCCGTAAGAAAGAATAAAAGCGTAATCGACTGCTGAAAATTGGGTGATTCGGTCGTAGTCTATATTTCCACCCGCGTCGATAAGCTCCGTGGTATTTGGAATGTCGTCGACTCCGAAACGAATGACGGAAAAGGCCGCTGCGCTTGATGAATCGAGCGCCTTGCCGATGGATGCGTAGTCGTATTTGGCGATACCGGCGAAATACTCAGAGTGCATCGCGGCTACCTGCATACGTGAACCGAGGTGGTTGATTCCTGCCGGATTCCAATAGCCGGAGGTGACATCGTTTACGGTTGCGACCTGTGCCATGGACATTCCCAGGGCACGAGCGCCAACGCCAATATTTAGGAATTCGTTGGAGTATTTCGGTGTGAGATCATCGGATTGAGCAAACAGGGGAATGGAAATAACTGCGAATGTCACGAATGTGATGAAAGCTCGAAATGATGCGAAGGAAAAACGCGTTTGGTTCATTGGTTCAAAAATAAGTCGGCGCGGACTTAACCCTCCAACTGCTGAATTATTGTGTGAGCGATGGAATGCGGTTCCAGAGAGGTTGGGATTAAAATGTTTGTGACCCTGTGTTTAATAAGCTCATCGCGTGTTGCCTCGCCGAAAGCAACGCTTTTCAATGCTTGCTTTGGAGTTGTGTTTTTGAAAAAAGAGCGCACATTGCTAGGGCTGGAGAAGACATAAACGTCACAATCAGGAATGGATACTTTTTTCTCTGTGGTGGAATAAACGGGAATTTCGATGACTTGTTCTGCCGGCAAAGCGGATTGAATGTGCCTTAGACTTTCTGCTGCGCATGGGAAGAGCACCTTGCCTGATCCGATGAATTCAGCAAATCGGTATGCTGAGTCAGTGATGTCTATGGCATCACCCACGAAATCGACCGAGTAAAATTCCTCAATCGTTTTGGCCGTGCCCTCACCGATGGCTCCGATTTTTTGATTCGAAATGATTGGTGCTTGGGCGAAAAAATGGCGCACAGCATTGGAAGAGGAAAAGAAAATCCAGTCGGTTTGCGGAATGTTCTTGTCGAAGGGAATGGGTGTAGTCTCAATGAGGGAGTGCGCATTCACCTCTGCATATGAAGGCAGGAAGGCGCGAATCGATTCACAATCCGATGGCTTGCGTGATATGAAGACATGACGTTTCACGATTACTGAATGCGTTGAAGAATCTGCTCTATAAGCTGCACTTCGTCGGTACCGGTGAGTTCAAACTTGAGTACAACATCGTTCCAGCTTTTGGCGAAAGCTACCCAAACATGAAAATTACCCTGCTGATATTTCGCATGTACCCCCAATGGTAACTGACAACCTCCCTGCATTTGATTCAGTACTTTTCTTTCAATGTGTATGTTGCGTTGAATCTGGGCAGAATTCAGTGCGTTCAGTTTTTCTATGAGTGCTGTATCATCATTTCTTGTTTGCAAGGCGAGCACACCTTGGGCTGGTGCCGGCACCAGTTCACTGACATCGAGCGGAAGAACAACCAAGTCAGACAGGTCGAGCTGCAAGCGATCGACACCGGCTTTGGCAAGGAGAATAGCATTGAATTCACCATTGCGAAGTTTTTGAACTCGTGTAGGTACGTTTCCTCGAATGTCGACGGGCACCGCATCGGGCCGTGCATGAAGGAGTTGAGCTTTTCTCCTTGCGCTTGATGTTCCAATTCGAGCTTCCTTTTTGAATTGCCACGGGAGCGATTCATCATGAGCATCAGGGTGAATGAGCAGCAGCTCTCGTGGGTCAGCTCGCTCGCTTACAGCAGCAATGGTGAGCCCTTCCGGTGATTGTGTTTCGAGGTCTTTGTGTGAATGGACAGCCAGGTCGATGGTTCCTGCGAGAAGAGCATCTTCAATTTCTTTTGTGAAGAAGCCTTTTCCTTCAATCTTATCAAAGCTGAGATGCTGAATGGCATCTCCTTTTGTTTTGATAATTTCTATGGTTGAGCTTACTCCGATTTCGCTCAATTGTCGTTGAACGAAATGAGCTTGCCATAGAGCAAGGTCGCTACCGCGTGAACCAATAATGACGGGATTTTTCACTTAGAAAAGTTTGTGCGAAAGTAAGGCGCCACTCGCTATCGCTCAGTTCTTTTTCACCTCATCGAGCAATACATCTTTCGCCATTTTCATGGGAATGGAGATGTACTTTTTCTCGATGTAGCTGACTATTTTTTCAAGGACTTCGCGCGAATGATCATCCAAGGTTTCGAGGTCTTTGGCAAACACGGAGCCCAGGGCGGTATTGCGAATTTCCTTGATGGTTTCCGGAATAGACACCATCGCCTTTTCTATTTGACGTTCTTTATGCACTTTCTCAAATTCGCGCAATCCGATTTGAATAATCGGCATGCAGTCGGCCATGGCCTGTTCACGGAACTGAATGTTTTCGCTTGCCCATTGCTTGATTTGCTCCATGCCATAATACACAACGCCCTTGTTTTCCGAAATTGTTTCTGATACGTCTGCCGGTAATGCGAGATCGATAATCAGTTTTTTTCCGGTTTCATTTTGAAGAAGTTGATTGTATAGTTTTTCGTCAACGATTGTATCCGGCGATCCTGTGCAGGAAATGAGTGCGTCAAATCCTTCCGTGTAAACTTTTAATTCTTCAAGCGAGAGCGCTTTTCCGCCCATTGTTCCAGCCAGCATTTCTGCGTTTTCAAAAGTGCGGTTGGCGAATGTTAGATGGGTGTAGCCGTTTTCGTTCAGGAACTTGGCGAAATTGCGAATGATTTGGCCGGCACCGATCAACAGAATACGCGCATTGGATGGCAGTTCATGCTTACGAAACTGCTCCCATGCGATAGAAACAACGCTCACCGGTTTTTTGGCAAGGTCAGTAGAAGTGAAAATCTCTTTAGCGGTTTGAATGCACTGGCGAATAATGAGACGCAAGTCATCGCCTGTCAAATTCATCGCCGTACTTTCTTCGTATGCTTTGCGAAGTTGGGTAATGATTTCACGTTCGCCGATAATCGCAGAATCAAGGCTGGCCGCTACGTTCAATAAATGTTCAGCGGCTTCCACTCCATTGTGGCGTTCCGCTTTTGCAGCAATAGTTCGCAGTTCTTCCTCAGCCAATTGAACGCCTGTGGCGGCAAGCATTTGCGCGGTGACACCGGGACATACGTAATGAGGAAGTGTGAAGACGAATTCGACGCGGTTGCAGGTAGAGAGGTACATAATTTCACCCATACCGCATATTTCTTTCATGCGTGAGAGAACTTCTTTTCTGCTATCATCGGCAATATGAAATTTACCGATGGTTTCCAGAGGAAAGTTTTTATGGGTAATGGCTACAACTCGCAGATCGTTCACGTCGTGATTCTTTGGCTGCAAAGATTTTTCAGACGTGTTGTGATATTGTCACAAGAAAGTCAATGCGCCGGATGAGAAATATCAATTATCTCGGGCGAAATTTTTTCTTCTTGTTGTTCTTGTTGAACTTGTGTTTGTTTTTCTTGCCAAATCGTTCGGTTTCGTATTCCTTGAAGCCGCCGGCAGTAAGAGGTTTTACCGTCTGTAATTGTGTTACATTTTCGAGGCGGATGCTGCCTTTTGATAGAATGCCAAGATCTTTTAGAATGACGTCGTCGTGTACGATGTTTCGATTCCAGTTGGTGGCGTTGTACTTCATGAGGTTGGCAATAGCCAGTGCGAAAGCATTTTTTTCTTCACCTTCTTCCAAGGCCGCGCACTTGCGAATCATCGATTCCACGTAATGACCGTAGTGCCCAAAACGAATTTGATTATTCGGGTAGGGCATGGGCTCCGGTTTGCTTTGAAGATGCTCTTTGTCGGGCTTCGGGTAGGGACTGTCCACCTCAAGGCGAAATCCGGACATAATATGTAAGTGATCCCACAGCTTGTGGTTGAAGTCTTCGATGTCGCGCAGGTGCGGGAACAACTGACCCATAACGCTGATAACAGCACGAACGCATTTGTTGCGTTCTTCGCGCTCTTCCAGGGTGAGCGCATATTCTATCATGCGCTGAATGTTTCTTCCGTATTCAGGAATAATGAGGTGCGGTCGGTTGCTGTTATAAGGCTGAAGATTCAGCTTATCGTTGATTGTCTCTTGCATGTGAAACGAGGGGAAACTCTGATTGATTGACCGCACGAAAGTAATTCAAACGGCATTAAATCGACCATGGATAGCGAAAAACATGCGGATAGCCTTGTTTT
>Ga0169931_10015119_pt1 | contig 10363 bp, 6 predicted proteins | sample Kivu_15m_20L_FD_129675 | JGI IMG/M metagenome (GOLD analysis project Ga0169931, IMG submission 129675) | Freshwater microbial communities from Lake Kivu, Western Province, Rwanda to study Microbial Dark Matter (Phase II) - Kivu_15m_20L... | ecosystem: Environmental > Aquatic > Freshwater > Lake ... | reverse complement strand
TTTTGTTATAGGACAACCCTGCTTCGGACCCGTAGATTGCGCCCAACACTTTATCCACGCGAGGGACTCCCGATGCCTGCCAACCGAGCTCATTCAACTCATTCAACCGTTCGACGAGTCATTGCTTCGATCCTGCTCGCGCAGGGGGCGGTCGGCGTCGCACACGCTCAAACCGCCCTACTCGAAGAGATCGTCGTTACAGCGCAAAAGCGTGCTGAGAGTTTGCAGAACACCCCGATCGCCATCTCCGCCGTGACGGGCGATGCCATCGAAAAACTCAACATCGATGACATCGGCGCCATTGCCGCAGCCAACCCCTCTCTCGTCTACAGCGAAGCGGGTGGCGAGGCGCAGCTCTACATTCGCGGCATCGGCAGCAATATTTTTAGTATCGGCGTCGATCAAAGCGTCGCGACACACATCGATGGCGTCTACACCGGCCGCGCCAACATGGGGCTCACGCAGTTTCTCGATATCGATCGCGTTGAAATCCTGCGAGGCCCGCAGGGCACGCTTTATGGCCGCAATGCCACGGGCGGCGCCATCAACATCATCTCGCGCGCACCCACCGATGATTTTGAGGGTTACGTGTCAGGCCTCGTCGGCAGCTTCGATCGCGTTGACGTTCGCGGCGCCGTCTCAGGGCCTATTGCTGAAAATCTTTCCGGTCGCATTGCGGTTCGGCGCCTGAAAGATGACGGCTACACCAAAGATCTGGACCCGCGCGGCGCCAACAAGATCGATGACAACGATCTGACCGCCATTCGCGGCTCGCTGCGCTGGCAGGCTGACGGTCTCACGGCAACCTTGATCGCCGAACACAGCGAATTCGAAAACGGCAACACCAGTATTTTCCCGATCGATAACACTGGCCTCGCCGAAAGCTTCGGTGCACGAGCAAATCGCGATATCCGCAAGACTTACAACAACACGCCGAGTTTTCACAAATGGAACACCAGCGGCTTGACAGGCAATATTGATTGGGCGGTCAGCGATTCGACCAACCTCAATCTCACTCTCGGCTATCGCGATTGGGACAGCGACTTTCTCTTCAACACCGACGGCACGGAAATCGAGATCACGCGATCGTCATTCATCTATGCGAGCGAGCAACTCTCGGCCGAGTTGCGCCTCTCGGGTGAAAAAGACTGGGGTCGCTGGCTCGTCGGCGCGTACTGGTTCGACGAGGACAAGTACGGCGCGCTTGGCTTAGTTCGCGCAGGCTTCACGCCCCCAGCGGTGTTACCGCCCCGTTCGTTCATCTTCCGCGCCAATGGCACGGGCGAAGCAACCGCCCTCTTTGGTCAGCTTGACTTCAAACTCGCTGACGCATGGACCTTGAGCGCAGGTCTGCGCTACAGCGATGAAAAGAAAACCGATTTGTTGCGTCAATCGATCCTGCTGCCCGACAACGAATTGCTGGGCCTCTTTACGCCGAACGCCATCCCTGACGCCACGGCAGCAACAACGCGCAGCGTGAGTCGCAGCTGGGATGCGTGGACGCCGCGTGTGGGTTTGGAATATCGGCCCTCGAGCGACCGCCTGTTCTATTTGACCTATAGCGAGGGCTTCAAGTCGGGCGGCTTCAATGATCTGTCTGTCGTCAATCCGCCATTCAATCCCGAGTTCATCGACAGTATCGAAATCGGCGCGAAAACCGAATGGCTCGACGGGCGCCTGCGCGCCAATGCCAGCGCGTTCTACTACGACTACACCGATTTGCAGGTCTCGGTATTTGCGAGCACAGGCAGCATCACGACCACATTCACCACCAACGCAGCCGAAGCTACAGTCAAAGGACTCGAAGTGGACCTCATCGCAAAACCAACCGACGCACTCGGTATTTCGGTTTCGCTTGCACTCCTTGATGCCAGCTACGATCGTTTCGTAACGCCGTACGGCAGCTGCAACGCAGCCAACGTCAGTCTTGACCCACGCTGCGCGGGTCGAGTGGGTCTACCCCGCTTGATCGACGTGGCGGGCAACAAGCTCAATAACGCTCCTGAGTTCAAGGGCTCGATCTCCGCCAGCTACAGCATCAACCTTGCGAATGGTGGGCAAATCAATCTCTTGGGTGCCGCGCATCATCAAGGACGCGTGTACTTCTTGCCCGCCAACACCAGTGTGATGTCGCAGGCCTCATACACTCTCGTTGATGCCCGAGTCGGCTACGAAAATGCGGCGGGCAACTTCGCGGTGGGTGCGTTCGTCAAGAACCTGACCGATGAGGCCTACTTCCATAATATTGTGCAGTTCACCTCGACGAGCGATGCGCGCAAGGACGTCTTCGCGATCGGCAACGCCCTCGGTTATCCGGCGGCGGGTCGCCAGTGGGGTCTCGAAGTGACTTACCGTTTCGGAAACTAATATGGCACGCCCGCACGTCATGTTCGTTCAGGCCCAGATGATCCCGTGGTCAACGGGGTGTCACGGCGCGCTCTACGACGACGTTCACTCCAAGATGTTGAGTAAGGACGACACTGATTGCAGTGCGACGACGATCATTCGTTATCCGGCTGGCTGGCAGCGTGGCGAGAGAAAGACGCTCTCTTGCCACGAAGAGTTCTTAGTCTTGGATGGCTCGATATCCATCAACGGTAGGCTTTACGAAAAACACACTTACGGCTTTCTCCCGGCGGGTTATCCACGCGAGAAGGCGACCAGCGCTCATGGGGCCGTGCTGCTGACCATGTTTTACGGTCTACCGAAAACGCTCACGGACTCGGCCGGCAGTTTTGATGAAAAGCTGCTGGTCGAGTACGTCAACCCGCTATTGATAGAGTGGGACCCAGGTCTCGTTGACCCGCAGCTCTCGAAGGGCGTTGCCATAAAGCCGCTGCGCACGGACCCTTATACGGGTGAGACATCGTTCCTCTATTGCTCACCGCCACACCGCGTACCACCCGGCATGGCCAAGCCGCAGTGGACACACCCGATGGTCGAAGAGCTCTACACCCTAGAGGGCGACTATGTGTGGGGCGATCTCGGTCGCATGCAACGCGGCGGCTACTGTTGGTGGCGTGAGGACATCTATCACGGGCCATCGGGTACGGATACGGGGTATAACCTCTTTGTGCGTACCGTCAATGGGCCGCTCGTCAATACTTTTGATACCGTTAAAAAACCCTTCACTTGGGAACCGGAGCACAAGCCTATCCTGCCGCCCGAGCTCGCGCCTTATGGGCAGCCCTTGCCCTTCGCGCCCAACTACTGACCATGTCAAGAAGCGACTGGCCGCCTGCCTCGCAAGCCCGATACGCCGTCATCGTTTTGATGGTGGCGTATCTGTTCTCGTATGTTGATAGGCAGATCCTCTCGATGCTGGTTGGACCGATCAAGGCTGATCTGGGTCTTACCGACACCGAAATCAGTCTGCTGCACGGACTCGCTTTCGCGCTGTTCTACACCGTGTTCGGGATCTGGCCGATAGGAACCTGGGCTGACAAAGGCAATCGTCGCAATATCATCGCCGGTGGTGTTTTTCTTTGGTCACTGATGACAGCAGTTTGCGGTCGTATGACCAATTTCACGGGTCTCTTCGCCGCCCGAGTGGGTGTTGGCGTCGGCGAAGCCGCGCTGACACCCACGGCATACTCAATGCTCGCCGATTATTTTCCGCCGGAAAAACGCGGGCGTGCGCTCGGGCTGTTTTCGATGGGCGTGTACTTCGGCATTGGTGTCGCCATCATGGTGACTGGTGCCCTAGTGCAGTACGTTTCCGGCTTGCCCCCGATCGACCTGCCGCTTATCGGCGAGATCCGCGGCTGGCAGATTCCTTTTTTGCTGCTAGGCCCTCCCGGCATTCTGGTCGCACTTTGGATGATGACCGTGAAGGAACCACCGCGGCGTGGCGGCTCGGTTGAACTGCCGAGTTTTGCTGCGGTGGTCGCGCATCTTCTCGCGCACAAGGCGTTCTATCTGAATTTTTTCTTTGGCGTCTCGTGTCTGACGCTACTTTTCAACGGCATCGCATTCTGGTTTCCCGCCCATCTCATGCGCAGCTTTGGCGTCGATGCGCTGTTCGTGGCATTCACCTATGGCCCCATCATGTTCATTGCGGGTGCCGCAGGAATTCTGACCGGCGGCATTCTGGCTGACCGCTGGCGAGCAGGCGGCAATCAGCACGCCGAAATTCGTGTTGCCATTGTAAGTGCGCTTTTTCTCTGGCCGATATCGATCGCCACGTTTCAGGCGGGCAACGTCACACTCGCGCTGATTCTCGCTGTACCTACTTTGTTCTTTTCAAGTTTCCCGTTCGGCGCCGCTTCATCAGCCATTCAACTCGTCACGCCCAATCAATTGCGTGCCCGTGTCTCGGCAATCTATCTGCTCGTGATCAATATCGTCGGCATCGGGCTCGGTGCGACGGTCGCCTCAGCCATTTCCGATTACATCTTCGCTGACGAGAATCGTATCGGGGACGGCATCTCGTTGGTCGCACTCGTCAGCGCGCCACTTGCAGCGTTGCTTTTCTGGCGTTGCCAAAAGACGTTCAAGGCGTTGCAGCGAAGTTGAGCTCGATGTAAGTCGCACGGTCTTGCACGTAAAACGGGATCAGGCAGCAGTTGGCTTAAAATCGAAAGCGCCGAATGCACGGGGGGAGCAGACTTATCGGCGGGTCGCCGCCTCGACAAGCTGCAGAACGCTCCTCGACGAGGCGGTCGCCTTTTGCAGCACGGTCATGCCGGACTCGATCAGCACGCGACGCTTGGCCGCAGTCGAATACTCGGTCGCGAAGTCGGCGTCACGCAGGCGAGAGCGTGAGGCTTCGAGGTTCTCCACCGTGAGGCGCAGGTTGGAAATGGTCATGCCGAACCGGTTCAGGGCCGAGCCAACATTCGCTCGATAACCCGCCACCTGATCGATGGCGGAATCAATCCACTCCATTGCGTAGTTGGCGAAGAACTGGTCGGTCAGATCGACATCCTCGACCGAGGTGCCATTGATGCCTTCCGGAGGCAGGATGTTCGGGACGAGACCCGTGCCCAGGAACGTCACATCACCGAAGACGCCATCGGGCGCAAGGTAACTGATATTGACCGAGCCAGCCTTGCCGAACGTCGGCGTCGTACCGACGCCAAAGTTTTCGGCCGACGTGCCCGCCGGACCCGACACGTACAGTACCGTCAGAGTTCGCCCATCAGCTGCGGTGATATTGATACCAGTGCTGGTAGCCGTGGCGCTGATCCCATCAAGGGCTGAAGGGCCCTCGGCCTTCTTGGCGTTGAAGGCGTTGATGAAGTCCGTACGCATAGCGGCGTTCTTTTGCGCCGCGGTCATTGTTGAGGTGAAGTTAGTGACGTTGACCTCAAAGTTCACGCCGTTGACCGAGAACTCGACGTACGGATCAACCGCAGCGTAGCTCGCAGCGCTGTTACTGGAAGTGCCAGACACCGTATTGAGGGTGCCTGCCGTTACCGGTACACCAAAGTTGGCAGCGGCCGACGAGGCCGGCCCACTGTAGGAAACGATAAGGTTGCCACCTGCCGGAGCGGTCGAGCCGAAGTTAGCAAGACCGAAGGCCTTGGCAGCCTGCGCGGCCGTCAGCGCCGTACCGTCGTAATTGGCCGCTGTCGAAACGAAGGCGGTAGTGATGGTCGCTGGCGATGACAGGCGTACGCCTGATGCGCCGAGATCGGTAGCCACGACGCCATGCGTACCGGTCTCTGCATTGATCGCCGCAACCGCGGCGGCTCGGTTGGCGGCGGCGTTGCTTGATGTGTTCACGGCGATCGTCGTGCCATTGATCGTGAACTGAGTCACGCCGGCGTTGAAAACGCCGCTCGGGTTCGCCGTTTGGCCAAGGGCGCCGAGACCGAGCGCCTCAGCTGCCCGTCGGCGGATAGATTGATGCCATCCGCGGTGGCGGCACTCGCCACAAATGCCGTGGTGAAGCTGCTCGATGAGGTGAGCCGGACACCCGACGCGCCGTCGTCGACAGCGGTGACACCCGTGATACCCGTCTGCGCATTGATTGCGGCTACGGTGGCGGCGCGGTTGGCCGCGAGATCACTCGTCGTGTTGACCAAAATATTGGTGCCATTAATCGCGAGCGTCGTGTTGCCATCGGCGAACACGCCAACCGGCAGGCTTTGCGCCTGACCATTGATTGTCGCCGGTACGAAGGGCACGGAGGGCAGACTTGCCGACTGCCCATTGAGTACGGCAGGCGTATTGTTCTGCAATGTGACGCCGGTGCCGTTGTTGGTCGCCGTCAGGTTCTGCAGAGCGGCGACGCCTGAGGCTTTGCGCGCATTGAAGGCAGTCACGAAGTCATTGCGCAGCGCTTCGTCTTTTTGTGCGTTCGTAGCGGCCGGGTTGAGCGGGGTCACTGGTACGTCGATGGCCACACCGTTCACCGTCACGCTGATGGGCGGCTCAAGGGCGTTGAAGGTGGTCGTGGTGTTGTTCGAGGTAGCACTGATCGTATTCGGCAAAGCCACAGCCGAAAGATTCGTGATGCCGGTCGTGGCATTGATGGCGGCAGCCAACGCCGGAGCACTCGGGGTAAAGGTACCGAGGCTATACACGGTGCCGTGCAAGTTAACCGACTGTGCCGTGGGGACGGCGGGCCCCGTGAGCACAATGGGGGCGGTCATGCTCAGGGTGTTCAACTCGCCGATATCGATGGCTTTGGCGCTCTTGATACCGACGGTGATGGTCTCGCCGGCCATGGCACCAACTTGGAACGTGGCGTTGGTGAAGGTTCCATCGAGCAAGGAGATACCGTTGAACTTGACGAGCCCGGCGACGCGGTTGATCTCTGCTTTGAGCTGGTCAACCTCGGTCTGCAGCGCTACACGGTCTGCAGTAATGACAGTGCCATTGGCCGCCGCAGTCGCCAGAACGCGCATGCGTTGCAGCGTATCTGCAATAGTGCCGAGACCGCCTTCGGCAGTCTCGAGCATGGCAATCGCATCGCCGGCATTACGGATCGCCATGCCATAGCCCGTGATCTGGGCGCCCATGCGAGAGGCAATACTCACCCCGGCCGCATCATCTGCAGCACTGTTGATGCGCACGCCCGTGCTCAGGCGCTGCATCGAGGTTGCCAGCTCCCTGGAGTTGTTCAGCAACGAGCGCTGAACAGTCAGGGCCGCAACATTGCTGTTGACGGACATCGACACGAGACCACTCCGTTGGGGTGAGAGTGATTGGGATAACTCGAGGGTTGTAACGGCTGATTACGCGCAGACTTTAGTTGCGGCTGGCGATAGGGCTGTGTTCAGAGCTTCTCGACCGATCCCCGACGACGCAAAATCCGTTATGATGTAACGCATTCTCTGCTCATTGAATTTCGTACTGACTACTCGATGATCGGCATCCGCAAAATCCATCAACGCTACACGCTGGCAGCTGTCTTGTTGGCGCTGCTGGCACGAGCATGGATTCCCGCCGGTTTCATGCCGACGGCTTCGGCCGACGGGTTCACGGTCACTTTCTGCTCGTCGATCACGCTCGACGCATCTGCCTACCCGAACAGCCCAATACCAAACAGCACGGATCCTGCGGATCCGGATCACACTGCGGGTAGCGCAGGTTGCGTCTTTGCCCATCTATCCAGCGCGTTTGGACCACTGCATCCCAGTGCCGCCATCGACACCTCTCGCTCGGACGACTCACGGCTGGTTCCAGTCGTGGTCGACTCGGTTGGCTCTAGCCCCGCCCTCTTAATCTCATCGCCGCCTGTTCGCGGTCCTCCCCAAAGCGCCTGAATTCTTCTCGCATTGACTGACCGCGTCGTCACATTTTGTGACTGACGCTTTAGCGCTTTGATTTCTTTTGGGAGATTCTCAATGACTGTCCGCTTCTGGGCGTGCGCCTTAATTGCGCTCGCATCCCTGCCGTTGGCGCTCGCCAACGAAGATATCACCTCGAAAACCACCGCAGCCGCTACGGAACCTGCCGACGAAACCGTGCTCGTCATCGGTCAACGCGAGGCACCGATGACCGTCGTGCCAAGAGGCCTGTCCGTCTCTCTCGGCGCCGAGCAATTTGAAGCGATTAATGCTCTCAACGTCGAAGACCTAATGAAGTACGCACCAAACTTCTTTGTGCGTAAACGTTTCGCCGGTGACGATAATGCCGTTGTTGCGCTACGCGGTGCCAACACCGTTCAGAGCGCGCGCACCATCGTCATGGTTGACGGCTTTCTAGTTTCTAACTTTTTGGGCAATCGCTGGGACTTTCCGCCGAAGTGGAATGTGGTCGGCCCTGCTGAAGTTCAGCAGTTCGACGTCGTCTATGGCCCTTACTCCGCACGCTACAACGGACACTCGATGGGCGGAATCGTCTCCGTCACCACACGCGCTCCGGACAGCACGTCTGCCTATGCCGTTGGACAGCGTATGGTCATGCCCTTCAACGAGTATGGATTCGACGAAACGTTCACCGGTTTTAGCGCTGAAGCGGGCGTGACGTATAAACCGGAGGGAACACCCTGGTCTTTACGACTGAGCGCGCGACACTTCGAAAATACCGGCCAGTCGATGACCTACAATCTTTTGACTCCAACGACCGGCAGCGCAACCGCGGTCAACGGTGCCTACATCGATACGAGGCTCGCAACGCCCGTATTCGGTGCTGCATCGCCCGTCGATGTCACCCAAGATCAAGTGCGCGCTCGCATCTCGTATGACTTCGAGTCTGGCTGGAGACTCGATGGCTTGGCCCTGATCTGGCTCAGCAAGCAGGAACTACTCGACACACGCAGCTGGCTCGCAAATGCCACCGATGGAAGCCCGGTTCGCCAAGGGCGAGTGAGCTTCAATGGTCGGGTCTGGAATGCCACGGGCCTCACGCTCTCGCGCACAGAACGCACTGAGTATTTGGCTGGTGTCAAAGCTGCCGGAAATCTCGGCGAGTGGAAAACGACCTTCAATCTCTCACGGTTCTGGATCGGCGACTCAGATGCGCGGACCTCGAGAGACTTCACGACCGGACTCACCGACGGATCGGGCACTCAAACATTGAGTGGCGAACCTGGCTGGTACGCTACAGAGGTGAGCCTCGAGCGAGAGTTTGATAACCACACACTCGCCTTCGGCGCAGCTGCAAGCCTTTACGAAACTTCGAGCGATACGCGAAGCACGGCCAACTGGAGGCTCGCAGCCTCACCCGTCTTCTCAACGGCGACTTACGGCAAGACGGAAAATCGGGGCATATGGATCGAAGACGAATTTCAACTCGAGACGTGGCGAATCACTGCCGGCGCACGCGCCGACCAGTGGCGAGCCTTCGATGGTGGTATCGCCAAAGCGTTTTCGAATCGCCGCGTCGATGATCGGTACGCAAGTCGCAGCGATAACTCTGTCAGCCCCAAGCTGAGTGCAATTCGACAACTCACCGACCGTATCGACTTACAAGTCAGCCTCGGTCAGGCGACGCGCTTTCCCACTGTTGGTGAACTCTATCAAGGCCGCTTCGATGACATTACGCAAGCGATCGACCCGCAGAGTTTCGATCCGAACCTAAAGGCCGAGAAGTCCGACGATCTCAACGTAATGCTGCGCTACCGAGGCCCCTCGGTCAGAACGACCGCGAGTGTCTTCCTGCAAGACATCGACGATGCCATCTTCAGTTTCAGCGGACTCAATCAGTTTGGTACGGTGATCTCGGGATACAAGAATGTGGATCGCGTTCGCCAATACGGAATGGAATTGATTTTCGAGGCGACCGATTTCCTTGTGGAGGATCTCAATCTCGATGCCAATGTCGCTTGGACGAGCGCAGAAACTCTGCGTAATACCCCAGACCCACGCGCCGAAGGCAAGCAATTTCCGCGCATTCCCGAGTGGCGCTCGAACGGCAACCTTCGCTATCGACTGATGGACCCCGTGAAGGCCTCTCTCGGCTGGCGCTATGCCTCACGACCCAACTCCGATCTGCTCGGACTCGTTCGGGGTGATGCCTACGGATTCCAAACAGAATATCTGACGATCGATGCCCGCCTCTCTTGGGATATCAACGACACCCTGCAACTCAACGCCGGCGTCGACAACATCTTCAACGATCAGGCTTACGTATCTCACCCGCTACCGCAGCGAACGTGGATCTTTGATATCAAGGCGAAATGGTGATCTATGACAATCATTGCCAAACAAAGCGCTCTCTACCGCACGCTCTGGCGTTGGCATTTTTATGCCGCGCTCTTCGTGATCCCGTTGGTGCTGGTGCTCTCGCTTACCGGTTCGGTGTATCTCTTCAAACCGCAACTGGACCGATGGCAGCAGTCCGCGCTCGTTCAGCAGTCGACCTTAGGCGTGACGTCACCCGGGGTCGCTGACCCAGACCTGCAATTACAGCAAGTCATGACAGCGTTCCCCGGCTGGCGTTTCCAGTATTACCAGTTACCCGAGCGGGT
>Ga0169931_10015118_pt1 | contig 10364 bp, 7 predicted proteins | sample Kivu_15m_20L_FD_129675 | JGI IMG/M metagenome (GOLD analysis project Ga0169931, IMG submission 129675) | Freshwater microbial communities from Lake Kivu, Western Province, Rwanda to study Microbial Dark Matter (Phase II) - Kivu_15m_20L... | ecosystem: Environmental > Aquatic > Freshwater > Lake ... | reverse complement strand
TTCGGTTGCGATTCGTACGACCAACCGAACATCCCCATGACCAAACGCGCCCTGTCCCTGCGAACCCTCTGCTTTTCCTTGCTGCTCTTGCCCGCCTGTGGCGGCGGCTCCGGTGGTGGTGGTCAAACCAACCCGGATGGGGCGACCGGCCAGGGAACGGGCGGCATCACCTCCGATGCGGGCGTAACCGCGACGGGTGGTACGGTCAGCGGCGGCAACACCGGCACGGCCACGGGCGGCACGGGTGTCCCCGGGACCGGTGGCATGGCGCAGACCACACAGACGCCGACGGGCACCTTGCCAGCGACAGGAGGCGATCATTTCTGTAAGGCCAAGCAGGCTGCGGCAAACACGGCCTTTTACTTCGGTTTTGATGATATTTGTATCGTCACGGTCTCCGATACACCGCTAACCGCGGACCAGCGCAAGCTTGCCGATGCATCGTGTGTAGGGACCAGGATGGGCACGGTCGTGGCGGATTGTCCGCGTGCCAACGCCGTTGCGTACTGCGAGCTCCCGACCTTCGTGCCGAAGGGTAAGACCTTTACCCTTATCAACAAGTCACCGGTCAACAACGACGCCAACTCTGTCGCGACCAACGCGCTGGCCATTTGCGGTGCAGGCGCGCCTTACGACATGAGTGGCGTTGCCTTGAAGCGGAAATGCAAGGGAACGGTGACGGCCAAGGTCGACGGTCAGGTTGTCGACTTTTCTGAAGAATTGATCTGCCTCTACAAGAACGACGGCACGCGCACCCAGATCACCGTGTCGGCCTCGAAGAGCCCCAATAGCGTGGACGTGAAGACGCTCAATCTGACCGTCCATCGCATCAACGATGTTTACAAGTTCGGAGACGCGATCATTCCCACCACGCCTGGCTTCGGATACAGCGAGGGCGGAAACGCAGCGGGTGCTTTCGGATTCCCGAAGGAGCCCGCCAAGGCCGCTCTATCCGTGACCAAGCTGGACGCCAACGGTGCAGCCTTTACAGCCACATTCTCGCTTGGGGAGATCTGGACGAAGCCGAACTTCACGGGCACCCAACGCACGATCACGGAGGGAACGCTGGATGTGCAGATCTACACGCCGTAAGCCGCGTTAAAAGCGCCGCCGGCTGACGTCACTCCTTGTGCCAGCCGGCTTCCTTGCGCTGATCCGGCAGGACGAGCTTCTCGTCGGGGCGATAACCCACGTAGGACTCCAGCACCTGGTTTCCCGGGTAACCCATCTCCTGGTGGATGCCGATCTCGGAGGTGTAATACGAATGTGCGACCACGCGCTTGCATTCGGTGAAGAACTTCTCGGCCACGGTGGTGGGCTTGCTCTCGGCGGCCGCAAGCCCCTCCAGGATGGCGACCTGCTGTGCGGGGGTGCAACCAACGAAGGGCTTCTTGTGAGCCTTCCTCGCGATCGCGTCGACCGCCTTCAGGCCCGTCCGAAAGGCCGCGGGCTTTTTCTTCGCATCGTCCGGCGCGCCCAGTAGCACACCCAGCCACTGGTTCACGTCGGCCGCCACGCCCGCGTCGTGCGCACCGGGAGAATGGGCGTCGGTCGGGATGATGAGCTCGGCCAGGGTGTCGAACAACACCAGCTCGGAGGGCGTCAGATAGGACTTCTTCGCGGCAACTCGCGCCGCAGCCGGTGTTGCGCGCAGGCTGTCGCCGGCGGCGATCAAGGTGGCCGCGAGGCCCAACATCGTGCGACGTTTGATGACCAGGGTCTTCACAGGTTTCCCTTTCGCAGCTCGCTTGCCAGGTGATCGCAGGAGCGCCAGGCGAGCGCCATGATGGACCAGGTGGGGTTCTGGGCCGACGCGCTCACGTGGCTTGAACCATCGACCACGAAGAGGTTCTTCACGTCGTGCGCCTGCTGAAACTGGTTGAGGACCGAGGTCTTCGGATCGGTGCCCATGCGCGCCGTGCCGAGCTCGTGAATGGACCAGCCTTCGGTCAACAGCTTGCGATCCACATCCACGACCTCGATGCCGGCCGCCTCCATCATTTCTTGCGCGGTGTTGGCCATGTCCTCGGCCATCTTCTTTTCGTTGTCGCCGAACTGGATCTGGAAACGCAGCACAGGGATGCCCCAGCGATCTTTGACGACCGGATCCAAGCTCACATGGTTCTCAAAGCGCGGCAGCATCTCGCCGAAACCGCCCATGCTGATGAAGCCGTGCGAGCGTTCGCGTACCCGTTTTTTGTAGTCGGCGCCGAAGCCCGCCGCATCCAGGTGCTTCGGAAGCATCGACGAGCCCGATGACCCCTCGAAGCCGTAGCCGCGCAAAAACGGTGAGCGGTTCTTGCCGCCTTTTTCCAGGTTGCGAAAGCGGGGGATGTAGTAACCACCGGGCCTGCCGTCGTCGAGCGTCGGCTTCTGTCCGGCCAGCTCTCTACAAAAGCCGGTCACGCCGGGGCCCATGATGTGTTCGGAGAAGTTGTGACCGACGTGGCCACTTGAGTTTGCGATGCCGTTCGGGTGTTGCGCGCTCTTCGACAACAACAGGAGGCGTGTCGATTCCAGTGTGGAGGCTGCCAGCACCACGGCGCGTGCCTTGACCTGGTAGGTCTTCTTGCTGACGGTGTCGACAAACGAAACACCGTTCGCCTTGCCGGTGTTCTTGTCGACGGTGACCTCGTGCGCGGTGGCGTTGGTGCGCAGCGCGAGCTTGCCGGTCTCCATCGCGGGATAGATGAGACCCGTTGGCGAATCAAAGGCGGCGTGAATATCGCAGCCGCCCTTGCGATCACAGGCACCACGGCCGAGGCATCGCGAGCGGTAGCGGTTGTGGGGCAGCGGCTTTGCGGTGACACCGGCGCGGTAGGGCGTGACCACGCGTCCCATCGCTGCAATGCCCTTGCGCAACTTCAACTCGGCGTAGTTGAGGCGACTTGTGCCGTTGTACAGACCGTCGGGTACATGCGGCAAGTTCTCGGGATGGCCGATGATGCCAAGCAGGCGATCGACCCTATCGTAGTACGGCGAGAGATCGGCGTACGAAATGGGCCAGTCCTCGCCGTAACCGTCATGCGATTTGGCCTTCAGATCCAGATCGCCCATGCGCAACGACAGGCGACCCCAGAGGTTTGTCTTGCCGCCGAGCGTTCGGGCGCGCACCCAGGCATAGGGGGTGCCGGTGGTGGGGTGGTCCTTCTCGTTGACCAGCAGATCTTTGCGGTACTCCGAGCCACCCACGTAGGACGTGACCTTCGCATGTGGCAGGCCCTTGGCGTAGGGGCGATCGCGAATGGTGTATTCGTTGAAGCGGATCGGATGTACGTCGGGTGACAGACGCGCGCGCGTCGGGTGTTCGTAGGGCCACTCCTGCGAGCGCAAGATCTCCTCGACGTTCTGTTTGGCACCCGCCTCCAACAGCAACACATTGAGTCCGTGTTGCGTGAGGACATAGGCGGCCATTCCGCCGGCTGCACCGGAGCCGACCACCACGGCATCGAATTGCTGCGTCAGATCAACGGGTGGCGTGGGGGAATCGGCTGACTCGACGTTCATGAAACCTCTCCGGGTCCCCCACAGTACGCCAACCCGAAAAGGCTTTCACCGAGAAACGCGTGATTCGTCTCGCAAACGTCAACGGATGTGACTTGCACCATGCCGTGCAAGGGCGTCAAATGTGCTCCCCGATGGCGTCCCAATCCGAACCCCGCTCGCATGTCCGCTGGTCCATGGTGTTCATGGCCTTCCTGGCCACCGCCATCAACTACATCGATCGCGCCAACCTCAGCGTCGCGGCGCCGAGCATTCAAAAAGAGTTCGGACTTTCGTCCACCACGATGGGGCTCATTCTCGGCGCGTTCTTCTGGACCTACGCGGCCTTTCAAATACCGTCGGGCTGGTTCATCGACAAGGTCGGCGCGCGCATCACCTATGCGGTCGCGGTCACCTGGTGGTCCTTGTTCACGGCGGCCAGCGCGCTGTCGCGCGGTTTTGGCAGTCTCTTCGGCTTTCGTTTGTTGCTGGGTGTGGGTGAGGCGCCCGCCTATCCCTGCAACGCGAAGGTGGTCTCCGAGTGGTTCCCACGCAGCGAACGCGCCTTTGCGACCAGCATCTTTGACAGCGGCGCGCGCGTGGGCACAGCGCTGTCCTTGCCAATCGTCACCGCGATCATCGGCATCTTCGGCTGGCGCATGTCTTTTGTCATAACGGGGGCGCTCGGGTTTGTGTGGACCGCGTTCTGGTTGCGCATGTACAAACAGCCTCGCAACCATCCAAAGGTATCACAGTCAGAGCTGGCCTATATCGAATCGGATCAGGTAAGCGCAACACAGCAGGCAGACGATACGCCCGTGCGATTGCTGGATCTGTTTCGCCATCGCACGATATGGGGGATGATGCTGGGGTTCTTCTGTCTCAACCTCGTCAACTACTTCTTCATCACCTGGTTCCCCACCTACCTCGTCAAGGAGCGTGGCTTCACCATCATCAAGATGGGCTTTTACGGCATGATCCCGGCGCTCGCGGCTGTGCCGATGGGATACCTCGGTGGCCTCACCTCGGATCGCCTGGTGAAAAGCGGGATGAAGCTGACCTGGGCGCGCAAGATTCCGCTTGTCGCGGGGATGGTAACGTCCTCGTCGATCGCGCTCGCGGTGATGGCACCCTCTGCATTCTGGGCGCTTGCCCTGCTTGCGCTTTCCTACTCGGGACTCGCGTTTGCCGCGGCCAGCGTGTGGTCCTTGCCGGCCGACGTTGCGCCCTCTCGCAACTACGTGGGCTCGATCGGAGGCATTCAAAACTTCGCCTCGAACCTCGCGGGCATCTCGATCACCACCTTCGTGGGCGTGATGCTGGAGAAGACCGGCGGCTTCCTTGTGCCGCTTCTCGTGGCCGGCGGGTTTTCTCTGCTCGGGGCGTTCTCGTACCTCGTGATCGTGCCGGAGATTGGGCCGCTCAAAGCCCGCGGTGGTCCGGAGATCGCTCCACCGCGCGCCTGAGTCCGTTTCTGCGCGGCATTGCAGGGGCCGCTGACCGGACTGGGGACCTCGGTCTAATCGATTCCGTCGGGGGGGGGGACAACCCTCGTGCGTTGGCCGTGTAACGTTCTTGGTTCCAGCGGGACCAAGGGCTGGCATGATGTTCAACGTGGTCAACCGAGCTTTCCTGGGTGCCTTACCGTTGATCTTCCTTTTGAGCTGTGATTTCGCAGGTGGCAGCGACGCTCCGGGCGACAAGGGCAGCGGGACAGGTGGCAGTCAGGACACCACCGGCGCAGGCGGCGGCCCGGGCTCCTTGCCGGGTACAGGCGGCGACAGCACCGGCGGCACGGCAGCCCAGGGCGGCAGCGGTGGCAGTCCAGGCACGGGCGGCACTGCGACGGGAGGCGCGCCAGGGAGCGCGACGGGAGGCAGCGGCGGCACCGCTACCGGAGGTACCTCAGGCACTGCGACGGGCGGCACGGGCGGCCAGGGCAACGTGGCTTATCCCGCGGGTCCTTATGGCTTCGCGATTGGTAGCACGGTTGCCGATCTTGCGTTCACCGATGGCGCTGGCAACCCCGTCAAGCTGTCCACGCTGCGATCGAAGCCCGGTGTGAAGGTCATCGTCTGGAGCTCGGGCGCCGAGTGGTGCACGATCTGCAAGATTCAGGCGCCCAAGCTGGAGAAGTTGCACAAGACGCTCGCGAGTGAGGGCCTGTTCGTCTTTGAGTCCCTGCACCAGAGTTCAAATGGCAGCCCCGCCACTGTGGAGACCACATCACGCTGGGTCGAGGCGTTCAAGGTGACCTATCCCGTGTACGTGGAAAAAAGCCCAAACCACGCCGGACACAACGACAATCCACTTGAGCTTGTCATCGACGCTGCGACCATGAAGGTCCGCTATCGTCAGCAACACACATCAAGCGATCTGGATTCGCAGGTCAAGTCGGCGCTCGACCAGGCCGGGAAATAGTCATGGCAACGCGCCGGCAGTTGTTGCTCGCGGGTGCCAGTCTTGTGCCCCTGTCCCGCGTTGCCCATGCGACGGTCGGCGCGCGCGCGACCGCTTTTTCGCTGCGCTCGGTCACAGGGGCCAAGTGGCGTGGTACGTTTAACCTGGCGGATCATCTGGGCAAACAGCCCGTCGTCATCACCTTCTTCGCGACCTGGTGTCGGCCCTGCGAGGTGGAATTGCCGCTTTTGCAGAAGCTGCAGAAGGAACACGAAAAGTCGGGCCTCGTCACGGTGGGGATCTCGATTGACGGCCCCGAGACCACCTCGGGCATCGGTCCGATGTCGCGACGTCTTGGGATCGAATTTGCAATCGTGCATGACGCCGATTCACGCGTCGGGGCGCGCTACAACCCGCGCAACTTCGCGCCCTTTCTGGTCCTCATTGACCGCACCGGCAAGATCGTGCGCGAGCGAGAGGGCTGGAGTCCGTCGCACGAGGCCGAGCTGCGCGCCTCGGTGGCCAAGCTGGTGGGATGAACGTGAATCGGCTCCTTCGTCTGGCACCGTTGTTGTCGGTGTTGTGCCTGGCGCGGCCTGTGCATGCCGAAGACACGGTGGTCACCGATTCGTCTGCCATTGCAGCGCCATCCACCTTTTCCGGATCGACGACGGCCGTGCTCGAGTGGCGCAACGACAACCGAAACGGTGACAGGACCGACGACAACTATGGCGACATGCTGGTCCGAACCAACCTGCTGCAGGATGGCGGCGATACGCGCATGACCCTGCGCATCGACGGTGCCGGTTTCGTATCACGACCGGTTGATGTGGATCGCCGCAACTACCTGCGCATGGAGCGTGTTACACTGGAGATGTCTCGAACGCTGGGGCGCGTTCGCACGCAGCTCACGCTGGGTGATTTTTACGCGCAGTTCGGCAGTGGCCTGGCATTGTCGCTGCGTCGCGTGGACGAGCTGGGCCTCGACATGGCAACCCGCGGTGGGCGTCTGGATGCGTTCTTCGGCGACGATCGGCTACAGGTCACGGTGTTGGGTGGCCTCACGAACTCGGCCAACATCGAGGCGACCCGTCTGCGCTTCACCGAAGATCCGGAGGACACGCTCGGCGGTGCGCGCATCGAAGGCCGCTTTGGGCTGGGCACGGTTGGCTTGCACGGTGCAACGGTTCGTCAAGCCGACGTGCCCGATGGACAGCCGCATCCCATCAACACGAACGTGGGCGCAGACACCAACCTGAGCATGGGCGATTTCACGCTGCAGCTCGAGGTGGATGGACAAAGGCGCGATCTGGGCAGCGCCATCAACGATGGCCATGCCGCCTACGCCAATCTGACCGGGCAGCTCGGCCGCACCACCCTGGTCTTTGAGGGCAAACACTACAGTCGGTTCGAGCCCCTGTTCGGCAGCTGGCCCGGGTATCAGGAAAATCGCTTTTTCTACAGCTTTTCTCCAACGGCCGAGCGCATCGATCAGGAGGTTCTCGACAACACGGACACGACCGGTGGGCGCGCGCGCGCGGACGTCGTGACCAACGCGGACACCGCGTCGAGCGTGCACGCCAACGTCGCCGTCTTTCGGAACCGCAACACCGATCTCTGGTTCGGTCATGCCTACGGTGGCGTGGATCGCCGCTTCGCCTCAGGAGGCGCGCTCCTGGTCTCGGGCGGGTACCGGCGCGAATGGCATCCATCGGACTCGGCGGTCTCGCCGGGTCAGCTCTTTCGGGCCATCGCGCATGGCGAGCTCGACTGGTTGACGCCGATTGCACAGGGTCTATCGATTCACCTTATTGCGATGCACCGATCGTTGGTCGAACAGGTGGGCTCGCGCAAGTCGATATCCCACCGAGGCAACAGCTCGCTTGAGTTCGACGTGGGCGAGCGCTGGATCTTCCTCGGCGGGGTCGACTGGAATACCCAGGATACGCGTGACGGCATCCGCACCCTCTTTGGCTTTGTCACGGTCCGCTATCGTCCCTCCGATCGCTTCTTCATACAGGCGCTTGCGGGGTCGCAGCGCGGCGGCATTCGCTGTGTTGCGGGTGCCTGCCGCGATTTCCCGCCGTTCTCGGGGGTGCGCCTCGATACGACGGTACGGTTTTAACGGCGGATACCGATTCCGCCGCATCGATCTGTGCTAGATCGGCGCGCCATGACCTCCGCCAATACGCATTCGTTTCAAGCCGAGACCACGCGATTGCTGGATCTGATGATCCACTCGCTGTACTCAAACAAAGAAATCTTCCTGCGCGAGCTCGTCTCCAACGCGTCAGACGCGCTCGACAAGCTGCGATTCGCCGCCGTGGCCGACGCCACGCTGTCCGCGGACGATCTGCACATCCGTCTCACGGCCGATGCCACCGCGCGCACGCTGACCATCTCCGACAACGGGATCGGCATGACCCGCGACGAGATGCTCAACAACCTTGGGACCATCGCCCGCTCGGGCACCAAGGAGTTCCTGGAATCCCTCGGCAAGGCCGACGCCCGCTCGCGCCCCGAGCTCATCGGTCAGTTCGGCGTCGGCTTCTATTCCAGCTTCCTGGTTGCCTCCAAGGTCGAGGTGACCTCTCGCCGCGCGGGTACAGCCGAGGCCCACGTCTGGTCATCAAGCGGCGACGGCAAGTTCACGCTTGAGCCCGGCCAGCGCGCGGCAGCTGGCACCACAATCGTATTGCACCTCAAGCCCGTCAGCGAGGACGACGGCATCGGCGACTACACGAAGCCCTGGGAGCTGTCGTCGCTCGTGAAGAAATACTCGGACTTCGTGAACTACCCCATCCGCATGCGGGAGGAGCGCCCGCTCATCACAAAGCCGGACGAGGACGAGGCGCCGGAGGCAGAAAAGCCACCCGAAGATCGCGTGCTGAACTCGATGAAGGCGATCTGGATGCGCCCCAAGGCCGAGATCACCGACGAGGAATACAACCAGTTCTACAAGCATATCGCGCACGACTGGAACGATCCTGCCGCGCGCATCGGGTTCTCGGTCGAGGGCAACTTCGAGGCCCGTGGGTTGTTGTTCATCCCGTCGCAGGCGCCGTTTGATCTGTTCCGCGCGGACATGAAACACCGCGGTGTTCATCTGTACATCCGCCGCGTCTTCATTCAGGACGACGCCGAGGGCCTGGTGCCGCACTACCTGCGCTTCCTGCGCGGCATCGTTGATGCCGAAGATCTGCCGCTTAACGTATCACGCGAGGTCTTGCAGACCAACGCGCAGGTGCGTGTGATTCGCCGTCAGATCATCAAGAAGGTTCTCGATCATCTGGCGACCCTGCAGAAGGATGATCGAAAGAAGTTTGACGAGCTCTGGGAACAATTCGGCGCCGTGCTCAAGGAAGGTCTCTTGCAAAGCCCGGATCGCAACGAGAAGATCCTGGATCTGGTGGTCTCGCCCTCCACGCGCAGCGGCGACGGCGTCACCTCGCTTGGCGAATATGTTGAGCGAATGAAAGAAGGTCAGGACCAGATCTACTACCTGACCAACGTCAATTTGGATCTCGCTCGCCGCTCGCCCCACCTCGAGGCCTTCGCCAAGCGCGAGCTGGAGGTGTTGTTCTTCACCAATCAGGTCGATGCGCTCTGGCTGTCACAGGTCGGAAAGTTCAAGGACAAGAAGTTCGTCGCGATCGACGGCTCCGATGTGGTGTTGCCGAAAGAGGCAGACGGCAAGACGGACGCTGAAAAAGAGGGCGACAAAAAGGACGGCGACGAAACGCCCGAGGTCAAGGAGCTGCTGGTGGTCTTGCGTGCGCGTCTGCAAGACACGGTCAAGGATGTGCGCGTCTCGAGTCGTTTGACGGACTCGCCCGCCTGCCTCATCACCGATCGCGGCGACATGACCCCGCAGATGGAGCGCCTGCTCAAGATCAGCGGACAGGAAGTGCCGCCGGTCAAACGCGTGCTGGAGATAAACGTCACACACCCGGCGCTGCAAAAACTGGCGAAGCTCACCGCCGAGAACAAGGAGAACCCACGCATCGAACGCGACGCGCGCCTCCTGTTCGGACAGGCGTTGCTGGCCGAGGGTGGTCAGCTCGAAGATCCAGCAGGCTTTGCGCGCCTCGTCGCGGACCTGATGGTGTCAGGTTAGGCACAGCCAATGTAGAGAAACCTGTGTAGGCGGTGGCAGCCTGTCCTACACGGGCCATGCGGTTTCAAGGACAAGTTCTTTACAGCGACCGGGATCTTGCGTGAACATGGTTATCCGCCTGTTGGTTCGTGGCGGAGAAGGAATGCCGTTTATGTCCTTGGTTCGCACGCTCTCGTTGCTTGGTTTGACCGCTGCTGTTGGCTGTGGCGCCGGTTCCACGACAGGGAGCGGCAATCAAGGGGCCGAGGCCGGCTCCACCGAAATGGGTGGCTCCGTGGCCGGCAACGCCGCAGGTGGCGGTGCGGGTAACGCCTCCGAAGGAGGCACAGCCGGTAGCACGAATACCGGTGGCACAACCAGCACC
>Ga0169931_10015116_pt1 | contig 10365 bp, 12 predicted proteins | sample Kivu_15m_20L_FD_129675 | JGI IMG/M metagenome (GOLD analysis project Ga0169931, IMG submission 129675) | Freshwater microbial communities from Lake Kivu, Western Province, Rwanda to study Microbial Dark Matter (Phase II) - Kivu_15m_20L... | ecosystem: Environmental > Aquatic > Freshwater > Lake... | reverse complement strand
GGCAAATCGTCTATGATTTCGACCGGTGTTTGCTTGTCAAGGAAGCTGCATTCCGGCTCCGGGATGTGCAAAGGGAGCTTGAGGCGAAAGGACTCGGCCTAAAAGTATGGGATGGTTTCCGCCCGATCGCCGCCCAATGGAAGTTTTGGGAACTTGTTCCCGATGAGCGGTATGTCTCCGATCCCCGGAAAGGAGGACGTCATACGAGAGGGACAGCTGTTGACTTGACGCTCATCACAAAAGACGGCGTGGAACTCCCGATGCCCTCGGCCTTCGATGATTTCAGCGAAAAAGCCCATAGAGGATTCCAGGGAGCGTCGGAGGAAGCGATCGCCAACTGCAAGTTATTGGAAGAGGTGATGGAAAAACACGGCTTCATTGGGTTACCTACCGAGTGGTGGCATTTCGATCTGGCGGGCTGGGAAACCTACCCGACGGTTGAGCGCGTCCAGTAGAGAGGGTCAAAGACGCCGGCAGGACGTTTTTGAGGGCTTGCGATCCGGTACATGTCCTGAAATTGCCCGGGATTGCGAATCATGAAGTTGCGAAGCCCTTGAGGAGTCAGCCGTTTCGCGTCGAATTGCATCTTTACGTGCTTGCTCATCTGGCCCCACACTTGGATTTTGCGCAAACGCGCCCAAAGACCTCTAAATACCGCCGTATCCAAGCGGGTCAGCCCCATAGGCGGACCGTCATTGGCTCCGAGCAGCTTCGGCATGATCCTGCGGCTTTCCGCCGTTTGGTAGCAGTATCCGACGAAATAGGAGCAAAAGAACGTTTTTAGAGCCAGAAAATCGCGGGGTAGCTGCTTTCTGTGGTCGTCGATATATTGCTTCAAGTAGCGGTACCTGGCGAACGGGCCAAAGTTGGAAGGGTGCCAAATCGACCGCGCCGCTTGGATCTTGTCGTATTTGAATGGAGTTTCTTTTGGATATTGATCGTCCGGAGGGCCGGCTTCCTCCGCAATGCCGGCTGCTATTTCGGCAGCTTCCCACCCTAATGTTTCGTCATGCGGACGCGCGACCAAATAGGTGTTTTTGCAATCCGAGTCCAATGCAAAGCGGGGATCGTCCAAAGGAAGGATCCGCACTTCGCTTCCCGAAAAATGGGGAACCGCCTCGGCGATCTTGCCATCCCCTATGTAGATGGCAGCATGGGTGAATTTGTACGCCTCCCTCTCCTTAATCCCGAAGGTCAAGGGTCGGAAAAGCCACTGGGCCGTAGAGACGATGTGGGAATTCGACTCGTGCAGTTTTTTAAAGAGGATGTCGCCGGGTTTTAGTTTTTGCGATAGCAGGGTCGCCTCATACGGAAGCGTCTCCAAATGGCGATTTTTTAACATCTCCAACCGATCGAGGACAATCCGTTTTGCGTAAGCATCTTCTTTTGCCGCTCTAAACGTTTTGAGGAAATCGGCTTGGCGGAACTCATCGAACAGCGCCCGCAGCTTCTCATACGGAATCGCTTTGCCGATGATCGGATTGACCGCCTCCATAACGGCCCGGCTGATCGATCCCGAACGGGAAAAGACGCGAGAGGCAAAACGGCTTCCGGAGGTTAGCTTTTCTACAAATGAGGCCCGGTTCACATAAAACGAATGCTTTCCCTCCTGGACCCGGAATGCGCAGCCTATACAAGCCAGGAGCCAGCCGTAGCATTTCCAGAGTCCGCTGCGGTACGTAGCGACCCCATCCAAAAAATCTTTTCTTAGTGGAAGAGATAGTGGGAATCGGAGGGCAATTGCATTCATATCCATTTATTATAATAAATGGATAGTAAAATGTAAATAACAAATTAAAATTATTTAAAATTTAATTGCATCCAACCATTCACGGTCGGTCGGTTCGGCGTGATAGCATTGGATCGTAAGACGGACGGAGGGGTAATGAAGTCCGGGTCCTTTTCGCGTCTCCTCAAGAATGGAAAAAAAGCGGTAGCCATTTTTTAACGTCAGCTCGGCAGCCCTTGCGAGGGCAAATTCCATCGCTTTTTCAGCTGGGGTGTGTTCGCTCGCCCTGAAGGTTACGACGAAGGTGTTTTCCATCGTTTTGTAATCGGAATATCCGTTTGTGAACACCCCTTCCTTTTGATATCCGGTAGCGCATCCCGCAAGCGCTACCGCCGGAAGAATCAAGCTTAAGAAAAATCTACTCTTTTTCATGAACAGCGACCATTTTCCGGTACAAATCGCTGAACTTTTCCTGATAGATTTTCAGGATGGCCGCGATGTTTTCTTCGACGGAATTTTGAGGTTTTGCTTTCCCGCTGGCAAAATCGTTCAAGTCTTGGGCGTCCCAAGCGCTGGCCAGCCGGTTGTCAAAACCGTCCGCATAAAGAGCCACGGAGTTTTTAAGCGAAACGTCCTGAAACCCTTCGGAAGCGGCTCGCATCTTGTCGAGACGCTCCATTTTCAAAGCCAGATGGCGCTCTTTTTTCCCCTCTAAGGAAGAACCCGGCAAGTCCATATGGAGGGCTTTGAACTCATACTCGAGGTCGAGGTCGATCAGACGGTTTTCATCGCTGTTTTTGCCGGTGCCCGGCTGCATCATGCGCAAGTTGGCGATCTGCCGAATCGCTTTCGCATGCTCCTCGTCGACAGGTGCGGCAGCCGATTCGATTTTAGCTGATAAAGAGCTGGATTCCGCGCCTTTCACGGCATCCATAAGAGCGGCATTTTTTACGGTTTGCAGTGCATAGGCTTCCTCTTCCCACTCCTCCCACTCGCTCTTCACTCCCTCTCTCATCTGAGCGAGCTGTTCGATCCGCCCTTCTTTGAGATGAGCTTGATAAACACTCTCGAGCTCATTTAAATATTCAGCATACAGGCCCGATTCATAGCTCTCGCGAACCGACGCGACCGCTTGACGGCCATCCTGGGAGGCGGGCTGGACGATTTCAGATGGGGCGGACACGGCTTGGACAGCCAGGGGCGATACGCCCGCTGTCAATGCGGCAAGAATTAAGCTCAAATTTTTCATTGCATCACCTTTTTATACCAACAAAATAATAAGCAAAACTGAATTAAATGAAAATAGAAATAAATCAAAGATAATAATTTAAAGCTACGACAGCCGTTTGATATACGGGTGATTTACGGCCGGCCACGGTGAACCAGCATCCCGCAATGATGCCGAGGTTTGCGTTCCAGTTGTATTCTATAGCGGGGGCCAGGCTGATATTGACATGGGAGCCCCTGCCGATTCTAGGAATGTTTCCAAAGGCGTCGACCCCCGCCTCGCCTGTGTAACTATCGCCATCCCCCCAGATTCCGAGGACATCGAGAGCAAAGGCCCAGGTCTGGGCCAAAGTAACTTCGAGCCCCAGATCCACCTGGAGATTGTTTCCCGGATATACCCGAGCGTTGGTTCCGAACCCTCCGCCATAGAAATTAAACCCCTTTACGTGGACGGGAGCCGGGATATTGTAAAGTACGGAGAGCCGCAGATTGAGGTAATAGACATCAACGAAATGGATCAGTTTTCCGAATACAAGCCCCCCCCCGGTCGTCCACGCTCCGTTCCCGCCCAAGTCGGTTCCCTTTTTTTTGGGGTCAAGGTTATCGTACCTGCCGATCGGCAAATTTTCCTTCAAAACCAATTTGATGGAGGGGAGCCAAGAGGAGGGCGGAGAGACGTACAGTTGGATGTCTAGGGCAACCGGCATGTCCCCGAGATTCCATGAAGATTTATGATGAGTGTAATTCCAATAGAGTGTCGGGCTGAACTGAAAATCCATCCAGGAAGTCAATCCGACCTGAGTTGGGACTTGGAAGTAGTTAACCCACGCAGTCGGCTGTTTGACTACTTCCCAGTCGCCGTTATAGATTCCGGTGTAAGCTGTAACGTAGACATAGGGCTCCACGTTGATGTGCCCCAGCGGGACGGCCATGCCGGAAGGAGCGAGGAGAGGCCCGGTCAGCCAGGGCGGCTCCGGTTCCCCCGCGGACTTTTCGTAAAGGACTTTTCCTCTGGCCAGCAGGAAAGCTGGAAGAATCAGAAAAAAAACAATCGAGCGCATCTGGCCGTTGACCATTTCAACCGGATTTTTCCATAATGAAGGGGATGTTCGCAACTTGCATTTTATTGGCCGTCCTAGAGACAAGCCGGATTGTCCTCGGAGGCCAGGCGCTCGACGTTGAGATCGCCGACACTCCCAAAACTAGGGAGACCGGCCTGATGGGGAGATCTTTCATGGAGGACGGTAGAGGCATGCTCTTTGTTTTTGATAAACCGGAGATCCTCTCATTCTGGATGAAAAATACCAGGATCCCCCTCTCGATTGGTTTTTTCGACGAGAAGAAACGGCTCATCGAAACAGTCGAAATGGCTGTACCCTTACCCGGCGCTCCCCTTGCAGTCTACCGCAGCTCGAAGCCGTCTCTCTATGCCCTCGAAGTGCCCGCTCAGTGGTTTTCCAAAAAAAGGATCGAAAAGGGCGCCGAATTTTCTTTTCTCGATCCCCCCTGATCGAATAAAATGGGAGGAATGCATAAGAAACACAAACGGCCCTGGGGAGTTTTTCTCGCCATCATCCTTGCCATTTTTTTCGGCTCATTCGTCGGAAAGGAAGGGGGAGTTTTCGGAGTCTCGTTTTACGCGATCTTCGACACGATAGGAACGATTTTCCTAAACGCTTTGACGCTTGTCGTCGTGCCGCTCGTCTCTTCTTCGATCATCAGCGGGATCGCTAAGATCGGAGGGGAAGGGGCTTTCGGCAGGCTCGGCGCTAAAATGTTCACATTCTACATCGGAACCAGCCTGGTTGCGATTTTGATCGGCCTCTTTTTCGTGAATGTCATTTCACCCGGCACGGCCCATGTCCATCCTCCGATCAACGCCGTCGAATCAGAACAGCTTGCCCAGCTGAAAGACCGGATCGTCAACCAGGAAGGGCAGACTCTCGTCGGCGTTCTGATTTCGATCGTCCCGTCGAATATTCTCAGCGCGCTCTCCCACGGAGAGATGCTCGGCCTGATCTTTTTCAGCCTGATTTTCGGCTACGTCATCACCAAAATCGACTCGCACCACGCGTCCATCCTGAAGGGTTTTTTCCAAGGCATCTTCCAAGCCATGATCCACTTCACCCATATCATCATGAAATTCCTTCCCTATGGGGTCTTTTGCCTTGTGGCGAAGGTGTTCATGGTTTCGGGGATCCGTTCGCTTGAATCCGTCGGGCTTTTCACCCTGACAGTGCTGATTGGCCTCGCCGTTTTCATGTTCATCGCGCTTCCTTTGCTCTTAAAATGGATCGGGAAAGTCAAGCCGATCCGCCATTTCAAAGCCATGGGCCCGGCCCTTGTCACCGCATTTTCTACGAGTTCTTCTTCGGCAACTTTGCCAATCACGATCGATTGCGTAGAAAAAAGAGCTGGCGTTTCGAACCGGATCTGCAGCCTTGTAGTCCCTTTAGGCACATCCATTAACATGTCCGGCTCTGCCCTCTATGAGTGCGTCGCCGCGATGTTCATCGCCCAAGCCTACGGGATCGACCTTTCCTTCTCCACCCAATTCCTCGTGGTTATGATGGCGCTCATCACCTCGATTGGAGTCGCCGGCATCCCGTCCGCGAGTTTAGTGGCCATCCTTGTGATCCTCAAAGTGATCGGCCTTCCTCCGGAAGGGATCGGCCTCTTCATCGCCGTCGACCGCCTTTTGGACATGTGCAGGACGACTGTAAACGTGTTCAGCGACAGCTGCTGCGCGATTCTCGTAGCTCGTTCCGAAGGGGAAGAAAACATCCTTGCAACCGACAATTTTGAAACAACTTGAGAATACCCATGTACGGAACAGTCAAATGGTTCAATAAAGACAAAGGGTTCGGGTTCATCCAACCCGACGGGGGAGGACGCGACATCTACGTCCAGGTCTCCAACGTCGAAACCCCGGACCACAACGTGGCGGATGGCCAAAGGGTCGAATTTGAATTGGCCACAGGTCGGAAAGGCCCCGAAGCCGTCAAAGTCAAGCTTGCATAGATGTCGCTCCAGGGCTCTACCCTGTGACCCGGGAAAGGGCCTTTGCCCTTTCCAAACCCGAGGTTTCCAAAGGACAAAGTCCTTTGGTGGGGTTCGGGGACAACGCCCCCATTCTATTCCATTAGAGGCAGTTGTAAAACTCCACGGCAGCGAAAAATCGATGATTTTGAGCCACCTCGAGAGGTCAAGCAGAGCTTGGCCGTACAGCTCCGACGGTGGCTTGCCCAAGAGGGCAGGCGAGGAGGAGGTGTCTCGAGGTGGCTCAAAAGGGCGGTTTTTCGCGTCGAAGAGTTTTGCAATTGGCTCATTAGATAAGGTGGAAAAGGTCGCGCAAGACTGCGAGCACGACCTCGATCACGATCAGGATGATGATCGTCATCTCCAAGCGGCTCGAGTGTTGGTGGTTGAGTTCGTTTCCCAGGATTTCAAACAGCTCGTGCAAGAGGTTCAGGCGCCGGTTGAGAAGTTCGACCCGTTTGGTAACGTCCAAGTAATGGGTCGTCCTCCGGTAAAACGGCTCCAATTCGGAGTGTTCCCAAAAAAATTCGGGCGTATCCAGGATTTCCGCATGAAGGTTGATGTAATTGCGCTCCAAGAAGAGCTCTCCCATTTTCTGAGACGTTTCTTTGCGCGATAAGGGGATTTTCCCTTTGCGTGCGAGGTTTTTGGGCAAGAACTTCGTCTGTTCGACCGTCCGGGCGATCGCCTCTTCGAACACCGTGAGTTTGACCGATTGGCCGATCGCGTAGGAGACGGCGAGCTTTGTGATCGGGTCTTTTTTCTGGAGCGTGATCTCGTCTTCGACAATTTTCATCTTATCCCCGTAGGCAAAGCTGAATTCGTCGAGTTCGGGCCTGGCAAGCGCCTCTTTCTCGAATTTCTTCAAGATGGAAAGGACCCCCTTCTCCTCCTCTTCAGTAAACCCCCAAAAAACGGTGACCCCATACGGGAAATAGAAAATGTCCCGCTTGATCCCCTTTTCGTCTTTGGGCTGAGTGTGGATCACGTCCCGGTACATCTGGGAAGTGCCCGTCACTTGGAGGAATTGGAAAAGGCGGGCCGTGTCATAGCCGGCGGCCGTACAATATCCGGTGCAGCGCATGCAGCCAAGAGATACCCGATTCCAGAATCTTTTGCAATCCGTTGTATGTATTTTTATTTAATTGACTTATGAATTTTGCGGTGCATACACTGAAAGTTAGGGCTATGTATACTCGTTCCAATTCAAAGACCCCGATATTCCAAGGAGGCGCCCGAGATTTGAGTCAGGCGCAGCCGGCCCAGAAGCAGCTAAACTTAAACAGTTTAGCGATGCATGGAGACTCAAAGCTTGTGGCTGTCCGACGCCGGAAGATCCGGGTCTTTGAAGTGGAACGAGTATATACCGCTCGTGCTTCAAGAATCGGTTTTTGGCTGCGCCGGCATCCCAGTCTTCTCATCCGCGCTCAAGGCCGCCCCCTATTAGTCAATAGGGAGCCCCTCGCGCGCCGGCCGTATGGCCTGATGAAAATTCTGGGCGCCAGCTTTGCCAAATTCCCGATTTTTGAATCACTCCCGGTATATAGGCGAATCCTCCCCTTTCTTTGCTTTGCCGCCGCGATGTTTTCAGCCGAAGAACCTGCCGAAGTGCCGGAAGCGGAAGACATTGCGAGCTACGACATCTCTTCGCCTATGATTCAGTGCCAGCCGATCCAGGCTCCGCGCATCGTCTGCTACCAAGACAAGCCGCCGAAACGATTTACCTTGATGGCGCCGGTGGAAAGCAAAGCGATGTGGGACATGCATATGTCCCCGTGGGCGGGGGGCGAGGATCTTCTCTTTGCAACGAGGATTTTGGAAAAAGCCGAAACCTACATGCTGGGACAAAGTCCGATCGCCTACGCAAAGACGGCTTACGCCCGCTTCTGGCGCCTCAGCGAACTGGTCGGCGTATGGCTGCCGATCAACTATTTTGCGATGCTCCTCCAACATGAGGTATTCGGCCACGGCTATCGGCTTCGAGACCTCCATACCCATGGCCTTGCGAAAGTGGACGGCTATTCGTTTCAAGCGCCGCCGCCTTACGGCCCCGGCGGAGCCGCGACCTATTTTTCGATTTATCCCAACTTCACGACGACCGATGCCTCTGCCGTTTCAAGCGGAGGGGTCGAAGGGACGGCGGTCCTCGCGCTGATCACGAAACTCAAATGGCTCACCTCCGGGAAAATCGACCCGCGCCAAACGGTTCTCTACCTCTTATGCGAACAGGACCTGACGCTTTATATCGGCAGCTTGAAATCCCAAGATATCCGGAGCATGGCCGGCCATGACATCAACAGCTATGTCGAAACGCTCAACTACACTTACCCTGAACATATTTTAAGCCGCGGACGGCTCCGCTCCCTCTCCTGGATCAACCTCGCCGACCCATTCACCTTCTATTCGATCTATGCCTGGTTTCATTACCTCTCGTCCGGGAAAGAAACGAAAATCCCGATGATTGCCTCCCTCTACCTTCCGGGCCTTCGCCTCGGCCTCACGCCCTTTGGCCCTGAGGTGTTTTTCGAAAATTTCTTCTCCCGTCAAAAAATCCCGCTCTACGCCTATGTCAAAGGAGGAAGCCATGCGGGAAATAGGTACTTTGGCGGCGGCGTGCTAGCCCCGAAACTCTGGACCGTATGGCGCTGGTCGTTCGGCCTGAGGGCCGATCTTTGGCGACAACCCAAGCTCCTCCTCCAGCCCGGCAGCGTCCCGTTCACCGAGATCGATTTCAATACGGCGCCGAATCCGGACAATCCTCTCTATTCCACCGCCGAGCAACACGAAATGCGGATCGGAGGGGCAGGGTCGCTCATCACTTCTTTCCAAGGAAGCGAGCGGATCGCCTACGAAGGAGAATTCGGATACAAGTCGCAAGGATTCTTGCCCGGCTATTCGCTCTTCGCTTACCCTACGATTCGACTAAGCTTTAATCTGCTTTTCTAAATTCTTGACGAATTCCTTCAGGACGAAGGAGAGGTTTTTTTGGATTTTGCCCCGCAGCATCCAGCGGACGGGCCAGGCGAAGATCCCTTCGATCCGAGCGGCGTAACAGATCTTGGATCCTTTTTTCAGCGGTTCGACCGAATGGGTGAAAACCATCCGAACGAAAAGGCTTTTCCAAAGGATAGAAAAGGAAACCCCGGGCTTTGCGTCGATGATCCGGTATTTGAACTTTGAACTTTTGGCTGACTTCCCCGCCTCGATCGGAGTGCCGGAGTGGAGCGCATGCGCCTTCTCCCAAGCCTGCCAGACAACTGCCGCAGGCAGTTTTGTTTCGGTTGACGCTTCCATGAAAAGCGATTATATCCCAAACCATGTATTTATGGCTCCTCGTCATCTCCCTTACCGCCGCGCCGATGGAACTGTCGGATCAAGAATGGAGGGAGCGACTGGGGAGAGAACGGTACAACGTCATGCGAAAAAAGGCGACCGAACCGGCCTACAGCGGAAAATATCTCGATGAAGAACGCGCCGGAACCTACCTTTGCGCCGCATGCGAGCGCATCCTTTTCCGCTCCGAAGATAAGTATAGCGAACCCGGGTGCGGCTGGCCCCTGTTCAAAAAGCCTGCCGACCCCAAGACCGTATTCTATAAAGAAGATTTGAGCCTCGGCTTCAAGCGCTACGAGGTTCTCTGCCGCGGGTGCGAGTCGCACCTCGGGCATGTCTTCAATGACGGCCCCCCTCCGAAACACCTCCGGTATACGGTCAATTCGCTCGCCTTGAAATTCTGGGGTTTTGATGGTAAAAAACCCTTAAAATAGGTACTCTTTCATAAACGCAACGAGGTTTCATGGAACAGGTTTCCCCCAAGAAAAAAATTTGTTGGCCAGTCTTTTTGTATATCATCGGCTACCACCTCTTTTTGGCGATCGCCCTCCCGATCTACTTGATCTCCCACACCCCCTCGGCAGGCCTCATCGGATGGACGGCCGCTCTTGTGTTCATCTCGGGACTTGCGATCACGGCCGGCTACCACCGCCTCTACTCCCATACCACCTATAAAACGCATCCTGCCGTTGAAGCCGTCCTCTTGTTTTTCGGAAGCCTTGCCACCCAAGGCAGCGTGTTCCGCTGGGCGAACGACCACCGGCTGCACCATGCTTTCGTCGATACCGAAAAAGATCCTTATTCGGTCAAAAAAGGACTTTTCCACGCCCACGTCCTCTGGATGCTCTTCAAGACAAAAGACATCGAGCCGAAAGTCATCTCCGACCTCATGCGCAGCAAAATGCTCGCATTCCAACATAAACACTATGTATTCTGCATGGTGGCGGCCAATCTCATCGCCTTCCTCTTCGTCGGCTGGATGATCGGTGATTTCCTCGGCGCATTCCTTTTTGCCTGGTGGGTCCGGATGCTCGTCC
>Ga0169931_10015115_pt1 | contig 10366 bp, 7 predicted proteins | sample Kivu_15m_20L_FD_129675 | JGI IMG/M metagenome (GOLD analysis project Ga0169931, IMG submission 129675) | Freshwater microbial communities from Lake Kivu, Western Province, Rwanda to study Microbial Dark Matter (Phase II) - Kivu_15m_20L... | ecosystem: Environmental > Aquatic > Freshwater > Lake ... | reverse complement strand
TCCCTCGATGAGGCCACCCTCACGATCCGGCTCAAGTGGCTGGGCATCTTCTTCCGGCCGGTGACGCCCGGGCGCTTCATGGTGCGGCTGCGCCTGCCCAATGGCGTGATCAGCTCCGAGCAGCTGGAGCTGCTGGCCGACGTGGTGGATCGCTGCGGCGAGCACGGCAGCGCCGACCTCACCACCCGCCAGAACATCCAGCTGCGTGGTCTGTTGCTGGAGGACATGGCGTCCCTGATGACGGCGCTGGAGCGCCAGGGCATCACGAGCCGCCAGTCGGGCCACGACAACCCGCGCAATGTCACCGGCAATCCGCTGGCCGGCATCGACCCGGAGGAATTCCTCGACACCCGGCCACTGGTGGACGGGATCCAGGCGGCCCTGCTCGGCCCGGCGGGGCCGCGCAACCTGCCCCGCAAGTTCAATGTGGCCGTCGGCGGGGCACCTGACAGCTTTCTGCTGCACAACGACCTGGCCTTCCTTCCTGCCCTGCATGAGGGGGTGCTGGGCTTCACGGTGATGGTGGGCGGCTTCTTCTCCGCCCAGCGCAATGAGCTGGCCATCCCCCTTGGGGTGTGGCTGCCAATGGATCAGCTGAACGGCCTCACCCTGGCGGTGCTGCGCCACTACGAGCGCCATGGCAACCGTCAGCAGCGCAACAAGAGCCGGCTGATGTACCTGATCGACCAGCTCGGTCTGGAGAGTTACCGCCAGGCCGTGCTGGAGAGCTGGGCACAGCTGGCGGCCGAGCTCGGCCCGGCTCAGGCCGGCGACCCCACCACCGCCGTCGCCCACGACGGCAGCCACCTGGTGACCCGCGCTCCCCGCGACGGCCTCGGCGTCCAGAGCCAGAAGCAGGAGGGCCTGCACTGGGTGGGCCTGCATGTGCCGATGGGCCGCCTCGACGCGGCGACCATGCTGGAGCTGGCGCGGCTGGCCCGCCGCTACGGCTCCGCTGAGCTGAGGCTCACCGAGGCCCAGAACGCCCTGATCGTGAACGTGCCCGCCGAGGGCGTGGAGGCCCTGCTGGCGGAGCCGCTGCTGCAGCGCTTCCGCCCCGATCCCTCCCCCCTGCAGGCCGAGGCGGTGAGCTGCACCGGCAACGCCTACTGCAGCTTCGCCCTGATCCCCACCAAAGCGACGGCCCAGACTGTGCTGGAGGAGCTGGAGCGACGCATTGAGCTGCCCCGTGCGGTGCGGATGCACTGGACCGGCTGCCCCAACGCCTGCGGCCAGCCCTACCTGGGCCAGATCGGCCTGATGGGTGCCAAGGCCCGCAAGGATGGCCAGATCGTGGAGGGCGCCAGGCTTTTCCTCGGTGGTTCGATGGATGCCGAGCCGAAGCTGGCCGAGCTGCACGACAAGGGCGTACCGCTGAGTGACCTGCCGGATGTGCTGGAGGAGCTGATGGTGGAGCGCTTCGGCGCGCGCCGCCGTTGATCATCGGCGCGGCTTCGCCAGGATCCCTTCACCCACCTCTCCCATCACCGCAGTGGTGTGATTCCCCTGGCTGACGCTCCGCTCCGTCCCGCCGACCTGCCCAGCAGGGCTGATCCCAGCCGCTGGCCCTTGCTGCAGCGCCTGCGGCGGCAGCCACAGCTGGACGTGGAGCCCTGGCTGCAGGCGATCGAGAGCGGTGCTTTGCGGCCGGAGGCCGATCTGCTCTCCGCCCTGGCCGGGCACTGGGGCGACGACGTTCCCCTGCGGCTGTTGCGCTGGTGGGCGATCCAGCCGCGGCTGGATCCCCAGCTGCCGCCGCTGGTGGGGATCCGGCGCGATCCACAGCTGGCGGCCTGGCTGCACGAGCAGTTGCAGGGTGATCCCGTGGATCAGGCCGCCTCCCGACCGGCGGAGCTGCTGGGGGCGTTGCTGCCCCTGCTCGGCCACCAGCGCGAGGGCCGGGCCTGGCCCCTGCTGCAGGCCTGGGTGCTGGGCGCCGTGCCCTCGGCCCTGCGGCGGGCTGCCCTGGAAGGCATTGCCGTGGGGCTGCCGGCGTGGCCCAGGCCCGCCCTGCGCCGCTGCCTGCTGCAGCTGGCTGTGGATCTGGATCCCCTGGTGGCTGGCCCGGCCGTGGATCTGCTGGCCCGTCTGCCGGGCTGCCGCCGCCAGCTGGTGCCCCTCAGCCGCCGTGCCCTTGATGGCGCCGTGGCGCAGCGGTTGCAGCGCCGCCTGGCGGCCACGCCCGCGCAGCCGCTGCTGCTGCTGGTGCACGGCCGCAGCGGCGGCGGGTTGCCAGCCGAGCTGGTGAGCCTGGCGGCGGAGCTGGAGCGTCGTCGCCGCGCGCCGGTGGTGCTGCAGGCCCTCACCGCCAGCAGCCCCCCGGACGCGGCCGCGCTGCTGGCGGGGGGCCTGCCCCTCACCCTGGTGCCCCTGCTGCTGTTGCCGGGTGGACATGTGCGCCACGACGTGCCGGCCATCGCCGCCCACTGGCGCCGTCAGCTCCCCGTGCGGCGCCTGCCGTTCCTCGGCGCCTGGCCCTGCTGGCAGCAGGCCCTCGGCCGGGAGATCAAGGCACTCCAGCACGGCTCTGGGGCAGTCCCGGGTCAGCCCCTGCTGCTGCACCATCCGCTCGCCGGTGCCCTGGCCGAGCGCTACCTGGCCTGCCTTGAGCAAATCACCGGTGGCCGCGCCGTGGCCACTGCATACAGTGACGCCGGTCCTGAGGAGCCGCCCCTGAGCTTCGCCGCCCCGGCTCTGCCCCTCGTGCTCGCGGCCAATCGCCTCACCGATCGGCTTGGCCATTCGATCGGCCGGCCCCTGCTGCAACGCCCCACCCTGCGGGCGGTGCTGCTCGAGCTGCTCGAGGCGCTGCCGTGAGCAAGCCGGCCCCTGCGCTGGGCACCGTGTATCTGGTGGGTGCCGGGCCGGGGGATCCGGAACTGCTCACCCTCAAGGCCCACCGGCTGCTGAGCAACTGTGATGCCCTGGTGTATGACGCGCTGGTGCCCCGGGCCCTGCTGCGGCTGGTGCCGCAGGGCTGCGAGCGTCATTTCGTGGGCAAGCGCCGCGGCCATCACTCGGTGCCCCAGCCCAGCACCAACGCGGTGCTGGTGGAGCTGGCCCGACGCTGCCGCCGCATCGTGCGCCTCAAGGGGGGCGACCCCTTCCTGTTCGGCCGCGGCGGCGAGGAGGCGGCCCATCTGGCGGGCCATGGCGTGCCGGTGGAGGTGGTGCCCGGGGTCACCGCCGGCATTGCCGCTCCGGCCTACTGCGGCATCCCCGTGACGCACCGCAGCGCCGGCTCCAGCGTCACCTTCGTGACGGGCCATGAGGAGATCGACAAGGAGCGCCCCGGTGTCGACTGGCGTGGCCTGGCCCGCAGCAGCGACGGCCTGGTGATCTACATGGGGGTGCACAACCTGCGCCGCATCGCGGAGGAGCTGCTGGCGGGGGGCCTCGCCCCCGGCACCCCGGCGGCGGTGGTGCAGCAGGGCACCGTCCAGGGCCAGCGGCTGTTGGTGTGCAGCCTCGCCGCCCTGGCCGATCGGGTGGAGGCGGAGGGTTTTGGCTCCCCCTCGATCGTGGTGGTGGGGGAGGTGGTGAACCAGCGGGTGGCCGCCTGTGCCCCCCAGCCGGCCGATGCGGAAATGCCGCTTCCCTTCTGAGCGCTTCCCCTGCTGGCCCCCCGGCGCGGCCCGGGATCGGCGCCGGCGGGTTGTGGCGCCCTGAACCTTTTGATCAACCAATCGGGGAACTGCCACGCCTTCGCGGCGTTTGTGTAGCGCTGCTCACGGTGCATGGCCTTCACGATTGGGTTGATTGGAGCCCCCCCAACGCTCGCCCCATGGCCCCGACGCGCCTGCAGCAGGACCTCCTGCCGCACCAGCTGCCGCACGACAGCCAACGCCGGGCGCCGAAGCCGGCGCCGATGTTCGAGCTGATTCCCTACGAGAAGTTCCGAGATACCCCTGCTGTTCGTTTCTTTGACATCACCGTTGCCGACTCCAACGCCCGGGATCTGGTGATCCACAGCGGTCCGGCGATCTCACCACCGGATGAGGAGAAGACGGGCGCCTGGCAGTTTTATCTGCATCCCCACCAGGAGGACAACCTGCTGGCCCTCCACGGCGGCCGCACCTTCTATCTGGTGAACCTGGGCTGGAATTACCCCTTTCACATCGTTCGCCTGGAAACCGGCGGCGACATCCTGCGCATCCCGCCTGGCACCTTCCACCGCTCCGTTTCCGATCCCGATGGCTCGGTGGTGCTCAACCAGGCCGTGCGCGAGGAAGGCGCCAGCGTGTTGCGGGAATTCCGCGTCTACAACAGCCGCCGGATTCCGCGCCTGTTCGCCACCACCTTCAAGACGGCACCACTGCCGAAGCTGCATGGCCTGAACTGGTGAGCTGCCAGCCGGCGGCACCGGCCAGATCCGCCTCCGCTCGGCTCAGCAGGTCCTCAGCCGAGTCGTGCCGCCCATCCAGGCTGGCCCGGCCAACCCGGGCCTGCACCCGCAGCTCGGGGTCGTCGCGGTTTTCGAGGTCGCAGGAGGGACCGTCCCCGGGGCGATCCCCCAGGGGACGGAGCCAGATGGCCCCGATCACGGCCTGCAGCGTCTCGCCCAGCTGCTGGGTCTCCGCCGCGTTGCAACCGCTGGCGATCACCACGAACTGCTGCACGGCGGAGCGATAGAAGAGGTGGTCGGTGATCCTCAGCCTGGCGCCAAGGGCCTGGCTGGCCGCCCGCAACAGCAGGTCGCCCGCCTCGGGGCCGAACTGGCGATAGGCCAGATCCACACCATCCAGGGCAAAGCAGAGACAGGAGAGGGGCTCGCCGGTGCGGCGGGCGCGATGCCATTCCTCCTGGAGCCGCTGTTGCAGGGCTCTGTCGTTGCCGCAACCGGTGAGCGGATCAATGGTGATCAGGCGCGCCAGCTCCTGCTGGGAGCGCTCCAGGTGGGCATTGGTCTCCTGCAGTTGCCGGGACAGGTCGTAGGCCTGCTGGAAGCGCTGATTCATCTGCAGGGCCAGGAGGCGCAGCTCCCGCACCGGCGAGAGGCGCAGCGGCGCCACAGCGCTGGCGCCGCTGCTCTGCCGGTGGTCGGGCCCCTGGGGCTGGACCACCAGCTCGAACTCCCGCTCGAAGCGCCGGCCCACGAGGTTGCAGAGCCCTGCCCCCAGCACCACCACCATGAGGCTCACCGTCAGCAGCTGGCTGCTCTGCTGCTGCATCCGGGTGACCGCCGCCCGGGCCGGCGCCACCACCTGCACCAGGTCGGTGCCAGCCGGGCCGGTGTGCTGGCTGCTGCAGCTCCAGTAGCCGTTCACCCACTTGCGCAGGGCGGGTCCACGCCCCTGGGGGACCAGCAGGGCCAGCTCCCGGTTGGACACCTCACGGCGACCGCCATCGCTGAACTCGCCATCGAGGCGCTGGAAGAGGGCGGCATCGGAGCCGACCACCCGACCATCGACCGCAAGGCGCCGGTAGGCCATGTCAGCGCCGAGCTGCTCGATCAGCAGTTGGTTGGTCTGCTGGCCAGGGCCCACCCGGGAGACGGCCAGGCTCACGGTCTTCAGGCCATCGAGCACCCCCTCCTCCACGGCCCGGTGCAGCTGCTGGCCGGCCGCGATGCTGATCACCAGGGTGGGCAGGGTGAGGGCAAGCAGCGCCAGGGCGGTGATCACCCCCCGCAGCGACAGCCCCGGCCCCCCGTTGCGCCGCGCCTGGAGAGCACGGCTGACCACCAGGGCGGCGAAGGCCAGCTCGGCGTTGAGCACACCGTTGAAGCTCTGCTTCACGGCCACCACCAGCACATTGGCCGGGTCGAGGCGCATCACCAGGCCGTAGAAGGCGAACACCAGAGGGGCCCCGATCAGCAGCCAGTAGCCGATCGTCAGCAGCACCACCTGGCCGTTGTCGCGGATCTGATCCGAGGCGGGGGCGCGGCGCAGCCACAGCCACAGCCACACCAGTTCGGCGGTGAAGATCACCACCGCCCAGGGATGGCCCCAGAGGGTCCAGGTCTGCAGGCTGGCCAGCAGGCCAATCGCCACGCCCCACCAGCGCGGCCAGAGCAGCAGGGCAAAGATCGCCGGCACTGAGCCCAGCAGCACATGAACGCCGTAGAACAGCGGGATGGGCAGGGCGTTGAGCAGCACCGCCAGCCCGCTCAGCAGGGCCAGCTGTCCCAGAGTACGGCCCCGTGAGGGGTTGCCGGCGACCGCCGCGCCCTGGTCGGGCGCTGGCTGCACCTGGGGTGATGGGGCCATGGGGCAGCCCTGCTCGGGTCAAGGGAGGGGATTCGCGAACCCTAGGGGTGGGATCCGGCCATGCCATCTAGCGTTCAGACTCGTCTTGGATCCAGATCTGTGGTGCGGGGGCTGAGGCTGGTGCCGCCGGGGCTCTGCCTGGTGCGGGCGGGGCTCTGCCTGGTGCTGGCGGGGCTTGGCGCCAGCGCCTGCAGCCCCTGGCGCCCGGAGCTCACGCTGCCCGTCTCCAACTGGCCGGGCTACGAATATGTCTATCTGGCCGAGCAGAAGGGCCTGGCCGCTGGCCAGGGCCTCACCCTGCGCACCGCCGAGTTTCCCGATCCCCAGGCGATTGTGCACGCCTACCTGCGGGGTGAGCTGGAGCTGGCCCAGCTCACCACGGTGGAGGCGGTGGACATCTGCGCGCGGGCGCCGGATCGCTGCCCGGTGCTGGTGTTGGTGCTCGATGAGTCGCGCGGTGGCGATCAGGTGGCGGCCCGGCCGGAGATCGGCTCCCTGGCCGAGCTGCGCGGCCGCCGGGTGGGCGTGACCCCCTCCACCCTTGGCCCCTATGTGCTCAGCCGGGCCCTTGACCAGGCGGATCTCAGCCTCGAGGACGTGGAGGTGCGCAACCTGCCGCTCGACGCGATGGTGCAGGCCCTGGCCCAGGGCACGGTGGATGCGGTGGCCTTCTTCCCGCCCTACAGCGCGCTGGCCTACCGCAAGGGGGTGGCGCGCAAGCTGTTCGACAGCAGCGCCATCCCCGGCGAAATCTTCGATGTGCTGGCGGTGAGCCCAGACTTCTACGCCGCCCACGCTGAGACCCTGAAGCGCCTGCTGCGCACCTGGCAGGCCGCCCACGACCTGGCCCGGGCCGAGCCCGCCATGGCCCGGGCCCTGATGGCCCGCCGGGAGGGCATCACCCCCTCGGAATTCGCAGCGGCCGAGCGGGGCCTGGTGTACTGGTCGCTGGGGGAGCAGGAGGCCATGCTGGCCCCCCGGGGGCCAGCTGGAGCGCAATCTCATGGCCGTGCAGGCGGTGCAGAAAGCGCTCAAGCTGGTGGCACCCGGCAGTGCGCTGCCCCAGGTGAGCCAGACCCCCGTGCAGGCCGCCCTGCGCTGAGCCAGCCGAACCGCCCTCCCCGCCCTCCCCGCAGCCGTGCCTGCCGCACCTGACGCCCCACCCCCCGCACCGCCCAGCCTGCGCTGGGGGCGCTGGCTGCTCCTGCCCCTGCTGCTGATTCTCGCCGGCGCCGGCGGTTCAGCCCTGTGGGAGCAGTGGCGCCAGGGCCGGGAGCTGGTGGTGTCGATCACCAGTTGGCCCGGCAACGAATACCTCTATCTGGCTGAGCAGAAGCAGCTGGGAGAACCGTTCGGGATCGAGCTGCGCATCAAGCAGTCGAGCTCCCTCGCGGATCAGCGTGAGGCCTTCGTGGCTGGCGCTGTCGACGTGATGGCCACCACCCTGTCCGAGGCGATCGCCGTGTGTCAAGAGGCGCCCGCCCGCTGTCCGGAGCTGGTGCTGGTGATCGATGAGTCGGTGGGGGCGGATCAGCTGATCGCTCGGGCAGACATCCCCAGCACCGCCGCCCTGGCGGGCCGGCGGGTGGGACTGGAGCGGACCGTGCTGGCGGAATACCTGCTGCTGCGCAGCCTGGACGGCCAGCCGGTGACGATCGACGATCTGAAGCTGCGCTATGAGGGTCCGGTGGCCCTGGTGCGGCTGCTGCGGGAGGGCGAGCTCGAGGCCCTGGTCACCTACCCGCCCTACGCCCTGCAGCTGCGCCAGGACCGCCGCTTCCGGGAGCTGTTCAGCAGCCGCAGCATCCCCGGCGAGGTGGTGGATGTGCTTGCGGTGGCACCGGAGGCGGCGCGCCGCCGCAAGCCCGAGATCCAGGCCCTGATCCGCACCTGGTGGGCGGCCCAGGCCCATGCCCGCCGCCACCGCCGCGAGGCCGTGGGGTTGATGGCCCAGCGCCAGCAGATCAGCCCCCTGGAGTTCGAGCAGTCGGAGCTGGGGCTGCGCTACCCCGATGCGACCCAGCAACGTTGGCTGCTGGCGGCTGACGGACCCGTGGCCGGCGCGATCGGCCGCATGGCCGACCAGCTCAAGGCCGCCCGGCGCATCCAGCCGGAGGCCCCCCTGCCCCGCCCCACCACGGCCTTCCTGGTGCAGCCATGATCCGGCGCCTGTGGGGCGATCTGGGCGACACCCAGCTGCTCAGCCAGCGGGTGAACCGCCAGCTCTGGCTGGACATGCTGCTGGCGGCCACCGGGGCGTCGGCCCTGATGGCCGTGGTGGCGGGGATCCTGGTGCTCTCCCAGGCCGCCCAGCAACTGCAGCGGGATGCCGAGGGGCTGCAGCGGCAGCTGAGCGTGGGGCTCACCAGCTACGAGCCCCTCTACAACCTGCAGCGCCGCCTGCAGACGGCCGCCACCGCCGAGGAGGTGGAGAGCGCCCTGGTGGTGGATCAGCGCGGATTGGTGCTGGCCTCCTCCAACGGCGCCCTGGTGGGACTGCCCCTGCCCTACGTGCTGCAGCTGCCCCAGCAGCGACACCTGCGCAGACTGTTCGCCGAATGTCCCTCCACCTCCAGCCTGATCGCCTGCCTCACCCGCAATGAGGTGATCTTCGCGGGGCCCTGGCCCTGGATCGGCGGCGAGGTGCTGATGACCCTGCGCCAGTACCCCCTGGCCCTGGAGGGCACTGACCGCTACGGCGACCGGGCCAGCCTGATCACGATCACCAGCGTGCAGACGGCCCGCACGAATGCCCTGATCTTCGTGCTGCAGGTGTTTGTGGCCGGCCTGCTGCCCCTCAGTGCCGGTTGTGTGGGGTTGATGGTTCAGCTGCGGCGGGTGCTGATTCCGGAGCTGCTGCGCCTGGCCCAGATCGATCCCCTCTCCGGCATCTTCAACCGCCGCGCCTTCTCAGAGGCCGCGGAGGAAGCCCTCAAGCGGGGCCAGCAGACCCAGCGCCCGCTGGCCCTGGCCCTGATCGATGTGGATTTCTTCAAGCAGATCAACGACACCCACGGCCACGATGCCGGCGATCAGGTGATCCGTCAGGTTTCGGAGCTGCTGCGGGTGACGGTGCGCGGCACCGACCTGGTCGGGCGGCTGGGGGGTGATGAGTTCGCCATCCTGGCCCAACTTCCCGGTGAGGAGGCCGCGCAGATGCTGGAGCGCATCCGCAACACCGTCCACAGCACTCCGATCCCCACCGGCGAAGGCCAGCACGTGCAGGTGAACCTCTCGGTCGGTGTGGCCTCCACGGCCGGCCATGGCGGCTATGGCCTGGCGGAGCTGATGGGTGCGGCCGATGCGGCCCTCTATGTGGCAAAGGACCGCGGCCGCGGCCAGGTGGCCAACCTGGAGATCGATCTGCAGCGCGGGCGCCGACGGCGCCCCGAGTCATTCGGTTACTGGCAGGTCGGGGGGCTCTGAGACCGGCGGGCGGGGGGCTCTGAGACAGACCGGCGGGCGGGGAGGCTCAGACCGGCCGGCCGGGATCGAGGCAGGGGCTGCCGCCGGCCTGCGGCGCGGGCTCCAGCACCTCGGCGTCGATCTCCCACTCCAGAACGCTCTCCACACCCGTTGGACCGGAGAAGGTGCCGGTCACGGCAGCGGTGAGCTGGGGCTTGGAGGAGGTGGCCAGGGTGATGTAGCGGTCGTCCACCAGGCCCTTGCCGCTGGGGTCGAAGCCCCGCCAGCCGGCACCGGGCAGGTACACCTCAGCCCAGGCGTGCAGGTCGTAGCGCTCGGGCCTGGGATCCACCAGGTGGTAACCACTCACGAAGCGGGCCGGCAGTCCCACGCAGCGGCAGGCCTCCACCATCAGCATCGCCAGGTCGCGGCAGGAGCCCACCCGCTCCTTGAGGGTGCGGCCAGCGGGCCAGGCCGGGCCCACGTGGCGCTGGGTGTACTTCACCCGGTCTTGAACCATCTCCACCAGCTGCTGCAGGAACATCAGGGCCCGCTGGTCGCTGCCCATCAGCGCCTCCTGGGCCAGGTCGACGGCCGCCGGGTCGTGCTGACCATTGGGCAGCCAGCCCTCCAGGGCCCCGATCAGATCTCCGTTCAGGTGGCCAACGGGGTAGGGCAGCTGCGGTTCGTTCTCCTCCAGGCAGGCCCGCAGCAGCGGTGCGGTCTGGGTTTCCACCAGGCTGGTGGAGCAC
>Ga0169931_10015114_pt1 | contig 10366 bp, 10 predicted proteins | sample Kivu_15m_20L_FD_129675 | JGI IMG/M metagenome (GOLD analysis project Ga0169931, IMG submission 129675) | Freshwater microbial communities from Lake Kivu, Western Province, Rwanda to study Microbial Dark Matter (Phase II) - Kivu_15m_20L... | ecosystem: Environmental > Aquatic > Freshwater > Lake... | reverse complement strand
ATTAAAGTGAAGCATTGCTGATTTCAAAACCTAGGATTTTGTAATAACTCGCAACTATTAAATCAATAATTGTATTCTGTAAGAAATCTTAAGACAACATAGTACTAATTAAGTAATTTACAAGTTTCTAGCTACTGTTCAAACTTGTTAATGGCAAAGGTAACTTCATCAATTTGACTCTCGGTGATAGCTGGGCCAGACGGAAGGTACAACCCAAAGTTCGAGAACAACTTTGAATTACTAAGTATTTCCGTATTTCGCGCCTGCCAGTAAGGTGCTGAATTCAACTCTGGGTAAAAGGGTCTAGTCTCAATCCCATATTTTGACAGGTGTTTTCTGAGTGCATCTCTATTAGGCGTAAGCACGTCCACGTATGGTCCAAGTTCATAGCTTTTTTTAGGAATAATTCTTAAGTTAAATTGTGATGATAACCCGTAATAATAGTATTGATAAACTTTGTTAAGGTGGTCTTTACGTTGTTCCATCAGCCTTAGTTGAACAATTCCTATAGCAGCTAAGACATCAGTAAATCTAAAATTAAAGCCGGGCATGAACCATTTTTTTGGTTCAATTGTATTTTCAAGACCATGTGTTCGTAACCTTCTCAACCGATCCGCTAGATCTAAGTCTTTAGTTGCTATAAACCCCCCTGTCCAGTAGAGATTATTTTTGCGACGCTTAGCGAGAAGCATCCAAATCTAGATAAAGTTCCTAGAAATTTTCCATTAACATCTTTCGATCCAAAAGCTTGCGAAGAATCTTCAATAACCACTAATCCTTTGTCGCTTGCAAAATCATTTAGTGTTGCCATATCAACACTTCGTCCATTCATGTGAACTGGCATAATGGCTTTTGTTGCAGATGTAATCAGTCTATCTAATTTGGAAAGTTGCATTATGGGCAAATCTGCCTCAGTGTCAACGAAAATAGGTGTTGCTCCAAGGATTTGAACGGCGTGCCCAGAAGCGATCCAACTATTATTAGGTACCAATACCTCATCTCCTGGACCTATGTTGCTTGCAATCAATGCAAGCGTGAGTGCGCTCGTCCCACTACTGGTCAATATAACTTCTGGAACACCTAAATAGTCAGCTAATAGGATTTCAAAGTTTTTTGTTATTGCGCCTTGGCTTATATGTCTGGAATTGATTGCATCAGACACAGCAACATCTTCACCATGGTCGAAAGTAGTTTGCCACCAAGGTATCATGTTACTCCTACTATGAAGATACTGCGCAGAGGTTACTCGGTGTTTAACCCATGAGTTTTTACTCTCCACCAAATTTTACTACATATTTATCCATAACTACTCCAAAAGAAAGTAAAAATGACAAGCGACAATAGTTTTCAAGATTATGCCTCTAGGATTAATAACTCTTTGAATTCCGTACAGGTGATACAAGTTGAAGAGGTCATTAAAGTTATGCGTGAATGCTCTGAAAAGGGCGGAACAATCTGGATAATCGGTAACGGTGGAAGTGCCTCAACATCGAGCCATTTTGCAACTGATTTAAGTCGTTGCATAAATGTAAGAGGTGAGCCAGTGCGAGGAATCAGTCTTTGTGATAATACTGGCTTAATTACAGCAATAGGTAATGATTTTAGATTTGAAGATATCTATGTTAAGCAATTGTCGAATTTAGCTAAAAAAGACGATCTACTAATTTCTATCTCGGCATCAGGAAATTCTGCAAATTTGGTGAGTGCTATAAATTATGCTAAAGCTAATCTTATCAAGACTGTTGGGTTAACCGGCTTTAGTGGGGGTAAGGTTCGCGAACTTTCTGACTTTTCAATACATGTACAAACAATTTTGGGTGACTATGGAATTGCTGAAGACTTACACTCTGTTATTTGTCATTATATTTCCTCACGAATGAGAAAGCCTTAAATAAGTTATAGCCAGATGTTATTAATTGTTAAATGCATCAATAAACTTAAAAAAGTTTTTAGCGTCATGCTTAAAGTTTTTCAATAAAAGGTGAGGGTTGAGTTTCTCAAGCGCATCTATTGTAAATTTTCCAGTGGCTACTGAAACTACTTGAAAACCAAATTCTTTAGCAACACTTATATCTCTAGGCGTATCACCAACAATTATTGTGTTACTAATTCCTTTAGATGTGAATAACTCACTAGCTCTTCTAGCGATGTTCTCTCGTGTATCTCCTAATTTACATTCAAAGATTAGGTTTGGATCAAACAAATCAATAATTTGCGATAACTTCATTTTCATTCTATTATTCGTATTACCCGTTAGGATGCCATTATTCCACCCATGTTTATGCACCTCGATCAGCACATCGGGCATACCTAAACAAAGATCAAACGATTCATAACTATAGATTTCCAAAGACTCCTGATCTAAAGCTTTAAAACAATCAACTAAAACATCATACTTATCTCCATTTTTATAATTATGAAGCATATTTTCTAATACTTCGAAGTCTGTCGAGCCTATAAGTGTTTCGGCACTTAAATTAGGTTCAATTCCATATTTTAAGATAGTACTAATGTGAGGAGATTTAATGCTCTTTCGCACAGGAGAGATTATCGTTCCATCGATGTCCCAAAGGATTGTACCTTTGCTTGGCGTTGAAATTGAGTTCATAGAGTGATACTAAACTATAGTTCGCTATTAGACCTTAGGGGGTAGAAATTAACTGTTTAGTCACAGGTGGCGCAGGATTTATCGGAAGCCATTTAGTTGAGTTACTTTTGGCTACTGGACACAATGTAATTGCCGTTGACAATTTGACGGTTGGGAGCGAAGGCAACCTAAAAAATGTTAAGAATTCAAAGAATTTTAAATTTATAAAACTAGATGTTTCAAACTATGATGAGTTAAAAAGTGTGTCTCTAAACATAGACTGGGTTTTTCACTTGGCCGGGCTTGCAGATATAGTGCCTAGTATTGAATCCCCAGACAAATACTTTCAAGCAAATGTCATCGGTACTTACAATATAGCAAAATTAGCTTTAGAAAAAAATATAAAAAGAACGATTTATGCAGCCTCATCTTCTTGTTATGGAATTCCTGAGAATTTTCCTACACCAGAATCAGAAATATGCGATCCGCGCTATCCCTATGCTCTGACGAAGTATTTAGGCGAGCAAATCTTAATGCATTGGCAATCTGTCTATAGATTGAACATTTTAAGTTTACGACTGTTCAATGTTTACGGTCCGCGTGCAAGAACTTCCGGTACATACGGTGCGGTATTTGGAGTATTTCTTGCCCAGAAATTGGCTGGAAAGCCATTCACGGTAGTTGGAGATGGGACTCAAACAAGAGATTTTACTTATGTGAGCGATGTTTGCCGGGCATTTTTAATTGCTGCCCAATCTCAATTATCTGGTGAGGTGTTTAACGTTGGCTCAGGACATACTTATGAGGTGAACAAGCTTGTAAGTTTACTTAAAGGCCCAATAGTTAACATTCCCAAGAGACCTGCTGAGCCCGATTGTACGTTTGCTGATATATCTAAAATCATTGAATTACTAGGATGGAAACCGGAAATCTCCCTAGAAAAAGGTGTTTCGATCATACTTGAAAATCTTAATGATTGGAAAGATGCTCCACTGTGGGATGTGGATAAAATTGAAGAAGCGACAAAATCTTGGTTTATGCACCTTGGAAACAGCCAATGAAATTTTATGATGAAAATTAAAAAGCGCGACGAGGTAAATAAAATATGTTCGGAAATAGAAATTGCCAAATTTGTTACCGAAATTAGAGAAAGCGGGAGAAGCATCGCGCTTTGTCATGGGGTTTTCGACTTACTTCACCCAGGTCACTTTCAACACTTCAAAGAAGCAAGCGACTTATCTGACATCCTAGTTGTTAGCATAACCGCCGATGCTTTTGTAAATAAGGGACCTGGAAGACCGATTTTCTCCCAGGAAATCCGGGCAAAAACTTTGGCCGCTCTTGAAATGGTTGATTATGTCATAGTTAGCGATAATTCAACTGCCGAAAAGGTAATACATTTGATTAAACCGGATTATTACGTTAAGGGATCAGACTATTTAAGTCCTAAAGATGATGTTACTGGAATGATAATGAAGGAAAGATCAGCGGTTGAGAGTTATGGTGGGGAAATACACTTTACTGGCGGTCTAACCTCAAGCAGCTCTTCGTTAATTAACAGATACTATCCTTCCGTTGACGCTCCAACACAAAAATGGCTTAATGAGTTTAAGGGAGCCCACGGTTATGAAGCAGTAGTCAATTCATTAGATAGAATTTCAAATCTTAAAGTTTTAATTCTCGGAGAAACTATAATTGACCAATATACTTTTTGTTCACCGTTAGCCAAATCTAGCAAAGATCCAATTCTAGCTTTCCACCAACATGAAACTAGTTATTTTCCGGGAGGCGTACTAGCTATTGCTAATTCTAGTTGCGCTTGGGCTTCTAAAACTAAAGTCATAACTTTTTCTGGTAGAGAGGATAAAATCCTTCCAACTTTAATTGATAAAATTGATTCAAACATTGACTGCGAGTATATCTTGGCAGATGATCGACCTACGATACTTAAACATAGATATGTAGATGTAGCATCAAGCACCAGAGTATTTGAATACTATGACTTTTCAAACTTAGAATTATCAAAAGAAGTAAGCAATAAACTACTAAGTTCAATTTCAACCCAAATTGGACATTTTGACTTAGTTGTTGCAGCAGATTATGGACATGGCTATTTTTCTAATTCAATTATTTCTTTGATAGAAACAAAGTCGCAATTCCTTGGGATAAATACTCAAGCAAATGCAGGAAATCGCGGGTTCAATACAATTGCCAAGTATTCAAAAGTAGATTTAATCTCGATCAATGGATCTGAATTGCAGTTAGAGTTAAGAGACCGAAATCCTAATTATTTCGAAATTGTTCCAAGGATAATCAAAGATAAAAATGCATCACATGCGATCGTCACACTCGGTGGTGAGGGTTTACTAGTCTTTGATGGCCAAGGTAATCATGAAAAAGTTCCTGCGATTGCAAGTAAAATCGTGGATAAGGTAGGAGCTGGCGATGCGGTCTTTATAATTTCATCTTTACTTGCTAAGGTTAACGCTCCATTGAAAGTAATTGGCTTTTTGGCAAACTTAGTTGCTGCCCATGAGGTTTCCCAATTAGGCCACCAAAAGTCACTTGAACGGTCAGATTTACTAAAGCACGCAAAGTCCATTCTTAAGTAGGGAGCGTTATGAAAAAGCAAACAGTTGTTGTTTTTGGTGGCGGAGGTTATGTAGGATCAGTATTGGTTCCTAGGCTACTTGAAGATGATTACAAAGTTCGTGTTTTTGATACCTTCTGGTATGGCGAAGAAGTTTTCGCAAATTTCAGAGAAAATCCAGACCTTGAGCTAATTAAGGCCGATATAAGAGATGTTAATTCGGTTAAGTTTGCCTTACAAAATGCCCAATGTGTCATTCACCTTGCATGTATTTCTAATGACCCTAGCTTTGACCTGAATCCGGAGCTAGGCAGATTTATTAATCTTGAGAGCTTTCCCCCAATCGTTGAATCAGCTAAAAGTTTAGGAATAAATCATTTTATTTATGCATCATCATCTTCTGTATATGGCATAAAGTCAGAAGATAAAGTCACAGAGCAATTAAGTTTAGAACCCTTGACTGACTACTCCAAGTTCAAAGCAATGTGTGAAGAAATAATTTTAGAGCAAAATTCAGATGATTTTGTGTGTACAGTTTTAAGGCCCGCTACTGTTTGTGGAGTTTCTCCAAGACAAAGGTTTGATTTATCTGTAAACATATTAACTAATCATGCGATTAGCTCAGGTAAGATAACAGTATTCGGTGGATCTCAGTCAAGACCAAATTTAGACATTCGAGATATGGCGCGAGCTTATTTGCATATTCTGCAACGCAGAGACAGGGTGGCAGGAGAGATATTTAATGTTGGAGGAGAGAATTTAACTTTAAATAGTATCGCCGAAAAAGTTAAACTCCAATTAGGTACCAACACGGAGATTCAACATAAACCAACCGACGACCTTAGATCTTATCGAGTGGATTCCTCTAAGATATTAGACAGAATTGGATTTAAGCCATTTTATTCTGTTGACGACTCTATTAATGAGTTGAGAAATGCATTCAAAAGTGGAGCATTTATAAATTCTCTAGAAAATTCTAAGTACTTCAATATCAAAAGAATGAAAGAACTTGCTTTAGCTTGAAAGATATCAGAAAAAGATTTGGGTTTGATTTAGATAACACTTTGATTGATTATTCTGACGCGGTTAAAGAGTATTGCAGAATTAAATCCCTAAACCATTGTAGTGATGTCGTAAGATTGCGGGACGAGTTAGGGAAAAATCACACTTCTGATCATGCATGGCAGTTAGCGCAAGCATGGCTTTACACAGAAGGTTTGAAATTCGCGCAGATTGGCGTAGGTGCACTGAATCTCTGCAATTATCTTGAAAGCGAGGGGTACCAACTTTATATTGTAAGTCATAAAACTTCACACACTCCAAATCTAAGTGGGCGCATAGCGCTGCACAAAGTAGCCAATAATTGGATCAGCTCCAGCCCAATTGCCAAATTCTTTAAAGAAAAGCAACAAATTTACTTTGAGCCGACAAGAATTTTGAAAGTTAAAAGAATTCAAGATTTAAGTTTAAACTATTTTGTAGATGACTTGGAGGAGGTTTTCAATACTCCTGATTTTCCAATTAATACTAAAAATTTCTTGATTTCTACAAGGGTGTTACAAAATTCTAAATTTACATGTGTCCGTGATTTTAATTCTATTAGGGAAATTCTTGCTAATGGATTTTGAAGCCATTTCTAAGAAGTTACGTTTGAAAGTTTCTAAAGAACTTGAGACAATTCAAGGAGGAAACAGTTCGGTAATTAAAGCAAAACTTTTAGATGATTCATTTATCGCGGTAAAGGTTTATAAAGGGGATTCTGTACGAATACAGAGAATGTTAGATCGCGAGCAAAGTGCAATTACATATCTTGCCTCAAATGGTTTTCTCAATATCCCAGAAATACTTGAGGTCAGAAGAGACTTAAACCTAATTGTTTATCGATGGATTGACGGAGTGCTTCCGATTCCGAATACAAATTGCATGGACGCAATAATTGAAATGTGTTTAGCTTTATTTGAGTTAGGCAAAGAGCTTAATTTTGAGAGCGCAATAGATGCAGGGTTTTGGCTAGGCGATATTGAATATCAAATTCGCGATAGAATAATTGATTTTAGTAACAAGTCAATGAATAAATATAGTAAGAAAATCTGCTTATCTCTTGAGGAGAAGTTACAAAGGTATAAAATTATTTTCAAGAAAAACCAAAAATTGCTTCCTCATACTTTGAGTGTTTCCGATTTAGGTACTCATAACATGCTTTATACAGATAAAGGCTATAGATTTATCGATTTTGAGTTTTTCGGACGTGATAGTGTTGATAAGATGGTAGGAGATTTTTTACTTCATCCACGCGATGAGTTTAAGGTAAATGAGATTAATAGATTTAAAGAGAAAATGGCTAATGAATTAGGGTGGCAAAATGACAATCTCCGCATTGTGTTACCAATTCTAGCTCTTAAATGGGCAGCCATTGCTTTTAAACGTGAATTGAAAATTATTAATGAAAGTGCTAGTAGCGAAAATGAAATTATGGATAAACTTACATTTGAGTCCATAGGAGCAAAATACCTGGAGTACTTTGAATATCTCATTTCAGGGGAAACTGTAGATTCAGCGGCAACCTTTAATCTATTCACTGCTAAGATTTGAATCTAATGGATATAAATTATGCCGAACTTGCAAGCGACACAGTTCTTGACGATAGGTCTCGCTTTTTACGAGCCCTTGTTTTGGATGCATTAGAGGGTGGCGGTAGGGGGCATTTATCTAGCGCCCTATCGTTGCTTGAAATTGTTAGAGTCCTATATGACGATATTCTCAGTCACGATCCAGGCGTCCCACTGCTTAAATCAAGGGATCGTTTTATACTAAGTAAGGGTCACGGTTGTTTAGGGTTGTTCGCAGTAATGACTGACCATGGATATTTTTCAAAAGAACTTTTGAAAACTTTTTGTAACTTTGATTCCAAATTAGGAGGTCATCCAGAAAGGTTTACTCTACCTGGAGTGGAGTTTTCTACAGGTTCGCTTGGTCATGGATTCTCTGTAGGAATAGGCATGGCAATGGCAGCCAGGTTAAAGCAGGAAAAATGGAGAACTTACATCTTAATGGGAGATGGTGAGCTAAATGAAGGTTCAGTGTGGGAAGCTGCAATGCACGCCTCTCAGCATAAACTTGACTCACTAACAATAATTATTGATTATAACCAGAAGCAGGCATCAGGCACTTCCGACTTAATAGTTTCGCTATTACCATTAACCGAGAAGTTTATTTCATTTGGATTTGAAGTAAGCGAGGTTAATGGCCATGATGTTTCAGATTTAGCGAATAAATTGAAAAAGCAAACTCTAACCAATGGTAAACCAAAAGCTATTATTGCCCACACAATCAAAGGCAAAGGTATTGTTTCAGCCGAAACTTCATCTACTTGGCACCACAAAGCCAAAATTACTAAAGAGGAGATCAGGATTCTCCGTAAAGAGTTACAAATCCAATGAGGCAGGAAGCTTTAGCGACTGTTCATGAATTAGCAAGAAAAGATCCGAGAGTTTTATTCGTTGGATCAGATTTAGGTGCTGGAACACTTGAGGCAATGCGTCAAGAATTGCCGAAACAATTTTTCATGGAAGGTATCTCTGAGCAATACATAGTTGGATTTGTCTCTGGTCTAGCTCAGGAAGGGTTCATACCATTTTTTAATACCATTGGAACATTCATTACTCGTAGAGCATATGAGCAAATTTGTATTGACATAGCGTTACATAATTTACCTGTCCGATTGCTATCGGGTGGCGGGGGAATGGTTTATGCCCCACTAGGACCCACGCACACAGCAATTGAAGACATCTCTTTAATGCTTAGCATTCCTGGCTTACAAGTTTTTGCACCAGCAGATGCTAATGAAATGAGGGCACTCTTAGAAGCTTCGATTAATGACTTGAGGCCCTACTACATTAGATTTGGTAAAGGAGGAGAAGAACTAGTCACTCCTAATTTTGTAAATTTTGATTTTATGCCAAAAGTGTTTGACTCAAAAGAATCTGAGATAGTTATCTGTACCACTGGCGTTATGTTACAGAACTGTTTAAGCGCTAGAAAATTGCTTGAGGGGATTGGAAAATCTACTACTGTTATCCACTTTCCGTATTTAAACGAATTACACATGGCAAATTACTTGAAAATTATGCAAAGCGCTAAAAACATTGTCTGCGTAGAAGAGCATGTTCCTAGAGGGGGACTTTTCACCCAAATGTTGCATGAATTTGTAAAGCTACGTATTGGGATTGATAATCTCTCTCACATCTCACTTCCAAATACTTTCTCTCACAATTATGGGTCGCAAGAAAATCACTTGGATTTACACGGATTAACTAAGGAAAAGATTTATACAAAAATATTGGAGTTGAATAATAGTGTAATAAATGATGTGATATAGTATCTGAGTGATATTAAACACGCTTAGCATCAAAAATATTTTTAAGGTGTAATAATAATCTCAAAACAAACTTTAAAGTAAGGAATATTTTGGCGGTTAGATACTCATACTTATCTCAACAATTCGAGAACTGTCCTGAACTTTGGGATCAATTAAAGGCGTTTGTAGCAACTGGTGATTTTACTCTTGGGAAACCGCTGAAAGAATTTGAAATTTCTTTTGCCAAGTTGCTAGATACAAAATTTGCTGTTGGGGTTGCAAGCGGTACTGATGCGATAAAGATTTCCTTACGAGCACTTGGCATAAAACCTGGAGACGAAGTTATTACAGCCGCAAATACTTTTGTTGCAACAGTTGGTGCAATTGCAGAAATAGGTGCAATTCCTGTCTTTGTCGACGCAAACGAAATGTTTTGCCTTGATACAAATAAAATAGAAGCAGCAATAACGAGTAAAACTCGAGCGATTGTTCCCGTACATTTCACCGGCTATATGGCAAAAATGGACCAAGTTATGGAACTAGCAGAAACCTATAAGTTAAAAGTAGTTGAAGATGCGTGTCAATCTATTTTGGCAACCTATTTAGGCAGAAAAGCTGGTACCTGGGGTGACGCCGGTGCTTTTTCGCTGCATCCACTTAAGAATATAAATGTTTGGTCTGATGGTGGAGTGATCGTTACTAATGATCGAGATCTTTATGAAAAATTGCTGCTATTGAGGAATCACGGTCTATCGGATCGTGATCATGTTGAACTTTTAGGATTTAACAGTCGGCTGGATACTTTTCAGGCTGTCGTTGGAAACTGGCTTCT
>Ga0169931_10015113_pt1 | contig 10366 bp, 5 predicted proteins | sample Kivu_15m_20L_FD_129675 | JGI IMG/M metagenome (GOLD analysis project Ga0169931, IMG submission 129675) | Freshwater microbial communities from Lake Kivu, Western Province, Rwanda to study Microbial Dark Matter (Phase II) - Kivu_15m_20L... | ecosystem: Environmental > Aquatic > Freshwater > Lake ... | reverse complement strand
TTTTATTGACCAAATTTTTAAAGAACAGTTTTCGAATCTTCTTATTTATTAAATTATATCAAACAAGTTGATGATGCTATCTTTTTTCTGAAGTCTCCATCGCTTAAAAATTTCTTTCTAAGATCATCTAAAAGATCATAATTCTGTATTAAATTGACTTTGATCATTCTGTATTACTGTACTTTATCAATCTTTATATAATGAAGATTTTATTTAGTATTATTTTTATGTTTTACTAATTCGTACAATTGTTTACAGTCTTATTTAATTTTATCCATCAATTTTCTACAAAATTACATCTTGTAGATGATTTGTATACTGCTTATTCCATAATAATCTAGACCTTGTATTTTTTATGGGGTATTTTTCTATTGATCATCTCTCTCACTCAGTTGTTTAAAAATGTTAAGGATGTCACTTTATTCATACTGTCCATAAGGAAGATCACTGATTTTGATTGCAGAATCTGCCGAAGTCTTTGAATTTTGATCAAGAATTTTGTCTTATTTTCGTCCAACTATTCTTATTATTCTGAGGGAAAAAAGCCAAATACAGCATAAGCAGATGCCTAAGATGAACTAGATTTATTTTAAATTTTAATCAGTGTTGTATTGAGCTGAAGATTTCCTCAAAAACTAACATCGAACATCATCGCATAAGTCTTTTAGATTTACTTTAAATCCTTATGAAATAGTACTTTGATAAATGTTTGATGCTACTGCGAATATACAGTATATCAATACTGATATTAGAATGTTGATCATAAGTCCTTTGAGAAAAAGAAAGAAAAGTGTTACACCTGAGCCTAAAAACTCAAGATCCGCCCTTTCTATACACATAGATAATTTATTTCCTCTGACTTTTTTGCATCCACATAAACATTGTTATCCTTACAAAGCTGCTTCGAAATTGACAATCGTATTGATATTCGCTATATTTGCTTCTCTGTGCAATTTTGCTGCATAGTGAAGTTCTTCACATTATTGATTAGTCAACTATACCTAGTCGTCTTATTTTTAAAACAAAGTGAAAGCTGTGCCATCTATTTTGACGATTGTTTAAATATCTTCGAGAAATCTGGCATCTGTTTAGATGTAAAATTTTTTATTTTGACTCAGCTTCAGTGTCTAGCCTTTTAGATAGTGAAGAGCTTAAAAATCTTATGATTGCTAAGTGCCGATCCTAACCATTTTAGATTTAGAAAATCCATGACTTTTTGATGATTTTATCGAGTCCTACAGTTAGAAATTTCCTTAGAACATTTAAATTACAGAACTATCAGACTATAAATTCAAAAACTATATAAAAATCTATGATTTGTTTTTTCATTAAAATACATCTATTAAATATGGCAGCTAAAATTTTTTAAAAGATTATGATTTAATCAGAATTTAGCGAAAAGTTACGCAAGATTAACTTGAATAGGACTCCTTTCAAAAGCTTTTGTTTTCGCATCGTTTGAGCTATAGGAAATGATAGCTATTTTTTGTTCGAGATCAAAAACAACAAGTTGAGTATCTCCGGTCTGATGGCTGTATCCCAAAATGCGATAAAGGCTTTCAGCATCCCATTTTCCGTAAAGGCTAGGCTAAATTAATAAAAAATTACGTCAGTGAGGACCTGACCAACGCAAGAATCTTTGCTTGGTTGTACATGCTTATCAAAATAGGCGATTCCTGTTTTTTTAGGATGATAAGCTGCATAATTTGTATAATTTTTATCGTCATAGTTATTGAGAATGTTTTCTGAATATTCCAGCATTCTGAAAGAATGATCAGTGACCGAACCTAGTCCGATATGAATAGCACAGGTTCTGTGGGTTCTGCTCAAAATGTTTAAAGCTGATTAAAGATCGTTTGCTTAATAAAGAATATCTCTGAATACATATGTCCATGGATTTCCATATCGAGTCATTTTGACTGAATGTTTTGGAGGAAGCCATACTTTTTAACCTAAAGAAACGGTATCTGAGATTCCTGTAAGAGATCCTATGAAGCCTGCCCAGGCGATGTTAGCATGGACGTGAAGTTTAGGGTCAGAAGGATGATACACGACCATTATTGGGAACTTTCCGATAGGATTTTTGTAATCCCAATCTAAGGCTCGCACATGTAAAGTGTGCTTGTTTTAGCTAGCTTGATTCCATACGCCGGCTACAGTGCAAGCAGCTTTGATCAATTAAGGGAATAAATTCAATCTTTAGATGTCTCTAGCCTTCACCTTTCCTCCAGATCCCTTTTCGATTCCTCTTATTTCTTAAAAGTAACGAGAATTCGTATATTTTTTAGTGATTCTGATATTGATGTCAAGCACATATTGCAAAAGTCCTTGCACATTCTTCTACAAAAGTTTAGCCAAAAAGTTTGGCAATTTTTTGTCTAAAATTTGATTGATTTGAGTTAGATAATAGTTGTAAAAAAGTTTTAAATTTTCTTGCATCTCTCCTGCGTACATTTTACCAAAAGCAACACCCATCTCATAAGGGGTACCTTTTAAGTTAGCGATGTAAAGATAGTCACCACTAGTTACGTTTTTACCGATCATTAATTTTTGCCCGTTGGGAACAGTCATCAAGAGTCTGGGTTTCTCGTCGATAAGAGGTTTTGTGTTACGACTGATTGTACAACCTAGACAGGTAGACAAAATCAGCAGGGCTAAGCACAACTTTATCATGCTTTCTAATAAATAATCTATTAACCTATATCTCGATTTGTAATCAAATACATTTATTAAGACTTTAATAAATAATTTTTAAGGTATACATATTAGCTAAACTTTTTTATTCTTTTGCGATTTATATATTTTTGATGCTTAGAAACAATATTCAAAAATTCAAAGAAAAATATTAAAATTTAGATGGTCAAAGAAAAATTTAGTCCTACAAAAGTCTCGAACCCTCTCCAAACAAACATTTACAAATGTCTAACTCAAAGTTAAAAACGATTCAACAAATAGGATCTACTTATCGATTAAAAAATACTCGAAGAAAAGTTTAATAAGTTAATCCATTCGTAACTCAAGATTATCATCTTAAAACAAAATAGAGTCTAAACACGTAATCTAGTGATTCTAGACCTTTAAAGAAAGTTGGAATTAAAAAGAAAATAGAAGAAAATCAAACATCGACAATAACTTAGTATAAAATTTAAAAATTCAAATGTTTAAACAAATAAAAACATTAGAAAAATGACATCGATGTTAAGGAAGGCGAATAGTTTATCAATAACTTGTAGAAAAATAACATATTTTTTTGTTGCAAATGTTTTCAATATGTGTTTTAAATCTAGAAACATCGTCATTTTCCTTAGTGCAAAGATTAACACAGCGAAATTGATAGAAAAAAAGAAGATCATATCAAAAAATGTTGGCGAAAACTTTAAAAAATTGTTTAATTATCTAACTATACTAACACTAAAAGCTGGGAAATCAGCGAACTTTACCGATAAGTCATTTCAAACTAATATTCTCAAATCTACAAAGTAAGTTTACCAAAAGTATGTTCTTACTTTTCTTTACAATAAATCGTTCAAGCTTTCGTATTTACTTACTAAAACCTTTTAAGAGGAACAGTCTTTAAAAACAATAGCACCTTTTTCAACTGTTTTTGAAGCTTTTGTTACTTCAGTCAAAGTGATTATTTTTATTGCGTATTTGAATCAAGTATAACAGCAGAATACATTTGATAAAGATTATTTTATTAAATACTGAAAGATGTTTGCGAACGCGTTTCAAAATAGTCCTTACGTTTAAGTGTGGGATGCCAAAGTTAACGTAGATAAAAATCCCTTTTACAAGCAGTTATGTCGTTTTCAACCGATGCTGCCAGGTTCAAAATATTTCGATAAATAATCAAAATGCTATTTGTACACTATAAACGGTCAAGCAAATAAAATGTGTCTACCTGCTTAGGATAAAAATTTTCTATCTTTAAATCAGCGCTATCTAGTTTTACAAATTTTTATTCCAGTAGGTTTTAATTGGTCTCTTTAGATAAGTCTAAGTAATTTGAGTGGTACAAGACATCGTATAAATATAACAACAACTTACGGAAAACAATAAGTTAAATATTTTTCTTTTCGATACCCTATATAAACCATTCCGAAAGGAGTTTGGCTTTATTTAGGAATAGATGTATATTCTTTTATGTCAGTTTTCAAAGATTCTGTTTTTAGGGCTATCGAACAGATAACAGTTGGAAGTCATTGCAAAATAAGAAGGATTTTTACGATGAAATAATTTGTTCAAATAGAAATTCCTAAACATTTTTGGATGTCGCAGTAACTTCCTCAATAAATGCATCTTATTTAGTATCAGGACATCATGAAAATGAGTGACGACAGGAATAATAATAAATTTTCGCAATAATTGATACAAAGCAGCCCTGCTAAATCTATAAAAAAATAGGTTTACAATAATTTAGATATTAGTAGAAGTCAAGTGCATTAACCTCGTAGATTTGATGATATTAAAATTCCTAATAAAAGCTAAGAAATAGTTCAAAAAGCTAAAAATAGATTGCAAAAACTGCAAAAATAAGAGTAATTGCTTCTTAATAAATCTAGGGAACTTTTGTCTTACAAAAAAATAGCTGATAGTAAAGATAAATATTTGAAAATTTCTCTTAGCAAATAAAAAAATCAATCTAAAAATATGAAAACTTAAAGACCATAAAAAACTCCTAAATTTTAAAGAAAAAATTAAAAAAATTTAAGCAAAAAGTCACTCCTATAAAATTAAATAAAGTCATCTCCTAATCCAAGATTCAAATTACCTTATATTTAAAAAGCTTTTAAATAGGATATAGCCCTCAAAGAATAAGACTAAATATCAAACTTTACTTAATAAAACATGAAAAAAGCAGCCATAGAACCTTAAAAGAGATTGACAACAAATAAGCAAAAGACTATTGAATAAGACCACTGGTCAGATGACGGAAAATAATAAAATAGGCCTATAAGTTAAGCAATAGAGAGCTATACTGGTAACTTTCCTGCAACAGTCATTACTAAACAAAACTAAAAGCAAGTCGTAATGACTCCTTATAAAAATAGTTAACTTGAACTTATATATGACGAGATGGTCGGTTGCTATTTTCATCCTTAGACTAATACGTATTATGAAATCAACTCTTGATTTATTCTGTTATTTTTCATAAATTCATTATAAAACTTATCATTTCATTTCATAGTCGTTTTTTGATTATCGGAATATATGGAGTAACAATAGGACTGAAATTTTTTATATCTTTTTCTCGACTTTCGATTGATTTTTTGTGGTTCTATGCAGCTATTTTCTTATACTTTATACTAACAGCTAACTACTTATTGTAATTCTTGCCTCTATATGGCGATTCATTAGAATCAGAATATAAGCTAAAAGGAGAAGAAATATTTTTCGATTTATGCTAGCTAAGCAAGATTAAAGAGTCCTAATTTTTATCTATTTTCTTTTAAGTATCAAATTTAAAAGTTTTTTTGTTTGAATTCTACAACTTGATTTTATTGATATCTATAGACAATGATTTTTGTTCATTTCTTGATTAATTAAGACTCCTTTTTTCTATACTCTTTATTTTTTGTTACTATCGCTATAATGTCTATTAATTTTGTGCATGATAGTTAGAAATGATAGAAAATCTCTATTTTTAAGGTTGAGGAGTAAGAGATATAAGATATTTTTTTGATTTTATGTTTCTGCGATTATCGAGCATTCTTTGAGGAAAAAATGAATTGAGATATTTAAGACTCGCATTTTACTATTACTATAAACTTTTCTGATAAAAATTTTACCTAAAATTTGAATTGTCTTAAAAATCTTATCTAATTTAACTTTTTTTGCTCATGTAAGAGACAAATTGTTTCAAGTTTGCTTATTTTTCTTGCTTGATTTGTTACATATATTTAGTTTTCTCAAATATCTTGATCTAATTTTGTTTCTTGATGGATTGATTTTAATTTTACAAACCTAATAGCGTTCGTATTATTTTAAGTTTTTGTTTCATGTTTTTCGTCTGATGTTTTTTTGCTTAATCGTTAATATCGTTTTTGTTAATCGCCTGAAAATCGTACTTTTAACTGATTTATCTGTTCGAAACTAAGTTGAAATTCTTATTGCTTGAAGAATCTTAGTTCATTGATATATGCAGATTATGTTAAATTTATTAATAAATAGATTCTATAAAAATAATTTTAATCAGTCACATATAAGATCTAATCGACTCGTTTAGATGACTTTATTAATTAAAAGTCATATTGAGCTCTTTAATGGTCTAGTTTGGTATTAATCTGATCTTTTAGTAGATTTACAAAGCAGTCAAGCGCTAAGAATCTTATTATTACAACATTTTTTAAATCAAATTCATTAGCTAATAGGAATACTTTTTCCGTAGATCATAAATTGTATGCTGGATGTCTTTCATTTTGACATTAAACTTTTAATAATCGTAAAAATCTTATGCTTTTTTCAACGAACAACATTACAGCATGACCATTCCTATTGCAAAAATATCGCCTTTAAAAGGATCATACATGGCTAATTGTGTTCTTTGATTGAATAAACATTTAAGAATTACAGGGCTGAATAAAATTCCTTTTCCTTTTATTAATTTAACGTCTTCTTTATTGAACTATAACTACCAGTTAGTTGGATTCAATAAAGTTTTTTAGACAAGTTTTAGAAAATAATCACCATCGATAAGTATAGTAGAAAGGCTGATTTCTCCGTGAAATATTTTTTATTAATGTAGATGCCTGATAGCGTTAATGAGGCTTATCATTATCTTCCAGACTGTATCTCGAAATGTTTACGCTGTTATTAGCTGAAATTGTACGCTCTATGTTTTCTTCGCCTTTTAAGTTCATCCTTGAGCGATCTTTCGAGGTATTATACATATATTTTTAAGAACATTCCGCTTCCGCAAATGCCTTTGTTCTGATCGATTACCTATAGTTGATACACGCTTAGTAAGTTGAAAATAGGGTTTGTGATTCTACGCTCAAAATTTTAGATAATTTTCTTTATCTATTGTTATTCGAAGTAATTTATGCTTTTTATTAAAACTTCAGTTTTTTTAGTATTGACATTTTGATAGAGCTAGACCTATCCAAATATATCATCTATCTTATCTTATACTTTGCTGAAGTTTTTTCTAAACATTTTTTCAAATTTAGCCCGCTTTTATTCTGCAAGTTTACTTTGAGAATCACCCATCGAATATTTAAGTTCAATTATAAATCTCAAACTGATATTATATAATCAGTGCATACTGTGTTCTATAGAAAATAATATGGAAACCGAAAAAACATTATCGTTTGCAGTTGAAGAAATGTACAACATGGCCGAAAAAAATTATGATTGGGAATCATTCAAATACGTGGTTCCGAAAAAGTATCATCATTCTAATCAATCAGCTGTTAACATCAAGTAAACTCCTTCTCATAAAAAAAATTACATCGATGATGTTCTCTATATAAAAAAATAAATACCAGGTCCTTGTCATTACAAGCCTTTACCTCAGAATCGTCCTGTTTCTGGCAAAATGGATAAAAATCCAAGAAAAACTATTGCTTAAACTATCATCGATCATGCTAAAACATAAAAATGGCCTGGACCGTGCTCTTATTTCACTCGACCTAAAACTGCAGATAATAAGAAAAAGACTTATGTACCCTAGTATCGAGAACATTATCTTAACTAAGTTTAGTATCATGCAAACTAGTATCCAGGTGTTGGCTAATATAATTTGCATCAAAAAGTTCAGTCTCATATCACAAGTCCTAAGTTTATAAGGCCTCAGTCAGAAAAGATGTTTAAATCTGTTAAAAAAGATTCAGAAAATACAAAAAAAGATAAAGAGAATACAAATCAGACATTAATAGCTGGGACTTTTGACTGGATAGCCCTTCAGAAAAAGAAAGCGACTAGTAATTTTTTCGGAAAATGCAAAAGATTCGTGACTGGAAGCAAATTTGATAAAAAACCAGCTCCGAATCAATATAAAATCAACACAAAATGGAGTGACCCTACCAATATGCTAAAAGCATCAACATCTACAACAACTTTTAAAAGTGTTTATTACAGTTGATCAGATTGTTTTTGATTATCACGATTTTTTTAAAAAATTGGTTAAACATACACAATATAACTTATCACAAAGCATTATTCAAGCCAAATTAACATTTTCAAGCTTTGATTAACTTAAAATTAGAGCTTTTTCTATTGATTTTGTTCTTGCTTTTTAAAGTTTAACGATTTTATCTAATTTACTAATTACCAAGTTTAAATCCTTTTCTAGTTTTATTTCAAGAGGAAAAATTGGAAGTTTATCTAAAATTTATTTTTCAAAATCTAATTTTTGTTTTTACATTTTAGCTATAATAGTTTCCCTTTGTTAAAGTTCCTGTTAGAATAGTTAAGTTTCGCGGTATAAAAGCTTAAGTTTTGCCTACAATAAACTAAACTATTGTTTTCTTTTTTGAATCTATTAATTCAAAGACAAAAAGATATTTTTTAGATTGTCATTTGATTATATTTTTTAGTTTTTGTTGAGCTCGTTACCTTCAAGTACTTTGAGCATAAAAAAATGTCGATACCATTAGGTTATTTATTTCCGTATATGAATAAAATCGCTTTAGATATTCGCATCTATAAATATTTTATTGCTTTTTAATAGCTCTTCCACAATATCTTGAAAATGAATTTTAAGAGACACTAATCGGTGATTAAAAATCCTTTCCATTTTTGATTATTTTTATTAAATAATGTGCTCTGTATGCTATTTTTTCTATTAAAAATTACTTAGTTGTTTACTTGGTAATGAATAAATCAAAGATTTTTAGCTTTAACTTTGAACTAAGCTTTAACTTTATCTGGGCTAAAAATAAGAAATTTTATTGACAAACGATTCAAAAGTGGCATTTATTTTTGAACATTATTACCTTATAGATTAGATTAAACCAGTAAATATTGGATTTATTTTGACTATTTCATCGTTTTTAATTGAACTTTAAGATTTCTGTTCTACCAACTTTCGAAGCCATTAGTTTTAATGAGACAGTTACAAGACTAGTTTCTACTTTTATTCTAAGCTCGATTTGTATTATCTTAGCTGTAGGTTTTGATCCTATATGCTTTTTTAAAGAATTTACTATATTTAGATCCTTGAAAAAGATGAGAAATTAGAAGTCGCAGATACACTTTAAGATTAGTTGATTTATTATTAGCTTTTAATTTCTTTTATTGAATCTGAAAGTTTTTGCCCACTTTATAAAGAAATGATGACTTTCTCAAATTTTTACCGAAGTTTAAGGTAATCATAGTTATTTTCTAGCTTCTTTCCGTTGTTAATTTTATTATATTTAGATTATTTAAAACTTTTATTTGATATTTGTTTTTCTTTTTAGATACTTACAAGTTACTATAGATCTTTAACTCTTTCTGAAAGATGTAAAATTTATCCTGATAAATTGTCCATAAATCTTTAGTACTTTTGTATTACATCATTTTGTTTTAGTTAAAAATTTTATTTTATCAATTTGATGTTTTCTTAATATTGATTTTTGATTGCATTTAGTGTTAGTTTTTGTCTTTTTTAAGAACTAACATGCTACAAAGAAGCTATTAATAGTCTCTATTTTTCGATTATTATATTTTCTCTGCTTTAAATCTATTTTATCAGCTAAGACTAAATTGAACTATTTTGTGTTTACAAATTCTAAATTTTCTGACGATAGGTACTCATAGTCAAAGCATTATCTATATCTTTTTGATTTATTGTTTGTTTTAACCCACATATTTATCGCTGAAGAATAAGTTATTTTTGAGAAATTCTGTTTTGTAGTGATTAACAAAAATTTAATAGATAATCGTTTTCAACTTTTAAAACCTGCAATTATTTGTCTGATTAATTGATTCCTCTTTTTAAGATTAAAATTTGTTAATTTTATTACGGAAAGCTTTAAAAATTATGAATAGTATCTATTATATCTCTAAGTTATTTTATAATTTCTTACTTGGATCTTAGTAAACATAAAAAATTTAGCTAATCTTTTGCGTTTTCATATTTATTTTTTGTACGAATTTGAAAGTTTTAAGGCATTTTTAACTCTTTTCTATTACCTGTTTAATCTTCTTTATTCTTCGATAATCTTTTTTGATAGATAGGGGTTTCTTACAGGCGCTTGGAAATAATAAAACTTTTTTATGTCGCTTCTTCAAAAAATTATTTTTCAATATTTTTTACTTTAGTTCTATCAACTAAATCGAGTGTTTTTTAATGTTTCTTAGAAGCAGTTTTATTTATCGATGATTTTTTAAGCGAACTTTTAATTCTTTCAAAAGGCGTAACTGTTTGCTTCAAGAAATGATG
>Ga0169931_10015112_pt1 | contig 10366 bp, 10 predicted proteins | sample Kivu_15m_20L_FD_129675 | JGI IMG/M metagenome (GOLD analysis project Ga0169931, IMG submission 129675) | Freshwater microbial communities from Lake Kivu, Western Province, Rwanda to study Microbial Dark Matter (Phase II) - Kivu_15m_20L... | ecosystem: Environmental > Aquatic > Freshwater > Lake... | reverse complement strand
GCCGCCATGGAGCGCCAGCAGTCCTCCGCTCGGGAGCCGCGCCGCTTCGAATTCGCTATCCAGCAGCAGCAGCGCAAAGGCCATGATGCCGAGCGCGACTTGTAGCAACAGCACAATTCCGAAGGCAGGGTCAGGATAGAGCGTCGAGGCGATGGCCATTTGCCCCAGGCTCAATAGTGAGAGCTGCCAGTAGACTCGCGTGTTCTTCGTCTGAAACATCAGCACGTACTGCAAATAGGATTGCAGATTAGCCACGACCAAGAGCAATCCCTGCCGGTCGGTGCGCACCGCGGCAATAGCCGAGATGGCCACTGCTCCCAGCGCCAGCAAATCGGCGCCACGCTGATTCAGACGAAACGTCTGCCGCCAATCCGTGACATATCCCGACACGCCGAGCAGCACGAGCGTGACCAGAAACAACAGCAGGCTGCCTTCGCCCCACACCAGCAGCAGCGTGGCCAGCACGATCTGCAGCGCGATGGCCGCATGTGCAAGTTGTCTGAGTAGACTTGGCTTCATCGTCATGCTCTTCAAACCACGGCCGGACTGGCGTCTTCGTAAAACCGGCTGAACACGTCCTCGTGAACCTCGATCTCCAGAATCGTTCGGCCGTCGATCGGCGTTTCCCGCTGGGCGGCAGCCCGACCGAAAGTCTCCCAATCGACGGGACGTGTCGTCACTAGAATCGTCGGCGTTGCCGCCGGAATCAAAGCCAGGGCATGGCCGAGCCGCTCTGGAAACGCGGGCCGCTCGTGCGGCATCACCATGGCCAGGGCGTCCATCTGTTCGCGCAGGAACACCGGCGAACCAGCCCCCGCGTTGACGAAGGATTCCGCGGCCGCTACCTCCAGGTGCAACTGCGCGCCGGGCTTGCGGCACAACTCCGCCAACAGCGTGGCTGCGAAGCTCACCGCCAGCTCCACGCGCTCCAGGTCCTTTGCCGTGGGATTGCGCGGCTGCCAAAGATCGACCAGGATTGCCAGGTTCTGGCTCCGCCGCTGTTCGAACTGCTGCACGATCAGGCTGCCGCGGCGAGCCGACGTGCGCCAGTGAATCCACCGCCGACTGTCGCCCGGTCGCCATTCGCGCAGGCCGTAAAAGTCGGCCTCCAGCAATCCTCGCCGTGTCATCTGTTGCGAACCTGACTCGTGCTCGCGGATCTGTTTGAGCCAGCCGGGATTCAGTTGCCCCAGTTTCGGATGTACGAGCAGCTCGACCGGATCGCCATTGGTCAGGCTGTGCTTGATCAGTCCCATCGGAAACCGCGTCGAGACCCTCAGCGGTCCGAACTGATAGCGCCCGCGATGCGGCAGCGTTCCCTCATAGGAACTCAGCTTGTCACTGCTTCGCGGCAGATACGGAAAGAATACCCCGACGGTCGCCTGGTTTTCTTGGACCTGGGAAAGGTGCGCGATCCGGTCCTCGACGCGCAGCGCCCACAGTCCCATCCAGCGTCGCAAGTTCGCCAGCTGAATGTCGACCCGCAACCGCTGGCCAGCATGCAGGCTGGTTGGCAATCGGCGCTGGACGGCAATCTTGCCCAGCGCCCAGCGGCCATACAGCAGGCTCACGATCATCGGACCCAGCAGCACGCAGCCAATCAGCATCAGTAGGTTAAGCTGCCGGCTGGTGGCGCCAATCAGCACCGCGGCCAACACGAGGCTATAGTAGAAACCCTCGCGCGTGATTCGGATTTGGCGGGGACGAGCCATCGACTTCCGAGCGGGAGACGTGTGTTCGCGGTGAAATGTGCCAGCAGCATGCTCTGCCCCCATTGTAGCAGGCCGGACAATCCACAGGGCACAATCCCGGCCCGCCGCGTCGCGCCCAGTTGCTACCGCGGCACCGCGACGCCCTCGACCAGCCGCCCGATCAAGGTTTCCATCGCCTGGCGATGCGTCCCTTGCAAGTACCCCTTGGCGATCACTCGGTGCGATAGCACGGGCACGGCCAGCCGCTTGATGTCGTCGGGAATCACGAACGAGCGGTTCTCCACCAGCGCGAGTGCTTGCGCGGCGCGGTACAGGCACAAGGCTCCGCGGGTGCTCACCCCCACGCGCAATTCTTCGCACTTGCGCGTCGCGTCGACGATATCCAGCAGGTAGCCGTTGATGCTCTCGTCCACGGTCACCTGGCGCACTCCCTGCTGCAAGGCGACCACCTGCTGGGCATCCAGCACGTGCTGCAAGGTTTCCACCGGCTCGTTGATGCGGTGGCTGCTCAGCACCTGAATCTCGTCCTCGCGATCCGGATAGCCTACCGCGATCCGCATCAGAAACCGGTCGAGCTGACTCTCGGGCAGCGGATAGGTTCCCTCGAACTCGAAAGGATTCTGCGTGGCGATGACCATGAACGGCTGCGGCAGGGCATGCGTTACGCCGTCAATCGTCACCTGCCGGTCGCTCATCGCCTCGAGCAGGGCGCTCTGCGTGCGCGGCGGAGTGCGATTGATTTCATCCGCCAGGATGATGTTGCCGAAGATCGGCCCCCGCGTGTAGGTGAACTGCCCCGTCTGCGGGTTGTAGACGTTGCCGCCCGTGATGTCGCTGGGGAGCAAGTCGGCGGTGAACTGAATCCGCGAGAAGCCCGCCGAGATGCTCTTGGCCAGGGCCTTGCCGATCAGGGTTTTGCCGACCCCCGGCACGTCTTCGAGCAGCACGTGATCGGAAGCCAGCAACGAAACGATGCACAGCCGAACAACTTCGGCCTTGCCCAACACCACCTGGGTGATGTTGTTTTCGAGTTCGCTAACCAGGGATTGTAGTTCAGTTGTCATCGGACAGTTCGCGGTCGAGCCCGCACGCCGCCGCTTCGCGTGCCTCGATCCTGTGTTCCAGCGTTCGTGCGCTAATTCGTGTGTGTATCGTAGTCAGGCAGTCCAGCGGTGGTCCAGCCCTGCCCTGATGGACATCTTTTCCAGGTGTCCTAGTCGCCGCGGACGTAAATCGGATTCGTCAGGATCCACGGCCGGTCTTCGCCCGCAATCTCCAGCCAAACTTCCACCCGGTAGACACCGGGCTTATAGACCGCGAAGTCCAGGCTCGCTCCGCGTTCGTCGGCCACCTCTTCGCCATCGCGAATGAGTTTGAAACGACCTTCGAGCGGTGCTTCTGCCCGCAGCCGCAACCCCTCTTCGTGTTTCACTTCACTGCCGATCGGCCAGGTCTTGTCGCCTGCCTGGGCCTGGTAGACAAATCCGGTTGGATCGGCCAGCCAGTCGAACGCCACATAGGCCCGGCCGGCGTCGATCGCTTGCCACACGTTCTCTTCATCGACGGCGGGCATCAGCAGATGCGTGCTCACATGCCGAAAGCTGAGCACATAAGGATCGAGGTCGAGGTCTAGAATGACATCTCCCGCCTTGCGCCCATTGGTTAGCAGTTTCAGCGGTCCGATCTTTTCCGGATCGAGCAAAGCCACTTTCTCGCCTAGTCCATCTTCGAGCTGGACTTTGCCGTCTTCCAGCACGGTCGCCTTGTAAGCCTGGTTATGATGGGCGTCGTTGGCCGAGACGCCGGTCAGCCGTGTCTTCTGCGTGAGCTGGTCGTATCGCGCCAGGTAATCGGCCGGATAGTCGAGCAGCGCGCCGAACACTTCCTGCGGATACTGCTTCACGGCGCCCATCAACATCAGCAGCGTCAGTGGCGAGCGCATGGCCGCCAGAAACTTCGGCTCGCTCTTGAAGTCGGCGTGCGTGTTGTAAATCTCTGAGCCGGTCAGTCCCGCGATGTCCCAGTCCATCCGCTCTTCCAGATGGCACAGAAAGATCTGCCCGCCGGTCGAACGCACCAGGTCGGCAAACGCCTGCGGCGAGTCGGTCTTCTGGTCTTTGATGCTCGTGCGCGGGTAGGCCAGAAAACCGCCCGACTCGGCTCCCGGCATCAGCAGCACGCCGTCTTTCAGGCCGCGATGACCGTCGGTGACAAAGTCATAGTGCGGCGCCGGGTGTTCGTTGAATAGCACGACGCGGACGCCCGCTTCTTTCGCCGCGGCGACAATCTCGTCGATCGTTCCCCGGCTATCGTGCGAAAAAGCCGAGTGCACGTGAAACAGGGTGCGAACGTCGTCGTAACCGCTGGTCAGCGCCACGGCCCGCCGCTGGCCCTTCAGCGCTTCGATCTTCTCATGCGTCGCCCGCAATCTCTCGGGCTTCATTCGCTCCATGGCCTCGCCGCGCGCGACGGCCGCCATTCCCAGCAGGCACAATAAACTCGCCCAGATGCGAAGCGTTGACGACATTCTCTCCCCCGTCGGTCGTGATCGGTGTTTCAAGACCTTCATTTTATCACGCCGGGCGGCCGGGCTGCACCGGGTAAAACAGGCCAGGCACCTGCTCTCAAAACTGCCAAATCCTGTTAAGACTGGTATACTGCCTCTCGGATTTGTGCCGCCGAAACGAGATTGGCCCTGCAGAAAGTCCACTCGGCAAGCAGTTAGCCCGCTCGGCACGTTCGAGGATGGAACCATGCCCTATCTGATTGGCACCGACGAAGCCGGCTATGCCCCCAACCTGGGCCCGCTGGTCATCAGCGCCACGGTCTGGTGGGTGGACGAAGCCCACTGGCAGACCGATCTGTATCGCCACCTGCGTGCGGTTGTCTGCAAGACGGCTCCCAGGCGCGGCACACGCTCGCCGAAGCTGGCCATCGCCGACTCCAAGCAGCTTTACAGCACATCCGTCGGCATCGCCGCACTCGAACGCGGTGTGCTCGCGGCCCTCTCGCTCGTCGATCGTTGTCCGGCCGATTGGCTTGACGTCTGGCAACTGCTCGACCCGCGCGCGGCCGATGGTCTGCATACCCTCCCCTGGCACGTGAACTACGATCTGCGTCTGCCGCTCGCGGCCGATGCCGAGGAGCTCGTTAAACTGGTCGCGCGCACCCGCCGCGGTTTGGAGCGGGCAGGTGTGCGACTGGTCGCCATTCGCAGCCGCGCCGTCTTTCCCGATGAGTTCAACCGCGGCGCCAGCGAGCATGGCAATAAGTCCGAGCTCCTCTCGCGCACCACGCTCGCCCTGCTGGGCGAGTCGCTTGAGCTCTGCGCGGGCGAACCCGTGCTCGTGGTTTGCGACAAGCACGGCGGACGCAATCAATACGGCCGCCTCCTGCAGATGCAATTTCCCGATGACCTGATCCAGGTCCGCGGCGAAGGCATGGCCGAAAGCATCTATCACTTTGGACCCGAGCACGCGCGCGTCGACGTGCGCTTTCGCATGGCGGGCGAATCGTTCCTGCCGACGGCGCTCGCTTCGATGACCTCGAAATACCTCCGCGAGCTGGCGATGCGTTCCTTTAATGACTTCTGGTGCGGTCGCGTCCCCGACCTTTTGCCGACGGCCGGCTACCCCGGCGACGCGCGCCGCTTCATGAACGCCATCGAAGGCGCCCGCCACGAGCTCGGCATCGCTGACGCCGTCCTCTGGCGCGAGAGGTAGGCGCCGGGTGTCGGCTTTCCTACTGAAAACTGAACACTGAAAACTTATGTCCACGCTCCTCATCATCCGCCACGCGTACGCCGGTCAGCACGGCGACCCGCGCTATCCCAACGACGCGCTGCGGCCGCTCACGCCCGCGGGTGCAAAGCAATTTCGCAAAGCGGTTAAGATACTCGTCGAGCGGGGACTCGAGGTCGACATCGTCGCCACCAGCCCACTGGTGCGCTGCCGGCAAACGGCGGAGATCGTGTGCGCTTCGCAGGAGACGAATCCCGAGCTCGTGGAACTCGAAGCCCTCGAGCCGGGCAGCGATCTGGCAGCGCTCATCGAGTGGTCGAATGGCCAGCCGCAGAAGCGGATCGCCTGGGTCGGCCATGCCCCCGACGTCGATCGACTGGCCAGCGCGCTGCTGGGCGCACCTGCACATGCCCTTTCGTTCCGCAAAGGGGCAATCGCTCACATCGATTTCGAAGTTGAGATTGATTCCGGCGCGGGTGAGTTGCGATACTTCCTGGCGCCGGCGGAGCTCGGTTGCCGGCGAACGGATTAGTCTGCCGCTGTTCGACGCCCTCAGTTCTTAACACTCCATAGGCCTCACCGATGCTCGCCCTGTACATGATCCTGGTCGCGTTTCACATCGTGGCCATCGTGGTGACTGGAATCCTCTGGGCTTACATCGACCTGGTGCCGCAGAACAACCTGCGCCCGCACCTGCGCGACATTCGGGCCGTTCACTTCGGCTCGATCTGGCTGGTTGCCTGGTTCTTGGGGCTGGCCTGGGCCTTCGAGCGGCTCGGCGTACCGGACATTCACTGGTGGGCGTTTCCCGCGGGGCTCGGCATCCTGGTGAGCCTGTCGAGTATTGCCTACATGTATCCCAAGCCGCCGGATCTCGATCCTTTCTACTACTGGACGCGCGGCTGGCCCGCCGTCTGGGCCGTCGCCGGGATGGCCGGCCTCGTGGTCTGCCTCCTCTGGACCGCGGGCGTGCTCGTCCTCTTCGCGCTCCTGGCGACGTAGCGCACTCTGTTCCGTCCTCTGTGCCTCTGTGACTCTGTGTTGAGATTCTCTTCTAGATCACCGGGCCCAACCCCTTCCCCCGGCGGCACGCCGAGAGCTGCGCCACGTGAAACGCCGGATGGGTGCTCATCAGGTGCGCAAGCACGTCGCCGTTCGTTTTCAGGTTCGATGCCTTGAGCAGCTCCACCGCATGCGGCTCGTTGAGCTTCGCCATGTCCGCGTTTTGCAGCGCAGTCGCGACGCGCTCGTGACCATTGATAATCGCTCCCACCAGGTCGCGTTTTGATGGATACGGCTGGGCGACCTCGGCCGGCTTCGTTCCCGGTGCAAACTGCTTGTGCCATTCCTTGGGGCACGTGGGCCGCTCGCCGAGGAGCCGCGCCGCGTAGTCCGTGCACACGGCCAGATGTCCCAAAATCCACACCGGCGGATTCGCGCCCGGAAATGGAGACTTGCCCAGATCGTCGTCGTCCAGATCCTTGGCAATCATCTTGATGTAGCCGAGCTGAAAATCGTACAGCGTGAGCAGCAGATCTTGCATGACGAAGCTCCCAGTGAGAGGAATGAAGATGACTCGCTTGAGCTTGCGGTGGGGGAACGCTCGCCTAGCCAATGTTCTAAGGTCGCGATGGCCCGCTGGCAAGTTTTGCCAGCGTGTGAGGCGCTGGCATCGCCGATGTGTGAGTGGAGCGAGCGAGGCAATGTGAATGGCTGAAGCCTTAGTTTTGGCCTTCACATTCTTCCTCGGCGGCGAGAAAGAGATCTTGCAGGTCACCGTTCAGATTCTCGGAATCCGAACCGTACCGCAGCGAAAAGTCTTCCGTGTAACCTGGCAAACAAGCATGCCCATCCAGCACGACAAAGATCGACGAAGCCGTGTCGATGATGGTCTGGCGCAAGATGCTGAACAGCACGGTTTGATCTTCGGAGCTCAATCTGGCAAAGAAGTCTCGAATGGCAAGGTAATAGGCATCCGGTCTCGGATGCGTGAGTGGGCCCGCAAACAGGTTCCGATAGTGCTGCATATTCTCTTTCAACAGCGATTCTCGGTAGTGCTCGACAAGTTGTTCGGGAGTCATTTGTGAAGTTCCCCTGATAAGGCGGAACCTGCAGCGTGCCATTCCGACGACGGTAACTACTAGTGATCGATCGCGTATTCAATAAACAGCTTGCACTCGCCTGCGAATCCTCCCTCCTTCAATCTCTGTTCCGTCGCTACGAAGTCGGCCCGCAACGAGTCTGAAGAGAATTGCTTCTCCAACACGTGCTCTGGGCCAAAAACGCCGAGCAAGAGTCCGACGAATAGTAGGTATCGCTCGCAATCGATTCCAAACGCTCCCCAGTAGTGATGCAAGCCAGCGTCGCGCGAGTCCAACATTCGAGAAGCCGTGCGCAGCTCGCAAGCTTCGATTTCCTCGTCGCGGAGCTCAAAAGCCAAACCGTAAAGCACAACGCAGGAGTCGGCGCTCACAGAATGATCCTCGACCAGATGTCTAGTAACCAATTGGGATCAACTTGCAGAGACGACAGCTTCGTAGTCCATTAGTGCACCGTGCCTTCCGCTACCACTCCTGTTTCCTTGGATAGGATGGACTAAATGTACTGCTGCCGAACCAGCGATTGACCCCTGGCAAGGTAGTCACTCGCATCGCTGAGGTGCTCTTCGTCGATCTCCCATAGCCAGTGGCTCTCATCTAACTTCTTGAGTAGGCCAATACCTGCTGACTCCAAAGCCGCCCGCCGAACATGCGCCGACGAGACTACGTTCAATGGATAGGCGTCCCTGAAGAGCCCCTCTAGATGACGTCTGGGCCCTTCCAATTCACGTCGCCAACACTCATCGTCTGTCGCTGGCACTCTTGATTCTGTCGATCGTGTTGCCAACCACTGCCGAAGATCCGCAAGGCTCGTTCTGGGGGACCCATAGGCATAGCAATCGGGTTCGTCGCCCAGGGGCATGCAATAAGCGAAGCCGTAACGTACATCGAAGAATCGACTGGCGATTTCATACGTCCGCAACAGCAAACTGGCCTTAGTCATTTCAGTAGCTAACGCACCGCAGTAGACTCTTCCCAACCCAGGGTAAAAATAGAAACTGAAACTCCATTCGGAGCGACAACGGGCTGTCGGCAACGGAACATCGAATCCGATTCCAAGAATTGTGTTGCGCCGCAAAGCGTCCAACAGCTCAGTTTTGCGGTTGGGAATCGGATTCTCCCACAACTCCAGGCCGGCAGTGTCGTCAGAAAATGCGCAGCAGTCGTCGAGTTCGAATCCCGCTCCCAAAGCTGTAAAAAAGAGTGGCCGCGCTCCGAGAGAATTGCTCAACTCGACGATGCTGTGCACTAATGCTTCTGATACGACAGGCTCACGTTGAGGCTTAAAAAAATATGCTACGGATTCAACTAGCCGTTTAGAATTCATTTGAATGCGTCTTTCGGGTCAACAACTCTGAAACTACCTCGCAGGTACTCAGGAAGTTGGCTGAAGGCAAGCTGCAGTTTGGCTTCAAGTTCTGCCCGAGTCTGCTTCGGGCTAAGAATCTCAAAAACGTCGATTCTACCATCGTAACGAACGCCGATATTGTCCGGTATGATATTCGGAGCATGCTTGATTCCTGATACCTTGCTCAGATGCATCCGCCTTGTTATGCGGACATAATCTCGAGTCGCTCGCATTTCTTGGGCGATTGTCTCCTGCAAGAATACATGGTGCTTGCTGCGCGGTTTATCAAGCTCCCCTTCGATCTCCGGGTATGTCTTGTTTCGTGGAGGTCCATGGGGTTGTGATCTCGCCTTGGCTGCATTTGTCTCGGGATCTCCCCCATGAGTGCTAATGGCACGATCTGATTTCTTAGGAGGCCGACGGGGCGGCGACGAGCTGGTCGTAGTCGGGGTAGTAGTCGATTGTGCGGGACTTGGCGAAACGTCTGGCCGTGGGCGCAGCAGCTTCATCCGGCGCAGGATCAAGAGCCAGGAGATCAATTCGACGGCGTTCTGGACTTTCTCAACCGTTTCTTGCTCAACGCCAATGGCTTCGAGCGCCGCGCCTGTCGCCTCTCCGATCACGTTTCCAATTGCTGCAGACGCGACGACTTTGGCCACGGTCTTCAATAGCACGACTTTGCCGCCCTGAATGCCGGCATTGATGACTATGCCCGCTCCAAGCGCGAAGCTGGCGGCGGTGCCGATCCTCTCGATCACCTCCATTGCGAAGATCACGTCGTCCAGGAACGCGATCCGCTCGCCGAGACGGGCGGAGATTCTTTCCCACTGCGCTTTGGCCCGCCGAGGCTGGTCGTCGTCGATGAAACGTGGCAGGCCGACCGACGTCGGGTCGCTCATCATCGCCAGTCGGTTGTACGTATTGCCCTTGAGATCCGCGCGCAGCCAAATATCGCGAGCTGATTCCAGCGCATCGTTGTGCCTCCAAATGAGGTCTTCGATCGCATCGAGATCCGCATCGACCTCGATCGATTCGCCAACGGCGGCCCCGTCCAGCTTCTGAGAGAAAAGGGCAACCGCGCGCGCCATCTCCGTCAGCAGCCGTCTCGCCTCCCCAAGCTTCTGATAAAACTCACCTTCTTCATGCAAGTGGTACTTCTTCGGACGTCGCAGCTCCGTGATCGTCGGCTTCCTTGGCGACGAGCTCTGAGGTACATCCCCCGCCTTTCCGGATGCTGAAGCCGGCTCTTCGATGCGCGTGACGACCGTTTGCAACACCCGCTGAGGCTCGGGCGGCCCTCCGTAGACGTTTCGCTCCCACATCTCCAGATAGATGATCAGTTCTTTGCGGCTCTCGGGCGTGAGCTCGCGGCCGCGGGCGGTCTGGTCGGCGAGGAAGGCGTCGAATCGCTCGCGCCAGTCGCGGCGCGGATTGCGGTCGAGCTCGTAGATAAAGTCGTGCAGGTCT
>Ga0169931_10015111_pt1 | contig 10367 bp, 8 predicted proteins | sample Kivu_15m_20L_FD_129675 | JGI IMG/M metagenome (GOLD analysis project Ga0169931, IMG submission 129675) | Freshwater microbial communities from Lake Kivu, Western Province, Rwanda to study Microbial Dark Matter (Phase II) - Kivu_15m_20L... | ecosystem: Environmental > Aquatic > Freshwater > Lake ... | reverse complement strand
TAAATCTGCCCGTCCGTGATCGAGATCACGTTCGTCGGGATGTAGGCGGACACGTCGCCGGCTTGCGTCTCAATGATCGGCAAGGCCGTGAGGCTGCCGCCGCCGAGCTTTTCGCTCAGCTTGGCCGCGCGCTCCAGCAACCGGGAATGCAGATAGAACACGTCGCCCGGATAGGCTTCGCGGCCCGGCGGTCTACGGAGCAGCAGCGACAGCTGCCGGTAGGCGACCGCGTGCTTAGACAAGTCGTCATACACGATCAAGGCGTGCTTGCCGTTGTCACGGAAATACTCGCCGATCGCGGCACCCGCGAAGGGGGCCAGGAACTGCATCGGAGCCGGATCGCTGGCGCTGGCCGAAACGACCATGCTGTATTCCATCGCATGATTTTCTTCGAGCGTCTTGACGACGCGGGCGACGGTCGAACGCTTCTGCCCGACCGCGACATAGATACAAAATACCCCGAGGCCCTTTTGGTTGATGATCGTATCGACGGCAATGGCGGTCTTGCCGGTCTGCCGGTCGCCGATGATCAACTCGCGCTGGCCGCGGCCGATGGGGATCATGGCGTCGATGGCCTTGATGCCGGTCTGCAGCGGCTCATGCACGGATTGCCGCGTATTCACACCGGGCGCCACGACTTCGATGCGGGATTTGTGCGGTGAATTGATCGGGCCCTTGCCGTCGATCGGCTGGCCGATGGCATTCACGACACGCCCGACGAGGGCTTCACCGACCGGAATTTCCGCGATACGGCCCGTGCGCTTGACGGGATCGCCTTCCTTGATGCCCACATCGTCGCCCATCAGCACGGCGCCGACGTTGTCTTCTTCGAGGTTCAGCGCGATGCCGTAGAGACCGCCGGGGAATTCGAGCATTTCGCCGGCCATGGCGCCGTCCAGGCCATAGATCTTCGCGATCCCGTCGCCGACCTGGATGACCGATCCGGTCTCCTTGACATCGACCTGCTTGTCGAAGCCCTTGATCTTTTCTTTAATGATCGCACTGATTTCTTCTGCCTTGATCTGCATGGCTACTCCTTAGTCAACAGGCTCTGCATCGCCCGCAAGCGCCCGCGGACGGTGCTATCGACAACGGCGCTGCCGATATGAATTCGCACGCCGGCCAGGTGGCTGGCATCAACCTGAAAGGTAACATCAACTTCGCGTTTCAGCGTTTCGCGAAGGCGGGTTTTCATTCGATCTTGCTCGGCTGGCGGCAAGGCGGCGGCGGATGAGACCGTCACCGGCTGCGTGCCCTTCGAGGCATCGACCAGCTTGGCAAATGCCTCGGCGATTTCCGGCAAGAAACCGACACGATTCTTTTTGACCAACTGGCCCAGGAAGGTCTTGCCAATGGGAGGACACCCGAGGCGGGCACCGATTTCGCCCAGCACCGCAATCTTGTCTTCCACGCCAAAAGCCGGCGAGGCCACGACATGACGGAGCGGCGCCGAATCCTTGACGGCGGCACCCAAGCCGGTCAGAGCGGTGCGGGTGGCTTCGATATTCGATTGATCGAGCAGCTCAAAGAGTGCTTGTGCGTAACGTCGCGCAACTGCTGTCTTAATCACCGTCTGCGTTCGCTCACTTCTACTTTGGGCACACGAAAGAGTTTCGCGCTATGCGCACGAAAAATAGCGCGCCAAGGTACCACTGGAACCGCCGGACTGTCAACCTGAACAATTCGGGCAATCAGGCAGCCGTCCCTATTGACCGGGGGCGCGGGAGATTCTCTCTGAGCCGAACGAACCCGCTCAACGACCGCCCAAGATAGCGCCCCCTACCGGCCGAGCAATCCTCTCAATAAGTCCTCACCCTGCCGCTGAAGATCTTGCGGCTTGGCTGCGCCTTTGAGCAAGCCGCCTACCGCGTCTTGCACCTTCTGCTGGATCTGCTCCTGGGCCTTGCCGGTCAGCCCCTTCATGTCGAGGCCGTACGTTGGCGCTTCCAACGTGCCGCCGATCAACAGCGGCAGGGTGAGCCGCCCCTCCTTCATCGCCAGCCGTGCGACCGGCGAAGCCCCGGCAATCTGCTGGCTCAACGCCTCCGAAAGGCGAAGGTTCACGGTCATGTTCACCGCATGATCGAACCCGATCGCGCCTCCGCCCGTGGCCTGAAAATCGTGGCTATCCATCAGGACGTTTTGAAGCGTCACAACGCCTTGCTTGATGGCCAGATCTGTTTCGATCGTGGAAAACGCAGTGGCTTTGGCTTCCCCGATTGAAATCCCAGCCACCTTTAGAATCGAAACGGCTTCTTGAAGCAAATTCACTCCCTCGATCTTGCCGTCTTTCACCCCAACATGACCGCCCCCTTCCAAGGCTTTCGTCAACTCAGCCAGGGCAAACCCCTGCCCTTTTACAGCGAGTGCCACGCCGGCCGTTCCGCTGACTGAAACCGGCGTCTGCGCAACTGCCTCCAGCGCAGGCCCAAGTTGCAGCCCTTGCAGCGACAGCTTCCCGTTGAACGGAGGCGCCGCACTTCCAGAGACGAGACCGCCTTGCACCGCCAGTTTTCCCTCGAAGAGTTGAAACGAGAGATCGGACAAACGAATCTCTTCTCCCTTCAGATCTGCCGCAAGCCTGAACTCTTTGATCTCCACCGGCTTCTGAAGGGGCAGCGTCATGGGTAAATTGGCGGTATCGATCACCGGTGCCGTCACCGTCAGCGCCATGTGCTGTCCCGCGGTCTTCCCGGTCATCGCGAAATTCGTTTTCCCCAGCGCCAATTGCAGATTGATCGCATCGAGGTCTGTTGCCTCTTTCAGAGGGCCGAATGTGCCATCGAGCGAAACCCGCAGATTCAGCGGCTGAACTTGCGTCGCAAAGTGGAGCGTCGGCGATTCACCCAAGTGGACCGATTGCAGTACAAACTCCAGATCTTGCAATGCATATTCAACCGGTTGGGATTGAGACCCATCGCGATACGTCACCTTGCCGCCCACAATAGACACACGATCCACGGCCGGTAGCGCAAGGATCTTCAGCGGTCCATCCGGTGACGGCACCGCTGCGCGCGACGGTTTCTCGGGTACGGCCACGCCCCTGCGTCCCAGCGTGGAGGCGTTGAGGACACCGTTCTTATTCTTGATGACCGTGATCAACGGCTCGCGCAGGGTGATCTCTTCGACCTCTACCTTCCCGCTCAACAGCGGCATCAGCTTGACCCCAACTTCCACCGACGCGAGCGACGCAAACGGCCCGGATCCGAAGGCCGGATCCTCCACGACCGTGAAACCCGCCACGCGAGCGCCCAGCCTCGGCCAAATGGTCAAACGGATATCCTCAAGCGTGATCTTGCGATTCAGCGCCTCTTCAATGAGGGGGCGGTAATGGTCTTGGTATTTATTGAGATCGACCACGAAGGGGAGGAGCAACACCAGGCCAACGAGCAGAACAACGGCCACGCCGAGACCGATAAGAATTTTCATGCGGCACCTCCCATTCTCCTCGCAGTATAGGAAAGCCCCCCTAGGGGGGCAAATACCGCATCACGGGCCTCCGGCCTTGCCTTGCCGCTCACAGGGCCGCATGTTACAATCCCGCCTCTCGTATGGGCGCGGAGAGGTGCGAGAGTGGACGAATCGACATGCTTGGAAAGCATGCGTCGGGGCAACCCGACCGTGGGTTCGAATCCCACCCTCTCCGCCATACAGAGCTAGCTCGACCGCGAGCCATCATGATGATTCTTGGCGAGCGGATAATCCCACTCGCATGCTCAGGCTTACGGGGCTGGGCCCTGTGCAACAGAACCCTGTGAACCCCGCCAGGTCCGGAAGGAAGCAACGGTAAGCGGTCAGTTCTGTGTGCCGCAGGATCACCTGGCCCCACTTGTATAGGCTAAGGGCAAGGGGCACGAGGCAAGGAGGATGAGATTGCATTGCGCTCATTTTGAACGCTCTCGCCCCTAGCCCCTAGCCCCGAGCCCCTCGCCAAATTAAACCATGGATTACCAAGTCTCCGCGCGCAAATACCGGCCGGGCACGTTCGACGAAGTCGTAGGCCAGTCGCACGTCGTTCAGACGCTCATGAACGCGGTCGAGACCAAGCGCATCGCGCATGCCTATCTCTTTTCCGGCACGCGCGGCGTCGGCAAAACCACGATCGCCCGTATTTTAGCCAAAGCGTTGAATTGCGAACAGGGCCCAACCGGACATCCCTGCAACACCTGCATCAATTGCGTCGAAATCACGCAGGGCACCTCCGTCGATGTCATGGAGATCGACGGCGCCTCGAATACCAGCGTCGATGACGTGCGCGAGATCCGCGAAAATGTGAAATTCTCCCCCTTTCGCGGCCACTACCGCGTCTACATCATCGACGAAGTCCACATGCTCTCGAATTCGGCGTTCAATGCGCTTCTGAAAACATTGGAAGAACCTCCGGCCCACGTGGTGTTCATCTTCGCCACGACGGAAATTCACAAGATCCCGGCGACCATCCTCTCGCGCTGCCAGCATTATAATTTCCGCCGGATCGCCCGGCAGGAGATTATCGACCGCCTCCGCCACGTGGCCAAAGAAGATGGCCTGAATATCGAAGACCGCAGTTTCACGGCGCTCGCCCGCGCCAGTGAAGGCAGCATGCGGGACGGATTGAGCCTGCTCGATCAGGCGATTGCGTTCGGGGGGAAGACCATCGCCCATACAGATCTGGAAGTCTTGCTGGGCGCCGTGCCGCAAGAACTGGTTCAGGGGCTCATCTCGGCGATACTCGCGCAAGACAGCCCGGCGGCGCTGGCCGTCGTGGCAAACCTCCTGGACCAGGGCCACGACCTCAAAGCCTTTTGCGCCGACGTGGTGGAACAGCTCCGCAATCTGCTGGTTTCGTCCGTGGTATCGGCCGCGACGGACTTGCGCGGGCTGATCGAAGCCTCCGAAGAAGACATTCAGCACCTTGTCACGGAAGCCAAGCGGCTGACGCCGGAACAGTTGCAGGAATTGCTCACCATGTTCTCCCAGGCCGAGGATTCCCTGCGCTTCACCGCCCATCCGCGTTTTGTGCTGGAAGCCACGGCTGTGCGGGCCACGCGGCTTTTGCGGAAGCCGGAAATCCGCGCCCAAGCCCAGGCCCCGGCGGCCCCCATCCCATCAGGACCGAAAACGCTCACACCTGCGCCGCCCGTGAAAACGACAACCCCGGCGCCTTCGCCCAAGCCGCCGGTCCCTGCCGCGCCGGCCCCTGTTCGTCCGGCTCCGCCACTGGAGGCCCAGAGAAAACCGGCCCCGCCCACTTCACAAGAGCGGCCAACACCGTCCGCTACCCCGCAGATGGCGGCGCCGGCGCCCAAACCCGCTCCGGCACAACAGCCCGCTGAAGCCCAGCCCCCTCCCGCTCCATCCACGCTCAATTGGGAACTAGTGCAAGAAGAAGTCGCGGCATCCTTCCCCAATTTCGCGCCCTTCCTCGAAACAGGCCGTTACGTCGGCCTGGAAGGCAACCAGGTCACCATCGGCTTTGGCAAACAAGCGACCTTAGCCCGGTCCATGCTGGAGAAAGAAGACAACCTTCGCTCCCTGGCGGCGCTCTGCGAAAAACAGGTCGGGCATCCTCTCAAAATTCGGATCGTGGAACTGTCGGAAGCCGATCCGCCTGGGCCGACCATGGCGCAACTGCGCGCCGCGAAAGAACAGGAACAGCGCGTGGTGTTGTTTGAGCAAGCACGGGCCAATCCCATCGTGAAGCAAGCCCTGGAAATATTCGGGACAGACTTAGCCGACGTGAGAACCGTGGCGCACAAGGAGGCAGCTGAATGAAGAATCCCTTTGGCAACATGTCGAACATTTTGAAGCAAGCCCAGGCCATGCAAGAGCAAATGGCGAAGCTGCAAGAGCAGGCCGCGACGAAGACCGCTATCGGCACGGCCGGCGGCGGTATCCTCACCGTGACCGCCAACGGCGCCATGCAGATCGTGAGTGTCGTGATCGATCCCGAAGTCGGCAAAGGCGGCGATGTGGAGATGATTCAGGACCTCGTTCTGGCCGCCACGAATGAGGCGCTCCGCAAGGCGAAGGACGTGATGGAGCAGGAAATGAAAGCGGTGACCGGCGGACTCAAGATGCCGGGCCTGTTTTAAGCAAACGATGGCTATCGATCAACAGGGCTTGCTCGCCCGGCTCGTCAAAGAACTCGTCCGCCTGCCCGGGGTGGGTCAAAAAAGCGCCCAACGGCTGGCGTTTCATCTGCTTAAAACCGAGCGGGAAGAGGCGCTCCGCTTGGCGGACGCCATTCGCGCCGTCAAAGACGGGCTGGCCTTTTGCCGGCAATGCCGGAATATCGCCGAAGGCGAGCTGTGCGAGTTTTGCCGCGACCCCAAGCGTGACCGCAGCAAGATCCTCGTTGTGGAAGAGCCCAGCACGATTTACGCGATTGAGCGAGCGGCAGGCTATCGCGGCCTCTACCATGTCCTGCTGGGATCGCTCTCTCCGCTCGATGGCGTCGGACCGAGCGACATTCGCGCCGAAGAATTGGTGGAGCGCGTGAAGCCCGGCGGAGTCGATGAGATTATCCTCGCCACGAGCCCCACGATCGAAGGGGAAGCCACCGCCATCTACCTCACCAGATTGCTCAAACCGCACGGCGCGCGGGTCTCTCGCATTGCCTACGGCATCCCGGTCGGCATGGACATCGAATACGCCGATGAAGTGACGCTGCTGAAGTCCATTGAGGGCCGGCGCGATCTGTAGCAGAATCCTCTCCATTCCCGTTGACCCCTTCTTTATCGGACTGTTATAGTTCCGCGTCGTTTACGGACTCTCTTGCCGGTGAGGCATATGAAGGCACGTCCTTCCGCCAAACAAGCCCCCTCCTCAAAGTCACCGAAATCGCCGGCTTCCACACGCGCCTCGAAGTCCACTGCATCACAATCCTCCGCCCCCAAGGCCAAATATCCCGACATCCGCCGAGCGCTGGAACGCCAGCGGGCCAGTTTGTTAGACGAAGTCAGCGAGGTGCTCGCGCAGCACCAAGATCTGGAAGCGTTTCCGGATGTCAGCGATCAAGCCTCGGCGGAAGTGGATCAGAATTTCTCCATGCGCATCCGCGACCGGGAACAGAAGCTCCTCAAAAAAATCGATGAGGCGCTGGGCCGGATGAAAGCCGGCACATACGGAATTTGCGAGCGCTGCGAAGAGGATATTCCGTACAAACGATTGAAAGCCCGCCCCGTGACCACCCTGTGCATCGAGTGCAAAACGCTGCAAGAACAAGAAGAGCAAGCCCGCCGCTGACCGCGTCCGCCCAACTCCCATTCAAGGTTTTTTCAGAACCTTCAACCGCTCCGTCACCCGCGCAATCCGCCCCTCTTCCTCGGGCAGGCCTTCGACCAAGGCCAGGAATGTTTCATACTCGGCAATCGCCCGTTTGGGATTGACCGGCTCATAGGCCTCGGCAAGGTTGTACCGGGCCATGGCATAGTTCGGACGCAGCACCACCGCTTTTTCAAATAGACTCATGGCGGCGGCTTTATCTCCAAGTTTGCGATGGAGGGTGCCGAGATTGTTGAGCACCTCGGGAATGTTAGGCCGGATCGCGAGGGATTGCAGCATCTCGGCTTTCGCCTGCTGCACCTGTCCCGTCGCATCCAGCGCCACGCCCAAACGATGGTGGGCTTCGGCCAGCCAGACCTTGTTCGTAAATCCGCTGGTGATCGCCTTTCGATAGGCATCGGCCGCGATCTCGTAGTTTTTTTCCCGACAATACGCGAGCTGAGCCGTCTGCCCGCGCGCAAACTGCTGTAAGGACACAAACGGATCTTTGTCTTCGCTGCCCTGGCTGTCGGTCTTCACGCCTCCCTTCCCGTCGGCAGGCTGCTTGAGCCGGCTCAGAAATTCCCGCCGATAGGGGGAGAACAGCTTCGCATAGGGGTCGATCGTAAATGTGGCCATCAATAACATCGGCCGGTCTCGATCGCCCGTCACCAAGTATGCGAAAGTCGTCCGTTCATCTCCCGTCTCAAAGAGAGCACTGCCGGCCATATTGGCCTTTGCCGCTACATGCGCCGCATTGAGATAAAACTCCCGCGAGGGCTTGAGGAGCGAGAGTGTCCGCCGCAAGACCGGGTAGGGCTGAAGATCCAGGCCGGATGGAAAGCTGAAGACCGCGCCGACGAGCAGGCCGTCTTCATCGAAGAAATAGGATTCGTCCCCGTGCGACGGGCTCTGAGCTGCAGGATAAACCACCTCCTGGCCGCTTCCCCACGAGCGTGTCACCAACGCGGCCGGCGGCAGTTTCTGGGAAAGGTCTGCCTTGCGGTCGCAGAGCGCCGCCGACGTCAGGAGCACCAGGTCGCTTTCAGATGGAGGAAGATTGGGCCTGATCGGCGGAGGCGCGCCACCGCAGCCCTGCATCAGCCCAAAGAGAAGACCGGCACCAATGAGAAGACTCTGCCGCTGAAGAAACCGCACAACACCTCCTCTGTATCACGCACACGGTAGGGAATCTTACACGATTGTCCGTGAGCTGCGAAGGGCCCCTAAAAAGAAGAGGCCCGTTCCCCTCAAGAGAGAACGGGCCTCAAAAATAAACCTGGCAGAAGCCTTACCGGCGCTGCGCGTCCACCATCGCATCTTCCTGGGTATAGCCCGTGGCGTAGGGGAACATACTGGCCAGCTTATAGAGCGGCCGATTCACCGCATAGTCGAACGCCTGTCCGATCGGATGCAGCACGAATCCCGGCCACCGAAGGGGATTGTCGTTGATCGGAGAGCCCGCTGCAGGATCCGAGTAAATCATCGCGGTACTATCGAGAATGTTATAGATGCTGGTCGGAGGCACATACTCCTGCTCGGCGCTGGCCATCCCCGACTGATTCGTCGTTCCACATCCGGTGGCCAACACGGCCATCATCGCTACCCCTATCGCCCAAGACATTGCTCTCATACCCAACCTCACTTTGTTCGACAACATGATCGCCCGTGCCTCGATTCCACTCGCTCCAATAGAAAGTGTAGCCGACAACCTCCATTCTGTCCAGAAACAGAACTGGTTTCGCCTGCCTATAAAAGCAACGACTTATGCGGGAGTAGGCGCACGAAGAAGAACCGATGGTGGGCGATACAGGTATCGAACCTGTGGCCTCTTCCGTGTGAAGGAAGCGCTCTACCACTGAGCTAATCGCCCGTCAAGATAAGATATAAATTACCGCAATATCAATGACTTAGATAATTTATTCAAGTTAGAGTAAAATTAGAGTGCTTTGGTACCGGGTTTACCCTAGAATCTATCGGCGATTATGCCAAAGATCGTTGAGCAGCACAAGAGAAAAGATGACCGCCTCCACATCATTCGCCATGAGGGCAGTAAAGTCTACCTCTGGCGCGCTTTCTTCGACGGCAAATATTATGTCAAATCCACACAAGAAACCAACCTCAAAACAGCCATCAAGTTAGCGGAAGAAGCCTACGACCGTCTCCGCTTTCACCATGAACAGACCGGCGCCCCCGTCCATGACCATACCTGGGATGATGCAACAAAGGGAATGCTTGAAGAACAACGGGTCCGTATGGCGGTGGGAGAGCGAGCCTCAAATCACCTGAATAACTACGAAGTGAAGTTGCGGGTGCTGGATCGTTTCTTTAGTGGCAAATCACTTCATTCCATCACTGCGGACTTGCTTGAACAATACAAAACATGGCGGGTAACTGATTCTCAGACCAATACGAAATTCTTCCGCAATAAAGTCATATCCATGAAAACACTGCATCAAGATTTTATTGTGATCCGAAAGACATTGAAGTTTGCAAGACGGAAAGGATGGATCAGCGCCGTTCCCGATCAGCCACGGATTTCAGTCAAAGCGGTAGCCCGTCCATGGTTCTCCCGCGAGGAATACAGAAAGCTCCTTGCCGTCAGTGAGACACGAATCAAGAGGAGTACGAATCCAAACGAGAAACAGGCACGGCAAGATTTACATGATTACATCGTCTTTCTCGCCCATACCGGCGTCCGCATAGGTGAGTCACAGGGCATCCTTCGCAAAGACATAAAGATGTGGGAAGGAAACAAGCATGGCGTGAAAGATCGTTGCTTTATTAGGGTCAAAGGGAAAACAGGTCCCCGTGAGTGTGTAGGAATGTTCGGTGCAGTGAGAGTCATTGAACGGATTGATAAGAAGCGGTCGCCTGGTCCAGACGATAAACTCTTTCCTACTCACAATCCCAGGCAATTTGTAGCCCTGTTGAACGAAGCTGGATTGCGCTATAACGACGAGGGGCAACGAAGAGATTTGAAAAGTTTGCGGCATACCTTCATTATGTTCAGAATTTTAGAGGGAGTAGAGATTTTCCTCCTCGCCACCAATTGCGGAACTTCAGTCAAAATCATCTGGCAGCATTACGGGAAGCACCTGACAGCCCGAATGAAATCGGAC
>Ga0169931_10015110_pt1 | contig 10367 bp, 8 predicted proteins | sample Kivu_15m_20L_FD_129675 | JGI IMG/M metagenome (GOLD analysis project Ga0169931, IMG submission 129675) | Freshwater microbial communities from Lake Kivu, Western Province, Rwanda to study Microbial Dark Matter (Phase II) - Kivu_15m_20L... | ecosystem: Environmental > Aquatic > Freshwater > Lake ... | reverse complement strand
TTTTAATATAATCCTGTTTCAGGTATATTGTACCTTGGCAAAAAGGGGAAAATAATTTCAACATCAATAGATTATCAAACATCAACTTTTGGAGTCATATAATCAAATTTTAATATCTATAAATATGAAAATATTCGTAAAATTATCTCAAATAACAATGGGATTATAGTTTTAGGTGAATCTATGCTAAATTTATTTCGAATTAGTAAAGTAAGTAGCTAAAATAAACATTTTCAGGTACTATAATTTGATAAATTAAAAAATATTTTTTAAAGATAAAATAAAAATGGCATATAAATACTTCTTTTAACTAATAATTATCCTAATGCAAATATTTTATCATGTAAAATTTCACGCCCATATTTAAAATTATCTGCCCCTTTATAGTCGAAAAATAATTCAATTACTTTAAAAGCTACTTCAGTCATCAATAATCAAAAGATATAATGTTCAAAAAGAATCATTATTGAAATATCAAATTAAGATAAAGAAGTTATTTATGATACAGGATATATTGCAGGCAAATAAATCCTTTATGTGAATACACCAGGGACAGGAATTATTTAGTTAGCTAAATATGGTGTGGGCAAAAATTTAAAATATTCTGTCATACCAATGAATCGAAGTAGAATTGATTATAAATTTAAGATAAAAAAGAGTTAAAATATGAACTGTAGTTTTTAGAACAAGCCAATTCAACGAGGAGGCAGTATTCATTTTATAAAATCTTGGTAAAATATGATAATAAGTCAATATACCTCAGACAATACATTAAGATACAATCTATGTACAAAGTAATTAAACATTTCTTGTAAATATAAACAAGATTTTTTTAGATTACCTTTAATAAATCATTTATCTCATGAAACTGTAATCAAAAGAAGTTAATAAACAATTATACTCTAAGCTTTACTATTTTAGGATTAAAATAATGTGATACTTATTAGATAGTTAGTTATTAATAATATAAAATAATTAAAAATAAGTAATTATTGCAATATAACATTTTAAAATGTAGCATCTAATTTTTATAACATAAGTAAAATATAAATTGTTAATAAAAAATTATTCGTTATTATGCCATATAGAAAATAGATACTTATATACGATTTATCATTATCTTAATGTAATAAACTGATTACAATTGATAAGAATAATAGTCATTGGCCTTATTTTTCACCAAGAAATATATACTTCAATCATAATGAAGGATTTTTAAGACAGCAAACATTTTACATAAGTCAATGGAATCAAATTTATCATGTTCTTTTAGATAAAACTAATTCAGGTCAAATAAAAGTTAAATTATTGTCTCAAAATACTTTTAATAGTATATTATCCTTAAATTAATATACATTAATATTCTCATCTCCTTATATTATTGCATTGGACTGTTAAAATAACAAGGGATCTATATTTTATACTGATTAAAACGATAAAATAATCTTTTTAAGATATTTTTGGTAATAAGGCAAAGTATATAATCAAAAATAATGTCGAGGATTTGCACATATGATTGATATCAAACATTTATCAATCAACTTATATGACAAATATAAAAATATTTATAGTACATAAATATATGCAATAGACTAATTAATATCTTCAGCCAATCAATATTTAATAATACCATTAAAAAATCAAACAAAAATCACTTGGATTTATCTAAACAATTAATTATTTCTTTTAAAAAATCAGCTTATTGATGATGCTACCTCAAGTTATTCACAATTATCATGTAATGGCAATTAAACGTATATATTTCCATTCATTTTATTATAGTTTTAAGAATCTAAAATTTCGCTTTAATAATATACTTAAAATGCTTCTTTAATTATTTATAATTAAAACAATCAAGTTAATAATACTTTCAAAATATCTTTATCAAACTCTGGCAATTTGATAAAAAGAGGTGGACTTTTTCCGCCTAGAGGTGAGTCTGTTAATGCATAGAAAGAGATTATAATAGATGATTCTTATTGGTTTATAGGAAGTATTTTATATTATTAGTTTTAATGCAATGATTGTAATAGTAGAATACAATTTAAAAATAAGATAACTAGAGAAAGAAGATTATAAATATCATTACCTGTCACTAATATATGGCTATAAAATGATAATGAAGATGTTAATCTTTTGATAGGAAGATATTCCACTAAATACAATTATAATATATCAATTAACATTTCTTAATATATAAATATCAATTAAACAAAGTAATATTAGCCTTCTACAGCCATTCAATTGACATTCAGTAATGGAAATTGTATCAAAGGATTTAGTTTGAATTAACAACATCAACTTATAACTTTATGCTACAAATATAATAATAATTTTATTAAAGAATATTATCTTTCACTAACATCGACAGCATCTTTTAAAAGTTTTGTAATCTAATAATATGGCTTAAATTTTTAAGATGATATACAACCGAATATAATCATTAAAAATTATATTATATTTGTATATTCGACAAAAATAGCTGTAGTTCTTACTATTTGGATGGTTTAAGATCAGTTAAGATTTTTATAATTGGATCGAATTGATAGAGATGATATTTAATACTAAATATGTTCTTTGGATGTTTTAACAAACGGAACGTCAACAGTTTATAGTAATGATTGGGTTTTTTATTCTCTAATCATTACTCAATGCAATTCTCAATTGTATACAAATACTTTTCAAATATTTTTATAAAGTGAATAATTTATGGACGAAGATGGTAATTTTTATTTAATAACAATTCCTAATGTGCATGTTCGCAGTTCCCAAAATATTAATTTAATGAGAATACTTACTTAAAACAATATTCAGACACCAAATTAAGCTAAGATAATAAAGACAATTGCTCAATTTAAATAGGCAAGTGACAAATATATTTACTCTATTTACTTAATTTTTGATAAATTTAATGCTTACTAATTGAGTTTGAAGCTTAGTAATAAAGGAGATTTCTTAGGCATTAGTCTAATATCAGTTTTCTATAAATATGGAAATTATATAGGCATTTCTGCAGAAGTTTCTTAATATTTGGTCATCAAAACTATAATATAATTTGGAAATGTTCGTCTTCAATAACTTTATACATTTTATGATTTAAATAGATATACATTTTCGATAAATGGAATTAAATAATATCACATATTTTCAGTGTATTCTTTGACATCTTTCTTTAAAAATCAAAAAGAAGAGGCTCCTTGGAAATTAAAAGGTCATCAAATAGTTCATTTCAATAATAAATATTTATAAATGCTTAATATAACAAATTTATTAAGAGCTACTATAAAAGACTATGATAACATGTCAAATGATATATTATATAGTCAAAATTTACTTATAATAGCAAATAATATAAATAGTGCAAAATCAGCTACTATTTTATTAAAAGCGACAGATAAATTTGAATTAACTGGATGGTAAGTTGTATTAATATTTATAGCTTCATTAATAGTATTAGTAGGATCATTATGTCTCTGTAAATATGGAATCTAAAAATATAAAATTGCCAAAAAAATGGTACCTTTGACAGAAAGTTTTAAAGTTGAAGATGCAGATTTATAAGCTCATGAGCATGATAGATTTTAAAATGTGCATAATATTAATGAATCTTTAAGAGGAAGTACATAGCCAAATTAAATATGATATTTATATTTAAAAATAAGATGATTTTATATAATTAATTTTAAAGTTTATACTGATGTATAAAAATCATAACCTTTAAAGTAGAACAAAAGTTTAAAAAGGAATATCTTTTCAATAAGATAATTCTTTTTCATCAAATAAAATCTTAAGCAAAAAGAAATCGATATCTAAAAATGATTTTGGGCATCATAATTACAAAAATAATATGATGCCGCATTAATTTATTGTTAATAATAAAAAATCTAATAACATAAATTAAGCTTTGATAAAAGAAGATATTGAAGTCTGTAAAGCGTTTAGATCTCATGGTAAAATAGTAATAAAAAGACATCAAACATTATTTAGTCTAAAATTTTTAGGATTTACTCCTTCTAATCATAATGATATAGCCTTTTTTGAAAATATATGGAAAAAATATGGTCCATTGATAAATTTATCTCAATTTAAATAAATCTATGAAATATTCAAATCATAAGGAATGATATGCTCTCATTAATAAATATTCAATATAATTTCTAAAGGAAAATCTATATTAGATAAATCAAGTTTAACATAAATGTTTGAAGTGACAAAGAACAATACTTAAGATATAGGAAAGATCTTGTAGCTTTGTGGAGGAAATAATATGATAGATTTTGAACAGTTTGATCATATTCATAAAGTTATCAATGCTTTCTCTTTATGATGTTTTATAGTTAAATAATAATTGATTTTGATATAGATTAAAAAATAAATAAAAATATCATTTTTTTGGTAATATTTTCATGGCCTTTTAATCCAAGTCTCCCTTGAAAGGTAATATTTGAGGCTTAAATTATTTCTTATTTTTAGATTATTTGGGTTTAATAGTTTATGAAACTACTTTTACTGCTTATTCATTTGCTTTTTAAACTTATCTTAATTTTTAGTCTTTTTTATTTTTATTTTTTTAAAATTTTAATATGGTTTGAGCTGCAAACTAAAAAACATTTGCTTGAGGGATTCCTGATGCTGCCAATTGTCCTAAAAAGAATTAATAAGAATCTAGTAAACCATAATCAATAAGAGGTGTACCTATATTAATAATTTATATACTTTTTTTAGCCAATTATTTTAATTTTTATGTTTTTATTCTTTTTTCTTATTCTTTTTGTTTTTATTACATCTATCTCTGTTGTTATAAAAGTTTTTATTATTATTTTTTAGATGTTTTATTTTGATTATTGCTCATTACTATTAATATTATTAAATATAATTATATTTATATAATTGATTGAAACAAAATGATATATTAAATTTCCTTGATTTATTTATTAATTAAATAAGATTCGATAAAATGAAAAGATTAATATTTTATAATCTCAATATTGCTGCTAATATCCCATACCTCCTTGCATACCCATGCCTCCTTGCATTCCCATGCCTCCTTGCATTTCCATGCCTCCTTGCATACCCATGCCACCTTGTTGCATTCCCATACCGCCTTGTTGCATTCCCATGCCACCTTGTTGCATTCCCATACCGCCTTGTTGCATTCCCATGCCACCTTGTTGCATTCCCATGCCACCTTGTTGCATCCCCATTCCGCCTCCGCCCATTGGCATTTGACTATTGTTCATACTTTGATTCATTGCATTTATATTAAAGTTTGCGAAATTATTAGGTAAAACAAGAACTGTCTGAGGCATAATTTTTGGAGCCCAGTTATTTTGAAATACTGAAGGCATATTATATACAGGAATAACAGGGAAGATAATCTAAAATATTATATAAAATACGATAGGCACTCCAGAGCCAACTCTATCTGAACAACATTCGCATGTTATATCATGATGCATATTAATATTTAAAGAATACTGAGCTGATAATAATTTTCCTGAGCAAGTTGGTTTCATCTAAGGGTTTAATGGCATCATGAACTGTTATCTAATAGCATTATTTCCCTAAATAAAATAGAATATACGACGTAAGCCATACCACCTGCAACACCGTTAATAGTTTTTCTAAATAATGTCGCAAAATCAGCAGTTCCTGCCCCTTGTGAACGTAAATTAACTGTACGATTAACAGTTATACTTATATTACTTATATTTGCAGAACAATTTGAATTATCGATTTCTATAATTATTTGAACAATCTATCCAGGAGTATATCCATCTTTTTCAAAAGACATTCTAGATATAGTATGTCCTTTAGGAATACAACAACAACTTGTTATTTGAGCATTTGAATCTCTATTTTGTGCTTGAACCATACGAGTTTATCTCATGATAATTTATCTACCACCTTGAATTTGAAATTGAGGACTTATTGGTTCAATAGCTGCTGTCATATGATATATTATAATTCCTTTTTTCTGAGGAGTATAGTAGTTAAAGCTTGCTGGCCATCCTTCAAAAGTTTTAAATGAAAAAGGAAAAGAATATTGTCCTGGTGGAAAACCACTACAATTGAAAATCATCATTTTTTGTCTTGTAAACATATTTCGAGTTTCAAAATATTGCATTTTAAAATATCGATTTTGAGATGTTCTGATGAATTTCGGACGTTGGTCATAATCCATGTTTCCTTAGCTTTCGCAATCTGATATATTTAAATTCTTAATAAAAATAATTATTACATCTGATTGCACTAACAAATGTGGTGGAATAGCAGCTATAGGATCAAATGGTGGTGGAGGTGGTGGATGTCCAGGAAGATGAACAGGAGGTCTTGGTCTAAATAACTAAGTGGCAGTCACCCATTTGACACATTAGTATCCAGTGAATTTTAAAGAAAGTCCTTCAGCACCAACAATCATAGCCCCTACATTAATAAAAACGTTTCCATTGACAGTATCTCCTGCAAAATAGAACTATTTGTCAGTTTGTATATAAAAAGACGCCATATTAAGTTTTAAATATCTTTGATTATAAGATTACAAATATTTAAGTTATTTTATTAGTTAATCAATAATTTCATATATAATTAAAAATTAAATAAAGATATAGTATTATGAATAAATATATTTAAAGATACTATGAATCAAGGTGCTCCTAAGCTAACAAATCTATGCTTGGTTTTAAAATTGACAACTTATTGTCTTCCAATTTAAGTATATAAAGGTTATAGTTTCATTTATAATTGCCTTTTTAATGATTCTATTTTCTCATCTAATTTTTCTTTTTCTTACATACATCTTTAGTAATATTCCTATAAAAAATATGATGATTATATTTGATTTCTAATTAATGATTTTGTTAATAAACAAATTTTCAATTCATGTATGCATGGTATTCCATAAATTGAGCTAAATCCACATTAGCATATCCATTTTTATTATTTCTTATTGACTTTATAATATACTTTACTAGTTTCATTAATATTGATTTCTTAAACAATCAATGTTAGTGCTTAATACTGCTGAAAATATAATTAATCTTGAGGCTAAATTTAAATATTATTGAAAGAAATATCTTCAATTATATGTTAGTTTCGTACTTGCCATAAAAAACATTTAGTTATGTTTTTAATGATATAATTATATATAAATTTTGATGTTTCATACTTCAAGAATCCTAATTAAGGTATCTAAGACTCTATTAATTTCAAACAAGTTTGACTTATTATCTTATAATTATTATTAACCTGATTTTTATTTTATAAAATCTGCACTTGAACAGCTCTATCAGTTATTCCGAGTGCCATAAAAAATATTACACTACCAGTTATTTTATCTTATCCATACATTTTTTATACTTAATCATAAATCTCTGAACAATGTATAATCAGTTATTAACGAAAGTCTTTTAATAATCTTTATCTTTCACCTAAATTTTATTTAAAATATAATTATGGGATTCCATATAATGATTAACTTTGACTTAGACAAATAAATTCTGCTTCCTGCATGAATATTTAGATAAAATCTTTTAATTTACAATTGTTTTGCATTGTGTATTAGTTTATATTTGGCCTTGATAATAAATGTGCTAATTATGATTGAAATATATTAAATTTTCTCTTTGAATCGACTAAAATTAATTTATTTAATAGATTTTGAATTTAATTTTTTTAAGGAAGTTTTTAAGTATTGAATATTTAAGTTTGATGAGAAAAGGCAGGATCCATTAGAAAGCTATATTTTGGAACCCATTGTCCAGAAATCTGCATCAACCTTTTATACTAATTTGACATAGCTTGCATTCTAGGTATATCGACAAAACTTTGTGCAAAAAAAGTTATTTCTTAATATTTTTTACATCCTTATCTAGAGTTAGCTCTTATAAATGCCATTAACATTAGATGACTATAATTTTTTATTTGTTCAGAATATCCTTATCTTTTGCTTCTTTCGAATATACAATATACTCCAAAAGTTACAGGCACAAATTAATTTGTGAATCCATAAATTACCCCGATAGATACATTAGATTTAGAGCATGGTGTAGCAATTCTTTATTATTCACTATTTTTGCTTAAAATCTCAGTATAATATACAGTTCTAGCATATGAATTATAATTATTTCTCATATCTTGAGATATAATCAACACAACTTTTGAACAATTCTAATATTAAACCTCATTATTTTGAAAAACTTATTGATCATTATTTCTTTATACTTATTAGATTTTAAGTTATCCATGTCCTTCTGCTTACATTTTTTATATTTTAACATCATGCTAAATTTTTACATGCTAGATTGGCTATTTAGCAATAACAACTTAACATCCGTTCGCTCTAACTGTCTATAACAAAAAAGCTAACTTTTTTGGTTAATTTTATAAATGAATTAAATTTTTTAAGCCTTTGAGGTTAATTAGTATTTTACTTTTTAGAGAAATTTAATCTATATCTTTTTTATCTTATTGCTCATATTTATTTGAATTTTTCTATTAAATGTTATTGAATCTGATTTCTGAACTTTTACCTGTGAATAAACTTTATGAACCTAATCTGTTGCCTGTTTGTTTTTTCTAATCATCGCCAAACATAAATTCATCATCTTAATCTTATGGATCAATATGCAGATCTTAATAATTGATTTATTCTTATAAATTTAGCATATCTTCATCATCAATATGATAAAAAGACATCGATTTAAAAAATCTATTATTATACTTTTGTCTTGATTGATTTCTTGAAATGGATATATCTATATAAAAAAGTATATAATAAAATTTTCAAATAAATATGATAAATCACCTATTTATATAAGTGTAATATTATCATATATAAATTTATATAGTTAAATATATTTATAAATTAAAATATTATATATATCTAGATATCTCATATATTTTATGATTTTTTTTCACTTTTTCTTAGGTATTTTTGGAATATTGACATTGATTAAATTATTGTTCATTTTTATCTCTATTTTTTACTTTTTTTATTTATTTTCTAAACTTTTGATATTAATTTTTTCTTTACTTTCTTTAGGATTGATCTTAATAGTATTAATGTATTTTGTTGAGGAAACTTTATTTTTATCAATAGATTTCGATTTTTATTTTAATTATTTAATACTTAGATATTGATTGATAGGGTCTAAATTTATTTTTTATAAAATTTTATTTAAGCATTCATTTATGCATTGATTGGAATTTATATTATTTAAGATTTTACGGCATTAGTTATCGAAGTGAAATGGTATCATCCTTAAGATACTGACAGCTAAATTTAATTACAAATTTGATCGACTTTTTAATTTATGTAAATATGATGATTATTTGCGAAGACCATAGTAGTCTGATATTGTAATAGCAATATTTTGACCAATTTATTCAAATTATTATACATTTAAAAACGTTATTTATTATTTTTTAGGAGGAGAGTTTAAAGATAGTATCATACTATTAGAAAATGATTTGGAATTACCTTGATCTTATTGCTCTTTGAGAATTTAGTTTGTTAATTTGCTTGAATTATAATTACATTATAGAGTCCAACAACTAACTAGGCCAGTTTCTTTGAAAAAAGTTACTCGAGAAGCTCCTTATTTCGATAAATCATCACCTTTATCTTTTGAAGCCATATTTTTCTCACTAAAATTGCAACTATCATAATCGAAAAATCTTGAATTAAATTAAAGTAATTTAGGAAACAAACATACAGAAACCTGATCCTTTAGTATATTTGTACTGTTTCCATAGATAAAAGATCCTTGTTTATTGACATGAGCATGTAAGTCTAAACAAAAATCTATCAGTTTTAAATTTATCATCTATATTACAAATTTTTTTATAGAAAATATTTCAGGCTGTAATTATTTAGATGGGTTTGTATAAAATCTATTCAAGTTAGACCCTAGGCTATCACATCTAAAACTTCCATTAATTACTCCATCAGGATTTACCATCGGAATTATATAAAAAATAAAATTTTCAAGTAGTTTTTCAGCTTACGTGTTCTTAGAAAATAAAAATTTAATAAAGCCATTTAATATGTGGCTTGCAGCTACTTATCCTGGATGAACTCTCGAACTAACAAAAATTCCCTTTATAAATTACAATATACTTTTCTATTTTTAGATGTATAAATCTGAAAATCCTTAATATTCTAAAATTATTTCATTTAAATTTAATTTGTATCTTTAAGTTTTGCGACAGTTAATATTTTCAACTATTTTCTTTGGCTAGACAAGCATAAAGTTCTATAATCAACAAGACATCTTGATTAATTTTCAGATATTAATTGTTTTATAAAAAAATTATTTTAAGAATAAGTCCATGGATAACTGAAAGCAAAGAAATATTTATTTTTT
>Ga0169931_10015109_pt1 | contig 10367 bp, 7 predicted proteins | sample Kivu_15m_20L_FD_129675 | JGI IMG/M metagenome (GOLD analysis project Ga0169931, IMG submission 129675) | Freshwater microbial communities from Lake Kivu, Western Province, Rwanda to study Microbial Dark Matter (Phase II) - Kivu_15m_20L... | ecosystem: Environmental > Aquatic > Freshwater > Lake ... | reverse complement strand
GGATTTTGTCCCAGCCAATCGAGCCAAGTCAAGCTTCTGAGACGAGCCGAAACTCGAGGAGTGACGCCCGCTCAAACCGCTCCTCGCCCCGCCAGTGGAGCGTGGCCGGCTTCGCGACTCCTATCCGGTCTGGTTTATCGGTACTGGCCGGCTTCTGCCGCAACTCGTCCTGATCCCAGACCAGCATATCGTGCCAGCTGCCGGACTCCACTGGCAGAACTCGACAGACGTAGGCCAGATAGACCCGCTTCGGTCGCCTTCGCTCGAACTGGTCTTTCAGGCTCGTCATCGCCGCCGGGCTCTTGGCGAAGACGACCAGTCCGGAGGTGTCACGATCAATGCGGTGGACAACCAGCAGGGTCACCTTACGCGCCGAGCGCAGGTAATTCTGAACCTGATCGAAGAGAGACGGCTCACCTGGCAGGGAAGCCAGTGGCACCGTCAACAGACCAGCTGGCTTGTTGATGACGATCAGCGTCTGGTCCTCGTAAATGATGCGCAGACCCGAGTCGTGTCGCTCGAAATAGCGATTGGTCACGCCCCCCGGCCGATCATGCCAGACCCGGACCCGCTCGCTGGCGACGACCTTGCGCGAGCTGTCGCTGGTCCCCTGTTCTACGTCCTTGACGAAGACCTGACCGCGCCCGATCGCCTGCAACGCCTTCGAACGCGAACCGAGTCTCGCGGGCGCCGCGAGCCATTTGTCGAGCCGCTGCTCGCGGTCTTCCGCCAGAACCTTCCATTCCTCACCTTGCTTCATTGTCATACTGGTCGCATGAGACATTCCGCAGCAGCATTACGAAACCACTATTCCGCCAATTAAGTCCCGAGGTAAAGATCCGAGGTCGTCGATGCGTTTTACCCTGATCGCTCTTCTCACGTTCTCCCTCCCTGGCCGCGCTGCCCGTTGCGCCCGAGGCGCAGCGCCCCCGACTGCTCGGCGTCGCCAGGTTAACCCTCCGCGCGGGTGATCCTCCGCGTTCGACTGCCTTCTACCGTGACCTGCTGGGATTCCAGGTGATCGGGACGAAAGGGCCATCCCGCCGGTTCCGTATCAACGATCGTCAGTCGGTCGACCTTCTTCCCGGGCTCGATCCTGCCCAGGATCGCCTGATCAGCGTCTCGCTCCAGACCGACCGGGTCGAGGCAATGCGCCCCTATCTTGCCGCCCAGGGATGGAAGGTCCCGGCGGCCGTCGCGGTCAATCAATGGGGCGAGCGGGTCATCCAGGTGGCCGATCCGCAGGAGCCCGGGCTTGTGTTCATCGAACTTCCAACGCCGAAGCCGACGAAGGTGGCGCCCAGCCAGTCAGATCCCCGCCAGATCTCCAACCGGATAATGCACGCCGGGATCATTGTCACCAGGATTAACCCGGCGCTCGACTTCTACGCCGGGAAACTTGCCCTCCGCGAATTCTCGCGCGGCAGCGGCCGAGACTCGAAATCCCTCTCGTGGATCAACAGGCGCTTGCCCGAGAGTGAGGACTATGACGAGCTGATGCTCTCTGGCGTAAATCCGCCGGGCGACCGGCGCGGCTCCGCCCACCACCTCTGTCTCGAAGTCCCGGACATCGAGGCGGCGCGAAAAGCGCTCGAGTCGAATCCGGGGTTTGGGAGCTTCAAGCGACCAATCGAGATCCGGGTCGGCGTCAACCGCCGCCGCCAGCTCAACCTGTTTGATCCGGGTGGTACACGGTCGGAGCTCCTGGAGCCACGGACCATCGATGGCGTGCCGCCGGTCTCGTCTACCTACCCCTACCATGAAGTTAACCAGTGCGGATCAAGCTTCGCGGCCTCGATCGATCGGCACCTCGCCAAGGATCTGTTGTCGTGGTTCAATGAAGAGCCAGCAGATGGATCCACCAAGATAGAGCAGGCTGCTCAGGTAGAGTGGCGCCGACCAGTTCCCGTATCGCTCGACGAAGAGCGCAGTGACGATCGGACTCAGCACTCCACCCAGCTGCCCAGCCGTGTTCATGCAGCCGCTCACTACGCCCGCGTTGCTCCCGGCAATGTCGCTGCACGTCCCCCAGCTTGCGCCAAGCAGAAAGTTGGAGAAGGCAAGCGCTAGCGAGATCAGGATCACCGCGAGCATATTGTTCGACGTTGCCGTCCCCGCCGCGAGCATCATCCCCGCCAGCAGCAGCGATCCGCCGCCAACCCCGCACCTTCCGATCCGCAGTCCATACCTGACCGACAGCCGGTCCGTCGTTACCCCACCAAAGAAGTCGGCGACGACGCTCATCAGCAACGGCAATCCAGAGAAGATACCCAGTTTTGCCGCCGTAAAACCACGCGCATTTTCAAGATAAGTTGGTAACCAGGTGATGAAGAAATAGAAGCTATAACTCTGCGTGAAGTAAGCGCCACACAGCGCAATCAGGCTCCGGTTGGTCATTATCCGGCGCCATCCTGCCCCGTCGAGCCGATGACTGACGTCGCCCCCACGACCCTGCCGGATCGTTTCAAGCTCTCGCGGCGTCACCAACCGGTGCTCATCCGGCTCGTCCCGAAACCACCAGTACCAGGTCATGGCCCAGATTAATCCCGGAATCCCGAGGATCAGAAAGACTGTTCGCCATCCCATCACCGTCAGCATTGCGGTCACCAGCAGTGGAGTCAGCCCACCCGCGAGGTGAGCGCCCATAAAAAATATTCCCTGCGCTGTCCCGCGCTCCTGCAATGGAAACCAACGCGATATGGTCCGCGCCGCGTTTGGCCACGCCCCCGCCTCTCCACCGCCAAACAGAAACCTGACCAGCAGCAAGGACCCATAGTTGAAGGCGCCAGCGGTCATCATCGTAAATGCCGACCACCAGACAACAATGCGTGTCAGAACACGCCGCGTGCCGATTCGGTCACCCCACCAGCCCGTCGGGATCTCGAATAACGCATACGCAAGCGTGAAGGCGCTGAAGACAAGGCTCATCTCCACCTTGCTCAACCCAAGGTCGCGCATCATCGCTGGTGCGGTCAGTGAGATACAGACCCGGTCGAGGTAGGTGATCCCCGCCAGCAGCACCGCCAGCGCAAGCACACGATACCGGATCCGTGACTCGCCCGCTTGTCCCCCCGCTTCGCTCATCCCACCAGTCATACTACGCCGATTATCGATGGTCATCGTTGAGGCTCATTTCACTTACTCGCCATGACTAATCCTTTGGTTTGCGGACTCTGGCCAGCTGCGGTAACAGCTTTCCGACCGACGATCGTCGACCCGCATCATTGGGGTTGAGCGTCGCTTCGATTCGTCGCAAAACCTCCTCCATTCCGTAATGGCAGTGTTCCCGCATCTTCCTGTCCGCCACTTCGACGTCCCCGCTGTTGAGCGCCCTGATCAGATCCTGATGCCAGCGGCGGGGAAGCTCACGAAAATGGGTTGCGCTGTTGTAGTGCCAGTTGAAGATCAGCACGTGGCTCTTTTCGATCGCCTCGACCAGCATCGGACAACCCGTGCACTCTGAAATCCTCCGGTGCAGCCGTTCGTGCTCGCTGAATGTCTCGAAGAGATCCTTGTCAGGATCGGCATACATCGTGTCCACACGAATCGCGAACTCTGTCAACTCCCGCCTCTCAGCCTGGCTCGCCTTCTCCGTGTAGAGTCGAGCCGACTGTGTCTCGAGCGCCTCTCTGATGACGTAATGCCCGCGGATGTCCTGACTTGTCGGAACACGCACCCGCGTCCCGACTCGCGGCCGGCTCTCAACCAGGCCCTCCATCTCCAGACGCTGCAACGCTTCAGAGACTGGCAGCAGACTCATCCCAAGCTGCTCTGCCAGCCCCCGCCGCGATAGCGGGACCCCAAGCCCCAACACCCCCTTCAGGATCGCGTTGCGGATAGTCTCGTAGGCGTGCTGCGCAAGGCTTCCCTGTATTTCGTCGATTTGAAATTTTTTCTTTGACATATGAGATTTTATGAAAATGCCTTGACAGCATAACCCATTCTGCATACTGTGGCAATCTCATTACTGACATATCACTAAATATCAAATTGATACACATTTGGTCAGCGAAGCGGGAAGGCGATCGATCAGCAATTGAGCAGACAACTTCTGAAGGAGGACTAATGAAGTATCTTCGGCAAGCATCACTGGCATTGGTTCTATTGTGGATTGGAGTTGAGGGGCAGAACATCACCGGGACGATTCTTGGAACGGTGACGGACGGACTCGGAGCCTTGATTCCTGGGGCGAGAGTAGTGGTCGTCAATTCCGCGACCGGACAGTCGGTGACCGTAGTGTCTGACGGAAGCGGAAATTACCAGGCGCCGTTGTTGCCACCCGGATCATATCAGGTGCGAGTGACAGCGACAGGGTTCAAGGGGAGCCTGAGGGAGGGAGTGCGGTTGCGGGTGGAGGACAAGCTCCGCCTCGATTTTTCGCTTGAGGCGGGGGCAGTAAGTGAGACGGTAACGGTGACTGGGACGCCGCTGATCGAGTCAGAGACCTCATCGCTTGGGTTGGTGATTGAGGAGCAGAGTGTGAAGGAGTTGCCGATCCGCGGAAGAAACGTCTTCGATCTGGTGGGGTTGAGTCCAGGGGTACAGGTCAACCCTTTAGCGGTGGGGGTGGTCGCATCGACGGGCGATAATTCAGCGCCATTGTTTGTGCTTTCCGATATATCGATCAATGGTGGGCGAACGAGAACGAACGAGTATCTGCTCGACGGAGTGACGCTGGTCCTGCCGGAGAACAACAATTATGCGATCTCGCCAACGCCCGATGGAACACGTGAATTCAAGGTGATCAGCAATAGTTACGGGCCGCAGTTTGGCCGTTCAGGCGGCGGAGTGGTCAATGTCGTGACGAAGTCCGGGACGAATGAGTTTCACGGTACGGCGTTCGAGCAGTTCCGCAATCAGATGTTTCGAGCCAACAACTACTTTGCCAATGCGCGTGGGCAGAAGCGCGGTGTATTTCGGTTTCATCAGTTTGGTGGGACCATTGGCGGGCCGATCGTAAAGGGGAGGACCTTCTTTTTTGCCGATTATCAGGGGCATCGTGAGGTGAATTATCTGGCCGGGCGGGCGATTACCCTGCCGACGGAAGCAGAGCGGAGGGGAGATTTCCGTGGACTGGTCAACGCGAGTGGTCAGGGAGTGACCTTGTACGATCCATTTACGACCCGCGCCGCCGCGACGGGGACCGGTTCGGTGAGGGATCCGCTGACGTGTAATGGAGTGGCGAACGTGATCTGTTCGAATCGAATCGATCCAGTGGCCGCCAAGCTGATGTCGTTTCTGCCCCTTCCAAACCGACCGGGTGAGGGGCCAGCGCGGATCAATAATTATGTCTTCGCCCCTGAAAATGAATTGTCGAGCAACCAGTGGTCGGCAAGACTGGATCATCGTTTTTCAGATCGACACAATCTGTTTGGGCGTGTGACTCGTAATACAGGGTACAACAACAACACTGGGCCCTACGGTAATGTCGCCGACAATGTGCTTGGAGCGATCCGCCACGGTGCAATTAATGTAGTTCTCAACGATACCCTGACCATAAGTTCCAGCCGCTTGCTGAGCACCAGGTTCGGATTTACCCGCCGAACTGAGAATCGGGCGCCGCTTTCAGCCGGGAAGATCAAGCTGACCTCACTCGGGTTTCCGAGCTACATTGGGGCGGCGGTGCAGGATGAGATATTCCCGTCGATTGCGATTACCGGCTATGCCTCGCTCGGCTCACCATCAGGGGATCGAATTCGTCGCGCCAACGATATCTTTGCTGCTGTCGCCGACTTGACGGAGATACGCGGGCGGCACACGCTCAATCTGGGTGTGGATGGAAGATTGTATAATCAGACACCTTTCCAGGCTGGAGTACCATCGGGCAGTTATTCATTCGGTTCCGGCTTTACGCAGGGCCCTAATCCACAGACAGCGAGCCTCGCCGCAGGCAACGGGCTGGCATCATTGCTGCTGGGGTATGGATCGGGAAGTATCAATGCAGTGCCGGCGCTCGCGATGAGAAACTACTATCTGGCATTCTATGCCAACGACGCGATCAGGTTGGGGCGTTTGACGCTCAATCTTGGAATGAGATGGGATTATGAGCAGCCGCGGACGGAACGGTACAATCGACTGGCGACCTTCGATTTTGACGCTCCATTTCCGATTCAGGTTCAGGGGGTCCCGAACTTGAAAGGGGTTTTGACGCATGCCGGAAGAAATGGCGAGGCGCGGGGAAACTTTGACGCGGCGAAGCGGAATTTCGGTCCACGGCTTGGCCTCGCGTATCGCGTTAACGAGAAGACGGCGGTGCGTGGTGGGTACGGTCTATTCTATCTGCCACGTATTGGGGCCACGAGCGCCGGGACGATTGGCGTTTCAGGATTCGATCTGGTGACGCCGTGGATATCGAGTGTCGATGGAATTACGGTGGCCAATCCACTCAGCAATCCTTATCCGACAGGTCTGTTGATTGCTGACAATTCGATCGGAACCCTGACGCAGATTGGGCAGGGACTGACGATTACGGATCGGAATAGCCGGACTGATGCATACGTTCAGCACTGGAATCTGGCGGTGCAGCGTGAGTTGCCCGGATCGGTGATCGTCGAACTGGCATACGCTGGTAATCGTGGAGTCCGTCTGCCGGTGGCAATACAGTTCAATCAACTCGACCCAAAGTTTCAGTCGCTGGGAAATGAGTTGGTCAGGTCGGTGCCCAATCCATTTTTTGGAATAGTCAGGACGGGAAGCCTCTCGACGCGGAATACGACTCAGGGCCAGTTGTTGCGGCCATTTCCGCAGTATGCTGGGATCTCCACATTCCAGCAGAATGCGTCGTCATCTTTCTACCATTCAATGACATTGCTGGTTGAGAAGCGATTTTCCAGTAATTTCAATTTGCGGCTGGCGTATACGAACAGCAAGCTGATCGACGAGTCATCGGGACGTCTCTTCGGGGTGACCGCGTTCATTCCTCCCGTGCAGAACGCCTATGATTTGAAGGCAGAACGTTCACTCGGGGAGAGCGATGTCGCGCAGCGGTTGGTGATAAGCCACACGGTCAACCTGCCTTTTGGCGGCAAGGAGCGCTGGTTTGGGAATAACTCCAGCACACCTCGGGTCGTTGCCGCGATGCTTGGCGGATGGGCTCTCAATGGAGCATTGACGGTGCACAGCGGGTATCCGCTGGCATTGACATCGATTGGGAATTCCGGAATCTTCAACGCTGTTCTGAGGCCAAATAGCGCGGGGCGAACGGCCCGGCTTGACGGAAAGGTCCAGTCGCGATTACTGAAGTATTTCGATACGACGGCATTTACAGTGCCGGGACCCTTCACACTGGGGAATGTTTCACGGACGTTGCCGGATGTGCGCGGGCCGGGCAGGTTCAACTACGATCTGAATCTCTCAAAGCGTTTTGAGCTTACTGAGTCGATCGGTTTGCAGGTAAGGGCTGACGCGTTCAATCTGACCAATACGCCTTATTTCGGAGCGCCAGGTTTACAGCTTGGTTCGACGACGTTTGGTGTTGTCTCCAGTTCATCCGGCGAGCGACAATTGCAGTTTAGCTTAAAGCTGATCTTCTGATGTCATGGCAAGAGCAATTCTATTGGGAAAAACGGCCTGTCTGAATGCTGGCCGGCTGTCACGTCTTCTGAAAAATCCAGAGTGGGAGTTGGTTGAGCTACTGGACGAGGGGGATGAAGCGGCACTGCGGAGTGAGCTTCCAGGGGCGCAGGCACTGATCGGACTGCGATGGCGGAGTGGCTGGAGGGAATTGGCCAGTGACTTGAAGCTGGTGCAGGCGCTTGGCGCGGGGGTTGATGCCTATGAGGTAGGCGAGGGAGGGGGATTGCCGTCTGGCTGCGCGCTTTGCAATGTTTACGAGCACGGTGTGCCGGTCGCTGAGTATGTCGTCGGGATGATGGTCGCGTTGACTGTGCGGTTGGCGTCGGCAGACCGCAGTTTACGGCAGGGCGTGTGGGTGGGAAGCGGGCGGCATGATGGTCAGACGCACGGTGAGTTGGCAGGGCGTTCGGTTGGTCTGATTGGGTGGGGAAGTATTGGGCGGGAGGTCGCGCGTCGATTGCGCGCTTTCGATATGAGGGTTCGGGCGGTGCGAGCCAATCCGCGGGTTGATGAGCGGGCAGATGCCGATTGGATTGGTGGTCCGGAGAGGCTTGATGAACTGCTCGGGGTAAGTGATTACGTTGTGGTCTGCTGCCCGCTGACGGGGTCGACTCGTCGAATGCTCGATAGAGTGCGTCTTGCGCAGGTGAAGCGAGGGGCCTTTCTGATCAACGTGGCGCGGGCGGAGATCGTCGATGAGCTGGCGCTTTACGAGGCATTGCGGGAGCGAAGACTGGCTGGAGCCGCGCTTGATGTCTGGTATCGCTATCCAATCGATGCTGGGACTGATCCCGATCAGCGGATGCTTCCGGCGACCCTCCCATTTGATGAACTGGAGAACGTCATTATGACGCCGCACCTTTCGGCCTGGACCGAGGAGATGGTCGAAAGGCGATGGCAAAAAATTGCGGCCAATCTCGACGCGTTGGCGGAGGGAAGGCCGCTGGCAAATCTGGTCTGCCTTGCCGATGGAGAGAGGAGTATCGATTCTTGAGTTACTGGGGTAAGGAAGAGGAGCTGTTTGAACTGGTTCGACGCGAGCTTTTCACGGCAGTGATCGGTGATGTCATGGATCGACTTGGATTGCTGCGACAATTCCTGCCTGCGGCGATCAAGCCCCTGAGTGATGAGATGGTTCTGGTTGGGAGGGCCATGCCGGTTCTGAGCGCTGATGTTGTGTCGTCGGATTCGCTCTCCAGCGCGCGTGAGGTTGGAGGTCGGGTAGCGGAGAACCCGGTCATGGCCCGTCCCTTCGGACTGATGTTGCGCGCGCTCGATGATCTGCATCCAGGCGAGGTCTATCTCTGCACGGGAGGATCGCCGCGCTACGCGCTCTGGGGCGAACTGATGAGTACGCGCGCGCGGCTGCTTGGAGCGGCAGGAGCGGTGCTTGATGGTTATGCGCGGGACTCGCCCGGAATAGTTCGTCTCGGGTTTCCGACATTTGCGATTGGTCGTTATGCGCAGGATCAGGGGCCACGTGGCAAGGTGATCGATTTTCGTTGTGTTGTCGAGATTGGCGGAGTCCGTGTCGCCCCGGGTGATCTGGTGGTTGGAGATCTGGAGGGGGTGCTGGTGATTCCGCGCGAGGCCGTTGGCGAAATTCTTCCTCAGGCGGTTGAAAAAGCACGGGGCGAGAAACTGGTTCGCCGGGCGATCGAGGAGGGCATGAGTGCAAGCGAGGCCTTCGAGAAGTTCGGCATAATGTAGGCTTAGTGGGGGAGCAGGATTTGCGAATCACCGCAGTCAGGACCTTTCTGGTCGAAGGGATCAAGTACAACTGGACGCTCGTTCGTGTCGAGACTGCGGAGGGCATCCATGGTTGGGGAGAGGCGACAAACTGGCCAGGCTCGCCCCTGGTTGAGGCGGCGTGTCGGCACGTCGGCGATTTTGTGATTGGGCAGGATGCACGAAGGATAGATCTCCTCTGGACAAAAATCTACCGTGATATGAATTGGCTTGGGCAGGCTGGGCCACTTCTCTCAGCGATCAGCGCGATCGATATTGCGCTCTGGGACATCAAGGGCAAGGCGCTCGGTGTCCCAGTCTATGAGCTGCTTGGAGGCGCCTACCGCGAACGAATTCAGCTCTACGCCAACTACTGGTTCATCGATGGTGGACACACGCCAGAGGACTATGCACGCCAGGCGCGTGAGGCGGTGGCTCGTGGTTTTACTGCCCTGAAGTTTGATCCTTTCGCTCACGTCAACTACTGGTACGGCGAAGACTTGAGCAGTAATGGCAGTTTGTCCGAGGGGCAGAAGCGGCTAGCCGTCGAGCTGGTGCGGGTGGTAGCCGAGGCGGTGGGACGCGAGGTGGCGATCGCGATCGAGACGCATGCCTTTCTTAATGCGCCGACGGCGGTTGAGATGGCCCACCGCCTGGCGGGGCTCGATTTCAACTGTCTTTGGTATGAAGAGCCGGCGTTGCCGGAGTTTCCGGACTCGATTGCCGACATTCGCCGTCGCATTCCACTGCCGGTCTGTGTTGGCGAGCGACTCCACTCCCGCTTCATGGCGCGGACAGTGCTGGAGAAGCAGGCAGCGGATATTCTGATGCCGGACATTACAAGGTGTGGCGGCATCAGCGAGATGCGCAAGATTGCCAATCTCGCCGAAACGTATAACGTCCCGATTGCGCCGCATAATCCGAATGGCCCACTCTCGACAATCGCCTCGGCGCACGTGATGGCGACGGTGCCAAACTTCTATCGACAGGAGTTTATGCTGAAGGATGTCGCGTGGAGGGATGAGTGCCTGAGTCATCCGCTGCCGATTGAGAGTGGCTATTTT
>Ga0169931_10015108_pt1 | contig 10367 bp, 5 predicted proteins | sample Kivu_15m_20L_FD_129675 | JGI IMG/M metagenome (GOLD analysis project Ga0169931, IMG submission 129675) | Freshwater microbial communities from Lake Kivu, Western Province, Rwanda to study Microbial Dark Matter (Phase II) - Kivu_15m_20L... | ecosystem: Environmental > Aquatic > Freshwater > Lake ... | reverse complement strand
GAGGTGCCAAAGGCACCCGAGCGCTCTCGAGAGGTGCCAAAGGCACCCGAGCGCTCTCGAGAGGTGCCAAAGGCGCGGAGTTGAGAGTGCCGTATGGAAGAGCCACGGAGTGGAGAGTCTCGGATGGACAAGCGCTCTCGCGAGACACCAAAGGCGACTCGCGGCTTCGCGGGGCGTCCCTACGGGACTCGTATCCGGACAAAATAACATTTACGGGTGCAGAACTGTTTGTAACGGTATGATGTTCTAAACCATTGAAAAACTCTTGATCATTATAACGTGGTATATATGGTACATGTTTAAATCTTGACGTTTCGCGACTCGGAACTTCAACTGCAGCGGCACATGGAAGCGTGCTAGTTTTGATGTTCTGCGGAGCATACGAAACCGTCTTGGCTGCGTTGTATACCGGCATTCTGCCGTCGCTGTGTACCGGTACGGCTTCGCTGTGCACCGGCATTCTGCCGTCGCTGTATAACGGCGCGGCTTCGCCGTATGGCAAATGTGCTTTTGTCATGTAAAATGTTATGGGTTCATTCAGTTCACAAAACATACCTTCCAACTCTTTCTGCTCAATGTATTCATTGAATGTGTATTTCTCTTTCTTATTATTCGAAAAGAACCATGCTATAGCTAAGGCTCCCAGTAATAGTATATTGTCATTCATTTATTAAAACCTAAAATTACGATCTGGGCATATATGACTTGGAGTGAGATTTTCCGGGTCTTAAAAACTTACAAGAAAGTTTTGAAAAAAAATTTGGAAAAAAATTTTTGAAAAAAAATTTTTGAAAAAAATTTTTCAAAAAAAATTTTGAAAAAAAATTTTTCAAAAAAAATTTGGAAAAAAATTTTTGAAAAAAAATTTTTGAAAAAAAATTTCAAAAAAAAATTTTGAAAAAAAAATTTTTAAAAAAAAATTTTTGAAAAAAATTTTTAAAAAAAAATTTTTGAAAAAAATTTTTCAAAAAAAAATTTCAAAAAAAAATTTTCAAAAAAAATTTGGAAAAAAATTTTTGAAAAAAAATTTAAAAAAAAATTTTCAAAAAAAAATTTCAAAAAAAAATTCTAGAAAAAAATGTTTAGAAAATGTTAAAAAGCTGTATGTTGCAATATTTTGAAATAAACATAATATGCCTGTACTTTGTATGAATAAATCGTGTAACGACTATAATAAATAAATATGAACAAAGTATCAAATCCTCGAGAGATTCCTTTTGGACTGCTTACCCCCGAATATATAACAAATATAGGAGAATGTAAATCTGCACTAAATTACATCTACTCTTCAATACTCAAAGACCCGTCCGTTCGCACTGAAATGAGAAATGCCTCACCCGAAACCATCGTTGAAGAGTATAAATTTAAACAGGCATCGTGTATTAAACAAGAACTTTTTCATGCTGCAATGGTTGCCGCAAAAAAGAAGCTAGAAACGTCGTTCACCTTTAGAACGGCATTGTATCAAATTGGTAAACGTAATACTCCAACCAAGATCAACTATGTGAGCACTTCTTCGTATTTGGGTGTTAATGGTAGCATGCAACACAAAAATCTTCAGCGGTGCAATTACATCAATCCCGGTGGTGATACTGTGACACTATCCGGGTACAACATTTGGGGCAATGTATTGACCAGTATAAGAAACGAGATTTCTCATATCACCAACGATACAACCGATGACGAAAGATACAACATGTACAGGGCACAGAAAATGGCAGAAAAGGTGTTATACTATGAATCTCTAGAGAGATACATTAGCAAAGATGTAAACAGATCTATTCCAAAACTTATCGATATGTTTAAGAAAAACTACTCAAGTGACAAACTGGGAGAAAAATATTTTGCACCACGAGACGCCGTTCTAAAGACATGGAAACTCAATCACATGTACTTGCACCGTGACCCTAATGATATTATACGACTTGTGCGCAAAATTAATATCTCTAAAATAACAGAACGTAACCACAACCATTTTGGCCTTGCACTCTTTGATATTTTCTTCCAACGCACCATAATGCAATCCAACTTGTCGGCACATCAGAAAAGTGTTGCTATACGCATGAATAATGATGGGGACATCGATACCAATGTAAAGCGAGAACTTATACAACAGTGTAAAGAGCAATATTTTGGAAAGATGTTACCTGCAGATTTACAGGCTGCAGCAGATGTTCTATATGCAACATACTATTTTCCAACGGAAGAAGATAAGCGCAAAGCAATGATGGAAAGTACAAACGATTTTATCGTAACAGCTGACAACAATCAAGAACATGAAGAGTTTGTAATAAACTATGGAGACAAGTCTTCCCATCAGCATTTGCATCCAGAATATAAGGATGCAAAGTTTATCATCGATGGACAAGAGTTTACTTCAGTTTCACAGTATATGGTTTACCGACTCATCAATATGTTTTTGTTGACGGCTGCAGAGAAAAACAAGTACATTGCATATATGCACAGTGTCACAGATCACACGAAATATTCTAAATTAATAGATGATCTTATCAATAATGTCAACAATAAGATAGCTCAACTAACCTTACATGCTGCAGGGCTCCATGTAAAAATACCCGAAATGGTAGAATTTCTAAGTGCACAGAGTAAATTGCCCGCCATTACTGTATCATCTAAACAGATACCTGACTATTCCAACAGTCTGCGAGCACACAAGGCGCCCGGAGTATCAGTGTCACACACTTCAGCTCGAGATTTTTTTATGTCGTCGAGATATATTGGGGATTTTATTTTGCCCACAGAACTTCGAGAATTTGCTTCAATGTTTAAAAATGTAAGGTCTTGCATTTTCTCGAGATTCGGTGCAGAATTCACAGACATGCAAATAGTAGATGCAATGAAGCGTGAAAATGTCTGGTTTGGAGATTACGATACAGAAGACGTTACTTTTCGTGGATATCCAACCATTTTACAAGATATCGATCCACAGTGTCATTATACAATTGTTGATAATGCACTTAAACGCTACATGTCTTATAGCAATTCAACTACAACGTCGGCTATAATTATGGACATTATAGAAACTATAGTAAAGAAAGTGCGTGTATATAAATCAAATATATTGAAGCGCCAAGTATTATGTTCCAATGAAAACATCAACATTTCCATTTGGATTCATTTGCAATTGCTTCAGTTTATCCAGAAACTGTACGGTATCTTGCGTGAAGAAAACTATTTCTTCACGGAAACTCATGTTGAAATGGCGTGTATAAACAATATACTATTTGGAAGAAATCCCGACGGCTTCAAGCCTGATGTAGGAGAATATATAGAAGCTGAAGCTAGCAACTACATTGAAGATGAAGAGATTTTTGGAGGACATTCCACCGACGAGGCGCAAATCAAGAAAATCTTGTACTCGGAGCAGTTCATAGATTCTACACACGTTTCCGATGACACGGTATCGTCTATTGCAAGAAATATTTCCCTCTGGGCAAACAAGCCGGTTGAAATGAACATATTGTTACAATGCGGCTCGATGTTTCAGCAGAAATGAGACTCACGTAGTTCGGGCGCCAAAGGCGACTCGCCGCGTAGCGGCTCGGACACCTTCGGTGACTCGGGGGGCACCCCCTCGGAGCTTCGCGACTCGCGGCTCCGCCGCTCGGGCACCTTCGGTGACTCGCCACTACGTGGCTCGGGCTCCGTAAACGGAGACTCGCCGCTTCGAGGGGCGTCTCTACGAGACTCATCGTGTAGCGATTCGGGCACCTCGGAGGCACGACTCGCGGCTTCGCCGCTCGGTGACTCGGGGGGCGCCCCCTCGGAGCTTCGCGACTCGCGGCTCCGCCGCTCGGGCACCTTCGGTGACTCGCAAGGCAGCGCTTCATGCCACAGCAAAATGAAGCACATAATCGTTTAATGTCTAAACAAGCATATCACCATGTTTAAGAATCCGTTGCAGCTATTCAAGGAATATTCTGACAGGAATGGCTATTACAGCGAAACTATCAATAAAAGCGGCAATTCAACCAAACCAATGTTTACATGTAGTATAATTATTAATGGTAAAGAATATGTGGCAGTCGGCGAGTGTAAAAAAGATTCAAGGTTAAAATGTATACTAATGTTTAATTCTGACAATAAAAATATCTTGAAACTGACAGAGTATGATTATAAAAAAGAGCTTACTTTTAGTAGATTAGTTTCCACGCTTAAAACTGTAGGAGCGACCTTTGAGAGTATCATGTTACCATGCGGCAACTGGCAATCATCGGTGGCCGTAATGGATCAAACTTATAGTGCATATGGTACAGATAAACGCAGCGTACTGTTACAGGCAACCATACGTTGCGCAAAAGGCTTTTTAGGTATACCAATTTCACATTTATTGGAAATGAAATTGCAGTATGGTTCATATGAACGAGCTTTGCGTGCATATTGTGCCAGAAACGCTTGTACCGATCCAAAATTCCATTTTGGATTGGATAGTTGCAAGTGTCTTGTTTATAAAGTTTGTGGTAATAGTGTAGAAAAATATCATGAAATCGCATTTAATACGTTTACTAAACTTTCAAAAGAGGCAGTTTCAAAAAAAATTTTACATGCCATGTTACATTGATGTTTATGCTATGAGTAGCATAAACGCTTTATGTGGGAGCGATAGCGATTGCAATCGCAATACGATAGCAATACTTTTGCATCGCGCAATTAGACTACAAAAATGATGAATATTGCAATTTAATTTCTAGTGTAGAAAATGCAATATACAGGAGAACCAATTTATCGTGTCGGTGAAGTTACTTTCTACATTCCGTCTTACACTGATATTTTACAAAATTCAACATGTAATGTTACAACGACTAAATCTACAGAGGTTGGAGATGGAATTTATTCATTGAAAATGGGAACTATAGAAAGTGGAGTGAATTGTAAAACGTGTTTCCAAGACGTACACCGCTGTGCAGGTCACCATGGACACATTATACTACACTCGGCTAAAATCAACGTTACATACAAGGAATTTATTTTATCTCTGCTTAAATGTTTTTGTCATACATGCCACACATTTCTACTACATGACAAGTTTGAAGAACTTTCCAAGGCCTCCGATCGAATTAACGAGGCGAGTACCATGTTAAAAAATATACACAGATGTCTTCGATGTAGTACAGATGTAAGAAAATATCACTTCAACGATATCTATATCGTTGATGACAGAGGGAATGAAGTCAGCGCAGATCTAATATACAACATCTTTAAAAATATCCCGAGAGATGTGTTTAATCTACTCGGACTCAAAGAAAGTTCACATCCAAAAAATACAATTATTAGAGCACTAATCGTACCACCTCCATGTGTGAGGCCGTACGTGTGCGCGGGAGCATGTATATGTGATGACGAAATATCATCACAAGTTCAAGAAATTATAAAAAACACAAACACATTAGCTTTAGAAACGTTAACAGCGGAAAAGAGACGCAAATGCGAAGAAAATGTATCGTTTAGAATCAATACGATGCTTGGCAACGGGTCAACCAAGGTTCAAACCATGAACGGTGGCCCCATAAGACCATTGCGACAGAGAATAACTGGAAAGGATGGACAGATTAGGAACAGTATACTTGGAAAGAGATGTGATATGTCTGCTAGAAGTGTTGTTAGTCCCGACCCCACGTTAAAGTTGGACGAGATTGGAGTACCTAGATATGTCGCAAATATCTTAACGTTTCCTGAGATTGTAACTCCATATAATATAGTCCAACTACAAGAAATGTTACAATGCGACCGCATAAATTACATCTATAGGAACGGAGTACTGAGAAATGTATCCTATGCCAAATCGAGATTCGTCACCTCACCAAAAATCAATGATGTAATATTGCGCAAAGGCTACAATGGTAAAATGCGAACTATAAGTGTCACAAATAACAATCATATATTGCGCAAAGGTGATAGACTATTTAGGCAAGGAAAAGAGGTAGAGGTTGAAGCCAAGAAACATGATATGAAATTGGAAATAGGTGATATTGCTCATCGCAAGCTTCGCAATGGAGATCTGCTTCTATTCAACAGACAACCAACTTTGCATAAAACTTCGATGATGGCAGCTAGAGCTGTAATCTTTGACAATAACAAATCTTTCCGTATCAATCTAGCGCTAACCAAAACTACCGGTATGGATTTTGATGGAGATGAGGTTACCATACACGCACCTCAATCATATGAAGCGAAATGTGAACTTGATGAATTGTGCAAGACTACAAAACACATTATTTCCGGTAAAAACGACGAACCATGTGTGGTGGTAGTACAAGATTCCTTAATAGGAATGTATTACATTAGTAGAGATGATAAGAAAATGGATAGAGGAGAGTTTTTTGATATTATATCTCATATAGATGATACCGGCACCAAACTACAACAGTATTACAATACTACCAGTAAAGATATCTTTCTAGGAAAACATCTAATTTTTTTTATGTTACCCAATGGATATAATTTTAAAAAAGACGATATTTGCATTGAAAATGGCTTGCTTACAAAAGGCGTGTTGACGAAATCTGTTATAAATGGAAATAATGGAATTATTAAAGATATAAGCTTTAACTATAGTATGAAAGATGCTGAAACATTTATCAACAACTTACAGTTTATATCGGTTCAATATTTAACTAAAAAAGGATTCACTGTACATCTAGCAGATTGTACTCAGAGCCCTGAATATCATAATATAGCTAAAGATCTTTATAAACAATCGATACAAAATATCGATGAAAAAGTCAAAACTATACATCATGATATCGTTAAAGAAAATTTCACAATGAATTCGTTACAACAGTTAACGAATAAGACCATGAAAACTGCACTGGATTATTTGAAGGAGGATAATAGCTTTTTAGTCTCTGAAAGAAGTGGTGCAAAAGGAAGTATATTTAACATTGCTCAAATAACTGCATCGTTAGGTCAGCAGATGTTGGCCGGAGCGCGTATGGAGCCTTTGACACACATATCTTCAAACGAATATGAAGCAAAGGGATACGTTTACTCTAGTTTTTACCAGGGCCTAAATCTGAACGAATTTGTTGCTCACAATATTTCTGCTAGAGAAAGTGTGTGTGACACAACATCTTTAACACCAGTATCTGGGTATAATCAGAGATGTGCAAGTAAAATCCTAGATGATTATATTATTAGACAAGACTATACCGTCACCAATGGAAAACGATGTATACAGTACATCTTTGGACTAGACGGATACGACTTGACGCATACCATGAAAGTAGACGGTCACAACCAGATAGCGAATGTTCCTAGATTAATTAATATACTAGGAATAGAGGGAAATGATAAGATACCCAATGTAGATGAAATATTAGGATTTATTAAAAAAAGACGTCATATACCAGATTTTATAGAAGATTCTATATACAACATACGGAAAGAACCGTTAAAAAAGCAGCTGTTAGAATGTACTTTAGATATTAGTAAATTAAGCGTGCTTGAAAAGGAACTTGAACGCAGATATTACTCTGCACTGATGGTGCCCGGTGAATGTGTGGGTATTATGAGTGCACAGTACATGGGAGAATGCTCCACGCAGGCAACTCTTGATACATTTCATACTGCAGGATCAATAACCAATAGTTTGGTATCGAATTCTCTGTCAAGAGCACACGAACTCAATCAGGTTACTAAAAATCCTAAACTTATTGTGTATAAAATATATTTTACCCAAAAATTCACACGAGATGGCATCATAAAAAACTTTATAGTTGAAAATATTATTTTCAAATTTAGCAATTTCCTGTCAACATGTGTTGTACGTTCCGTGTTTGGTGAGTATGCTGAAGTATTGCCGGAAGATGCGTTTCATTACAATATAGCAAGATTACTATTTCCGCCTCCGTGCAATGTATCAATTGCCTCATTCAAATCTTGTGACAAGGAAAAGAAAATTCATTTGAAATATAGATGGAGATTATATTTAAACATCAACGAATGTAAAAGAGCTCGCATACATCCAGATATCGTCAAGAAAAAACTGGAAGCAGAATACAATGATGTTTACGTTATCTACAACATTGACGATGCAACTTTTGACATATTCTGCACCATTGCCAGATACGATACACTTTTAAACACCATATTGTACGGCCACATAGACGCTTCAGAGTATTACATTTCCGAAGATTCGAACGGTGAACTGTATGTTGAGTTACTCATCAGATGTGCAACATTTTACTACTCTAAAATACTTGCATGTAAATATGTGGATCAAGATAGAACTACAACATCAAACGAATGGGATGTATTCTATACGTTTGGTATAGAAGAGGCTAGAAAGTTTTACATACAAGAGCTGGAAAAAATTTATACAAATATAGAAAAACGACACCTGCTACTACGAGCAGATGCAGCGTTACTGGAGGGTGAATTTAGAGCATTCTCTCGTTACCCTAACCGTCCTCAACAGGGACAGCCTTTGAAATCTATAGGATTCGAGGAGATTATGAGAAATGCAGTGTATGCAGCTACACATAATCTTACAGACAATATGACCAGCACAACTGCGAATATGATGTTTGGACAAATGTCACAAAGCGGCACAAATATCAGTAAAATTATAATGAAAGATCCAACTCTCCCAGATTGAGGACGCTACCAGAATTTGGAAAACCTAAAGTCTTGAATTTTTTTTTCAAAATTTTTTTTTCAAAATTTTTTTTTGAAAATTTTTTTTCAAAATTTTTTTTGAAAATTTTTTTTCAAAAATTTTTTTTGAAAATTTTTTTTCAAAATTTTTTTTCAAAATTTTTTTTGAAAATTTTTTTCAAAATTTTTTTTTTGAAAATTTTTTTCAAAATTTTTTTTGAAAATTTTTTTTCAAAATTTTTTTTTGAAAATTTTTTTTCAAAATTTTTTTTGAAAATTTTTTTTCAAAATTTTTTTTGACTCCCATGTAAACGCTACTGAACTATAGTAGGATTTTGAAATAGCTGCAATCTGCCATATGCAAGAGTTGTAAGATTATTCTTTTTCCAATACTCATGTAAATACTTTCCTATATCACTTGGATGCTCTGGGTTTATGTTGCGAATTTCATAGGTGCCAGCTTCGGGAGTTAGAAGAATTTGTACAGTTTTCAGCATTTGCTCTACGGTTGGCGATGTGTGAGAGCAAGCAATCAGCAAGCTGTGTACTCCAGCTACAAAACCATCCAAATATTTATCCCTTGTCATTTGCGGCTGGAATGTTTTATTTTTTATGTTTTCATCTACAAGAAATTCCAGATCAATAAACTTTTTGTATGTGATTAACACAAACATTCTCTCATCTGCAGCCAGATTTCTAGCAATATTCTTTGCACACGCCTGGAACCATAACATACATTTTGTCATGGTTGGCAAATCAACCGAGTTTACATACAGAGGAGCAGGTGGAATTTTCTCAGAAAACTGTTCAATATATTTTTTAGATATTAGAAAATTCAACCCTGCTAGTTTAGATATTAACCACGTATGTGTAATATGTGGACATGTTGCAACGATGTGTTTGTATAGTGCCATGTAAGCATCGTGGTACCAGAAATATAAAAGATAAGCAGTTGAATCTTGCATAATAAAAGTATACGATTCTGATTTTTCCAGATTTACAAATACATGTCTATCTATATCAAACACCTTTCCGAAAAAGAAATTTGTAGAGTTTCGCATGCCTACATTCTTTATAAAGGCATGAAAGAAATGGTCATACATCGGAAGTTTGGTGTTTAAGAATTGTATTGTATTTTTACGTTCTAGATATGTGTAGCATTTGGATGCAAACATCATAACTGTATAATACCTTGTAAAATATAACATGTGGGTAAATGCAAAGAAATATGTGTAATACAACACCTTTTCATACAACTCTCCAAGTGTAGATGTAAATGTACCGTCGTTAGAAGTTACAACATTATCTACACTTTCTATCGTTGCACCCACCATGTTCTCTCGGCTGTCTTTTTTCTTAGAATCTAACCTATTGAACATGATTTGATATTCATTTGTGTAATAGTTCATGATTTCAAGAGCATTCTCATTAATTAAATGTATTAAATTTGGCACCAAATTTAAATTGCTATAGTGGTTCGGTAGCGTTTCGTCTTCTTCAAGTGTTGCAACTGCACCCAGAATCTTGTCCATGTGAATCTGGTAGTAGTTTTCTTTCAAGTCATAGCCAGTCTGCTCTTTAAAGAATGAGATAAATTTAGAGTATTTGTAAGAAGATGGAAAGATGTCTTTTTTAGATTCAATGAATTTTTTTATAGACTGTGATATCCAATTTTCACATGCTATAGATCTATCCAATTCCATTCTAGGACCCAAAGATTTTTCAAGAAACTCTGTAAGAGTTTTGTATGT
>Ga0169931_10015107_pt1 | contig 10368 bp, 9 predicted proteins | sample Kivu_15m_20L_FD_129675 | JGI IMG/M metagenome (GOLD analysis project Ga0169931, IMG submission 129675) | Freshwater microbial communities from Lake Kivu, Western Province, Rwanda to study Microbial Dark Matter (Phase II) - Kivu_15m_20L... | ecosystem: Environmental > Aquatic > Freshwater > Lake ... | reverse complement strand
TTTCACTCATGTAGATGGCCTTGGCAGCGGGTTCTTTGAGAATGTCAAGATTGAAATTAGGTGGTGTTTTAAACAAATTCACTTGCATGTCAAATTCGTATCCACCGGGTTGTTCTTCCTTGGGAACATTGCGCGTTTCTAGTCTAGCAATTTTGGGGGCGTAGGCATCCATACTGAACTTGATGTCATAAGTATTTCCCAATTGCAATTCCACTTTGAATTTTCCATTATCTCCTGCCGTAATGGTTTGAAATTGCCCGCCGTTTTTATAAATGATAATGTTAGCCTTAGCGATTTTATCACCTGTGTCTTCATCCCGCAAGGTTCCATTGATTTTGATGATGTTATTTTGACTCCATCCTAAACCAAAGATGAAACAAAAAAACATGGCCAAAATAAATTTTAAGTGCTGCTTCATAGCATCAATTTTTAGTACTTACCTGTAACTTCGCATGATTCTAACGTAAATATATGAATTTTAGTTACTGGGAATTGGATTTTCGGTTAAAAAATGTTGATTTTTTGATCATCGGCGGAGGAATTGTCGGATTGAGCAGTGCCTTCCATCTCAAGAAAAGATTTCCTGATGCTAAGGTGATGGTGGTAGAACGCGATTTTATTTCAGCCGGTGCATCGAGCCGAAATGCTGGTTTCGCTTGTTTTGGAAGTCCTTCTGAAATCTTGGATGATGCCATGCAATGGGCTTGGGATGCGGCCATGGAGACCGTTCAGTTGCGAATTCAAGGATTGGAATTATTGAAGCAATACATTCCATTCACTCAAATGGAGGGGCAGTGGAGGGATGGTTTTGAAATATTTCAGAGCAGTGATTTAAAAGAGCTAGAAGCTGTTCGAGATCAATGGTCAATATTAAAGGAGAATTGTGAACGCTATCTCGGACATTTTCCTTTTTCGATGGATCGTAATCAATGGGGTTTTCGAGATATTCAAGAGGTAATCAGAATCATGGGGGAAGGTGTACTTCATCCCGCAAAAATGCTAGGCGCATGGCAAGAACGTTGCCGATTTTTGGGTGTTGAATTGGTTTATGGCCTCAACATCGACGGAGTAAATATGAAGGATGGTTCTGTGCAAATTCGCGATGTGGTGTTAACTCCTGGAAAGTTGATCATTTGTACCAATGGATTGACTTCGTCTTTAATCGAAGGTTTAGACGTCATTCCAGCGCGAAATCAAGTATTGGTGACCAATGAAATCCTGGAGAGGCCTTGGGATTGCTCATTTCATCAGAGGAAAGGATATGTCTATTTTAGAAGTATTGGAAGAAGGGTGCTCATTGGAGGAGCAAGGGATTTGTTTAAATCTCAAGAGTATACGGATTCATTGGACATTGATGATTCCATCATCAGACATTTGACCGAACATTTGCAAGCCATTTTGGGGCATGAAAATTTTGAAATAGCCCATCAGTGGAGCGGTATAATGGGATTGGGCAATGGCAAAGGTCCAATCATTCAAAAAATCGGTGATTCAGTGTACGTTGCGGTAAGAATGGGAGGAATGGGCGTGGCCATTGGTACTGCAGTAGGGAAGAGGTTGTCTGAAATTATTGAATAAAAAAAGGTTGTTTTTTAAGACAACCTTTTTTTGAAATAATAATTTAATTTTTTACGCGGTGGCGTTCATTTTGTCCAACACTTCCATCACCTCTTTCACTGCTTTTGCCGAGTCAGCCAAAAGCGCTTTTTCTGCCTCATTCAGTTGAAGTTCTATTACTTTTTCTACTCCGTTTTTACCCAGTACCACAGGAACTCCTAAATAGATATCGTTCAACCCGTATTCTCCCTGTAACCACACGCAGCATGGGAAAATTCTTTTTTGGTCCCTTACAATGGCCTCAACCATTTGAGCCGCAGCAGCACCTGGTGCGTACCAAGCAGAGGTTCCTAGCAAGTTCACAATCTCACCACCCCCAACTTTGGTTCTTTGAACGATGGCATTTAAGCTCTCTTCATCGATCAACTCCGTAACAGGAATACCACCCACAGTAGTGTATCGGGGAAGGGGCACCATCGTGTCACCATGTCCTCCCATCAATACGGCCTGTATATCCTTGGGTGAGCAATTCAACGCTTCAGCCAAGAAGGCTCTGTATCTCGCCGTGTCGAGAATTCCTGCCATTCCAAACACTCTCTTGCTATCTATTTTGGCACTGAGGTATGCGCAGTAGGTCATCACATCCAAAGGATTAGAAACCACAATGATGATGCAATTAGGGCTGTGTGCAATGATATTTTCCGTTACAGTCTTTACAATTCCAGCGTTGGTGGCAATCAAATCATCACGACTCATCCCTGGCTTTCTGGGTAATCCACTCGTGATTACCACCACATCCGAATTGGCTGTTTTGGCATAGTCACCAGTGCTTCCGATGGTTCTGCTATCATACAAGTTGATGGGAGCAGTTTGCCAGATATCTAAAGCTTTGCCTTCCGCAAAACCGGGCTTGATATCCACCAATACAATTTCGTTGGCAATTTCTCTGTGTGCTAACACATCAGCGCATGTGGCCCCAACGTTTCCAGCGCCTACTACGGTTACTTTCATGATTTTTTGTTTTCGAAATGAAATATTCGGTTGCAATATTAAGTTATAGAAGCATATTTGCATAGTAGTTTGATGAATAATTTTGAGAAAATGAGATATATCCATTTCTTTTTATTGATAATTGCATTTTATTTGGGTAGTGGTCAGCCAGCGCAAAGCCAACCTGGGCTTAAAATGCCTAAGGGAAAGCCAGGTGAGGACTTCAACAGATTGAGTGCTTCTGGAAAGCGAGACGGACTTTGGATAAGACAGTATAAGAACAAACCTTCCGTGTTGTACTATCAGGGAAATTATACTCAAGGAGTGCCTTCCGGTGTTTGGGAATTTTACGACCAAGAGGGATTTGTCATGTCAAAGGTCAATCATGTGAAAGATACTACAGTCAATGAAGTTCAGTTTTTTTACAAAGAGGGTGGAGTAATGGCGGAAGGTCAGTTTATTGGAGCCGTCAAGGAGGGTAAATGGAGCAGAGCAAAAAATGGTGTTTGGAAATTGTATCACCCCAATCAGCAGATTTCTACCGTTGAAAACTATAAGATGGGGGTAAGGGAGGGAAATGTAAAGATTTATTCCAATCAAGGCGTTATAGTGGTAGACGAGAATTATCTGGGTGGAGAGAAGCACGGTGCTTTTTCAGAATGGAGTGAAAAAGGAAAAAAAATAAAGGAAGGAAGTTATGTGCTAGGTAGTTTAAATGGAGAATTTACTACCTATTACGAGAGTGGAAGTATCAAAGAAAAGGGAACTTATACCAAAGGGATATTGGATAGTGTTTGGCGATTTTATCATGACGGAGGGAGAGATCAGTTGATTATCCATTATGATATGGGGGAGATAGTGAAGAAGATTTATCTAAATATGGAGGTGGAAGAATATTATGAATCAGGAATTCCGAAACGTTTCTGCACGTATGAGAGAGGAAAATTGCAAGGTCCTTTTAAAGAGTATTTTGATGTTGGACATTTTGAAGTCTATGAAGCATCCGAAGAGGATAAGCGAAATGGTATCATGGAAAGGCAAAAGCTTGTAGATACCGTATTAGCCATTGAGGGGGATTATTTAGATGGACATTATGAAGGTGAAATTACGTTCAGAAAGAAAGATGGTTCGATGGATAGAGTGGAGACTTGGGAGGGTGGAAAGATGATAAAAACTACGGCTAAGAATAATTAATGAATCGACTCTTGCTTTTTTTCTGTTGTATTTTAATTCAACGGTTTTCGAATGGACAAAATGCTCCGGGTTATTATTATATCAGCTTCACAGACAAAATAGGAACGCCTTATTCTACCGCATTTCCGCAAGCTTTTTTAAGTGATAAGAGCATTGAGCGGAGGTTGACTTGGGGCATTCCTATAACAGAGCAAGATCTGCCAGTGAATCCCACTTACATCCAAGATGTTCTTTCTGCTACAGGAGGATCCTTGCATCATACCTCCAAATGGTTCAACTCAATGACTCTTTCATTGGTGGGTTTGGACAGTGCTTCTATCGCACAGGCCTTAATTGCCCTCGAGGCCATGCCTTTTGTACTCAATGTGAGAAAGAATGCTCCTGATATTTCGAAAGCTTCAATTGAAAAGTTGAATACGCACGTGAAGCAGTTGTATCATCCCGATTCATCCCATTATGGGGTTTCTTTTCATCAATTGGAAATGATCAATATACCACGATTGCACGCTTTTGGTAATGTAGGAAAGGGAATGGATATTGCGGTTTTGGACGCGGGATGGATAGGATATGAAACCCAGCCGGCTTTTGAAGCCTTGCGAAATTCAGGAAGATTGATGGGAACAAGAGACTTTGTTCAGCCAAACAGTCCTGATGTTTTTGAAGGAAGCTATCATGGTACTTTTGTGTTAGGTCATATGGCAGGGATCATTGAAGATTCTCTATACGGTTCAGCGCCAATGGCCAATTACTTTCTTATGCAGACAGAAAATGCCGCCTCAGAATATCGCATCGAAGAGGATAATTGGGTAGCTGCTATTGAGCTTTGTGATTCTTTAGGAATAGATGTAGTGAATTCCTCTTTAGGATATTCCTTATTTGATGATACTACCATGAATTACACCCCTGCCGATATGAATGGGGATGTTTCAAGGGCCAGTATTGCAGCTGATATTGCGGCGTCTAAAGGTATTTTAATTGTGAACAGTGCCGGTAATTCAGGGAATAGTGATTGGTACCATATCACAGCTCCGAGTGATGCGGACAGTATTTTATGCATTGGAGCTGTGGATTATTGGGGTGAGCATGCTGGATTTTCGAGTTATGGTTTTGAGAATGGAGATCGTGTAAAACCCAATGTTGCGGCTATGGGTAGGTTAACCTATTTCCCTGGTCCCAATGGTTATCTCGCTCAAGGCAGTGGAACTTCATTCAGTTCTCCCATCATTGCTGGGTCAGTAGCTTGTTTATGGCAGGCGTTTCCGGAGAAATCCAATATGGAAATCATCAGGGCTGTTGAGCGTTCGGCATCACTTTATCCCAACCACAATACGGCATTGGGATATGGCATTCCGGACTTTTGGAAAGCCTACTTGTTGTTGAATAATGCAACGAAATTACCGAATAAATTAATTGAAATGGTTTTCCCTAATCCTGCCTCCGAGGTGTTGCATGTGAAGACAACGGGAAGTCCTATTTTGGGCTATAGAATTATCAGTGTGCAAGGCCAAGTGCTGGAGAAGTTTATTTGGACAGAGGCTTGGAAAGGAAATTATTTGGACATTACCATCAAAGGCCTGCCTATCGGTGAGTATCTTTTAGAATTGAATACCGAAGCGGGAACTTTATGCACCCCTTTTCAAAAGTTCTGATTTTTCTGCTCTTCGTACTCAGTGTTGGTAATGCAATGAGTCAAGACCAGGTTTTCATCGAGCATTACATCGCAGATACCACTTATCAATTGGGAAATTATTCAGTAGCATATTCATCCGTGGAAAATGCAAGTGTTCGGTCATTGCCAGGTGTTCAGGAAGAGAAATTACATACTTTGCCGATAGGAAGTGCGCTGAAGCTGTTAGCCAAATCGGATCATACTTATCAATCGGGTGGTGTAGAGAGTCATTGGTATAAAATACAACATGGTAAAATTTTCGGTTGGATTTGGGGTGGTTTAATCACCACTAAAACAGAGGGAAGTCATCGGAATGTAAACACGAAATTCTTGTTGAGCTATGCTGCCATGGATTCCATCAAGATGGGTGAAATCTTTGTTCCGATGATGGTAGCCGACTTGAGGGCCGTGAAGGATGGAGTGCAGTGTGATCGAAAGCGTATCAAAATCCAGGAGCCAATGATGAACGATTTCATGAATGTGGGTACCAAAGGGTTGAAAGGAATAGATGATTTGCTTCGATTTTCTATTTCCGGCGAAAGCTGTGGACATTTTTCAGGTGAGATTTATGCAGGTTGGGATGGAAAGAAATTCACTGATGAATGGATCATCGGGGGAGTGGCAGATGCAGAGTTTTACGAAGGAGAGTTTTCTGTTTTTCCTGCTGCAATGGAGGGATTGAAAGACACGATTTTGGTGCGTGGAGCAAAGTATGAAACTTGGTTTGAATGGCAAGGCGTCGCGGATGAACAAGGGAATGAGATTACGGAGGTAGTGGCTTGGTTTGAAACTAAAAGAAAAGTAATATTAAAACAGGCTCAATGGATGAATATCACGCCATCCTATGAGGAGGTCATTACTGCTTATACCATCTACACAGCTTTGGGTTCCAAAATGTATTTGCCTGAACAATTACCTGCTGATGTTCGCAGGCAATTGGTTATTGACAGGAAAAAGCAGAAGTAGGATCTGGATCACAGAAATTAAGACCGGCGCAATAAGCACCCAATCCGAACGCATACAAATTACCCATTTGCATACTATTGCCATACAAGGCTAAATTGGAAACTTTCACGGCACTTCTCGAACCAAATAATCCCAAACCATTGGTAATGTTGGTATAAATGGGACGTTCTTGGATTACCCCTGTCACCGGAGCATTTACATCCAAATAGGTTTTCAATTCATCGTTGGCCATGGCCAAAACAATTTCGAAACAACGGGTTTTGGCGCCGTCAAATTGGCCAATCACCCTTCGGATTTTGGGGTCGGAAGGGAGTGTGTTTTTAAGGAAAGAGAAGAAGGATTCTCCAGCAAATGCAGCCGTGACATATCCACCCTGACTTTCAAGGGAAGCTGCATCAAACGCCCCAATGTAATAATCCAATGTAATAGGGGTGGAAGAGATTAAATTGATATGATCTTGCTCTTGGTATTTCTCTTCCGTAAAGCTGAATCTAAGGGTTAGATCATATTTCTCTACATTGGCAACGGGAGTCCATTTTACATTCACATTGTCGTTGTAATTAATGTCAAAGTTGGTGGAATTGTATTGCGCCAAGGAGATGAAAGTGCCGGGTTGAGGGGTTTGAAATCCAATAGCGTCTGTTCCTACCAAATTTGTTTCTGCAGAAATGTCTTCCCTGTCATAGAAATCCGCAACGAGTTTATAGGTTCTTTGTGGATTCAGTTTGTTGGGGGTCTTGACGTAATAAACGGTTTGCAAAGGGGCATAAAAGATCCCATAGGGATCTTTATTCACTACGGTGTCAAAAACCGAATAAGTCTTTTTTAATACGTTGTTTTCATATTCTTCCAAAACCAATGATTTGAATTCTTCCCAACGATATTCAGAACTATCACGTATCTGAGCGTAGTCCAAATTATTACCATTTCCTAAAAACGTTTTATTGATTTTGATCCATTGTAAAGTGCTGTCAGGATCCAATAAGCCAAAAACAACGGTGGTACTTTTATAGGGAGCGTTCAATTCTACCTCAGTAGTGCAGGACTGAATGGCGATGAGGCAGATAGAAAATAAGACAACGAATAATTTATTCATGGTTCAAATATAGCTAGGAAATCAGAAATTGAATCGTATCAATTTGATCAGCGTAATCTTTCAATTGTGGACATTGCGCTTGTCCGAAGGGAGTGTGGCCGTGACCAACAATGCATTGGAGATGATTCTTCTGCACTTCTAGTTCATTGATGAGGACTTGCTTGTCATCATAAAATTCGTAGAACAAAGAAGCCGTTGGCGCTACTAGGCCTTTATCCTCCTTGAATAGCATAAACCCATTTTCAAGTAGGTCCACTTTGTTCAGCAACCAAACTGCCTTGTTATAATCATAATTGTTCGCGTATTTGTTGTGTTTGGCAACGCTTTGAAAGGGTAAAAGGGCAGCGATGATTTTGTTGAGATCATACTCTTTCGGTAAGTAAACCTTGCACACATTTCTACAACCCAACCCAAAATAATCAAAAATATCATGCCCAAGCGCTTGTAATTCCTCAGGAGTTTCAGTTCCGTCTAGGATGGCCACGCTGGTGCGTGAGTGTCTCAGGATATGAGGATATTTTCCAAAATAGGCTTCGAAGTAACGGAGCGTATTGTTGCTGCCGGTAGCAATCACTTTATCAAAGTTGCTCATTTTGCCATCGGCCCATTGAATGAGGGGTTGAAAGAGGGGTTCCCATTTGATGAGGAGATAGAGAAAAAGTGGAATCAAGCGGGCATCATCAGAAGAAAGTTTGATGTAAGCCTTGTTACCTGTGATGAGCGTGCAAAGGATATCATGAAACCCCACCATGGGAATGTTCCCAGCGCAAATAATGGCAACGGTTTGGGGAGAGGAATTCTCAGGGATAGTATATTCTGCTAGCCATTTTAGAATGGAAGAAGCTTGCAATTGATTGCTCCAAGCGGCCAAGGCTTTTTCTGTATTTTCTATGGTAAACCACCCATTGTAAATGGGTTGTTGTTGTACTTCATGCAGGGCTTGTTGATATTCCTCTTCAGTGAGCCCACATTCAAATCCAGGCCAAGGACTCAAGGTGGATAAGGGTTTCATCAAATTGCCCAATTGAACAAAAGCGGCGATACGTTGTTGTAGATTTGTGTTACTCATGGCGTTGATGTACATTTGCGCCGCGAAATTAACGAAAGAACAGAAGTTATGGCGATAATGATTACGGATGCTTGCATCAACTGTGGAGCTTGTGAACCAGAATGTCCCAATCATGCGATCTATGAGGGAGGAGCGGAATGGAAATATTCCGATGGAACAGGTTTAAGAGGAATCATTAATCCTTTAGCAGGAGGTGCAGAATTGGATGCTGATGGACTTCAAACGCCCAAAAGCATGGATGTTTACTATATCGCTACAGACAAATGCACAGAGTGTGTGGGTTTTCATGATGAGCCTCAATGCGCTGCCGTTTGCCCAGTAGATTGTTGTGTAGACGATCCCGATTTTAGGGAGACACAAGAGTTTTTGTTGCAGAAGAAGGCTTTCATGCATCTCTGAAAATAAAAACAATTTTATTGACTTTATACTTTCTATTCCTCCACAAAATCCAAATCCTTACCAAAGGACTCTCTCAAATTTTGGAGTCCCCAAAAGGCGAGTCCGAAACTTATGATTCCCAATGAGGTGGCGGCCAGCGTTATGCCCCATTGACCTTCCAAAAATTTAAAACTCAGTACAAGTGGAACCGTCGCTCCTCGCACAAAATTAGGGGTAGTGCTGGCTACCAATGCCCTTACATTGGTTCCGAATAATTCTGCAGACATCGATACAAACAGTGCCCAATAACCTGTGCCTAATCCTATTAAAAAACATAAAAGATAAAAGGTGTTGGCGCTCCAACCTTTTCCCATTAGGAAAGTTAGCGTGAAAAACACCGCACAAACCAAGTAAAGGAGGATGGTTTTTTTTCTACTTTTCAGCCATTGGCTGATTAAACTACTCAATAAATCACCAATAGATAATCCGAGGTAAGTAAATACAATAGCGGTTGGAATATCAATGGCTGGTTGAGTTCCACTATGTTCTGAAAAGTGTTTGCTAAACTTTATCAAAATTCCAACGGAGTACCATACTGGGATACCAACGGCAATGCATGACAAATAGCGAATGGCTCTTTCTCGATTTTGAAAAAGATGAAAGAAATTTCCACGTTTAGTGGATTGAGAATGTTGATGGAAAATTTGACTTTCAAAGGTGCCAAGTCGCAGAGTAAGCAGCAACAGTCCGAGCACGCCACCCATCAAATAAGCATTTTGCCACGCTTGAAAAGGACTGAAGCTCAGGGTTAGTTTGGAAAAATAAACCGCTGCTATGGCTCCCAATGCCCCCATGGTGACAATGACCATCGTACCATATCCTCTTTTCTCCTTATCCATGATTTCGCTCACCAATGTGATGGCCGCTCCTAATTCTCCAGCCAAACCCAATCCTGCTATGAATCTCACAGTGCTGTACATTTCAACATCAGTGACAAAGGCATTGGCGATATTGGCTAGACTGTATAATATGATCGATCCGAAAAGAATTTTCTTCCTTCCCTTGGTGTCTCCTAACCAACCCCAAATCAATCCACCAACCAACATGCCTGCCATTTGCCAGAGAAAAAGAAGGTAATCGTATTTTTCAATCTGAGTAGGGTCCGTAATTCCTATTCCTACCAGACTCGATTTGGATACGATATTGAAAAGTTGTAAATCGTAGATATCAACGAAATAGCCAAGAGCGGCTACGATGACAGTCATGCGGGTTTGTTGCTTGCTCATGGTGTACAAATATAACCATGAGTATCAACCAATGCTCAGTGCACCATGAATAGATATAGACTGGTAAACACAAGCGTCATTAAAATCCATCTTTTAGCTTTTGAAGGCATATGTTTCGGTTTTAACGAATTTCATCTTTTTTAAAATAAATTGAGATGACCCA